>ERZ773188.908-NODE-908-length-35489-cov-6.091296_pt1 | contig 35489 bp, 27 predicted proteins | sample MGYA00581011_ERZ773188 | MGnify/ENA primary metagenome ERZ773188 (study PRJEB29015, sample SAMEA2737798) | human gut metagenome | biome: human gut; feature: human-associated habitat; material: faeces | place: China | collected 2012 ...
TAAAGTTTAATTGGGGACGGGGTTTTTTTGAAAAAACCCCGTCCCCAATTATATATTTTCAAAATTGTATATATAATATTACTAGTGATTTTGGGTAGAAAGAGGTTTTTAAATGCATACGTTAAAGAGATTTATTCAATATTATGCGCCGTACAAAGCTGTTTTTTTCTTAGATCTTGTCTGTGCAGCGATAATCAGCCTGGTGGATCTGGCTTTTCCTCAGATTTTACGGACACTTACGAGGACGTTGTTTGTGGAAAATGCGTCTTCAATTATGCGCAGTCTTGTACCGATTGGGATAGGGTTGTTCTTGATTTATGTTCTTCAGGCATGTTGTAAATATTATGTCAGCTATCAGGGGCATATGATGGGAGCGCACATGGAGCGCGATATGCGCCAACAATTATTTGATCATTATGAAAAATTATCGTTTTCTTATTATGATCAGAACAATTCCGGACAGATGATGAGCAAATTGGTATCGGATCTGTTTGATATTGCGGAGTTTGCGCATCACGGACCGGAGAATTTATTTATCTCGCTGATTAAAATTATCGGTTCTTTTGTATTTTTATTCCTGATCAACTGGAAGCTTGCGATCCCGCTTCTTGTAATGGTTGTATTTATGATTTTCTTTTCAGGCAGCCAGAACCGGAAGATGCAGACAACATTTATGGATAACAGACAGAAAATCGGGAACGTGAATTCCAGTTTGCAGGATACGCTTGCCGGAATCCGTGTCGTACAGTCTTTTGCCAATGAAGAGATTGAGCGGGAGAAGTTCATGGAGAGCAATCATGGATTTCTTTTATCTAAGAAAGCGAACTATCAGTGTATGGGAAGCTTTATGAGTGGAAATCTGTTCTTTCAGGGCATGATGTATCTGATTACGCTTGTATTTGGAGGCTGGCTCATAGCCCATGGTCAGATGGAAGTAGCTGATCTTGCTATGTATGCGCTTTATATCGGAATCTTTATCAGTCCGATTCAGATTCTTGTGGAGCTGACTGAGATGATGCAGAAAGGTCTGTCCGGATTTCGGAGATTTCTGGACGTGGTCGAGACAGAGCCTGAGATTACGAATGCACCGGATGCAGAGCTGCTTGATGACGTGAAGGGAGATGTGAATTATGAAAATGTTTTCTTTCATTATAGTGATGATGACACGCCGGTTCTGGAAAATGTATCGTTCCATATTCCGGCTGGAAAATCAATTGCGTTGGTTGGTCCTTCTGGAAGTGGCAAGACAACAATTTGTTCCCTGCTTCCAAGATTTTACGATGTAACAGGTGGAAAGATTACGGTTGACGGAAAAGATGTGAGAAAGCTGACCCTTGAGAGTCTGCGTAATCAGATTGGTCTTGTGCAGCAGGATGTTTATCTTTTCTGTGGAAGTATCCGTGAAAATATTGCATATGGTAAGCCTGACGCTACGATGGAAGAGATTGAAGATGCGGCAAAGAAAGCCAATATCCATGACTTTATTATGGAACTTCCGGATGGATATGAAACATTTGTCGGAGAAAGAGGAACCCGGCTTTCCGGTGGACAGAAGCAGAGAATTTCTATTGCCAGAGTTTTCCTTAAGAATCCGCCAATCCTGATTCTGGATGAGGCAACCAGTGCATTGGATAATGAAAGTGAACGTTGGATCCAGCAGAGTCTTGAAGAGTTGGCAAAGAATCGTACGACCATTACAATTGCACATCGTTTGTCCACAATCCGTAATGCAGATGAGATTCTGGTCGTTGCTGACAATGGAATAGCAGAGCGTGGAACACACGATGAGTTAATCGCACGTGGTGGTATTTATGCACATTATTATGAAATGTCATAGTTTTTACAAAATGTAGATAAAATTGGCACATAGATTTAGAGAATATGGAAATTGATGTGTCACTTAGAAAATGTTATTATAATAACAATCTTTACGATTTAAAGTATTTAAAGAATGAGGTACGTACTATGAGTTCATTAGATAAACAGATAGATTTTACAGAAAACTCATGCAAGAATTTTATTGATGTCCTTGCAAGCAGTGCCCCGATTCCGGGAGGCGGCGGAGCGTCTGCTTTAGTTGGAGCAATCGGAGTGGCACTCGGCAATATGGTGGGAAGTCTTACTGTCGGTAAGAAGCGTTATGCAGATGTAGAAGAAGATATTATCCGTTGTAAAAAAGAAGCAGATGAAATTACAAAGCGGCTTCTTGAACTTGTGGCAAAAGATGCCGAGGTCTTTGAACCATTAAGCAAAGCGTACAGTCTGCCAAAGAGTACGCCGGAAGAACTTGCAAAAAAGGAAGAAGTTATGGCAGTTGTGTTAAAAGATGCATGTGAAGTACCGCTTGAAATTATGAAAACCTGTGCAAGAGGATTAGACCTGATGAAAGAGTTTGCTGAAAAAGGAAGCCGGATTGCACTTAGTGATGCAGGAGTCGGAGCAACACTTTTGAAGTCTGCACTGCAGGGCGCGTCATTGAACATTTATATTAACACAAAATCTATGAAAGATCGTGTATTAGCTCAACAGTTGAATGATGAGACAGACAGTCTCAGAAAAACTTATGAGAAGAAGGCAGATGAAATATTTGAAAACGTATGCAATGAGATTCGTTAAGTCACGGTAATGAAAAAGGAGAATCGTAAAATGGCACAGATACTGTTAGGTAAAGAAGTAACTGCTTCATTGAATGAGGAGATTGAAGAAAAAGTAAAAACATTAAAAGAGCATCAAGTGATGCCGAAACTTGGAATTATCCGAATTGGTGAAAAACAGGATGATATTGCATACGAGCGCAATGCTGTAAAGCGTTGTGAAAAATTGTCTGTGGCATATGAAAAGTTTCTGCTTCCGGAAGATGTAACGGAAGATATGGTGATTGATGCAATCCAGAAACTAAACAAAGCGGAAGATATTCACGGAGTTCTGATTTTCCGCCCACTGCCATCTCATCTGGATGAAGAGAAAATCTTAAATACACTGGCTGTAGAAAAGGACGTAGATGGAATTACCAATCTTTCCATGGCAGGTATATTTGCCGGAAAAGAGATGGGCTATGCGCCGTGTACCGCAAGTGCATGTATCAGGATCCTGGACCATTATGGAATTGACTGTACCGGGAAAAAAGCAGTGATCGTAGGACGAAGCCTTGTAGTCGGAAAGCCAGTATCTATGATGCTTCTGAAGAAAAATGCAACAATTACAGTCTGTCATACAAAGACTAAGAATATAAAGCAGGAAGTACAGGCTGCAGATATCGTAGTTGCGGCAGCAGGAAGTGCAGGATTTATAAAGAAAGAACATTTAAGAACGGGACAGGTTGTTATTGACGTGGGAATCAATGTGAACGAAGAAGGCAATCTGTGCGGAGACGTAGCATTTGATGAGGCAGAACCGATTGTAGATGCAATTACACCGGTTCCAGGAGGAGTTGGCGGAGTCACGACTTCAATTTTGGTGGAGCATGTGGTAAATGCAGCACTTTTGAAAATGAAAGACAGTGAGAAATAGTATTACAAATATGTGAAAAGGTTAAAAAACATCAAGGAAAAGGTTAAAATTGCTTCTTGAAATTTCTGCTCATAAGTATATAATATCAATTTGTAAATAAATATTAGTTCACCGAAATTCGTTGATGAGAACAATGCCGTATCAATTGTTATTTCACAGAGAGCCTGTGTGTGGTGGAAGCAGGCAGTAGCAAGATAAGGATATCCTCTCTGAGAAGCGGGTTGAAAGTTATATCAGTAGACCTCGCCGGTATCCTCCGTTACAGGGAAAGCGTATGTTAGTACGTGACAGAGTGTCGTAAAATAAATATTACATTTTACGGAATCAGGGTGGTAACGCGGAATTTTATTCGTCCCTTTTCAGACTATGGTCTGGGAAGGGACTTTTTGCATTGTATGCTATGCAAATATGCAGGGAATGAGAGTAGTTTTGGTGGACATGTAATAGCTTAAGGAGGACTTGAAAATGAAAGCATTACAAAAAGCAAGCAAATTTTTATCAGATTACACGTCGGTTGTAGTAATCGCAATTGCGATTGTTACATTTTTCGTACCATCTATGATGGGGTGGGTCAATTATGCCCTGTTCACAGATATGGTAGCCAATAAATTCACCAGTCAGTCTATTATCATTGGTGTCATCATGTTCAGCATGGGTCTGACACTGACAACAGAAGATTTTAAGATACTGGCACAGCGTCCATTTGATATCTGTGTAGGTGCAATCGCACAGTATCTGATCATGCCATTTCTGGCATTTGCACTGACGAAGTTATTACATCTTCCTGACGGAATCGCACTTGGACTGATTTTGGTAGGCTGCTGCCCAGGAGGCGTATCTTCCAATATCATGTCTTATCTGTGTGGTGGAGATGTAGCATTTTCTGTAGGAATGACAACAGTATCTACACTGGTTTCCCCGGTTATGACACCGCTTATGGTATCATTTCTCGCAAGAGGAACTCAGATTACGATCAAAGGACTTCCAATGTTCGTATCTATCATTGAGACAGTAATCCTTCCTGTAGGATTTGGATTTTTACTGAATTATCTGTATGGTAAGAAGAAAATGTTCCATGAGATCCAGCAGATGATGCCAGGGGTTGCAGTTCTTGGACTTGCATGTGTTGTTGGTGGTGTTGTATCTTCACAGGGATCAAAATTCTTCCAGTCCGGCGTTGTAATCTTTGTTGCAGTACTGCTTCACAATGGACTTGGATATCTGTTCGGATACGGTGCAGGAAAACTGGTCGGAATGAACACATCCAAAAAGAGAACGATAGCAATCGAAGTCGGAATGCAGAACGCAGGACTCGCCACAAATCTTGCTACAACGACAGCACAGTTCGCGTCCACACCGGAGTCAGCAATCATCTGTGCAGTCTCCTGTACATGGCATTCTATCTCAGGAACATTACTTGCAGGAATGTTTGCAATGTATGATAAAAAGAAAGAAAAAGCTGCTGGAAAAGTAGTTACAGAACAGTAAAAATATTAAAAAAAAGCTGCCGGGAAACAGTCGGAAAGACTCGAAACAAGGCAGCTTTTTGCGTAGTCAGAGAGCCCTGAAAAAACGTGCTGTGCAAAGAAAGGTTGTTCTTTTTGAAAAAATAGTATATAATGTCTTAGTGTTAACCCCAAAACAAACAAGAAAGGATTACATTTATGAACATGCATAAGAAACGGATCGCAAGACGCGGGGCAGCCTTTGTCTGTGCATTCGGTGTCGCACTGTCAGCAATGCCGGTGCATGCAGCGGAGGTCAAAAGCCTCGAAGATAAGACCAGTAATCTTCAAAGTCAACTGGAAGGGATTAATCAGGATTTGGTTACGCTCAGCAATAAGATTGCTGAGACAGAAGCGGAAATTGAAGAGTCGAACAATGAAGTATACCGCCTGGAGGCATCACTTCAGATTTCTCGTAATAACGAGGAAAAGCAGTATGAAACGATGAAGACTCGTATTAAGTACATGTATGAAAATGGTTCAGAGACAATGATCACTATGCTGTTTACTGCAGACAGTATGGGAGACTTCCTCAACAAAGCCGAGTTCATTCAGAACATTACCGATTATGATAAGGAAATGTTGGAGAACATGATGGAGATACGTCAAGGTATCGAGACGCAGGAAGAGGATCTTAAGAGCCAGCAGCAGGAACTGACAGATTTACAGAGTCAGTTAAATACTGAGCAGCAGAATCTTCAGGCGAAAGCAGCAGCAACTTCCACAGATCTTGCAACTGTGAATGCGCAGCTTCAGGCAGCACGTGAGGCACAGGCAAAGCAGGAGGAAGAAGCGCAGAAAAAAGCACAGGAAGAAGCGGCAAAGCAGGCATCAGCTTCCACTGGAAATAATACTTCCGGAAGCAGTTCCAGTAATGGAAAGTATAATATTCCTTCCGGTGGTCTGACCCCATCCAAAGGGAGAATCTGGTTTAACGGACATACTGAAACCTATTATTCACAGAAGGTACTTCCGGGAGCAGGACTTAACATTCCGGGACGTCATATTGCGAGTGACGGAACAATCCGTGACAAAGATGGTTATATTGTACTTGCCAGTGATGACTATCCAAAAGGAACCGTGGTCGAGACATCTCTTGGAGCTGGAAAAGTCTATGATAGTGGAAGTGGAAAAGGTAATATTGATTTGTATACCGACTGGTAGGAAAAGAAAGAGTGAGAACTCATATGACAGAAAAATTGCTCAGACCGTGTAAGGTCTGAGCAATTTTTTGTCATATAGAATGTGTACTAAATTTTTGGCTGATACCGCATATTGGAAACTTTGTAGATTGTGATAAACGCCTTAGGATCCACCTGATTGATGTATTTCATCAATTTCTGGTATTCTGTTTTATCCACAATGGTGATAATTTCGTTATGCTTTTCCATTGTGTAAGCACCGATGGCCTCATAGATAGTAGCCCCGCTGTGCAGTTCATATAAAATGAAGTGGCGCAGCTCTTCTTCTTTCTGGGTGATGATGCAGACGCGCCGTTTCATATCTTGATTGAAGATAAAGTGATCCAGTACGATTCCGTTAAAATAAGTACCGAGGACACTTAAAACTACAGTTTTCTTATCGTACACAAGTGCTGCGGACAGAGCCACACACATACCGGACAGTGACATAGCTTTTCCGAGATCCATATGCAGATATTTGTTCATAATTTTGGCAACAATATCCAGTCCGCCAGAAGAGGCATTTCGATTGAACAAAATTGCAAGTCCGACGCTTACGACCAGTATATAACAGAGTACATCCAGTTCCTGGCTGTCGGTCATGGAGTAAAAATCCGGGAAAATCTTTTCGAAAAGCCCCAGAAACAATGGAAGCATAATGCTTGTATAGACAGTTTTTGCTCCGAATTCCCGACCGCATGTAAAGAATCCGATAATCAGAAGCACTACATTTAAGATCATAGTGATTGCTGACAATGGAAGCGGTACAAAGTTTGACAGAATGATTCCAAGACCAGAGATACTGCTGACAGAAGCGTGACTCGGTACAAGGAAGAAGTAGACTGCAGCGGCAATAATTGCCACAGCAAGCGTCAGAATCAACGTTTCCTTTACAGAGTCTGTGTATTGATTTTTCTTATTCATATGTAACATTCCCCCATAATTCAAGTCGAACGTCCGTGAGACTTGGCGCGTGATTCTGGTCAGAGAAGCTGACATATTCCTATCAGAATCACTGCGCATCCTCGCGGAGCGTTTATCTCAGTCGGAGACCTAACTCCCACTGAGACAAATTTGCTATTACTCACCACCTGAAGAGGTGAGAGTCTTCTCGACTGAGATAATATTTGCAACATTCATTTGCAAAGTACATTTTAACTGGTTTTGTGTGGAATAACAAGGTGTCTGTTGTATAAAATTGACAGAGATTTATAAAGAGCAGTATAATTAAAAAAGTAATAGCAAATGAGGGGATGGATTGGGAGGAGATGTATGGGAAAAAGAAAAGCCGTTTATTGGAGCCTTCTTGCTTTGATAATGATTACAGTGACAGGTTGTGGCTATACGCTGGAAGAAAAGAGAGAAATGAAGCGTTATGAAAAGCAAGGACGGGAAAATGCGAAAAATTATATAAGAGAAAAATATGGAATCGATGCAAAGATTACAGAGATAAACTGTGAGAAATACAGTTCAAGTCCGGTGCCGGATTTTTTCCCTTCTCCCACCGGAAATGTATTCGTGAAAATGAAGTACAAGGGGGCAGATTTTTTAGTTGCGATATCAGGGCAGAAAAAGAATACGGACGGGCTTGATAATTATCAGTTTCAGGAGATTGCCACAGCATTTGCACAAGAAATGTATAACATCACAGGACTTCACGCAGAGAGTGCCTATGTATGTTATGGTGAGTATGGAACGGTAAAAGACGAAAAAAATGGAATGATCCACACATTTTATGATGGGGAAAATCTGGCAGAAGTCTTACAGAAGGAATCTGCAAGAGCTGTTGTATCTTATGCCAATCAGGACGTAGAACAGATTCCTGTATCGCAGATAAGCCAGAAGACAGGCGTTGATACAATATTGCTTACGGATTACGAGAGTCGGGAAGCATATCAGACGGTTCGGTGTCCATATTATAATCTGGCTGGCTGGCCGATTGAAAATGGAATAGAGAATCAACTATATCTGATAAATGGATATCGTGTTGTGGGTGCGGGTGAAGATACCTATGTAAAATGTGAGAAAAAAATTCAGGATGATATTATCCTGATTACAGAAAATCCCAAGGATCAGATCATACTTGAAAAAACCAGTCTGGATTCACAGGAAAATTGGAATGGAAATGGATTTATTGATGCGAAGCAGGTAGCCAGTGCCTATACATTTGACACAAATTCTGAAAAAGTATATGTGTATTTTCCGGTGGAAAAACTGGACACGAAAGAAGTGAAAGAAGCTCAGTTAGTCAAGCAGTATCAGTACAAAGGAGAAACACGCTATGACAATATCATCAGCAAAGTGACTGATGATGGCAAGTATATTCATGGCATCGTCTATACAAGAGACGAGACGGAGATAAAAATATCCGTGTTTATAGATCAGTAGGTGAAGAAAGCAATGAAGAAATTACCGAGTGCTCTTGACACAAAATAAAAATCGATTTATACTAGGCATTGTAAATAAAAGGGGAGCTTGTGATAGCAGGCTGAGAGGAAGTCTTCAACTTCGACCCAGAACCTGATTTGGATAATGCCAACGTAGGAACGTATAAGATAATGTTACGGGAGATACATTGGTGTATCTCCTTTATTATGCATAGGAAACCACGTCTTTTCTTCTAAGCCAGGTGCGAATCATAGAATATAGGAAATTTTGAGAGTGAACAGAGTTCATGAAGGGGTGCACCACCGCGGGTGTATTTCTTTGTGAACTCTGTTTTATATAATAGGAAATTACATTTCCTTTTATATAAAAAGCCTCCGGCAGGATGCGCACTCGCATTTCCGGAAAGGAGCAGCCATGATTACAGTCAATGGAGAGAACAGAACATTGGAAAACCCAGTGTCAGTAACGGAATACTTGAAAGCATGTAATTATATTCCGGTGCAGGTAGTAGTAGAATTGAATGAGGAGATCATCAAAAGAGAAAATTACGATACAACTGTACTGAAAGATGGAGATGTTGTAGAGATTCTGCATTTTATGGGCGGCGGAAGCTTCTAAGCTTCACGATATGCGAATAGCAGGTATCATAATTTATGAGTAAACAAAGAAAGGTGGATAAAAAAATGACAACAACAAACACAAACGAAGACAAATTAATCCTGGGAGGACATGAATTTACTTCCCGTTTTATTATGGGATCTGGAAAATTTTCATTGGAGCTTATGAAAGCATGTATTGAAAAAGCAGGAGCACAGATCGTAACACTTGCTTTGCGCCGTGCTAATGAAGGCGGACTTGCTAATATTCTGGATTATGTACCGAAGGACGTAACGCTTCTTCCGAATACATCCGGTGCCAGAAATGCGCAGGAAGCAGTCCGTATTGCAAGACTTTCCAGAGAGCTGGGTTGTGGAGATTTTGTAAAGCTTGAAGTTATTCACGATTCGAAATACCTTCTTCCGGATAATTACGAGACAATCAAGGCAACAGAGATTCTTGCAAAAGAAGGGTTTGTTGTTATGCCATACATGTATCCGGATTTGAATGCAGCCAGAGATTTGGTAAATGCAGGGGCAGCCTGTGTAATGCCTCTTGGTTCTCCAATCGGTTCAAATAAGGGAATCTGTACAAAAGAGTTTATCCAGATTCTTATTGATGAGATTGATCTTCCAATTATCGTTGATGCAGGAATCGGTCGTCCGTCACAGGCATGTGAAGCTATGGAAATGGGTGCGTCAGCAGTGATGGCCAATACTGCTATTGCGACAGCAGGAGATGTCCGGGTTATGGCCGAAGCATTTAAAAAGGCAATTGAGGCAGGAAGAAGTGCTTATCTTTCCGGATTAGGAAGAATACTGGATAAAGGAGCAAGTGCGTCTTCACCATTAACAGGATTTTTGCATGAGTAAATTGCACTGATAACAGAATACAAGTATAAAGATGTACAAGAAAAGATATACGAGAGGATCAATGTAACAGCGATGGTAGAAACAATGCAGACCAGTAAAAAAGATGGTCATTTTAATGAAAGTATTGTAAATGAAGAAATACTGGAAGATATGAAAAAGAATCGTATCGATCATATGAAGTATCTTCCGGATATGGAGCAGTTGGAAGAATCTGATGTGATGGACCAGGTTATTTCTGCAATGAAAGCATATGATTATGATAAATATACAGAAGCAGATGTAAGAAGAGCACTGGCACATGATAACCGGACACCAGAGGATTTTCAGGCACTGCTTTCGCCGGCAGCACTTCCGCTTTTAGAGGAGATTGCGCAGCAAGCACAGATTGAAACAAGAAAGCATTTTGGAAACAGTGTGTATATGTTCACGCCAATTTATATTGCAAACTACTGTGAAAATTACTGTATTTACTGTGGATTCAACTGTCATAATAAGATTCGCCGTGCACAGCTTAATGAAGAAGAGATTGAAAAAGAGATGGCTGCTATTGCCAAGACCGGACTTCAGGAAATATTGATTCTTACAGGTGAGAGTAAGACAAAATCTAATGTGGAGTATATTGGAAAGGCATGCGAGATTGCACGAAAATATTTTAAAGTGGTAGGTCTTGAAGTATATCCGATGAATTCGGATGAGTATGCATACCTTCATAAATGCGGAGCAGATTATGTGACAGTCTTCCAGGAGACTTACAATTCAGATAAGTATGAAACATTACATTTAGCAGGACATAAAAGGATTTTTCCATATCGATTGAACACACAGGAACGTGCACTTAAGGGCGGCATGCGAGGCGTTGGTTTTGCGGCACTTCTTGGACTGGATGATTTTCGCAAAGATGCTTTCGCGACAGGTTATCATGCATATTTGCTTCAAAGAAAATATCCGCATGCAGAGATTGCATTTTCTTGTCCAAGATTGTGTCCGATCATCAATAATGATCGCATTAACCCGATGGATGTTCATGAGCCGCAGTTACTTCAGGTAGTCTGTGCATATCGTCTGTTCATGCCATTTGCAAGTATTACGGTGTCTACAAGAGAATGTGCCCGTGTTCGTGATAATCTGGTAAATATTGCAGCGACCAAGATATCCGCAGGAGTCAGCACAGGAATTGGAAGTCATGTGGAAGATATCGAAGATAAAGGTGACGACCAGTTTGAGATTTCAGACGGAAGAACGGTGGATGAAGTGTTCGATGCGCTGAAAAAGAATGGTTTACAGCCAGTTATGAATGATTATATATATTTGTAGATGTGAAATGTCAGACTACAAATAAATATTTTTTTAATGATTGCAGAGAACGGAGGCTTTTAGTATGAGAACGCGAGAAGAAGTTTTGCAGTATGCGCTATCTTTCCCGAATGTGTATGAAGAAAGACCATTTCGCGATCAGGGCTGGCAGCTGGTAAGAGTAAAAGGAAGTAAGAAAACATTTTTATGGATTTATGAAAGAAATGGATATGTTAATTTAAATGTTAAAGTTGATCCGCAGTGGAGAGATTTCTGGCGCAGTACTTATGCCTCTGTTATTGCAGGGTATCATCAGAATAAGGAACATTGGAATACCATTATTTTGGATGGTTCTATTCCTGAAAATGAGATTCAAAGAATGATTTCCGAGAGTTATGATCTGATTACGGATAGCCCGACAAAAAGAATCTATGAGGCAGTGAAGAAGATTCCAAAAGGTCATGTTGCGACTTATGGTAAAGTTGCAGAGCTGGCAGGAGATGCAAAGATGGCAAGAGCAGTTGGAAATGCGCTTCATAAGAATCCGGATCCGGAACATATTCCTTGCTTTCGTGTGGTCAATGCGAAAGGAGAATTAGCCGGTGCATTTGCCTTTGGAGGAGAAAGTGTGCAGGCACAATTGCTGGAAGCAGACGGGGTAGAGGTAATCGATGGAAAAGTAGATTTGAAGAAATATGGGATATAAGTTTAGCGGGATAGCACGTAAGGGTGTAGATATTGCTATTGAGTGCGTGATTATTCTCTTTTCAGCAACGATTATGTTGTATGGTGGTTTTACAGTAACTCAGATGAATATGCTTCAGTATGATTCCATGTTAAATATACCTACAGGATTTGTATATTGTATGATTCCGATTTGTGGTGTACTTACCATTCTTTACAGTATATATAACATCATTCTGGATATTCGTTCAAAGGAAGAATAGGAGGGGCATATGTCAGTAGCAATTCAGGTCGCTATCATAATGGTAGTGTTATTAGTTGTAATGTTGGCCATGGGTGTGCCAATTGGTGTCAGCATTGGACTTTCATCGGCGGTGTCAATGATTGCCATGCTTCCGGGACATGTTGCATTTGCAACATCAGCACAGCGATTATTCGCTGGTTCAAATTCATTTTCACTTATTGCCATTCCATTTTTTATTCTGGCTGGTAATATTATGAATAATGGTGGTATCGCTGTTCGTCTTGTGAATTGTGCAAAGGTATTAAGTGGGCGTATGCCGGGTGCACTTGCACAGACCAATGTAGTAGCGAATATGCTTTTTGGAGCTATCAGTGGATCAGGTGCGGCGGCAGCTGCAGCTATCGGTGGAACAATGGGACCACTTGAAAAGGAAGAGGGATATGATCCAAACTATGCAGCAGCAGTCAATGTAGCATCTGCTCCGGTAGGAATGCTTATTCCACCAAGTAATACAATGATTGTATTTTCAACAGTAGCAGGAAGTGTATCTATCTCAACGTTATTTATGGCCGGATATATCCCAGGAATTCTCTGGGGTATGGCAGTTATGATTCTTGCGGGAATCACAGCTAAAAAGATGGGCTATACATCAGAAGAGAAAGTTACAGTTAAGATTGCATTAAAGACATTTTGGCAGGCAGTTCCAAGCTTACTTCTTATTGTCATTGTAATAGGTGGTATCCTTGGTGGTGTGTTCACAGCTACAGAAGGTTCAGCTATCGCAGTAGTTTATGCAGTTATTTTGTCTTTGATTTATCGAGAGATCAAAGTTACAGATATCCCGAGGATTGTTGCCGAATCAGCTAAGATGACAGGTACGATTACATTTATGATTGGTTTATCTTCAATCATGTCCTGGGCAATGGCATTTACAGGTATTCCAGATATGATTGCAAATGCAGTACTAGGAATTACAGACAATAGAATTATTATTTATCTGCTTATTAACATTATATTACTTGTTGTAGGTACATTTATGGATCCAACACCGGCAATACTTATATTCACACCAATTTTCCTTCCAATCTGTACAAGTCTTGGAATGAGTGCAGTTCAGTTTGGTATCGTACTTTGCATGAATTTATCAGTAGGAACGATTACACCACCGGTAGGAACAATCCTTTTCACAGGTTGTAAGGTTGGTGGAGTTACAATTGAAAGTGTTATGAAACATTTGCTGCCATATTTTGCGGCTATTATTATTGCATTGTTACTTGTAACATTCATTCCGGCATTGTCCATGGCGCTTCCGACAGCTCTTGGATTAGTGTAACGAAAGAAGGATTTATATGAAGGTACCTTTTAAGACAGATTTGACAGGAAAGACAGCGATTGTAACCGGAGGCAGCGGAACATTGTGTTCAGCTATAGCGTATGGGCTGGCAGTAAGCGGTGCCAAGATTGCATTGATTGGAAGAAGACTTGATAAGTTACAAGAGGTAACCGGTGACATGACGGCAAAGGCAGAACGCGAATATGGAAAAAAAGTTATCGTCAAGGGATATAGTTGTGATGTAACTGATAAAATTGGGCTTGTACAAGTCTATGAAATCATTAAGCGGGAGCTTGGAAGCTGTGATATTCTTATTAATGGTGCAGGTGGCAATCAGCCGGGAGCAATTACGTCAATAGAAGCACTTGAAAAAGAAAAAGGAGTAGATGATTATTCGTTTTGGAATCTTGATGAGGATCGAATACGGGATGTCATGAATCTTAATTATATGGGAACGTTGTTGCCTATTCAAGTGTTTACTAAAGATATGGTAGAAAAAAGAAGTGGAAGTATTATCAACATAGCTTCTGTAACGTCTATTCTTCCACTCACAAAAGTTATTGCGTATGGCAATGCCAAAAGTGCAATACTCAATCTTACACAGTGGCTTGCAGTGCATTTGGGTGAAAGTGGAATTCGATGTAATGCGATAGCACCTGGATTTTATGCGGCAGAGCAAAATCATAGGCTACTCTATAATGAAGATCGATCATTTACTAAAAGAGCAGAAAAGATAATCGCTGGAACACCGATGAGAAGGTTTGGAAATCCAGAGGATTTAATAGGAGCTGCGTTGTTTCTTGCAGATGATGAAGCGTCAGCCTTTGTCGATGGAATTGTACTTCCGGTTGACGGTGGGTACTGTGCATACAGTGGAGTATAGATTGAAATTTTATCTCAGTCGAGAAGACTCCCATCTCTTCAGGTGCTGAGTAATAGAAAATTGTCTCAGTGGGAGTTAGGTCTCCGACTGAGATAAACGCTCCGCGAGGATGCGCAGTGATTCTGATAGGAATATGCCAGCTTCTCTGACCAGAATCACGCGCCAAGTCTCACGGACGTTCGACTTGAAAGCCTCCGGCAGGCTTGCTAATAAGTAAAGCTTAGTGTCTGTTTGAATATTGTTATATGTGTTATAATTTTCTGTGGAGGATTTATGATATGGAAAAAATATATAACGAATCAGATATCAGACACGATTATAGAAAATTGACAAAGCTTTTAATTGAACGGGGTATGACGATTACAACAATGGAATCTGCGACTTCAGGGCAGATTGCGTCACTGATTACGGATACCGAAGGCTCATCGGCAGTGTTAAAAGGAGCTTTTGTCACCTATTGCAACGAAGCAAAAATCATGCAGGGCGTTCCTGCCGAGATTCTGGAGAAGTATACGGTATATTCGAAAGAGACCGCAGAAGCAATGGCGAAGGCCTGCACAAAAGCGTATAAGGCCAATATCGGAATCGGTGTGACCGGAACAATGGGGAATGTAGACCCGGCGAATCTGGAAGCATCTGTGCCGGGGCAGGTATATTTTGCAATTGAACTTAATGGAGAGGTTATGTCTTATTATCTTGAATTGCAGCCACAGCCTACAAGACTTGCTTATAAGCTGGCGGTTGCAAAGGAAATTTATGATGCCTTGATGGAGAGATTATAGGATTGTGGGAGTACGCTTGCGAACAATCCGTGGGTATCATAGTAGGGAGCTCTTGATCCCTGATATTGGATATTAAAAAAGGAAGGATTTCTTCTGCTATAGCAGAAGAACCTTCCTTTTGCACGTACTTTTTTGATATTATTTATTCAACTTCTTCCGGTTCCATGCTTCGAATATGTTCCTCAATTTTTATGAGTTCATATTTCTGACTATATTCTGCCAGATAGGTCTTATATTCTTTCGTGTCGGAAGGATATACTCTTGAGTTGTGAATGTGGATATCCACAGGCTCTTCGCTGTTCTTTGACAGTGCTACCATTGCGCTTGCGCAGTGAGCAGAGATACGTGTGAAGCTGTTCAGAATATCCGAATATACCGTCCCTTCTTCCAGACCGCAGGCTCCGTTGCTCATGCGTTCAACGTGGCGGATCTTGAGTTCATCGCACAAAGTTGTAATGACCATTCCAAGTGGTGCAACTCTCTGGGAGAGTTCTTTATCATTTTCCAAAAACGCTTTGCAAGTTGTATTAATCTCCTCGCGGACAGCTTCCATAACAACATTCAGTTCATCCCATGCTTCTTCGGAAAATTGTGTTTTGTTCTCATTCATCTCATTAGACATATGGGCGATGCATGCAGCATGGTCTCCAATCTGTTCGAAGTCATTAATCATATGTAGATAAAGAGAAACCTGTCTTGTCTGAACAGAATTCATCGGATGCTTGGTAAGCTTGATCAGATAGTCACCCAGACGGGATTCATAGCGGTCAATCAGGTCTTCTTTTCTCTGTACCTTGTCGAACTTGCTGAGTTGGAAATCATTCAAAAGGTTCATGGCGCGGTTTACATTTTTACGAAGTTTTCTTGCCATACCGCTCATAGCACGGTGACACTGTCCGAGTGCAAGTGCAGGGTAGTCAAGAAGACGCTCCTCAAGAAGATCAAAGTCTGCTTCATCTTCAAGTTCTTCCGCACTGTCTTTAACGAACCAGCATACAAGCTGCTCCAGTTTTGGGATAAATGGAAACAAAATACAGACTGTTACAAGACGGAAAACCGTATTTAAAAGTGCGATGGACACTGGCGTCATAATCGTATTCAGGAATGAAAAATGTACAAATGCATTGATGATATAGAATCCGATTGACCAAAGCAACATTCCAAAGGTATCATTCAGCAAGTATACAAGAGCAGTTCTTTTACCATTTTTATTCGCTCCGATTGCGGAAATCAGAACCGGGCAGGAAGCTCCGACACCGATACCGAGGATAATCGGAAATGCACTGGAAAATGTAAGCAGTCCTGTTACAGATAAAGCCTGCAATACACCGACTGTTGCTGAGGCACTCTGCAGGATGGCGGTAAATACAATACCTACCAGGATACCAATGACTGGGTTTGAAAATGTTGTTAACAGATCCATAAATAATTTGCTTTCTCGAAGCGGTGCGACGGCTCCGCTCATGGTCTGCATACCAGTCATGAGGATCGCAAATCCAAGCATGATGTCCCCGATATTCCGGTGGACGGTTCTTTTGCTCGCCATTCTAAGAATAATACCGATAACTGCTACAACCGCAGCGATTGTGGCAGATGACAGGATACTTGCAATTCCGTTAGATCCTTCTATATAAGAAAGACATAAGATCCAACCGGTAATACTGGTTCCGATGTTGGCTCCCATGATGATACCGATGGCCTGGCGAAGTTTCATCATACCAGAGTTAACAAAACCGATAACCATGACAGTCGTTGCTCCGGAAGACTGGATAACGCTTGTAACGGCTGTACCAAGTGCGACTCCCTTCAGTGGCGTATTGGTCATTTTGTAGAGAAATGCTTCCAGTTTATTACCGGCAACCAGTTTGAGTCCATCCCCCATCAAAGACATACCGAACAGGAATAAAGCAACTCCGCTTAACAATGACAATACCATAGAAAATATTCCCATAATTTCTCCTTTGTCGTCAGTTATTTACATACACTTAACTTTCTTTTTAAATTTTCTTAACACTACCTTTCTATTATGTCACGTTAAAACCGGAATTACAATTTAATCTTATTGAAAGAATAAAAAAATGTAAGATTATACAAAAAAATACCTGCTCACAGGGAACAGGTATGACAAAATCATGAGATATTTTGCTCGAAAATATGTTGTTTTACGATAATGCCGAGGCATTCTTGAATTTTAACGTGTCAGAATCTTTACAGATGTATCTTCATATCCTTGCGCCAATGAAAATATATCCTTTAATCCATCTGTGATGTAAACAGTTCCATCGGTTGCTACGAACACGGCTTCGAAATCATCACTTTTCGCCCAGAGGTCATAGGCTTTATCCAGACCCATAACAAATAGCGAAGTGGAGAGGGCATCGCAAATTCCTCCTTTGTCCCCAACGACTGTGACGGACAGAAGCCCGCTCTTGGCAGGATGTCCGGTAGCAGGATCCATAATATGCCAGTAAGTGAGCCCGTCCTGTTCAAAATAACGCTCGTAACCGCCGGAGGTCACAACGGCCTGGTTGTTGACGGATAGTCCCATCATGGCAGTGTCCGGATTTTTCGGGTCCTTGATGCCAATGATCCAGGCGGATCCATCCGGCTTAGAACCGATCGTCTGTACATTTCCGCCAAGGTTCAGAAGCGCGGAAGTGACACCTTTGTCGCGCAATGTCCGGGCTGCAAGTTCACCTGCATAGCCCTTGGCAATACTGCCAAGATCAATGGTCATACCTTCCGGAATTGTGACATTTCCAGATGCTTCGTCATATTGGATCTGTGTGTAATCTACTTTAGTCAGAAGCGTCTGAATTGTCTCCTCGTCAGGAACCTGATAGCTTCCGGTTGTAAATCCCCATGCTTTTACGATTGGGTAGATGGAAATATCCAGAGCACCGTTGGTACGCCGGCACATTTCAAGAGCATTTTTCATCAGAGTGTCAGCTTCACCGCTTAGAATTCTGGAACCATTTTCATTGATTTTATAAATCTCACTGTCAGAATCTGTGACAGACACTTTCTTTTCCAGATCTGTGATAACATTCTGCGCGTCCTGTAAAAGACTTTTATCACCGTAAATACGAAAATCCATAGTCGTATCCATGGCGAAAAATGTATCTGAAACTGGCTCAGATGTTGATTCCTGAGCCTGCTTGGAACATCCACATATTAATATTGTAAGCATAAGTAACACAGGTATGCACTTTTTCATGTCGCGTCTCCTTAGAGTAAAATAAAACGAAATAATATTGTTGCAATGTAAATTATAAAATAAACAAAGAAATATATATGTTTAATTAAGAATAATTATCAATAAATAAATATAAAATTGACAGTTATGGGAATTATTGGTAGCATTTTGTATTGTAGTTAGAATCTACTAACAAAGCTTTGATTAATATAGCATGAAAGGAGGATTACGGCAATATATTTTGTGTGATTAAAACGAAAAAAATTATCAACAAAATTCAGAAAATAATGAAGGAGAGACAAATGAAAAAGAATTGGAAAAGAATTGCATCACTGTTTCTGTCAGTGTTACTTTTACTGTCCATGACAGTTACTCCTGTAATGGCAGCAGAGGGGAAAGCAGCACCGACGGAAGTAAAATCATGTACGGTAACTGGCTTTATGCCAGAGTATATGGCTTTGGAATTTGAAGATACAGACTGGATGAATAAGATTAGCAGCGTCACAGTAAATGAGATAGAATATACAAAAGGTACGCTTGGCTGGGGAAGCAGTGGAAATCTATGGGAAGTAGGAAGTGTTATGGGAGGATATGGAAGTTATACCGCGTTAAAACTTACCAACCCTTCTTATCCGGCGACTATTAAGATAACAGCAGAGGGGTATCAAGACTTAAACTTAGAAGTGACGAAAGACACTTCAACATATCCGTATGTGTACACAGCAACTGTAAAGAAAGATACAACTGGCGGAAATACAGAGGCTACATACACAGCGATGGCAAAGAAAGCTTCTAACGGTACAGTAGCACTGGATAAAGATAAAGAACTGAAAGCAGGAGATACAGTTACTGTAACAGCAACACCGGATGAAAACTACGAGATTGATGCAGTGACAGTAACAACTGAGAACAATAAAAATGTTGACGTGACCGGTTCTGGAGAAACTTATACATTTACAATGCCGGCAGAAAATGTCACAGTATCCGCGACATTTAAGGAGAAAGCACCGGCACAAAATGGTGCAATTGAATTAAGCCAGGTCAGCATTGGAACAGATTATTTTGGGAATAACTGGGAACTTGAATTCAAAAATGCAGATGGTTATGTAGGGAAAATTACAGATGTGAAGGTAAATACTACAGCATGGGAAGAGAAGTCCTATAGCTTGTCAGCAGGTGGAGCATACAAAAAAGATACAGATAACAATAAACTTATCTTTGCAACAAAAGACTTTGTCGCTAATCCTGAAATTCCAGCATTGAAGAGCGGAGATGTAGTTGCAATTTCTGCAAATGGATATGATGATCTGACATTTAAGCTTGTCATTGATACAAATGGAAATGCTTCTCTTGTAGAAGATGATGGTAAGGGAGATCCATACGAACTTCATGTAAAAATCGAAGGAGAATTTGAGGCGGCAATCGTAGGACAGAAAGATTACGATGGAGTGTCCAGTGCCAGCGTCGGCGGTTCCTCAAGCAATAAGAACAGTGCAGTGAAAGTATACGGCGCACTGGTAGAAAAAGGAAAAGACGTTGCTGACAAGGATTGGGAAGAGCTGGATAATATGGCTAAGATTAAATTGAATGGAAGCAAATGCAGTGTTAGCATCGTTCCGGACACAGAAAAAGGAACATCTGCAGACAGTGACAGCGGTATGCAGGGCGTATATATGACGATCAGCAGTGATCTGACACTTAGCGGTACGCCAAAAGATCCTGGAAGTTATCTGGTTTCCGTGTCTATTGAGGATCAGCAGGGACGCAGCGCAGTCAGCAACACACTGCCATTCAGAATTTACAGCGGCGAGGAAACGCTTGCAGACCAGATGAAGAAAGAGAATTTTAAAGATTATGGAAATGGACTCTATGCATGGGATATTATGGAACCATGGGCAATCAGTAAATTTGGAAGTAATGTAAACGGTGAGGAAGAGAGCGTCCGTGTGCCAGCGTATTTGGAGGCATGGTTCGGTTCCCACGAGAGCGGAACTTACGGATATCTGGGGTATGACATTCCTTGGAAGCAGGTCGTAGCTGGAAATATTCCTCAGACACTTTATATTCCGAGTGGATGCAATCTGACACTGACAAATATGGAAGTACTCAGCAGTGTACATATTATTGTAGAAAATGGTGGTAAACTGACGCTTTCTGATTCTGTTGTACAGGGAATTATCGATGTACAGAGCGGAGGAACATTTTCTATGAACTATGATTCGTTCAACAACGAATTTACAACAGGAGCGTCTCTGTGTGGACAACTTCGTCTTGCAGACGGTGCTGCTTTGGAAAATGCAGCAATTTACTCTCACGCAAATTATCTTGCAAACGGAGATCTGACAGACCGTACAACTTCTGAGCCGGTTGCAGTGGCAAATGGAAATGTAACCGTAAAGGGTACGGTAGCTATATTAGGTGATGATGGCGGAAGCGATATCGGACAGACAGCACTCCGTATAAATGGAACATTAACTCTGGCAGATAAGGACACAACACTTGTAGCTTACGGCGGAAGCGGAAAGACTCTGCTTTATACAGACGGTGGAACAGCTATTGACATTACAGAAGGCAGCCAGATTACAGGAGATGGAAAGTTAGTTGCAATCGGTGGAGATGTTCTCTGGGGAAATGGTGGAAATGCTGTATCCGGAAAAGGAACAATTGCAACGAAAAAAGTATTCCTTCAGGGAGCAACCGCTAATACATCTAACAAAGCAGAGGCTGGAAAAGCAATTGATGGAGATGTAAAAGTTATCAGTTCCAGCACTCATATTGAAGACGGAACAATGATCAGCGGTGCTGAGAATGATCCATTAGCCGATTTGTACTGGAAAGCTGGAATTAATGCACTGCCTCCATTAGAGAAATTTACAACAACAGATAACGGAAATAATGGTTACGATAATGGCGATAACGGGGATAACGGAAATAACGGAAATAACGGTTCCAGCAACGGAAATACTGGCAATAATAGTAACTCCGGAAACAATGGTAACACAGGTAATAGTGGTGATTCTGAAAATAATGGAAAGATTACATCAGCAACTAAGACTGTAGCAAATGTGAATACAGTTAAGACAGGAGATACAAACAATGTATTACTCTGGGCTGCACTCTTTGTAGTTTCCTGTGCAGGAATGGCAGGTATTACAGTAGTTGCTAAGAAAAGAAAATAGTATACAGCAGATGTAAATTTGCTAATATAAAAATGCGACCGGCATGAATGTCGGTCGCAAAAATATTCTATACTAGAAGTCCTTCCTGATTTGCTAATGAGAAAGCAGTGCTTGCATAGCCTAAAATATTAGCCGGTGATTTTTGATTCTCTGTAAGTATGTATCAACAGTGGTAATTCTGCTACCAGCATCCCAATCCAGCCTGCCAGGTAGGAGAATGGCAGTGCTTCAATTCCAAATCCACATACAAGAACGAGCGGTGCGGCAACAAGAACCCGAAGTCCCATATTGACAAAACTGCTGATCAGGGTAATCTTCAAATCACCGATTCCACGGAAGAATCCCTGAAGTCCATTGGTGATAGCCGGCAAGATATAAATTATGGAAATCAGGTGCAGATAAGTAACACCGTGCCCGATAACTTCCTCATCTTTCACAAAGAGCATCATCAGATGTCTTGCAAAAACAAAACAGACAATAAAAATGAGGATGCCGTAAATGCTCTCCAGTACCAGTCCACATCGGAAGCCTTCACGCATCCGGTCATTTCTTTTCGCCCCCTTATTCTGCGCCATAAGTGCTGTCATGGCGTGGGCTATATTCTGCTCCGGGGTATAGGCAAAGTCATCAATCCGGTTGACCGCGGTAAATGCAGCGGCAACAGACACACCCATAGTATTAACAATTGCCTGAACACCGATTTTCCCAAGCTGTACAGTTGCCTGTTGCATTGCAGATGCCCAGCCGTATGCAATTGTACGCTTTAACAGGGAACGGTCGAAAATGAGCCATTTCTTTCCTAATTGAAGGAGTGGTACTTTTTTCTGCACATAGATAATACAGAAAATACAACACAGTGCCTCACTGATAACAGTGGAAACAGCGCAGCCATTACTTCCTACTTTCAGTACAATGATAAAAAACAAATCTCCGAAAACATTAAGAATCGCACTTATGATCAAAAAATACAGTGGTGAATTACTGTCTCCGAGGGCTCTTAATGTACTGGAGAAAAAATTATATAAAAATGTAAACATAAGTCCTACAAATATGATGCGAAGGTAAGAAGTCGTCATATCCAAAATAGATGCGTCTACCTGTAGCAATCTGAGAAGTGATTTCGCAATTCCAATACTGAAAATGGTTAGAATTACAGAAAATACAGATCCTGAAATCATAGTCGTACTGATCTGGCGTGAGAGAGTATCGTAATCTTTCGCCCCATAATACGTGCCGATCAGAATACTCGCGCCCATGCACAGACCATTCAAAAACAGAATGACCAATGTCGTGACCGGATTGCAGATACCGACCGCAGCCAGTGCCTCTTTTCCGATAAAATGTCCCACAATAATGCTGTCTACGGCGTTGTAAGTAAGCTGGAACAGATTTCCCAGTACAAGTGGAATTGTAAATCTAATAAGCATGGGCATAATCTTACCCTTCGTCATATCCTGTGTCATAATATCTCTCCCTGGTGTAAAACTAAACAGCGCAGGATATCCGCTCATATAAATGAAACGGTTTTCCTGCGCTTTTGATGATATTACTTCCATGTCCATTCGTCAATTGAAATCTTTACCTGAGATGAATCCCATTTATTAATCATTGATCATAATCCGAATGATTTCTTCATTTGTCTCTTTCATGCCGTCTTTTCCGAGACGTCCCACATTATCAATGGTTCCCTCGATTCCTTTTGTGATGATGCCATCACCGGCGTAGAACTGCTGCCCCTGCAGGTACATATTGTAACCAAGTATTCCGGCATCTACAGAAGCTGCGATTTTGGCTGCACAGGAAGCTTTTGCTCCGTCGCAGACCATACCGGATACGATCGCGAGTGCGTTGACAACAGTATGGATCACTTCTTCATATCCACCGCCGCACAAGTATGCGATTCCAGCTCCGGCAGCGGCTCCGGCGCTGACAGCTCCGCAGTAAGCAGAGAGGCGCCCGATTCCGGTTTTCTGGTGGATTGCGATCAGATTGGAAAGTGCCAGTGCGCGGTAAGTCTTATCTTCGTTAGTGTGTAGCTCTTTTGCATATTCCAGAACAGGGAGAGAACAGGTCATTCCCTGATTTCCACTTCCGGAGTTGATAACGACCGGAAGCTCACAGCCATTCATTCGCGCATCAGATCCGGCAGCAGCGCGAGCTTTTGCGCGTGTGCGGACGTCGTTGCCGTAAGTATTAAGAAGTACAGTTCCAATATTTGCACCGTAATTTCCGGCGAGTCCTTCATCGGCGATTGCGCTGTTATACTCAATCTGACGGGACAGGACTTCATGGATATCGTCGATGTCAGCCATATTAATAAAATCCCAGATAGACTTTACATCCAAAAGAGTACGGTCAGTCAGTCCTTCTTCGCTTGCACCTTCAACTGGTACATAGTGAAGGATTTTTCCATTTTTTTCAATTCTTACAATGTTTGTATGATAGTTGGCAATACGGACTTTAGCAGAATCCTTTCCGGCAAATACTTCAACGATGATGTCGAAGATACAGCCGTTATCAATATGCTCGACGGTAATCTCAGTTTCTTCGAGATACTTTGCCATTTCTTTTGTCTGTGCTTCTGTTACATCAGAGATAACTTCCAGTTCTTTAGAAGCATCTCCGGCAATGATTCCGGCTGTAGCAGCGGCCGGGATTCCTTTTAAATGATTCGTGTTCGGAACGATTACACTTTTTACATTTTTAATAATGCTTCCGCTTGCTCCGATATGTACGCGCTCCGGTATGCAGCCCAGCACTTCACGGGCTTTGGCAGCAGCGTAAGCCAGAGCAATTGGCTCGGTACACCCCATAGCCGGTATTAATTCTTCTTTTAATATCTGGATATATGCCTGATATTTAATATCTTCTTTTGTCATGAAAACCTCCAAATGCCAGTTTTCTCCTGGCAATAATAAAAAAATGTGTTATTTTATTGAACCATATTTTCGGAGAAAATGCACCTGTTATTTAAAAATTTGATGAAATTAAATGTTGTAAGAAATACTGATGATATTCTTGAATTATTTATATTCACTTTTGGGATAGATTTTTCACTATTGATTAACTTGGAGCTGACAGTTATGCTAAAAAGTGATATACTATATATGATATTATAACATATTTTTCTGCACATTTCTGCAATCCATATCGCAGCAATGGTGGTAATGGTAGATTAGAGATAATTTGAGATAATTATAGAGTGTGAGGACATACTATGACAGAGGGGAAAATGATAAGGAACAGACAGATGAATATGCTGATAATGATTGCAATTATTGTTGGAATCTGTATTCCGCTTTTCTTTACCGCGGTCCAGATCGGCGTATTTGCGAAAGAGCCAGTCGTAGAAGCCAGGCAGGAAGTGACAGATGAGAGTGCTCCGGTACTCCGCGTGGCGGTTGATGATGGGTTTTGCCCAATGTCATTTTATGATGCGGACGGGAATTTATCTGGTCTTAACGTGGAGTTGATCACGATGGTTGCTAATCAGCTTGGAATGCGGCTGGAATTCGAGTGTGGTGACTGGATGACGTGCCGGCAGAATCTGGAGGAGGGAAAAGCAGATGCAATTCTCGGTCTGGAGACATTTTCAAATATGCAGCATGTATTAAAGACAGTTCCGGTGACAACAGACCAGCTTAATATATATGGAAAGAATAAGATTGAGAGTATCGGTGCTCTTGCGAACAAGAAAGTTGCAGTGATGGCAAGATCTGTAATTATGACAATGTTTGATCTGCAGTGCGAGTATGTGGAGTACAACACGAATTCAGAGATTTTGAAAGCAGTCGAAAATGGTGAGGTGGATTATGGAATCTGCCATGAGGCTGTTGCAGAGAAGATTATCGAGAAAGAAAATCTGAGTGTTGTACCAAGCCTTACGATCATGAACAGCTTCCTGACATTTGGCGTGTGGGAAGACAAAGAAGAATTAAGAGACCAGATGAATACAATCCTTAAGTATTATGCGAATCAGGGAACGCTTGCAAGACTGGAAAATAAATGGATCGTGAACTATTCAAGAAATCGTTCCCTTGGTTATGTTATAGAGCAGAATAAAGTCTTTTATGTAGCATATCTGATCACATGGTTATTTGTTATGTCTCTTCTGAGCATACTAAAAGCAGACTATTCCAGGAAGCAGCATTACATTGCGACGCTTCTGGAATATCAGTCAGAATTAGAAAAATCCAGCCAGGAAGTCATGCGGGCAAATCAGGCGAAGAGCGACTTTCTGTCACATATGACCCACGATATACGGACGCCGATCAATGGCATAATGGGAATGGTCGAGGTCATCAAAAAGAATTGTTCCGACCAGAATAAGGTAGATGAATGCCTGGATAAAATTCAAAAAGCCTCCGGACACCTGTTGGACCTCCTTAATGATGTGCTGGATATGAGCAAACTGGAGAGTGGTAAGATTCAGTTAGAACAGATTCCATTTGAACTGGAAAAGGAGATGAAAGAACTTCAGACCATTATGGAGACTCAGGCAGAAGAAAAAGGATTGACGGTTTTTTGGGATATGACGGGAATATGCCATAATGAGCTGATCGGAAGCCCGTTACATATGAGAAGAATACTTCTGAACCTGCTCAGTAATGCGGTCAAATATAATAAAAAGGGTGGAGAGATACATCTGACTGTAAACGAAATTATGCAGAACGATAAGACTGCTTTGTTTGAGTTCAAGGTCGCAGACAATGGAATCGGTATGAGTGAATCTTTCATAGAAGATAAATTATTCCAGCCGTTCGTACAAGGAGCGGGAGAAGCCAGAACAAAGTATCAGGGAACCGGACTTGGAATGTCCATTGTCCAGAGAATTGTCCGGGAAATGACAGGCTCTATTGATGTCGAGAGTAAAGAAGGAGAAGGAACCACATTTACTGTAACATTGCCATTTGCGATTAATCGCAGTGAAAATGTGCCAAAGACCATAGAGGAACAGAAACCAGACATTAGTGGCATGAAGATCCTGGTCGTAGAGGATAATGACCTGAATCTGGAGATCGCCCAGTTTATGCTGGAGGAAGATAAGGCAGTAGTAGAGGTCGCAAGAGATGGACTTCAGGCAGTAGAAGCATTTAAAAACAGCCGGGAGGGCGAACTCGAAGCAATCCTTATGGATATTATGATGCCGAATATGGATGGGATTGAGGCAACAAAGACGATTCGAAGTCTTGACCGTGCTGATGCAAAAAGTATCCCAATCATTGCCATGACAGCAAATGCATTTGTAGAAGACATGAGAAAGACAAAAGAAGCAGGTATGAATGAACATCTGACAAAACCTGTAGATGGTGAAAAATTACTTCAGGTACTTTACAAGTATAAAAAAACAGGGCTTTAATATAAAAGAACAGGAATAACACCGGCACAGATACCGGTGTGAGAGGAGAGATTTATGAGTCACATAGCAGACTGGCTTACGGCAATCGGACATAATTATTTCAAATTGAAGCTGAAGCATTGAGAGATGGCAAGAATCGGAAAGTAAAAATTATGCTTCGTTATGAGTGGATTTACAGAAAGCCTGAAAAAAATAGATAAAAATGTATTTAAGTTTTAGTATATCCATGTATTGACATGAGGTTATAATATTTATAAAATACAGACAGAAAGGGAGCGTGAAAAAATGAAAATCGCATTATTAGAACCAATTGGAGTATCAAAAGAAGTTATTGATGAGTTATCAGCACCGATTACAGAAAAGGGACATGAATTCGTATATTATGATACCAAAACAACAGATCCGGCAGAACTTGCCAAGAGAAGTGAAGGCTGCGACATTGTTATGATTGCTAACAATCCGTATCCGACAGAGGTTGTAGAGAAAGCGGACGCACTGAAGATGTTATCTGTAGCATTTACAGGAATTGACCACATCGGAACAGACAAGTGTAAAGAGAAAAATATTATGATCTGTAATGCAGCAGGGTACTCAAACCAGACAGTTGCCGAGCTTATCATTGGTATGGCGATTGACGCATTAAGACATGTAGTAAAAGCTGACGGACTTGTAAGAAATGGTGGAACAAGTGCAGGCCTTGGAGGAAAAGAAATCTGCGGAAGAACGGTCGGAATTATCGGACTTGGACAGATCGGACTCATGGCAGCAAAATTATTCCAGGCATTTGGCGCTAAAGTTATCGCTTACAACAGAAGTGAGTCTGAGGAAGCAAAAGCACTTGGAATCGAGTATAAATCATTAGAGGAAGTATTATCAACAAGTGATATCGTATCACTGAACCTTCCACTGAATGCAGAGACGAGAGGATTCCTGTCAGCAGATAAGATTGCACTTATGAATGAGAACACAATCTTCATCAACTGTGCAAGAGGACCGATCGTAGACAACGAGGCACTTGCGAAAGCGCTGAATGATGGCAAGCTTGGATATGCATGCGTTGACGTATTTGATATGGAGCCGCCGATCCCGGCAGATTATCCATTGCTTCAGGCTAAGAATACATTATTGACACCTCATCAGGCATTTATCTCCGAGGAGTCTATGGTAAGAAGAGCAAAGATTGTATTCGATAACGTGACCGCTTATCTTGACGGTAAGCCGGTCAACGTATGTAAGTTGTAAGAATAAAAAAGACAAAAAAGACATAAAAATAGAGAATGATATAGTACTTTGATAATTTCACATATTTACAAAGTTCTAAGTATGAAAGGCAGTTTCGTAAAAGTCAGCCAAATAGAGCAGACTTACCGAAACTGCCTTTTGTTGCCAAGCATACGACAGAAAGGTCCGGTGGACCTTTTTTAGTTTGAAATCTGTACTAAAAGTTTGAAAATTCAGTTTATATGCCACGAAAAGATGTAAACGCTTACACAAATAAAAATTAAAACTTCTAAAACTATAAAGAAAAATAAAAACAGCCAATAAATTGTGTATATTGTATAAAAATAGATACAATAATTTGTCGAAAAAGTCAATAAAAACGACCTTGCTTTCGTCAAGATTTTGACATATACTTTATAACAGAATGTAAGCTCTTACACAATGAAGGAGTGAGAGGCTGCAAAAATATAACAGTTAACCAGAAAAGCATGGTATCGAAAGGAGACTCCAAAGATGATGAAATGGAAACGAATTGTCAGTGCAGCTGTCTGTGTATGCATGGCAGGAATGCTGATAACGGGATGTGGAAGCAAATCGGATTCCTCTTCAAAGAAGCGTATTATCCGTGTGGCTCTTTCACAGTCTGAGGAACACCCTGAGTACAAGGGTATGGAGACATTTAAAAAGTATGTCGAGGAGAAACTCGGTGACAAGTATGAAGTTCAGCTTTATCCAAATGAGCTTCTTGGTGGACAGACAAAAGCAATTGAGCTGACTCAGACTGGTGCGATTGACTTTACGATTGCCGGAACACCGAACCTTGAAATATTTGCCGATGTATATGAAGTATTCAGTATGCCGTATCTGTTTACATCTGAGGACGCTTATTTTGCAGCTATGAATGATACAGATTACATGAATAAAATTTATGCATCTACAGAGGATACAGGACTTCAGGTTGTAACATGGTACAACGTAGGTACAAGAAACTTCTATGCAAAGAAAGCAATCAATACACCAGATGACCTGAAAGGTCTGAAGATGCGTGTACAGCAGAGCCCGGCAAGTATCAAGATGTGTAATGCATTTGGCGCAGCTGCATCTCCGATGTCATTTGGAGAGGTATATACAGCAATTCAGCAGGGAGTTATTGATGGAGCAGAGAACAATGAGCTTGCTCTGACAGATAATAAGCATGGTGAGGTTGCAAAATACTACAGCTACACGATGCATCAGATGATTCCGGACGTTCTGATTGCAAACTACAAGCTCCTCAATGACATGAGCGAGGAAGACAGAGAAGTATTTGAAGAAGCTGCAAGACTTTCTACAGAGACAGAGCTCAAAGATTGGGAGACAGATGTAGAGACCGCTAAGAAGACAGCAGAAGAAGATATGGGCGTTCAATTTCTTTATCCGGACATCAGTCTTTTCAAAGATAAAGTAAAGAACGTACAGAAAGAAATGCTGGAAGACAATCCGAATATCAAGGATCTGTATGAGCATATTCAGAAATATAACAAACAATATGAAGGGGAGGGAAAATAAATGGAAACATTACATACAATCAGAAAATGGTTAGATAAAATTGTTGGAACCATTTGTATACTCCTCTTTGCATTAATGGTAGTTGTAGGAAGCTATCAGATTATTACAAGATTCATATTTAATAACCCGAGTACCATTTCCGAAGAGCTTCTGACATATTCATTTGCATGGATGGCCATGTTTGCAACAGCTTATGTATTCGGAAAACGTGACCACATGAGAATGACATTTGTCGTAGACAAGCTGGCACCTGCACAGAGAAAAGTGCTGGAAATCGTGTTGGAAATCCTTGTCATTGCATTTGCAGTCATCGTACTGATCTATGGCGGATTTAACATTATGGGATTGACTATGACTCAGAAGACAGCTTCCCTTGGAGTTATGATGGGACAGGTATATGCAGTCGTTCCGATTTCCGGAATCCTGATTGCGATTTATGGAATTTTAAATGTAGTTGATCTGTGTAAAGGTTACGAGAGAAAAGAAGAGGAGGAGAAATAATTATGAACACTGCACTTGTATCCGGACTGATTATTTTAGTCCTCTTGATTATCATGCTGATTGCCGGTGTGCCGATCGCAGTAGCACTTGGTGTATCTTCCGTATGTGCAATTCTTCCAATCATGGATTTGAATGTAGCCGTACTGACCGGATGCCAGAGAATCTTCTCCGGTATCTCTGTATTCAGCCTGCTTGCTATCCCGTTCTTTATTCTTGCAGGAAATATTATGAATAAAGGTGGTATCGCCGTAAGACTGATTAACCTTGCAAAATTAATTACAGGACGCGCTCCTGGAGCACTTGCTCAGACAAATATCCTTGCAAATATGTTATTTGGTTCTATTTCAGGATCTGGTACAGCAGCAGCTTCTGCTATGGGATCTATCATCGGACCAATCGAAAAAGAAGAGGGATATGACCCGAACTTCTCAGCTGCAGTTAACATTGCAACTGCACCGACAGGACTTCTGATCCCGCCAAGTAACGTAATGATCACATATTCACTGGTCAGTGGAGGAACTTCCGTAGCAGCCCTTTTCATGGCTGGTTACATTCCGGGAATCCTCTGGGGACTTGCTTGTATGCTAGTAGTATATGTGATTGCCAAGAAAAAAGGCTACCGTGCAAAAACACGTTTTACAGCATCTGAAGCTGGAAAGATCATCCTTCAGGCTCTGCCTTGTCTGCTTCTGATTGTAATCGTAATCGGTGGAATCATCTTTGGTGTCTTCACTGCAACAGAAGGTTCCGTAGTGGCCGTAGTATACAGCCTGCTTCTGTCATTATTTGTATACAAATCAATCAAGATCAAAGAACTGCCGAAAATCCTTCTGGATAGTGCTGAGATGACGGGTATCATCATTTTCCTAATCGGTGTATCCAGCATCATGTCATGGGTTATGGCATTTACAAATATTCCGGAACTGGTATCTACAGCACTGCTTTCCGTAAGCAGCAACAAGTTTGTTATCCTGTTCCTGATTAATATTATCCTTCTGATCGTCGGAACATTTATGGATATGACACCGGCCTGCCTGATTTTCACACCAATTTTCCTGCCGGTATGTACTGCACTTGGAATGGACACTATCCACTTTGGTATCATGATGATCTTCAACCTGTGTATCGGAACAATCACACCACCGGTTGGAACAACACTGTTTGTTGGTGTTAAAGTTGGTAAAGTACAGATTGAGACAGTATTCAGACAGTTGCTCGTATACTTCGCAGCAATCTTTGTAGTGCTGATGCTCGTAACATATATCCCGAACTTATGCCTGTGGCTGCCGAAATTGATGGGATACATCTAGGATAAAATTTAATATAAGTTGCACAACTAAAAGCACGCAGATATGAATGATTTTCTATGACTGCTGCGCTGCATATTTCTGGTTTTCTACGCAAACTCGCCTAAAGGACAGGCTCGGACAAAGCTACGAAAATCAAGCTATGCTCGCAGTCATGACGAAAATCACACAATTATCTGCGTGCTTTTTAGTTGTGCGTAAATATTGAATTTTGTGCTAGGGATGTGACGTGGGTTGCTGCGCTGCATATTATTGATTTTCTACGCAAACTCGCCTAACGGAAAAGAAGTTTTAGGATATATATTGCAAGCAGTCCATTGAATATGGCTGCAAATAAAAGACGGAAAGGAGGTCAGAAAGTGCCTAAAATCAGGGATTTTGATAGAGTTACAGCCCTCTATGAAAGGCTGTCCAAGGATGATGAGCAGCAGGGCGAATCGAACTCAATCCTGAATCAAAAAAGATTTCTCGAAGATTTTGCCCGCAAAAGCGGTATGACGAACATCAAGCATTTTACCGATGACGGTTACATAGGGCGTAACTTCAACCGTCCCGGATTTCAGGCAATGCTTGCAGAAGCTGAAGCCGGAAAAATCGGCACAATTATCGTCAAGGATATGAGCCGTTTCGGCAGAAACTATCTTGAGGTCGGCTTTTATACCGAGATTCTGTTTCCCAAGAAGCAGATACGCTTTGTTGCAATCAATAACAGCGTGGATAGCGACAAGCCGCAGGATAACGACTTCACCCCATTCCTCAGCATAATGAACGAGTGGTACACCAAGGACACCAGCAACAAGATAAAGTCCATCTTTCTGTCCCGTATGAACGATGGCAAACGCTACTCCGGTAGCATTCCCTACGACTACAATCGACTGCCCGAAGATAAGCAGACCTTGGTGGTGGATCCTGTTGCTTCTCAGGTGGTAAAACACATCTTTGAGCTTGCGGCAGAGGGCTTAACACCTCCGGCAATCGCAAGACAGCTAACGGAGGAAAAGGTGCTTATCCCATCGGCGTACACCCTCCAATATCACCCCGAACAATGTAACCGAAAAGTAGAGTACGGCTGCACAAACTGGAACGCAAACACGGTCAGGGAGATATTAGGCCGACAGGAATATCTCGGTCATACAGTGCTGAGAAAGACCATCGGAACGAACTTTAAGACCGATGAACGCCGCTTTGCCACCGATGAAGAACGCCTTGTGTTTGAGGACACCCACGAGCCTATCGTTGACAGCGAGCTGTGGGAACGGGCACACAGAGGTTTGAAGCATGTTAAACGCCGCATAAAGGAAGGAACGCACCAAGAGAAATGCTTACTGCCCGGCCTTGTGTACAGTTACGATTGCGGCAGTAAGATGTCTTATCAGACGAACTACTACAAAAGCGGTGAACCCTATCACTCGTTCCGATGCAGCAGCTACGGGAACAGAACCATGAACTGTACCATCCATCACATCAGCGATAAAGTCCTCTATCAGTTGGTGCTGTGCTCTATTCAACGCCTTTCAAGCCACATTATCGCAGATGAGCGTGGTTTTGCAGAAGAATTGAAAAGCAAATGGGAAGCACAGGCGAACGGCAAACCGCAAAAGCAAAAGGATGAACTTCAGACAATCAACCGCAGACTGAATGAGCTTGACCGCCTGATTGGAAGCCTTTATGAGAATTTCATTTCAGGTCTGCTGCCCGAAAAGCAGTACAAGTCCCTGATGAAGAAATACTCGGCGGAGCAGGACAACCTTGAGAGCCAAGTATCGGAGATTCAGGAGAAGCTGGAGCAAACAAAAGCGTCCTCTGCCCATATTGGGCGGCGAATGACGGTCATAAGTACCCGAAGCGTATCTGCGAACAGTGCGGTAAGGAGTTTTATCCGAACAGTACAAGGCAGAGGTTTTGTAACACCGACTGTACAAAAGCCCATCAGCAGGCAGAAAAAGAGAAGAAACGCTTTGCTGAAAAGGGCGAGCACACCTTTCGTCAAAAGGTCTGCAAGATTTGCGACAAGCCCTTCTGGCCGTCCAACGGTCAGGAGGTGCTGTGCTCCGAGGAATGTAAAACCATCAACCGCAGACAGAAACAGCTTGCCTATTATCATCGTAAGCAATCCGAGCAGAAAGCCGGAGAAGCAATATAAATTCAAGGAGGAACACACAATAGAGAAATTCATCACAGACGAAAGGACAGGCTTGCAGTATGAGCTTGTCGGAGACTACTACCTGATTGCCGGAGAGGACGAGCCGGAGAGCAGACTAATCGGCATATGGGGACAGCGACACTTGCGGTATCTGAAACAGCACCGCAAGGTACTCTATTCCGAACTGCTGATAAGCGGAAAGCTGAACGATTACCTTGCCGACCTAAACGAGCAGGCAGAGGAACTGTTCTCTCAACTGGTAAAACAACTTGCCGAAAAGGAGGGTGTAACGGAAGCACTCAAAGCAGAAAACCAAATGCTGTGGGTGCAGAAGATGAACAACATCCACAATGCTGCTATGGAGATTGTTTCAAACGATTTGATTTACGCATAACAAGCTATCGGAAAGGCTGCTGTCGCAGACGGCGGCTTTTCTTTTTCGGGAAGTATTCAAGAAGTCATAAAGTTCCGTGAGTAATGGAAGAAGGCAATGCTTTGAGAAAAAGGTGAGAGCAATATTCTGAAAACTACTTGAAATTTTAGAAAAAATCTGCTAAAATATTTTTGTATATCTATGGGGTAGGGGAATTCATATCCTTTTGCCTTAGAAATTATGGAAGGAGGACTTGACTATGGCAAATGGAAATGCGACGATTATTATCGGCTCGGCTCGGCAGGAGCATAGCGCCGTTTTTTCAGTGCGTCAAGTCATAATTCATAGAATTTATAACAAACCAGCTACCGAAGCAGGGCGTACTATGCCTTGGCTTCGGTTTTTTGCGTTTACCGGGAAGGCGGTGGTTTGATGATGAAAGCCTTCGCTATGGCCGGTAAACATATCTTTTCCGGATAAGCCTTTCTGTTTCTTCTCGGTGTGTCCGCCGCCGGAGAAAGCGGACAGAAAACACTTTGGAGGAATGAAAATGAAGAAGAAAATGCTCGGCCTTCTGCTTGCGGTGTGCATTGCGATGGCGCTTGTTCCCATGGCGGCGTTTGCGGAAGGAAACAGCAAAACCTCAATCACAACGGTGGACGAGCTTTTGCAATTTGCAAAAGCGGTAGATCAAGGCGAATATGACGATAAAACGGATGCGGTTGTATCGCTTGACGCGGATTTGGATTTGACGGGCGTTGCGTGGACACCGATTGGAAGCGTGTTTGCCGCCGATGGAACGCTGCTACATTACTTCAGCGGTAAGTTTTACGGAAACGGCCATACGATTTCCAATTTGGATTTTTCCGAAAACTACGGAAAATATCCGTCTTTCGGATTTTTCAGTGAGGTTTCCGGCGCTGAAATTTCCGGCTTGACAATTCAAGGCAAACTGGATGTGTCCAATTCGGGGTATGTCTATTTTGGAACGGTAGCGGGTGTTGCGGCAGACAGCAAAATTTCTGACTGCGTTTCAGATGTGTCGTTCACGGATACAGAAAAATATATTAACGGTACTGTGGCTTTGTGCGGATATGCGATCAATAGCACAATTGAATACTGCCAAAACAAAGGAAATTTTTCAATAACAAAGGATGTCACCTCTTTTCAGATGGGCGGTATCGTAGGCCTTGCTCAAAACAGTACCGTACAGTATTGTGCTAATACAGGCGATATGACCTCTTGGACACCCCATACCGGCGGAATTGTTGGGCAGTTGTATCAAGCCTCAAAGATTATCAATTGTTATTCCACCGGGAAAATGGTTCCTCTTGGTAAGGGAACTACGGATTTCGGCGGCATTGCAGGCGTAGTTGGTGCAGGCACAGAA
>ERZ773188.921-NODE-921-length-35280-cov-4.201987_pt1 | contig 35280 bp, 28 predicted proteins | sample MGYA00581011_ERZ773188 | MGnify/ENA primary metagenome ERZ773188 (study PRJEB29015, sample SAMEA2737798) | human gut metagenome | biome: human gut; feature: human-associated habitat; material: faeces | place: China | collected 2012 ...
CTCGTAGATTCCTCGTGCAAGTTCAATTGGCAGTACGTCCGGATCGTATTTCTTAAGAATCTTCTGCTTCTCGTCTTCTTTCATTATATTGGTATTTCCAACATAAAAATTCTTCAGATTCTCGCCATAACGTTCGGCATTTCTATACATGTTATAACCACCAAAGAATTCGTCAGAACCCTCTCCGGAATAACAGATCTTCGTATGTTCTGCTGTCGCATTACATCCAAGTGTAAATACAATCGCAGATGCATCTCCAAGTGGTTGCTCCATATTGTACATAACATAAGGTACAATATCAAAGAACTGCTCCGGTGTAATGATACTTCTGGAGAATGTTCTTCCAAGAAGCTGTGCTGTCTTCTCTGCAAGTACAGATTCATCAAATCTTTCCTCTTCATAACCACAGGAATCCGCCTGCTCTGCGTCAGACATTGCAAGCACATAGGAAGAATCAACTCCACCAGACAGGAATGATTCTACTTTTTCATCCGCGGTCTTTACCTCTGGCATGATTTCTTTCAGAGTGTTATGAATCTCATCTGCCCAGTCTTCCAGGGTCTTGCTTTCATCCGGATGAAATTCCGGTTTCCAGTATCTGTGAATCTCAAGCTTTCCATCCTGCCAGATCAGATAGCGTCCCGGCAACAGCTTTTTCAGTCCACGGAAAAATGTATTCTCTCCGGCAACATAGGTCAGACTTAAATACAACTGAAGCATCTCTTCATTCAGTTCTTTCTTAAATCCCGGCCGATCGATAATATCACGGATCATCGTTCCATAAAGAAGCTCTCCGTCTTCTGTCTCATAGTAATAGAATGGTTTTGTTCCAAACTGATCTCTCAGACAGAAAAGCTTCTGCTCTTCCTCATCCCATAAGGCAAATGCAAACATTCCGTGCATATGATCTGCCATCTCGCATCCCCATGTCTGATATGCCTTGATCAAAATCTCATGTTCTCTTTCTTCTCTGGAAAGTGTAAGATCAATTCCAAGTCTCTCACAAAGCTCTTCCCAGTTACGAATATGTCCTCTGTATGTTTTTACAATTATCATCTGTTTAACCTCTCTTTTGTCACCATCTTTGGTTTTTGAAAGTTGTTTCTTCTCCCGCTTATATCCTACAGATATCAACAACTTTCACGGTTCAATCCTATTCTATCACACTGACTTTTTCTTGTAAATTCTCAACTATCACTCTGATGCCAATCACAGTCTGAAACATGTATAAGATATGTATTTTAGTCTGAATGCATCTCACCTTCATTCGCTTCTTCTATTTTCACTTCTTCTGCTACGCCACTTCCTGCTATATCTGCATCAACATAACCAAAACGAATTACTGCCTGTGGCCAGTTGAGACTGATTCTTGGTTTTTTTCCTTTCTCTGCACCTGCTTTTTCAATCAGATCAAGTAATTCTTCCAGAACTGTTTTTGTCAGATAACCTCCACGCCAATGAAAAGTCAGAATTCTTCCCTTCTTTGCCATCTGAAGTGCTCTTTTGTAAACTTCTTCCGGTTTTGTAAAAGACAGTTTCTTTTCTTTATAATAGAAATGATCTCCGTCCATACACTTCATAGCCGGAGCGATCAAAGGCTCATGATCCCGGAAAATTGATTTATCTTCCAGGTTGAAATAATCATAACGGATTTCTTCTCCGATCGTACAGTTTCTTGTAAGTGTATTATCAAATGTCGCATCTAAATGATAATATTTCCCATTAATTCGCACGATATTCCATGTATGACGGTATTTGATTCCCTTATCCGGATTATTTCCGCAAATAGCGATCATACACCAGACTCCAAGCTCGTCACACAGCACTTTTACCGCTTTTGCAATTCCTTCACAGACTCCGACACCCTGTCCCAACGGACCGATGATCTCATGAGAATAAGGTTTCTTCAATTTATCATATTTTACATTTTCGCAAATGAAATCATGAATGTATTTTTCTTTCTCTGATTCTGATAATTTCTGCGCCAGTCGTGCAAGTTTCTCTACTCTGGATTTCATTGCCTTCTGATGTTCTTTCACCTTCGCCCGGTCAAACAAATATTCCGGTAGAAACTGAATGTTCGGCGATTCCTGATAATAACGATACTTAAATCCCGTTGCCCAGAAAATCTCCGGATGATCCAGGCGCATCTGGAAGAATACATTATACAGTTCTTCTCCGCTCATACGCGGTACCTGAATCTCCTTCTCCATCTGCAAGATGCCCTGACAGATTGCATGATACGCCGCCTGCTGCATCTTATTCATCTTACTATAATAAAATGGTTCCATACTTATCCTCTCCGGTCAGCAGAAAATTCTTCTATCTGAACTTTTCGTTTTTTTCCTTTCTTTTCCCAGATCATCAGACTGATTTTGTATTGGAGTGAATCTCTTGATGCAATAAATGGTTCCTCACGAAATATATTTATCCGAAATCCCTGTTCTTCTAACTCTCGTTTCCGCTCTGATGCTCTCTTCTCAGTCTTACGATTCTGATTTTCTTCCTCATCTGTGAATTTTCTTCTCGGGTAATTTGCTGCTGCCATCTTCAGTTCTTCCATCAAAAGATCTGTGACTTCTGCATGACGCTTTTCCTGCAGCATCCCGGCAATCTTTTTTGCACTCCGCTTCCATGGATGTTTCTGATAAAACTTTAGACATCTCAGTAACTTTTTATCTTCTACTGTTGCCGCAAGCTCCTGCATCACTTGATGTGCTTCTGCTGACGGTACCCACGGATTTCCCCTTGGAACTACATATTGCTCTGAAACTGCCGGATAACAGCAATAATTCAGCGGCGGAAAGTCTGCCAGTACAGCTAGTTTCCGCTCCGTCTGATTACAGTATTTTGCTCCCAGATAATCCAGTTTATCCCGTACGATTGCAATCTTATATTCTATCTGACGCAGATATTCCGCACCTTTCACCCAGAAATGTCCGATTTCTCCATAGTCATATAAGTGTACTTCTTCACTTAAATCCTCAAAAAAAATCGTAACCACAGTCTCACCCTGATGAACTACAAGGACATAGGACTCCTCCGGTTCTTCTGTTACACTTAACTCCGCTTCTAGTTCACCTTCATAATCCTCTCTATATTGCCCTGTCATCCTTGCATTTTCAAAGACAAGAAAGCTCTCTACCGCATCGTTCATCAAATAAACCAGCCGCAGTTTTTCTTCTGTAAAAAGCAGTTCGAACTGTCCCTGTTCCAGCACTTCTCCTAGTTTCTGAAATGCTTCCGGCAATTGAATTTCACTCATTTTCCGCTCCCTCAGTGCATTCATCTTCCAAGCACTCACGAACCTTGTCTTCTTTCAAATCCTCACCGATCACGATCAGAATCTCCTGTCCTTCTTTGATTGGATTAACTGTCATCTTCTGTGTTGTCGCATTCAGCTCCATCCAGTCACCGGATTGATTCTTCATAAATCCTTTTACACGGAACACTCTTCCGATATCATTAAGATTTTTATTGTTTTCTTTTTCAGAATCATCTGTGCATCCACGTTTACCAAACAGCTTTTTCACAGCCGGAACCAGTTCTTCTTCTGTCCGATTCAGATTCATAAAATATAAGGTCTGGAATCCATCCTTTTCTGTACCTTCCGGTCTGCGAAACGACTCAATCTGATAGCTGCTGTTCTGAATCTGTGCAAAATCTTCCTCTGTCAGCATATCCCAGTCTTTTGCGATCACTTCTTTTTCAATTCTTCTGGTACATCCAATGCGTTCAAGAGAACGATTGACATGTGAAATAATTCTGTTTTCCTGTTCTTCACAAGCATTGTCCTTATCCAGCCTGCTCAGCACGATCACACCCGCATCCGCCGCCTCAGATCCCAGCAAATATTCCGCCTGATCTGACAGATTTTCTTCCAGTCCCGCATCTACGATTGTGATCACACTTCCGATTTCGTACCACCGATCCAGAGGTTCTTCTCTTAATCCATCAAAAAATTCATCCACGTCATAGATTCCCGACGGCTCCACGATTACTCTGTCATATCCACACATTGCCATAGAGATCAGCTTTGTCTTGAATCGTCTGCGGTGTGTCTCTTTATCACACCCTCCGGAAATCATTTCCAGTTCACATTTCTCTCCCTGCAGCTCCTGAAGAAGCATCATATCCACATTCACCGCACCGAAATCATTTTCCAGAATTCCAATATTCAGACCCTGACGAAGCAGGTAAGATGCATACTCTTTTATAAATGTTGTCTTTCCCGCTCCCAGAAAACCTGTAATCAAATCTATCTTTACCATGATTGTTCCTCTCATATCTGATATACTCGCACAATTTACTCTAACTATAATACCACAATCTTCTTGTATTTCAAGAATTCCTTACGGTACATTTACTGTTGAATCCACAGCCTGTTTTTCCTATAATAAACTTATCAACAACGAAGGTTAATTTTCATGAGATTTTCAACATTTTCATCTCATCAAAACACACTTTTTGAAGATAACGCTTACGAAACGGAGAATTTATTATGGAATTTCAGAAGATCAGTTCCCCTTCCCTGAGGGATCTGTTTATTGAACAATTAGAACATCTGATTCTTTCCGGCAAGCTACAGGTCGGAGAGAAACTTCCACCGGAACGCCAGCTTGCTGAAATGATGCAGGTCAGCCGTGCGGTTGTCAACAGCGGGATCAGTGAGCTGGAAAAGAAAGGATTTCTTACCGTAAAACCCCGCAGTGGAACTTATGTAGCAGATTTCCGAAGAAAAGGAACTTTGGATACATTGATCGCGATCATGAATTACAACGGCGGACGCATGCGTGATCAGGAGATTCGTTCCATCTTCGAAGTCCGCATTGCGCTTGATACACTTGCTGCACAGCTCGCCATCGACACGATCAGCGACAAAAACATCCAGCGCCTCCTCGAATTCGTTAATCAGATCCGTGATGCACAGGATGTCACCACTGCCATTGAAGCTGCTTACGAATTCCAACACGAGTTTGCCCTGATTTCCGGAAATACATTGATTCCACTTATTTTCCAGTCTTTCCGAGCACCGATTTTTAATATGTGGGAACGTTATTGTGAACTCTATGGGATAGAAGAATTATATCGAAGCAATTATAAGACCTGGACCTATATCCGCGACCGAGACACCCAAGGCGCCGTCACCTGGATCCGAACCTCCATGCAGGACTGCATCAACGGAGAACATCAGATATACTATGAATTGTAAATTTGTATTTAGACGTTTGAATTCTGAGTAATGAAGCAAAAACTTTTGTTGGATGAGGGCGTGATGTGGACTGAACCTGAGTCTATCTTCTCGTTTACGTGCATCAAATCAAAACTTGTATGAAGTCTTTCAGATTCGTCCCGTTGAGCAAACAAATCTGTTTGGAATAACGAAGCAAGGATGGTGCTATATTGTTGAGGACACATGTAAGGCAGGAGCGTTCCGAATACACCTTGTTCAGTATGTTAGTAAGAGCCAGACAGGCACCACTCACGGTAACTGTTCTGGCTCTTACGTTACATACTTTCAAGGGGATGAGGTAGAGCGGGCCGGTGTCCGATGCAATATAGCATCATTCTTGCGGCCTTATTCACCACCAAATCCTTTGCTTCAATATGGAGAATCAGACAGACAAATACAAATTTATACCACAAAATTCATCTTCTGATCATCATACTGCACGGAAAATCCTTTTCCTTCGAGGTACTCTTCTACCACCTGATACATCTCATCATATCGGCCTTCACAGGCACAATTACCAAGTGGTTCGATCCAGAAGGATTGTCTTCCACAAGTGTCCCTGAGATGAATTCGGAAATTCAGACCTTTATCTTTAAGAATTCCATTTAATTCTATCACATCATTAAAAGATACATAACTCATTTTAATTCTCCTCTTCTTTACCTAATAAAATGTGTTGCAATTCGTTCTTCTTTCTCCGGAAGTCCAAACTGTTCTTTACCCAAGGCAATACTCTTCATAAGAAATGTCATGTTTCTGGCGAGGACTCTCATAGTCTGCTTTCCTTCTCCATCCTGCTCTGCTTCTCCTGGTATTCTTCCATGAATACTATTCCAATACTGACTGGAAGCAACTGGCATTCCAGAAATTGTAAAGTATTTGTTTAACTCATCAAATGTTGCTGAACATCCACCGCGCCTTGCACAGACAACACTTGCTCCTACTTTCATAGTCTTATCAAATGGTGTGCTGTAGAACAGGCGGTCAAGACAGGCGATCAATGTTGCATTTGCGGATGCATAATAGACTGGACTTGCGATAACCAGTCCGTCTGCTTTCTCGAATTTCAAAGCCAGTTCGTTAACTACATCATCATAAACACATTTTTGCTTGGAAACACATCCTCCACAGGCAACACATCCACGGACAGGTTTATTTCCAACAACTACCGTCTCTACTTCTACTCCATTTTCCTGAAAAATCTTTTCCATTTCTTTTAGTCCTACACTAGTATTTCCGTTTGCTCTTGGACTTCCATTAATCATAAGTACTCTTAATTTTTCTGCCATTGTTTCTCCTCCTACAAACATTATTGTCTTATCTTCAAAGTTCTCAGATACTCTTTTTGTTCCGGCGTGATCCGATAGCTTTCGATTGCCTTCTGGATTGTCTTATTATGTGTCCATACGTCCATCTTCTGTTCTTCTAGAAATGGAAGAACCTGATCATACTTTTTGGCAAGTGCTGTTGCGAAATACCATGCCCTGGCCATATTTACATAATACTCTTCTGAACGGATTGCGGCAACCTTCCCCGGATATTCTAACTTAAATTCTTCTTCCAGATAATAGCGCATCAGCATATTGATTCCAAAGCGGATCGTATATATATGCTCTGATTCCAGCCATCGATCTATCTTTTTGATATAAGAATTCAGATGATTCTTCACTGTTCTGACTGCCAGAAGATCACAGGTTGCCCAGTTATCTATATGGGGCAGAAAGCGCTCCAGTTCTTCTATACAGAGTTCATAGTCTTTAATCTGCTCGATCAAAAGCCCATGCAGATTATTCTCTTCATAATATTGATGTGGCAGAATCTTAAGAAACTGCTTCGCCTCTTCTGTCTTCCCGAATTTCTTTGCATAAGTTCGAAGTACAGGAACTCTCACTCCTATCACTGATTCTTTCTCTACTGTTGGCATCAGTTTTGCGTGAAAATCCCGATATTCTAGATCCTGCATTGCAAAAAGGTCCTGCTGCACTTTTGGTATTACTTCTTTTGGAGTCATCTTTATTCACCTGCTTTCTGTTAATTTGCAGTATAACACACACTTTATGCCACTGCAAGTATATATAGAACAAATGTTCTTCTGTATTTTATTTCTTTTTTTTGCTATACTTATCTACGTATAAAGTTACTGCTCACACCCACTATGAACAGTAACTAAAAATTCTCTGACTCTTTTGCTGTTACTGCTCACACTATATATTACCAGCAACACAGATTCGTCAGAGAATATAAGGGAGATAAAAATATGCTGACAGTAATGAAATTTGGCGGAAGCTCCGTGGCCGATTTGGAGCACATCCGCAACGTAGCAAACCGCTGTATCGCAAAGCAGCGCGAAGGCAGCCAGGTTGTTGTTGTCCTGTCTGCTATGGGAAAGACTACCGATAATCTGATCGCAACAGCAAAACAGATCACAGAGCAGCCTTCCCGCAGGGAATTAGATATGCTTCTCACAACCGGTGAACAGGTTTCTGTATCCTTAATGGCAATGACTCTGATTTCCATGGGCGTCAGTGCAGTGTCACTGAATGCATGGCAGGTTCCAATGCATACAACTTCAAATTATCAAAATGCACGATTCAAGAGAATTGATTCCGAGCGTATCCGTAAAGAGCTTGATGCGAACAAGATCGTCATCGTAACCGGATTCCAGGGAATCAATAAGTATGAAGATATCACAACTCTTGGCCGCGGCGGCTCTGACACAACAGCGGTTGCTCTTGCTGCTGAACTCCATGCCGATGTCTGTGAAATTTACACAGATGTAGACGGAGTATATACCGCCGATCCACGCGTTGTTCCAAACGCTCATAAAATGACGGAGATCACTTATGATGAGATGCTTGAGATGGCCTCTCTTGGTGCGAAAGTCCTTCACAGCAGATGTGTAGAAATCGCGAAAAAATACGGTGTAGAACTTCTGGTATGTTCTAGCTTAAACCACAATTCAGGAACAATTGTAAGGGAGAAAACGAAAATGGAAAAAATGTTAATCAGTGGTGTGGCAGCCGATAAAAATGTAGCCAAAATCCGTGTTGCCGGTCTCGGGAACGAGCCTAACAGCACATTCCGTCTTTTAAATCTTTTAGATAAGAATAAACTGAACATTGACGTCATGATCCAGTCTCTTGGTAAAGACGGTACAAAATCTGTATCCTTCACTGTTACAAAATCGGACATGCTCCGTGCTTTGGATCTGTTAAATGAAAACAAAGACTATCTTGGCATTAAGAAACTGGATTCTGATGAAAATGTTGCCAAAGTTTCTGTCATTGGTGCCGGTATTCGTTCTCATTCAGGTGTTGCTGCAAAGATGTTCGGTGCACTCGCAAGTATTGATGTCAACACAGAGATGGTTACTACATCTGAGATTCGCATCACTGCTCTGATCGATGAAGCCTATGCAGATCTTGCAGTACGTAAACTGCATGAAACTTTCTTTGATTAAAAGTAAAGCAGAATCAAGCGACAGTAGGGATTAATAATTCCCTGCTGCCGCTTGATTTTTATCTTATTTCCGTTCTGAATAATTACATTTGTTTTTTATTTTTCACTGCACATTATGCTTCTTCCTCTAACGACGTTTTTCCGCGCAAACGTCTGTAATAGAATCTTCCTTTTCCAAGAAGAATCGTAAGATAACGAAGTACCGGCTCTGTTGCGATCGCAAATACAACAAAAAGCATGATACACTTTGTTGTCATTCCGGTAATCGCAAACAGCTGATTCAAATAAATACTACAGAATAATAAGCCTGCAATACATCCGCCAAGAATCCCTGCACGAAGCTTATTCATCGGTGCACTGATCTTATAGAGGATCATAAATCCTACAATTGCCAAAAGCATCGTTGCTGCTGTTGAGATATCCTGCTCTCCTACTCCAAATGTCTTTCCAAAGACAACCAGTGATCCAACCGCCAATGCATCTGTAAGTGCTGCCGGAAGTGCTTTCAGGAATACATTTGTCAGGAAATGTCCTTTAATGATATTCTTGTTCGGCTCAAGTGCAAGGAAGAACGCCGGAATGCCGATCGTAAACATACTGATCAGTGATACCTGTGATGGTTCCAGTGGATAAGTAAACATAAATACTACCGAGAAAAGACTCAGCAGGAAAGAGAATATATTCTTAACCAGGAACAGGCTCGCCGAACGCTGGATATTATTGACTACTCTTCTTCCTTCTAATACAACCTGCGGCATACAAGAGAAATCTGACTCCAGAAGTACGATTTGAGAAGCCTGTGCCGCTGCCTCGCTTCCTGATGCCATTGCAATACTGCAGTCTGCATCCTTCAAAGCAAGGACATCATTTACTCCATCTCCTGTCATAGCAACTGTTTTCCCAGCCTCTTTAAGTGCCTGAACAAACTGTCGTTTCTGGTTTGGAGTTACACGTCCAAACACTGTCTTCTCAAGAATCGCTTTCTTAATATCTTCTTCTGTCTCAAGACTTGATGCATCCACATAATTCTCAGCATTTTTAATACCTGCTGTTTTTGCAACTTTGGAAACTGTAACCGGATTATCTCCGGAAATAACTTTCACTTCAACTCCCTGCTCTGCAAAGTACTGGAATGTTTCTTTTGCCGCCTCACGGATTGGATTCGCAAGTAAGATATAGCCCAACGGTGTTACCGGCTCTGTCAGTGCTTTTCCATCAATCTCCGCTGCATAAGTACCAAATACAAGAACACGGGCACCTGTAGATGCAAGCTCTGTGATTTTTTCCTTATGTTGCTCGTAATCATCCAGAAGTACAAATTCCGGCGCTCCAAGAACATATGTCTTATCTTCAAATGTAGCACTGCTGTACTTTGTCGCAGATGAAAATCCTGTCTTGGAAATTGCTTTTGCGCCTGAAGAATGTGTAAAATATTCTTTCATTGCAGCCATTGTGATATTATCGTTTGTCATAGCTGAAACAAAATCTCCGACCATAAGACGAAGAGATTCCATCTTTTCCGTATCGTACTGCTCCGTTGGAATAAGTTCCTGTACCTTCATCGTATTTTCTGTGATCGTACCAGTCTTATCTACACAAAGTACATCAACACGCGCAAGTGTCTCAATACATTTCATATCATGAAGCAATACTTTCTGCTGTGCAAGCCGAATTGAACTGACAGCAAGTGCAACGCTTGCAAGAAGGTAAAGTCCCTCCGGAATCATTCCGATCACAGCCGCTACCATTGACGTAATACTTGAATGGAATGATGCATTCTGGAATACCAGAGACTGTGCAACGAGTATGATTCCAATCGGAATGATTGCCACACCGACGCATTTAACCAATTTATCCAGCGAGCGGATCATCTCTGACCGCTCACCATTCTGCATTTCTTTTGCTTCCAGTGTAAGCTTTGAAATATAAGAATCTTCACCGACTTTATCAAGTCTTGCATGACATTGACCGGAAATAATAAAACTTCCTGATCTCCGGCATGTTTTGTAATCTCATCAGACTCGCCTGTCAGCAGAGATTCATTTACCTGTACTTCACCTGCACAAACCTGTGCATCCGCACATACCTGCGCGCCGGCTTTAAATATGACAATATCATCAACTACCAACTCTTCTGCATCAATCAACGATCTTTTACCATCTCGCACTACAGTCGCTTTCGGTGCATTTAGCATGGTCAGATTATCCAGCACTTTTTTGGCACGCACTTCCTGTATAATACCGATCAACGTATTTGCAATAATAACCGGAAGAAAGGTCAGATCCCGGAAGGATCCAACCAGACATAACAAAATAGCCAGAACAAGAAAGATTAAGTTAAAGTAAGTAAATACATTCTCATGTACAATCTCTTTCGTTGTCTTCGATGGAGGATCAACTGCCCTGTTTACCCAGCCATGAAGTCTGTGCTCCTGCACCTGCTGTGCTGTCAATCCGACTTTATAATCCGGATTGTAACGGGTTGTCGGTATCCGCTTCTCTATTTCTTCTTCAATCTCTGTTTTCTTGTTTCTGCTTCTTGCCATCTGTTACTTCCCTTCTGCTTCTTCCAACGTCTCCGTTCTCGTCAAAATCTGCATAAATTCTTCTCCTGTAATTGTTTCTTTCTCATACAGGTATTTTGCAAGCTCATGAAGTTTCTTCTGGTTTTTCTCCAAAAGATCCATCGCTGTATCATATCCGTGTTTTACGGTATCTACAACCATCTGATCAATATCTGCTGCTGTCTGCGGTGAACAACTTAAACTGCTGTCTCCTCCCAGATATGGATTGTTCTGCGTCTCAAGAGCAACCATACCAAACCGGTCACTCATTCCATAACGCGTGATCATTGCTCTTGCAAGCTTTGTTGCCTGCTCGATATCATTCGATGCGCCTGTTGTGATAGAATTAAAAATCAGTTTTTCTGCACATCTTCCTCCGGTCAGTGTCGCGATCTTGTTGATCAGCTCTTCCTGTGTCATCAGATTCCGTTCTTCTGATTCAACCTGCATTGTATATCCCAAGGCACCTGATGTACGCGGAATGATCGTGATCTTTGTAACCGGTGCTGAATTCGTCTGTAATGCTGCTACCAACGCATGACCGATTTCATGATAAGAAACAATTAATTTTTCCTTGGAAGAAAGTACCTGATTCTTCTTCTGATATCCGGCGATAACAGTTTCAATACTTTCTTCAAGATCTGCCTGCGTTACATATTTACGATTCTCTCTGACTGCGCGCAGTGCCGCTTCATTTACCATATTTGCAAGCTCTGCTCCTGATGCTCCTGATGCAGCTCTTGCGATTGCATTAAAGTCAATATCATCTCCAAGTCTTACTTTCTTCGCGTGAACTTTCAGAATCTCTTCACGCCCTTTAAGATCCGGAAGTTCCACCGGAATACGGCGGTCAAATCTTCCCGGACGGAGAAGTGCCGGATCAAGACTGTCCGGTCGGTTCGTTGCAGCAAGGATCACAACACCCTTAGATGCATCGAATCCATCCATCTCTGTCAGTAACTGGTTCAATGTCTGCTCACGCTCATCATTTCCGCCATATCCTGCATTATCTCTCTTTTTACCAATTGTATCAATCTCATCAATAAATACAATACAAGGTGCTTTTTCATTCGCCTGTTTGAAAAGATCACGTACTTTAGAAGCTCCCATACCAACAAACATCTCTACAAATTCCGAACCGGAAATTGAGAAAAATGGTACATTCGCCTCTCCTGCAACTGCTTTTGCAAGCAAAGTTTTACCGGTTCCCGGAGGTCCTACAAGAAGTGCTCCTTTCGGACATACTGCACCGATCTCCGTATATTTCTGCGGGTTATGAAGGAAATCCACAATCTCTGTCAGCAGTTCCTTCGCTTCATCTTCTCCGGCTACATCCTGGAAAGTGATTCCTGTTGTAGATTCCACATAAACCTTCGCATTGCTCTTTCCGAACTGCATGAATGGATTTCCTGCTGCACCTCCACCCATCTTGGCCATCATCTTCTTTGCAAGCCACTGTCCTAATGCCCAGAAGATCAAAAGTGGTAAAATCCATACAAGAAAAAAGCTAAGAAGCGGATTCATCTCCTGCTGTGCGACTCTTCCGAATTCACATCCCGCATCTTCCAGACGATTTACCAGATTTGGATCATCAAACGTTGTTGTCTCATAATATTTCGGTTCCTCGCTATTATCTGTAAAATAAATAGTGTCTCCATTCAACTCTACTTTTGATACTTCTTTTCCCTCGACCATAGTAAGAAAAGTTCCATAATCGACTTCTTTCACCTTATTCTTTCCTAGAATATTCGGAAAAAGAAATGTGTTAAGAAGCACGAGAATAATCAAAGCAATCAAATAGTAAAAGATTAATGGCTTCTTTGGTTTCTCGACTTTCTTCATACTGTTGTTCCTCCTATCTTTCTAATTTTGCACGAATTGCCTTTATCGTCTGTATAATCGGAAGATTCAATGCTGCAAGACCATACACAGTAAGTAACTGCGATAATGTCAGTGTCTGCACTTTAAAGATGTTATGCAGTCCAGGAACAGTCACAACAAGCGTGATCAGAATCATTCCAATTACAAAAGCGCCGATCAGGTAAATGTTATTAAATACTCTTTTTGTAAATACAACCGGACGATTTGATTTACAGTTAAACCCATGGAACAATCTTGAGCAGCAAAGCGTTGCAAATGCCATTGTACTTGCAAGTAGTGCATTGCCATCTTTGTATCCAATTGTAAATGCGATCATGACCGTCGTACAGATTGATAACCCTTCCAGTCCGATATTGATCAAAAAGTCTTTCGTCAAAATGGATTCATTTATCGGTCGTGGTTTTTCTTTCATCACATTTTTTGAATGTGGTTCCAATCCAAGAGCAATTGCTGGAAGACTGTCTGTCAGCAGATTAATGAACAACAGATGAACCGGTGCAAACGGTACCGGAAGTGCCATCAGTGAAGCATAAAGCACTGCCAGGATTGCTCCAAAATTTCCCGAAAGCAGAAACTGAATGGATGCTTTAATATTGCGATATACATTTCTTCCATTCTCTACTGCTTTAATAATCGTCGCAAAATTGTCATCTGTCAAAACCATTGCTGCAGCATCTTTTGACACTTCGCTTCCGGTAATTCCCATCGCCACTCCTATGTCTGCCTGTTTCAGTGCCGGAGCATCATTCACACCATCCCCGGTCATGGATACAATGTTTCCTTTCTCCTGCCATGCACGCACGATACGGATCTTGTGCTCAGGAGAAACTCTTGCATAAACAGAAATCCCTTCAACAAAGTCTTTCAGTTCTTCATCAGACATTTTGTCAATCTCTGCACCCTCACAGGCTTCGGATTCATTTTCAAGAATTCCAATTCTCTTTGCAATGGCAGCAGCTGTCACCTTATGATCTCCTGTAATCATGATCGGACGGATTCCTGCGCATTTGCACTCTTCTACAGCAGCTTTTGACTCTTCTCTCGGCGGATCCATCATTGCGATCAGTCCCAGGAATATCAGATGCTCTTCATCCTCCAGCGTAAGTTCCGTCTCATCTGATACTTCTTTATAAGCAAATGCAAGAACTCGTAATCCCTCTCTTGAGTATTTCTGATTCTGCTCTTCGATTACTCTTCTTGTCTCTTCTGTGATCTCATAAGTCTCCCCTTTCATCTCAACCCAGTCTGTCCGGTTCAAAAGAACATCAACTGCTCCTTTGACAATCATCGTTGGCACTCCGTTTAATGAATGCTTTGTTGCCATCATCTTACGGTCGCTATCGAATGGATTCTCACTTTCTCTTGGATACTTTACTCTGACTTCTTCCGGGTCAAGACCAAGACTGCTTCCTAAATTAATCAGTGCTGTCTCTGTCGGGTCTCCGATCTCTACACCGTCAATATTCGTAGAGTCATTACAAAGAATACTGCTGATAAGGAGTCTGCTCTGAGACGGATTCTGGAGATCGATCTTGTCTGTGGAAACGCTCTGGCCATCTACATAATAATGTTCTACTGTCATCTTATTCTGTGTCAGGGTTCCGGTTTTATCTGAACAGATAATGGATACACTTCCCAAGCCTTCCACTGCCTGCAGCTTTCGAACAATTGCATGCTCTTTCGCCATTTTCTGCGTTCCAAAAGAAAGAACAATTGTAACGATTGAACTCAATGCTTCCGGAATTGCTGCAACGGCAAGCGCAACTGCAAAAAGAAATGCATTTCCAATATTCTCACCGCGAAAAACACTGATTCCAAACAAAATCGCACAGAATACAAGAATTAAAATTGATAATTTCTGCCCAAACTGATCCAGATTCACCTGCAATGGAGTCTTCTTCTCAGAGGTAGTCTTCAGAAGACTTGCAATTTTACCAACTTCTGTATTCATACCAATCTCTGTAACTACAAAAGATCCTCTTCCATACGTAAGAAAGCTTCCGGAATATACCATATTAATACGGTCTCCAAGAGGAACTTCGTCCTGTTCAATCACATCTGTCGTCTTCTCGACACCAAGACTCTCTCCCGTCAATGCACTTTCATCAACCTTCATGCTCGCACATTCCAGAATACGTCCATCTGCAGGAATATAGTCTCCCGCCTCTAACATAATAATGTCTCCAACAGTAACTTCTGCAGACGGAATCGGGACAACCACTCCATCACGAAGAACTTTTGCTTCCGGACCGGATAATTTCTTCAGACTTGCCAGAGATGCCTCTGCCTTTACTGTCTGCACAGTTCCCAGAATTGCATTCATTGTGATCACGATAACAATAACAGCTGCGCTCTCAATATCTCCCATAAATCCCGATGCGATTGCTGCTATAATAAGGATGATCACCAGAAAATCTTTATATTGCTCCAGAAAAATCTGAACTGTTGTCTTCTTTTTTCCTTCCGTCAGTTCATTCGGTCCGTATTTCTTTTGATTTTCACTGACCTGTTCTTTTGTTAATGGTTCTTCCGAGCCATTCACTTCTCTTAAAACTTCTTCTCCCGATAATTGATAATATGCTTTCACTGCCCTTCCTCCTAACTGGTTATTGGTTATTGTTCACTCTTCCTTTGTGACCCATAATCCTGATTCATCTGCAGTGCGAATAAAAAAAGAGACAATTATTGCACCGCTTTTTACATGCAATAAAAGTCTCACTATTTCATCACGATCCGGATGGACTTCTTCCATCGTATTGACGGCTCGCAAACGCTACTTAAAGCGCCAGTTACTCCCTTTTATTAAAATAAACTATACTCATTTTTCCTGATAATGTCAATAAACTTTATTTTCTTTTTAGGAAATTATCCATTTTTTCTCTTGCAGCTCTCGTTTCATCCGCCATCAGTTTATTTCCTATTTTCCGATAATGGTGTACTGAATATATGGAGGTATGTCCCAGTAACTTGGCTATCATCCAGTCATCCACGTGCATTTCTGTCAATTTCTTTCCATAGCAGTGTCTAAAGATATGAGTTCCAAACTTCAGAAATTCACCATTATCATCCCGGATACCTTCTTGGCGTATCATTTTCATAATCTGATTTTGAATCATGCTATATTGATAGGGTTTAGTCGGATCATCTTTTTTTACAAAAATATAAGTTGTTTCTCCATACCGTTCCTTTGTATAATCAATTGCTTTCATAATCAGTTGTGCCACTTCTTCACTGATGGATTTTTCATAAGTGACTGACTTTACCTGGTCAATCCTTATAAAATATCGGTTGTTCCGCATGCTTAAGCAATCCGTTTTTAATGTCAGCGTGTCTGAAATTCTCGTTCCCAGCAACTGGTGGATAATCAATGCCCTGCATACCTGCTCATCCATTTTGAAAATGTGTTCGTTTAATCTTTTGATTTCCGCATCTGAATAAAATTTAAATACATGTCTTGGTGTGCTTGGGAAGTCATTACTCAGAAATAATTCGCTCATGCACTGCCGTTCATATAAATTCCCAACATCTTCTATCACCCTTCGCAGTGCATACAAGTCAGATCTGTAATTTTTCCGTTCATGCACTTCCGTTTTCAGATATATTAGATATTCTTCTATATGCATCCGTTCCAAATCTTGTAGCGATTGAATATCCCGATATTTCTGTTTAAGAAATTTTGAAAACCGCTTTACAGCTGTCATTTCACTGTGGATTGTTCCTAATGGGGAGTATTTCAAATGCATAAAAATCACTTTTTTTACTTCTTCCCGGATATCAGGTTGTACAATTCCAGTAAAATTAAGCGTTTCCGTATTCTTGATCGGATTTCCATGAATAGGAAAATCAAAATTTTTAAGCGTCCATATATCTTTTTCCTGCTCGTCTCGGTCATCCTCTTCTTCCAAAAATTTCAAGATTTTCTTCATATGCTTTACAATGCTAGGCGTTTCAATTCCTACCTTGTCATATGCTGGCCGATATTTTTTACTTGATAAGGCATACCCTTTTTCCAACATCCATCCTTTTAACATGCGGATGATTTTTTCCTCTTTCCCATATAAATTCTTCCAACCTTCCAGCGATCTCTTCAGATGGCAACCCTTCCAGATTAAAATACCGTTCTGGTTTGATACGCATTTTCTGAAGCTGCTCTTCGGATGCTGATTTGTAACAATCCATCTCATATATGTAAATTCTTTTTTTCATTTTCTATCACCACGTTTCTTAACTTTAATGGTAGAAGCTAAATCATTTTCCGATTTCTTAAAGTAAGTATCACTTGCTTTTTCAATTCTTCTTGGCATGAAGTCCACATACTGTTTTGTCATCTCTTCGGAAAAGTGTCCTAAATAATCCCGGATTGTCTGTATAGAAACATCCTCATCATAAAATTGGGTTGCCAACGTATGTCTATAATCATGGGTTTTGAAGATATAACTGCCATCTACAATTTCATTCTTATCGCAGTATTGCTGAAACTCTTGTCGGAATGTTGTCCCCCTGTACGCTCCACCATCCTTCCCTTTAAAGATATAATCTTTCGGACGAATATGTTCCATCTCTATATATCTACGCATGATTCTATACAACACAATCCGGATATTTGCTTTTGCACTACAGGTAGACAATATGATTTCATTTCCCTTATTGTCTCCAGCGTTCCCTTTTTCTATCTGATAAATTTCACTATCTGCCGGCACCTGTTCACAAACTGTAATCTGATATTTCAGAGTCCTTCCACGCGACAAGTAAACCTCCATATCCATGTGTTCCTAAAAAAATCAATGTCCTGATAATTTTTCAGTACACGAAACATACTTCCATCTTTCATATTACGTCCATAAATTATATTCTTACGATCCGAGCAATCCCGTTCGTTCCGGTAATCTAAAAACTACATCTTTCCCTCTCACTACTGGATATTTCAGCACCCCAGGGATCCTAAGCAATACTACGATGTCCGGATTGATCGCCTGCAAAGCCGCAAAATCCACTGTTACAGTTGTTTGTATGTAGATTTTATATCTTCTGGCTCTTTTGCATTCTTTTTTTTACCTACGAATCTCCAACCAAAAAGGCAGCAGCATATCAAAACTAATATACTGCCGCCCACACGTTCCTATTTACTTAAATCTCAGTAATCCTATAACTTTACATTTATATGCTGTTTCAAATGAACACATCTTTTTGCAACGTCTGCACTATTTTTCAAACACACGTCTCTTTTTATTACTCAATAAACTTTATACTCTTGGTGTCACTTTCATTTCATTCGTATTTTCTTTTGGCCACACAATTTCTTGTTCCTTTGGAAGAAACTGCTTCATTATCTTTTCTATTTTAGACTCTTCTACATAAAAACAAATAGTTTTATTCTTTTCAGCAGAAACTTCCTTCAATTCCGGAAAAATCTTAAAAATTTCTGCATCAGAAGAAATATCCGCCACGTGTATTTGCATTGCGTAAATATTAAAATCCTGATAATATAGAACCTCCATGGAAGGGAGATTATTTACTATCAGAAATTCTTCTGTAATGGATTCTGTTTCTTCATTTTTACCGTACAAATGATACTTTTCAAAATCCATTTCTGAAACTTCACCTATAATTTTTTTAGTATCCACATCAATCATAATTCCGATTTTGGGCAAAGGCTCTCCAGAACTTTTCCGATACCCTATTTTTTCTAAAATAACGCAGACACAGTTTTTTTGCTGATATAAACATGGTACTAGCTGTTCTTCTGCAATCTGATAATCCTGAAGATACTCTTTCAAAATTCTTTTACAGTCCATTTTCTTTTGAACAGTTCCCCTATATCATAAAACATAAGTTTACAGGTTTCTAATTCTGTATATCGTTCAATGTAGGTTTTGAATTCATTTTGAGTCTCGATTTCAATATCTACAACATACTTTCCTGGAAATATAAAGGGAACCATATCTCTATCTACATCCTTAGGCATAAAATAGGACCATTCGCTATTTTCATTGTAACTATTCCATTCTTGTCCAGTCTTCTTTGTAGAGCAACTCGACAGCAGAAAAGCAAACACAAGAGTCAATGCTGTAAATTTTATTCTATTTTTTAACATTTTTTCTTATCTTTTCTCTGCAACTCAATCTGATGTTTCATCAGTTCTAAAGTCTGTTCCACTAATTTTTCAGAAGGTTTATTCTTATCCATTCTTTCTTTATATTTTTCTACCCAGTTCTCTGTATTCTCCATCACTATCACCTTCCCATCTAATTAACATCATAGTACACATATCCGTTTTCATCTTTTGCATTTTTCAAAACTCTTGCCATTTCAAATAAAAGTCCAAACGTATATGTGAATGATTCTGAATTATTTTTTAAATTTTTAATATTTACTTTTTTATTTGTTTCTATGTTCACATATTTTTTTCCATCAAATCTATATTTTTCAAGAACTTCTGAAATATCAATAACTGTATTTACAATTATTTCTCCTTCGTTATAGACAATGGCCGCATTCACAGAATGATTTCCATTATCAACGACTACCAGCCCTAATGGTTCTATTAAGAATGCATGAATATTATATGCAAATGATATCCCATTAAAAGGATTCTTATTTATCTCTCCCAATCCCATCAATCCATCAATCATACGAGAATGGTTCCAAACACATGATATAATGGGAGTATTTTGAACCTTTAAATGTATGTTACATTTTTGCCAAAAATCAAACGACAAGTCTAGTAAAAAACTATTCAAAATAGCCCGCATATAGCCTATTCCCTGGTAATTCCGATCATTATACATACATTTCGTAAACAATTCACTCTGTATAGAATTTGCCATAAATTTAATTACTGAACGCACAGATTCCTTTTTGCCTTCATCTACCAATTTTTTAAAATCTTCGATGAATATCTGTGTATTCTCCTCAATTGTAACCCCTTGTTGTTTTTTCTTCTGTTTTTTAAAAAGCATATTATCTCCTGTGACATTGTTCATTACTTTTTTAATATTATATCGGAAAATTTTACTGTTTACACATATCATTTATAAGTTGTATTTTTTCGGTAGGAATATTGTATATCCTAGAAAATTCATTAATGGTCCAATTATTATAGACTAGAAAACTTCTAGTTACATATACATCTGAATTTGATTCCTTAATTAAGTGATAAATACTCAATTTATCATGACAATTAAAACTATAAGAAGGCGTGTTCTTCAAATTTCCATTTATTATTTTCGTATCATATTGTTCTTTTATATTCTTCATTTCGTTCGTATAAACTGTTATATTGCTTATATATTCTTTTCTTCCTTTTTTCTTTGTACAAAAATATGGTTCAGTTAAACCAATATCATAAATCCCTCTTGGTGTTGTAGAAAGTGTAAAAATCAGCGTATTAATATCTTTATATAGTATGGTTTTTTTTCTAATACCATAAATCAACTTTTGTTCTAATAGTCTATATCTCCGCTGACTAAGAAAGAAATAAAAAACAACAAGACATATAATTAGAGTACCTATAAAAAATATTATTTTTTTAGGATATATTTTAAAATCAAATGAAAAAATAAGTTCACTTAAACAAAAAGAAAATAATGTACATATAATTATTCCTGATATAAAATCAAACAAATTGAAAAATTTGCTACCTCCCATGATATAATCATAACTTTTATTCATTATAGCATCCTCCCATCGTTATATCTAAAAGGAAATTGTCTACTATTCCAAAAAAATTATTTAACTGATTGCCAAAACTTTTCGTATAGTTTACCATTAACTCTTCAAGAATATTTTCATTTAATGTGCCAGCTTGTATCAACCCTCCAGGAAGGCTACACAACATTCCTAGTAATGCTGATTTTATACTATCTTCTCCAATCTGGCCCAAATTTTTATGATTATATCCATCTATCCTATCTAAACCCTCTGTAACAAAAGTACCCAATCCATTAGCTATACCACCAACAATAGTTCCAACAGGCCTAATACCCAAGCCACCCTGAATGCCACCACTTATAGCCCCTCCTATAAATCCATTTGCAAAATTTCCACCATTTTTAATATTAATAAAGCCATTTACTGTTCCTCCTATTGCTGCTCCAGAAGCAACTCCCATTAAAACTGTTCCGGCCACACCAGCTGTGTAAATTGATGCTACTGCAATTCCAGCAATTACTAAACTTGTTCCAACGACCTTAGCAATATCCTCTTTGTGATCTACTATCCATTGTCCAGCTTTCTTTCCAAATTTTTTTACATTATTGAGACTCTTAGTAATACCCTTTCCGATATCACTTAAACTAGGCCATTCACCATCTAAATCTACCAAGACCATCGGTGAATTAAAGCAGTAACTATAACGGTTCATACTGAACGGCAGATTCATAAAACCAGCAATCACATCCTGCCCTGCAAACCTGCCGTTCTCTGCCAGATATTCCCTTTCCTGGGCATAATACGTTCCCGCTGTCTCATCTCTTTGATAGCCCGTATATCCAAACGGCTGTATCTTCCCCTGGTTCTGATATAAATCTTCCCCAAAGACTCCATATCCATAGCTTTCCCTGAGGTTTCTGGCACTGTCCTCAATCCGAAGCGGGCTTCCCAGTTCGTCCTGAAGGTAATAGTTCCTTTCCCCATTCTCTTCATACGCTGCCACATTCCCGTCCCAGAAGTATCTCTGGCTCCGGTTTTCCTCTGTCCGCTCCAGAAGGTTATAATACTGCCTGGTCAGGTCCAGGGTATAGGTGATCTGCCGGCTGTTTCCGATTTCCATGCCGATCCTGCTTTGTGGGTCCAATTTCTCCAGCTTCTCTTTTGGAAGGACACCTTCCTGCTTTCCTATCCGGTGTCCCAGTCCGTTGTACTGGTATCTTGCCTGTTTTCCTGCCGCATCCACTGCTTCTTCCAGACGGTTGATGGCACCATAGACATACTGTTTTTTCCATGCCCCATTTTCTTGGATGCCGGTTAGGTTTCCTCTCTTATCGTAGCCGTACTCTTTCCAGACTTCTCTATGCTTTTCGCTCACCATCTGGTTGAGGATATTGTACTGGTACGAAGTCCTTTCGCCATTTTCTTCTTTCCATGTACGGTTTCCAAAGGCATCATATCCATACGCTGTCTGTATCTGTCCGTCCTTTTGGATTTCTGACAGTCTGCCCAATGCATCATACCCATAGCTGATGATCCGGCCTCCCTCTTTTAGTTCGAAAAGTCGTATCTGCTCATCATAGCCATAGTGCACGGTTTTTCCATCTGTATACAATTACATTCCTTCAGGATATATGATATTTTTCCCTTCTTTTTCCATTCGTTTCATAAAGTTAGAAAAATGCTCACACATTCCATCTACAAAAAAGGCTTTTTTCTTTCCCCCTTCCACATATATTTTCATTCCTCCTCTAGTCACTTTCCCATAACTAATATCAGAAAATTTCCAATGACGTTTAAAAATAAATGCTTTCACCACAGTAATATCATCACCATCTACAATGATATCCCATACCCCTTTTATAGGAGCTACCATGAGTAAAAAACCCGGAATTATTACAACTAATATAAAAATCACCATAATTGGTAATGGGATGTCCTGATTTTCTACTTGAGCAAAAACCAAGGCACCAATGACTATTATCATTACTATAGTTCCCAATCCTGCAAAATCTAGTGGAGCTCGTACGACAAATTTTTTCAATGCTCCTGTTTTTTTCCTACTTTTTTTGCTAATAAGTCCATTATTCCCGTTACAATAAATGCTACAATAAGAATTCTTAAAAAAAGCATACTCTTTCCTCCTACTATTCTAGGCATAATACAGCTTCTAGTTCCTCGTTTGTAATAGTTTTTAGCATTTTATCTAAAATTTGGTTGGTATAATTTTTTATTTCATTTGTTTCCGTTACCCATTCCTCCCCTTGATTATAAATATCATTTAATATACGTTTAAGTTCCTCTTTTATATTTATTCCTGGCATATAACTTGATTGTAAATCTGTAACTTTATCAATTACTTCCATTCCAGATACTCCTATAAATCCATTCATATATGTACTAAATCTTGGTTTAACAATCTTGTTATTTTTCCAAGCATTTCTAGCACGTGTAATTTGACTTCTATAGTACCTATCAGATTTAAAAATTTTATTTCCCCACTTAGTACCTTTTATTTTCCCAAAATTTCCCTCTATTTCTTTGATACCGTCTGTCGTTTTTTCATTTAACCATTTTTTTGCCAATTGACGCTGTAATAAGTACCTGACACCTCATCTCTTTGGTAGCCCGTATAACCAAACGGCTGTATCTTCCCCTGGTTCTGGTACAAAAATGGTATTATTTTCTATTCTTTTTTAATTGATTGACATAATATGATTTTACTGGTATTTTTCGCCTTTCTATATCATCCATAAATTCGCTTTTATCAACGCCTCCATCAATAGTAAATAACTTTTCTCCATTTACATAAACCCGAATAGAACTTTTCTTTCTCTCACAATATGTAATATCTCCAAACTGAAAATTTTTCTTATTTCCAAAAGTTGAACGCCATATAATTTCATCTCCATTGACTTCTAATTTCCATACCATCATATTTACTGTACCAACTATGCCAACTAAAAAAAAGAAGCCAAATACACATACAACAAATGTATCTTCTTGTTGTGCTATTCCCATAGCCATACAACAAGCAAAGAATATTGTACCTACAACAAACATTATTGCGAGTATTTTTTCGGTCTTTACAACATAATGTGTTTTTATAATCCCTTTTTTTTGTTCTTCTTCTCGTTCTTTCGCCTTCTTTTCTTGAAGTTTTATGATATATCCCAATACAACAAAAACAACAAGATATGGACCTACTTGTATAAACATTCTCAAAAACATGCGTATAAATTCATTCATCTCCATTATACCTCCTACGCTTCACATCGTTCAACATTATTTATTCCTTGTATAGTTCCCAATTCTAACATCAATACTTTTCCCATCATTTTCTTTCCAAAACTTTCATTTATGTCTTTGGCAGACTCCACCAATTTTTGCTTTAACCATTTTTTTCCTAGTTCATCTTGTAATATCTCAAGTTCCTTTACTTTTCTTGTTGCACGTTGATAACTTTGGCCTTTCATTCGCTTCTTTCCATATCCTGCCAAATGTAATTTTGCCTTATGCACATCATCATTAGTTTTTCTCAATTGTTCTTGGACAGTAGGTCCTTTCCCTTTAATTTTATATTTTCCAGCACCATAAGTTAAAGCATCAATACCTCCATCTATTACCACTGATCCCCAATTAACCTCACTCAATTTTTTATCGTCTGCATAAATTTGAGTTGCAACACTTGTCGCCGCTCCTGTAGCTCCTGTGGCAAGTACACCACCAACTATTCCTATTCCACTTCCTGCAATCCCACCTTTTATAGCCCCACCTATGGCATTTACAGCAACCTCTTTTAGATTTAACTTTCTATCCAAAATTATTTGTGTTGCAAGTGAAAATATTCCTGCTGTAGCAGCTCCAATAAAAGCTCCTGCAATAATTGTTGGAAATTCCCCATTGTAATCTGCATATATTAAAGAATTATTCCAACAATAACTATATCTATTAAGTGTTTCTGGATACTCAACAAAACCAACAATCAAATCCTGCTCTGCAAACCTTCCGTTCTCTGCGAGATATTCTCTCGCCTGGGCATAGTAGGTTCCTGCTATCTCATCTCTTTGGTATCCCGTATAGCCAAACGGCTGCATCTCCCCCTGGTTCTGGTACAGGTCTTCCCCAAAGGCTCCATATCCATAGCTCTCTTTGATTGTTCCGGCACTGTCCTCAATCCGAAGCGGACTTCCCAGCTCATCCTGAAGGTAATAGTTCCTTTCCCCATTCTCCTCATACGCTGCCACGTTCCCATCCCAAAAGTATCTCTGGCTTTGGCTTTCTTCTGTCCGCTCCAGAAGGTTATAGTACTGTCTGGTCAGATCCAGGGTATAAGTAATCTGACGGCTGTTTCCAATCTCCATGCCGACTCTTCTCTGCGGGTCCAGCTTCTCCAGTTTTTCTTTTGGAAGGACACCCTCCTGCTTTCCTACCCGGTGTCCCAGCCCGTTATACTGGTATCTTGCCTGTTTGCCTGCCGCATCCACCGCTTCTTCCAGACGGTTCATTGCTCCATAGACATACCGCTTCTTCCATGCCCCATTTTCAAGAATGGCGGTTAAGTTTCCTCTCTTATCATAACCGTACTCTTTGCGGATTTCCCCCTGTCTTTCGCTTACCATCTGGTTCAAGGCATTATACTGATAAGAGGTTTGTTCCCCGCTTTCTTCTTTCCATGTACGGTTTCCAAAGGCATCATAACCATAACGGTACTGTATCTCTCCGTCCTTTTGGATCTCTGACAGCCTGCCCAGTGCATCATACCCATAACGGTAGTGTCCGCTCTCACGCTCCAGCCCTCTTCTTTCCTTGGTGATTCCGGTCTTATTTCCCAAAAGATCATACAGATAGGTGTAGCGGTCAAGAATACCCTCCTGGTCTTGATGCAACAGTTCTGTCAGCTGGTCCTTTCTGTCATAACGGTAGGTAGTCTTTGTTCCATTCGGGAACTGCTTTTCACACAGTCTTCCCACCGTATCATACCCATAGGTAATGATGCTGTCCCCTTCCTTCAGTTCCGAAAGACGGAACTGCTCATCATAGCCATAGAATACTGTCTTTCCATCCGGGTATGTAATGCTTCTTCTCTCTCCTGCTTTTCCATAGGTATAGGATACTTCCCTTCCGTCCGGGTACTGCACCTTTTCTGCCCTGCCCAGTGCATCCGGGGTGATCCTTGTGCTTCCTAGCCAGTCCTGTATCTCAATCAGCTGCCGGAGCGGATTATAGGACAGCTTCACTTCCTTTCCGTCTGCATACTGGATGCCGGATAGATCTCCCTGTTTTGTATAGGCATACTTGGTCAGATACCCTTCCTTATCCAGTTTTCCAAGAAGCTGCCCTTTTTTATCATAGGTGTAGGTTTCCTTCTGTCCCAGTGCATCGACAGTTTCTGTGACCTGTCCCCGCAGGTCTCTGGTATAACGGGTGATCTGACACCGCCGTTTTCTTCCATTCTGTCTCTCTGCTTCCAGAAAGTCTGCATCCATACCGGATATTTCTGTATCCTCCTTCAGGCTTCCCTCTGCACCATACTGGCGAATCTCTGTGAGACGGTCACAGGCATCGTATTGATATTCCGTTTCATTTCCAAGGGCATCCGTCACCTTCGCAAGCTGTCCGCTTAAGGTATAAGCATACCGGGTCGTATTCCCTTCCCCGTCGGTCATGGAAGTCACGTTTCTAAGGGCATCATAAGTATAAGATTTCTTTTCCCCTTCACTTCCCATGATCTCTACGATACGGTCCATGCTGTCATATCCATAGGTCAGCACAAACCCGGTGGCAAGGGTATGGGTTTCCAGGTTTCCGTTAGCATCATAGGTAAAGGCTTCCTCTGTCCCATCTGCGTATCGGATTTTTTCCAATAATCCGCCTTTTTGATACTGGTAACAGGTAGTCCGCCCTGCCTCATCGGTAATGCTTTCCACATCTCCCAGTGGCGTATACGCATAACTGCGGCTTTCCCCCAGCTGATTGGTTTCCTTTATCAGATTTCCGTTTCCGTCGTATTCCATAGATACCCTATTTCCAAGGGCATCCTCCGCCTCGATGAGATTTCCTTCCCCGTCATACCGATAGGCATAGTGGAGTCCTTCTTCCCCGTTGACTTCCACCACTCTTCCAAGGGCATCATAAACAAACGTGGTCTTTGCCCCGTTTTCATCTTCCTCCCCAATCCGGTTTCCATTGGCATCATAGGTATAGCGTACCACAGCGCCGTCTGCATACTTTATCCGGGATAGCAGGTTCTCTTCGTTATAAAGATAGGTTGTCCTTGCCCCATCCGGTGTTGTCACTCTGGCAAGGTTCCACATGCTGTCATAGGTCAGGAGGGTTTCCCTTCCCTCTTTATCAATGACCTTGCTTGGGCGGTTTAAGACATTATATTCCCTTTGGATGCTTTCCCCGTCAAAGTCCGTTACCTTTGTTACTTTTCCGCTTGCATTGTATTCGTAGCTCTGGCAGTTTCCTTCCGCATTTTCCACACAGGTCACATTGCCCATGATGTCATAGGTGTAACGGGTAACATTCCCTTTTCCGTCTATGCTTTCTGTCATCCGGTTCAGGGCATTATACCCATACCGGGTGACATTTCCCTGTGCATCTTCCATCGCTGTGATGTTTCCCCTTGCATCATAGGAAAGCGTGATCCTGCTTTTGTCTGCCTGCCGGATGGTCTGCGGCCACCCGGACGCTGTATAAGCAATCTCCACTTCATTTCCAAGGGCATCTTTGGTTTTTACAAGCCTTCCTTGGGCATCGTATTCCCCGCACAGTTTTTCTCTTCCATTTATCTTGATCCCGGTTGGCTGGTTCTTTTCTCCATACCGGATTTCCGTCTTATTTCCAAGGGTGTCGATCACACGCACCAGATTTCCTGCCGGATCATAGGCATACTGGGTTTTATTCCCCAGGCGGTCCACATATAAGGTCTTCTGATTGTTCTGGTTATAGGCAAAGCGTTCCTCCCCGTTGCTGTGGATATGCTTGATATCCCGGTACTTATCATCATGGACATAAACCACACGGCTTCCGTTCCGCTCGGTAAGCTCCACCGTTTTCTTTTCCTCGTCATATGTATAAGACATCTGTGTCCCGTCCGGGAACTTCTGTAAGGTGGTTCGGTGTTCCTCATCAAAGAAGTTTTCTACCGTCATGATCCCCCTTGGGTTCTCCACCTGCTCCAGTTTTCCCTGCGGGGTATAACCGTAACGGAAAGCATTCCCGTCCGGAAGTGTGGCTTCCTTCAAAAGTTCTCCCTGATACTTGTATGCCACGCCTCTTCCTGTATGGTCTTCTACACGCTCCAACATACCCTCTGTGTCATAGAAAAAGGCAAAGAATTCCCCGGTCTCTTTTTGGACCTTCACCAGACGAAACGGTGCTTCCTCTTCATAAGCAAACGTGATACGGCTACCCGTAAGAGACTCGGTTTCCAGGCATTTCCCTTCTTTGTCAAAGCGGTATGTTTTCTGAGCTCTTGTACGATAAGTATATCCGTTTTTCTCTTTTTCCAAAGCACCTTCGCTGGCAAACAGGGAAAGGTAACGGTCTTTTTCCCAGAAGAACCGCTCCTCTTTTCCATCCTCCCGAAGAAGCACTGCTTCCCCGTCTGTAAATTCCAGATGTACCTCATAATTATGGTTCCAGTCTTTTCCAAGCACACCCCTGTGTGCATTGATGGCATTATAAAAACGGCGGAAAGCAAAAGACTCCCTTCCGCCGACTTCCAGATCTGTCCGGTCATAGATAAAGTTTCCCGTGCTTAAATTTACCGGGTCCTTGGAAAAGGCATGGCAGATGGCTTCCGCTCCCTTGATGTTTGCCATCAGCTTTTCCACTGCCTTTTCCCCATTTTCCGTTACCTTGTTCCACCTTGCCTGCACCTCTTCAAAGGCTTTTTTGAATGCTGAGTAGTCCGTAGTAAGCGGCGTATCTATTAAAAACTGCTCCATTTCCTCCAAAAGTGTCTGAAGGCTTTTCGTTACCCCTGCAAGTTCTCTTGTCTGGGAGGCATAGTCCGTATCGGCTGCCGGGATCAAGTCGCAGGCTCTTTGGCGGCATTTCTCCAATTTGGTCAATGCGGTCTCCATCTGTTCCGTCTTTAAGGCGCTGCGTAACTGGGAAACGTCATGGACGGCTATCCCGTAACGGACTTCATAAGGTACTGCGTCCAGTGCTTCCCCTGCCTGGTCTGCATAAGTCCTCATAGCAGACACATGCTCCTTGCACTGCTCTAAGATGCTTTTGATATCCTTACACAGCTGTGTGATCTCGCTTACCTGGAATACTCTCTTCATCTATCTTCCACCTTTCTTTTATAACCGATGACAGATGACTCTTCTCTGCTGATATTTTCTGTCCCATCTCGTCAAAAATCATTCGTTTCGCACTCATAAAATCACGTTTCTTTTTTCACAATTTTTTCTTTATTTTACATGATTTCGCCCTGTTTTTCAATCTTTTCATGTGCTTTTTTGTGCATTCTACCATATCCTCTTCTAACTTTTTTATATAAATAGAAAAGGGATATTACAGCGTCTTATCCGTCTATAATATCCCTTTTCTCTCTTATTTCATTTCCCTGTGAAAAATCAATTTTACTTTCCGGTTCACACCTGCATTGTGGTAATAACCAAATTCCACTTTTCGATTTTCTTCCCGAACTCCGGTGTAACTGAACAATAGCTGATCTTTGATGTTTCCAAGAATTAAAACTTCCCGGCTTGCCAAAAGCATTTCGATAAATTTACTCCGTGTCATCTTCTTCACTTTAAATTCTGAAGTGACTAATACATAAATACCGTATCGGACTGCTTCTTCCAAAATATCGATCCTGCTGTTATCTTCTTCTACATTCTCATACAGTTCCTGAAGCATATCTACCATCACATAGATTGGTGGAAGTGTTTTCACAAATGTTTCCATGCTTAAGGAAACATCATCCAGTTTTGCTTCTTCATATTCTTCTTTTCTTGCAAAAACATCTTCTTTAATCTGATCTAAGGTTGCAGCCACAGCACTCTTATCTCCTGCATAAACCACATTTTCTTTTGACTGGTAAGCAGCAAGTTCATGACTCTTATTGTCAAATACATATACCTTGTCATCTGACAGCAGAGTAAGCATATTTTTAATCACATTTGTCTTGCCTGTCTTTGCATTTCCAAGAATAAATGCCGGAGCCTGTTCCATTGAAAGATAGTAAACCTGTAATGTATCGGTATCCAATCCAATCGGCACTTTGCAGATTGTCTTTTCATATCCCGGATAGGAAGGAAGCATTGGCATGGTAAGTTCTTCCGGCATAACCGGGATTTCTTTTGCTTTTTCTTCCGAAGATTTCTGACTTATTTCAAAAATAAGTTCCTTTAGATTTTGATTATATTCTTTCTCCGTTTCAAAAGGAACCGGAGTATACAGCTGCATCACATGGATACTGTCTGTTTTTACCAAAGCCCTTCCTTTATGCTCTTCCGGCAACTTATATGGACTTCTTCCCACAAAGGAAGAAAGTTCACTTTCATCAAAATTAAAACCGCCGATTCTTACTTTGAAATTGTTTCTGGCTGCACTTCTCATTGCTCCGTCTCTCGATGTACTAACTGCCAGGTAAATGCCAAGTCCTGCACCATCTCTTGACACCTTCTGTATAAAGTTTTCTACACTTTCGCCCAATTCCTTTATGACTTCATACTGATCAATCACAATTACAATGGCTTTTAATGGCTCTTGCTGTGTTTCATTATATACAGAAAAATTCTGTACCATGGCACGTGCCAGTTTTTTCTTTCTCTCTTTGATTTCTTCCAGAATTAATTTCTGGAATTTTCCTATTTTTTCTTCATGATCGATGTTCATGTAATCTGCCACATGAGGAAGCTGCTTTAATGGGATCATTCCGCTGTTTCCCAAATCCAAAAGATAGAAATTCAGATTTTTCACAGCATTTTTGGCAGACAACCCTAAAATAATCTGTGTAAGCAGCATGGTTTTTCCATATCCGCTGGAAGACAGATACAAGAAATGTCCATTCTTTTCAAAGTCTAGGATATATTCTGTCTGAGCCTGTTCCTCCGGAATATCCATCATACCAATCCCTAATTTCAAATCAACCTTTTGGAAATTTACACTGTCTTGAATGTCCAACACATAAGGAGACTGTATCTGAAATGCCAGAGATGGAAGCCATGTCTTTTTCACTTTCACGCAGTGTTCTTCTTCATAAACCTTCTGAAGATGTTCTACCACCACGTCTAACTGGCTTTTCTTTAACTGCTTGCTTTCCTTTGTTCCACTAAAATCCTTATTTAACGCTTCTCCTTGTCCAAGTGCATTCAACAGATAGACTCTGTCATCTTCCTCTTTTTGTTCTTCTTTTGTACCATAGGCTGCACCACTCCATGCAGACTGGAACAATTCATAAATTTCATTATTTCCAACCTGTAAATATCCACGTCCTGCCTGTGTGATGTTTGCTGCATCTGCCGTATGGAGCATTTCTTTACTATCCGCTGCATTTTGTACTTTCAAACATAAACGGAATGTTGAGTTACTCCAAATCTGGTCATCCACTACTCCTGATGGTTTCTGTGTTGCCAGAATCAAATGCACCCCAAGACTTCGTCCAATACGGGAAGTAGAGTCTAATTCTGCCATAAATTCCGGCTGTTCTTTCTTCAACTCCGCAAATTCATCACTGATGATAAACAGATGCGGAAGCGGTTCTTCTGCTTTCCCCATACGGAATAATTTCTGATAATCATTAATATGATTTACCCCATACTCCGCAAAAATACGCTGTCTGCGTGCCAGTTCACTCTTAATAGATGCCATTGCCCGCATACTCTCTGCTTTGTCTAAGTTTGTAATCGTTCCCAAAAGATGCGGAAGATCTGCAAACAAGTTTGCCATTCCCCCACCTTTATAATCAATCAAAAGAAAGCCAACTTCATGGGGATGGAAATTCACGGCAAGAGACAAAATATACGTCTGAATGGTTTCTGATTTACCCGAACCGGTTGTGCCTGCCACAAGACCATGCGGTCCGTGTGCTTTTTCATGAAGGTTTAGTTCTGTAAAATCATTTTCTGCCTTTGCACCAATCGGAACGGCAAGACTTTTATAAGCACTATGGGACTCCCATCGTTTTTCCACTTCCAACTGTTCTGTGTTATCTACTCCATACATTTCAAAAAAGGTCAGTTTGTCTGGTACCTGCGAAGTAATGCCCTGTTCATGTATAAGTGGACTTAGCGCTCTTGCCATTTTCTCTAACGGAATCCCTTCCGTATGCTGCACTTCAAAACGAAGGTTCTTTCTCTCTCCTTCTTCCAATAAAAGATGAGCCTCTTCTGAATTATCTAAAATACAGATTGTTCTAATATTTTCCGGCAGATTGGATTGTTGATCAGTCGTATACATCATACTAAAGCCTAATTCCATTTCCCTGCTTTGCAGGTATTCCATAATCGCATGATTTAAAATCAATTTGGGTTCATCAATGATAAATAACAAATAGGGAAGGAAAATGTGTGCTTTCTTTTCTTCTTCCTGTTTTAGTTTTCTCTCTTTTAAAATCTGCTGGATACTTCCTAATATCTGATCTCGAATCTGCTCCGAATAAATCTCCCCGATCACATTGATAAATTCCAATCGCAGATGCGGATACCAGCGCATATATTGAAAGTCCTCCGTATATGCTCCGCTATGGATAAACACAATCTGCAGTTCTCTGTAACTTTGGAAAAAGGTTAATTGAGCAAGCAGATATTTCAACTGCTCATGGATATTTCTCTTGTTTCCTACCAGACCTAAATGTGCCTTTTTCAGATCAATCTCTACGGGGATCTGCTCTACTTTTTGAAATTCCTTCGGTATTTTTTTCGCCCGGTCAATCAATTCATCCTTTGTCATATCCAGTTCTTTATCTTCATAAGAAACTTCTATCTGGGACTCACCTTTTCGGTATCCTAAATTTACTTTTAAAAAGTCATCATCTAAAATAGAACGTTCATAAATACGGCTGCTGTATTCCAGTACCATGTCCTGCAGCATAGGAAGTGTTGGTGTCTGATAATCAATTGCTTCCCGTTCTTCTTTCCTTAACTTCTTGATTTCTTTTCGTTTGCGAAGAAGATAATCATCATACATGATTTCCCGATCCTTATTTTCCTGCTTAATGTTCCGCTTTTCGCTTACATATCTTTGAATGGAAAAGATTAAGGTAATGGCAGTCATTCCTGCTGTCATATACATATAAGGTCCTCGTTTCATAAACACACCCATGGCAATGGTAAGTGCCATCATGCAAAGAGGAGGAATAATCAGTTGTGCCAGACTACCTCTGGACATTTCTTTTTTCCTGGGAGGAACTTTAATTTCCACTTTTTCCTCTTTTCTCTGATATACAACTCTTGGAGAACGTTTATAGAAAGGAAAGCCTTCAAAATATTCTTCTTCCTGGCGTTCCGGAAGTAACGTTGTTTCAAAACATTCTGTATCTGCCTGAACTTCCAGTTTTTCTTTAAAAAATGTAATCGAAAGCTCTTCAATCTGTATCTGATCACCATTTTTAATGGAAATCTTCTCCTCATTCACAATCTGATGATTCAAAAAAATCGGAATATTTCCCTCTCTTTTGAAACTCAAGATATCTCCATCCAGACACATCTGCATTGGAAGATGCCATACAAAGTCATAAGAAAACGAATCTGCTTCTGTCCCGAACCAGATCTGCGGTTTTCTTTTGTATGTTTTGATGGATATATTATTTCTCCCCATGTTTTCTTTTCTCCTTTCTTATGGTATCTTCCTAGCATTTCACATATGGTAATTTTAAATTTATGTTACTCTAATGTAAACTTTAAATTTTTCCCTGCAATGTTACTTTCTAAATTTTCATAGTACCAAAAATATCTTTTCCCTTGACATGACTCATATTGAATAACCTCGGTGGGTTCTTGACCTTCTATTTTCATTTTATACACTTCTTTTGATTTGCAATCCCCAAAAACAAATCTTGTATTTTCTGGATTAACATTCATATTTTGAGTATAGTCACTAAGAGTTAATTGATCACGTATCAAATTTTTAATGCTTCCTACTGATTTTGCATTTGATCTTATTTCTGTTGGTATACTAGATAAGAAAGCATATTTTTCAGATCCATTAATTAATTTTTTAATAAATTTTGCCATCGTAATGCATTCTGTATCATTATCTTTTTTTGATTTAAAATATATCGTTACATATTTATCACTATCAAATCTTTTAATTAATTCTTCAATATTATTTTGATACTCTAAATCGACTTCTTTAGGATTGTCTGCTTTTATAGCTTCTTCCAAAGAGGAAAAATAATGTGAGTCTTCTATTTCCTCTTCATTGACATAATTACCAATATCTTTAGGGGTATATTCTATTGATACATCATTTTCTTCTATCTTTAATATATCTCCATCTACCAACATTCCGATTGCTATTAATAATGCAAATACTATGCCTATTACTAAAATTACTATTTTTATTATTTTTTTTATACTTTTCATTTTTTATCCTCCACAAGTTGCCATTTTAGGTGCACTATTGATAAACCATTGATAAAAGGAAGGAGCTACCGATGCAATGTACGCAGCTAATGGTGCCAGTGCCGCATCATCTAATACCCCCACTATTGTTGCATCATCTAATACTACCACTACGAACAAAATTGCTGCTGTGACAACTCCAACTGTCTCTAATATTAGCTTCCAATTAGATATTTGAAAATCTTGAGAGAAACTCCATGAAACATCTGCATATTCGTCAATTTTTGTACTATCTGGTAATTCTAATGGCAAGTTTCCAGATGTTCCACCATATACATGATTATAACCTATTCCATTTTTATCCATGTATATCCCACCTTTATAAGAAATTCCCGTATCTTGATTTGTATACTCAATTCCATGATTATATTTCCATGTTTCTGGATTCCAATCTTTGCCTGTTAATTTACTTCCGACTTTTAATCCATGAGGCAAATTTATGGATAAATCTAATGTCCATCCCGTAAAGTTTCCCAAAATATCTTTTTGAGCAACAATTATACTACCTCCTCGATGACTAGTAACTTCATAAGAGCCACCTCCCGTTGTAGTCTCGTATAAGACTAAATCTTCTCCATAAATGTGTTTAGACCAAATTTCCTCATATCCCCACCTAATCGCACTACTAACTTTATTTTCTACCCATTGCACTCCTTCATCTATTGCTCCACCAATATCCGTAATCCATTTTGGCCATGCACCATCTAAGTCTACCAAGACCACCGGTGTATTAAAGCAGTAACTATATCGGTTCATACTGAATGGCAGATCCATAAAACCGGCAATCAAATCCTGCCCTGCAAACCTTCCACTCTCTGCCAGATATTCCCTCGCCTGGGCATAATACGTCCCTGCTATCTCATCTCTTTGGTATCCCGTATAGCCAAACGGCTGCATCTCCCCCT
>ERZ773188.925-NODE-925-length-35210-cov-6.519841_pt1 | contig 35210 bp, 37 predicted proteins | sample MGYA00581011_ERZ773188 | MGnify/ENA primary metagenome ERZ773188 (study PRJEB29015, sample SAMEA2737798) | human gut metagenome | biome: human gut; feature: human-associated habitat; material: faeces | place: China | collected 2012 ...
AAATATAAAAGATTTTGTGAAAAGCAAGGTTGTTGCATTTACACCGGGCGAATTGTTGGCAAGATTATAAAAATATTGATAAAATAGAGCAAGGGCGGAAAGATGCGTCCTTGCTTTTCTAATCCTTTGTGATATGTGTGTTCCACAGAAGCCCTATTTAAGTTTGGAGCTGGAATTTCATATTTTTGTGGAAAATGAGATCAGGACTGCTTTAGCGCTCTTGGCAGGTTCCAGCAATAATGAGTAGCCAAAAGCCGGATGGCAATGACCAAAGCAGCGCTTGTGATCATGGCAATATCATTATTCACAGGGCTGGAAAGCAGGAAGGAATAACATATTCCCCCTGCAATGGAAGCACATGCATAAACATGTTTTTTCAGGATATAAGGGGTCTGCCTTGCCATAATATCCCTTAAAAGTCCGCCGCCTACACCGGTAAGCACACCTAAGAAAACGGAGAGAAAATGATAATCCCCGTATCCTGCCATTACAGCCGTATCAATCCCGGTTACTGTAAAAGCAGCCAGTCCAATGGCATCGAAGATATTCATCAGCTTTTCATAGGTGACGATACAGTCACCTTCCAGGAAATGCTGGTTCATACGGATGACGATAAAAAGGACCATGACAGTAATAAATGCCATGATCGTGTAGATCGGGTTTGTAAAGAGGCTGGGAGGAACGATCCCTAAAAGGATGTCCCTCATCATACCGCCTCCAACTGCCGTTGTAACACCTAATACAATGATCCCCAAAAGATCAAGGTTCTGCCGGATCGCCACCATTGCGCCGGAGGACGCAAAGGCAATGGTACCTACAGCCTCGATGAGAAAGAAGATCGAAATAGAATTCCCCATAAATGATCGGCTCTCCTGTGATTACAGTAAGTAAATTTTGTGCTTCTTGCAGGTGTCACGCATTTCTTTAGGCCAGATACTTGCCTGTACTTCTCCGATGTGGGCTCTGTCAAGTAAAAGCATGCACAGACGGGACTGTCCGATACCGCCGCCGATGGTATATGGAAGCTCGCCGTTTAAAAGCATTTTGTGGTATGGAAGTTCCATACGGTCCATGCAGCCGGATTTTTCAAGCTGTTCTCTTAAGGAAACTTCATCAACACGGATACCCATACTGGAGATCTCAAGAGCGCAGTTTAAGGTTGGATACCAGAAAAGAATATCACCGTTTAATTTCCAGTCATCATAGTCCGGTGCGCGGCCGTCATGCGGCTTTCCGCTTGCCAGTTTGTCACCGATCTGCATTAAGAATACGCAGCCGTGTTCTTTGGTGATCAGGTTTTCACGTTCCTTTGGTGTTTTGTCCGGATACATTGCTTCCAGTTCGCTGGTGGTGATAAAGAAAATATCATCTGGAAGCTGGTTTACAGCCTGTGGATATTTGTACCATACTTCATGCTGCATGTGCTTAATGATCTTAAAGATCAGGCGTACAGTATCCTTTAAGGTCTTTTCATTGCGGTCTTCTTTGTTGATGACTTTCTCCCAGTCCCACTGGTCTACGTAGCAGGAGTGGAGATTGTCCAGTTCCTCATCTCTGCGGATCGCGTTCATGTTGGTGTAAAGACCTTCACCTGGCTGGAAACCATATTCTTTTAATGCCATACGTTTCCACTTTGCAAGGGAGTGTACTACTTCCATAGTCTCACCGGGGATAGCAGCCATATCAAAAGACACAGGGCGTTCTACGCCGTTTAAGTTGTCGTTTAAACCGCTGCTCTTTTCTACGAACAGAGGTGCGGAAATACGCTCCAGATGCATTTCGCGTCCCATTTCTTTCTGAAAGGTATCGCGGATATATTTAATGGCATCCTGGGTCTCACGTATATCCAGACGGGGATCATAGTGTTCCGGTATAATCAGTTCCATTGGTATTTTCCTCCTGAGAAATGTTATGTACTCCCGGAAAATGGGAGAAACATACAATACGTACATGGTAACATTATTACAAAGAAGCTTCAAGTGAAATTTGATAATAATGGCAAAGGTTTTATGAAAATTTGTTCCTGTAAAAAGTGCCATATGGCATTTTTTATTTTTCCTTTTTGTGTATACTGATGTTAGAGACAGAAATAAAGCAGAAAATGTATAAAACATGGGAAATCAATGGGAGGAAGTATAAACGATGAAGAAGTTCAAACGTATTTTTGTGATCGTAATGGATTCTTTTGGCGCAGGCCATGCAAAAGACGGTGCTGCCTATGGGGATGACGGGGCAGATACCATGGGCCATATTGCAGAAAAACATGATAACTGGAAGATCCCAAATCTGACCAGACTGGGACTTGCAAATCTCCATCCTTTAAAGGGAGTAACACCGGCAGAACATCCTCTGGGCTATCAGCTGGTATTAAACGAAAAAAGCTGTGGTAAAGATACCATGACAGGACACTGGGAAATGATGGGAATTTATACCACAAAGCCATTTGTTACCTTTACGGATCATGGTTTTCCGCCGGAACTGATCCATGAGCTGGAAGAGCGCACCGGACATAAGATCATTGGAAATAAGAGCGCCAGCGGTACAGAGATCCTGGATGAGCTGGCAGAGGAAGAGATTGCAACCGGTCACATGATCGTGTATACATCCGCTGACTCCGTACTTCAGATCTGCGGAAATGAAGAGACTTTTGGACTGGATGAACTTTACCGCTGCTGTGAGATTGCAAGGGAACTGACCTTAAAAGATGAGTGGAGAGTAGGCCGCGTTATTGCAAGACCTTATGTAGGAAAGAAAAAGGGTGAGTTTAAGCGTACCAGCAACCGTCATGACTATGCTTTAAAGCCAACAGGAAAGACTGCCTTAGATGCATTAAAAGAAAAGGGATATGATGTGATCTCTGTAGGAAAGATCCGTGATATCTTTGACGGCGAAGGCATCACAGAGGCGTATAAGTCAAAGAGCTCGGTTCATGGTATGGAGCAGACCATTGATATTGCAAAAAATGAAGACTTTACAGGTTTATGCTTTATCAACCTGGTTGACTTTGACGCGCTGTGGGGCCACAGAAGAAATCCGGAAGGTTATGCAAAAGAAGTGGAAAACTTTGATGTGAAGCTGGGTGAACTGTTACAGGATCTGAAAGAAGATGACCTGTTAATGATCACTGCAGATCATGGAAATGACCCGACCTGGACCGGTACAGACCATACAAGAGAGCAGGTACCGCTTCTGGTTTATTCCCCGTCTTTAAAAGAAGGCGGAAAATTGCCGGAAACAGATACCTTTGGTGTGATCGGCGCTACAGTTGCAGATAACTTTGAAGTGAAAATGCCGGAAGGAACCATCGGTACTTCTATTTTAGAACAGTTTAAATAAAGATTATAAATGTTTTGAAGCAGGCAGAGGGGAATTCTGCCTGCTTTTTTGAAATTATCTTTTTTATGCGGGCGTTTGCCGGTGTTTATAAACAGTTTAATTGAAATGAAAGGCTGTCTGTGGTATTATGTTGATTGACATAATTTGCAGGAAGGCAGAAAAATCCATGGAAAATACAAAAGCAGAGGTCAGAGAAAAGATAAAAGAGGCTCAGAAAGTCCTGATCGGGATCGGGAAAGAATGGGCGCTGCGGGATGATGAAAAAGATATCCGTTTCCGTCATTTAAGCGATCCGGCCCAGTCTGATCTGAAGGCAGCTTATGAGGAACTTTATCAGCTGATCCAGGATAAAGATTATTATATTGTTACTACTTTAACAGATGGAGCCATTTACGAAATGCCTTTTGATAAAAACAGGATCGTAGCTCCCTGTGGAAATATCCACTGGAGACAGTGCTCCAAAGCCTGCACAAAGGATATCTGGGAAGAAGGAGAAGTACCGGATGATATCTGTCCACACTGCAAGGCGCCTCTTACCGGAAATACTTTAAAGGCAGAAACATATATTGAAGAAGGCTATCTTCCAAGATGGAAAGATTATATGAAATGGCAGACCGGTACCATTAACCGTTCTCTGGTAATCCTGGAACTGGGAGAGGGATTTTCTACGCCTACGGTAATGCGCTGGCCTTTTGAGAAGATCATTTATTTTAATCAGAAATCAAAATTATACCGTATCAATGAAAACTTTTACCAGCTTCCAAAAGAGGCAGAGGAAAGAGGAGTTTCTGTCCATGAAAATTCAGTTCGCTGGATGCTTGAAAAATAAAAAGCAGAAAATGGCAGATAAACTGCATATACAGACAAAAGACGAAAGAGAGGAACGACCATGATCGCTGTAATAGACTATGACGCAGGAAATTTAAAAAGCGTAGAAAAAGCGCTGATCTTTCTTGGAGAAACACCAGTCATCACCAGAGACAGAGAAGAACTTTTAGCTGCTGACAAAGTGATCCTTCCAGGCGTAGGTGCCTTTGGGGATGCCATGGACCGTCTGCATCAGTATGGACTGGTGGATGTGATAAAAGAGGTTGTAAAAAAAGGGACTCCTTTTCTTGGCATCTGCCTGGGACTGCAGCTGATGTTTGAAAGCAGTGAAGAAAGTCCGGGAGTAGAAGGTCTTGGACTTCTCCCGGGAAAGATCCTTAAGATACCGGAGACGCCGGGAATGAAAGTTCCTCATATGGGATGGAATTCTTTAAAGATTGATCCCAACTCCAGACTGTTTAAGGGAATTCCAGATGGAAGCTATGTATATTTTGTCCATTCCTATTATCTGAAAGCAGGATCTGAAGATATAGTGGCAGCAACAACAGAGTATGGAACCCATATCCATGCAGCGGTGGAAAAAGGTAATCTTTATGCCTGCCAGTTCCATCCGGAAAAGAGCAGTCAGACAGGACTTAAGATCCTTGAGAATTTTATCAGCCTGCCATAAAGATTTTAAAAGTACGCAGAGAAAGGAAGAGAAAATATGTTTACAAAAAGGATCATTCCCTGCCTGGATGTGAATAATGGCCGGGTGGTAAAAGGTGTTAATTTTGTAAATCTGAAAGATGCCGGTGATCCGGTAGAGATTGCAGCTGCTTATGACAGAGCCGGTGCAGATGAACTTGTATTTCTGGATATTACAGCGTCTTCTGACCATAGAAAAACAGTAGTGGATATGGTGCGTCAGGTAGCAGAAAAGGTATTTATCCCTTTTACAGTAGGCGGCGGTATCCGTACAGTAGAAGATTTCAGACTGCTTCTTCGTGAAGGCGCAGATAAGATATCCATTAATTCATCTGCTATTGACAATCCACAGCTGATCCATGATGCAGCCCAGAAATTCGGCAGACAGTGCGTCGTGGTTGCTGTTGACGCAAAGCGCAGGGCAGACGGTTCCGGTTGGAATGTATACAAACACGGTGGACGCTTAGATACAGGTCTGGATGTGCTGGAGTGGGTAAAAAAAGCAGACTCTTTAGGAGCAGGAGAGATTCTTCTTACCAGTATGGACTGTGATGGCACAAAAGCCGGTTATGACAATGAATTGACTGCAGCTGTAGCAGATCTGGTCAGTATTCCTGTGATCGCTTCCGGCGGAGCTGGAACAAAAGAGCATTTTTATGATGCACTGACTAAGGGAAAGGCAGATGCAGTGCTGGCAGCGTCATTATTCCACTATAAAGAACTGGAGATCTGTGATCTGAAGGATTATCTGGCTGGCAGAGGTATTTCTGTGCGCAGATAAGATTATCTGTTGTGTAGATAAAAATATTGGCATTAACAGATAAAAGACTGTGAAAAATACAACATCACAGAAGAAAAGGAGCAAAAATGGCTGCAATATCCAATGACTGGCTTGAACCATTGCAGGGTGAATTTAAAAAGCCATATTATAAAAAATTATATGATACCGTACTTCACGAATATCAGACCCGCAAGATATTTCCTGCGCCGGATGATATTTTCAATGCATTTTCTTTTACACCATTGGCAAATGTAAAAGTCGTGATCCTTGGACAGGATCCATACCACAACGACGGCCAGGCACATGGACTGAGTTTTTCCGTAAAGCCGGATATAGATATCCCTCCGTCCCTGGTGAATATTTATCAGGAACTTCACGATGATCTTGGCTGTTACATACCAAATAACGGCTATCTGAAAAAATGGGCGGACCAGGGCGTTATGCTTTTGAACACTGTTCTTACAGTACGTGCCCATCAGGCCAATTCCCATCATGATATTGGCTGGGAGCAGTTTACAGACGCTGCCATCCGGGTCTTAAATGAACAGGACCGTCCGATGGTATTTATCCTGTGGGGCAGACCGGCCCAGGCGAAAAAGGCTATGTTAAACAATCCAAAGCATATGATCTTAGAGGCGCCTCATCCAAGCCCGTTATCTGCTTACAGAGGATTTTTCGGCAGCCGTCCTTTCAGCAAGACCAATGATTTTCTCAGGGAACATGGTTTGGAGCCGATTGACTGGCAGATTGAAAACATAGAAAAATAAATATAAAAATAAAGATAAAAATATAAGGAGTAATAATGAGTATAGTAGAAATTTTAAAGGTGATCGTTCTGGGAATTGTGGAAGGTTTCACCGAATGGCTGCCTATCAGCAGCACAGGTCATATGATCCTGGTAGACGAGATCATCCATTTAAACCAGCCGGACGCATTTAAAGACATGTTTCTGGTAGTGATCCAGTTAGGTGCCATCCTTGCAGTTGCGGTCATGTATTTCCAGAAATTAAACCCATTCAGCCCATCTAAATCAGCCAGACAGAAGCAGGCAACCTGGGCATTGTGGATCAAGATTGTGATCGCATGTATCCCGGCAGCTGTATTGGGCCTTTTATTTGATGACTGGATGGAAGCTCATCTGTATAACGCATATGTAGTAGCAGCTACACTGATCATTTATGGTGTGCTGTTCATTGTTCTGGAAAACAGCTCTATTACAGCTAACCCATCCATTACCAAAGTTGGTCATGTTTCCACTAAAACAGCTCTTTTTATTGGTCTGTTCCAGCTTCTTTCCCTGGTTCCGGGAACTTCCCGTTCCGGTTCTACCATTTTAGGAGCAATGGTACTTGGCTGTTCCAGAGGCGTGGCAGCAGAATTTTCCTTCTTCTTAGGTATTCCGGTCATGTTTGGAGCAAGTTTTTTAAAATTAGTGAAGTTTTTTGTAAAAGGAAATGTATTAACTGGTCCTCAGATCTTTTACACCATTCTGGGAATGGCTATTGCTTTTGGCGTATCTGTATATTCCATCCAGTTCTTAATGGGATATGTGCGCAGACACGACTTTAAGTTCTTTGGATACTATCGTATTATCTTAGGCGTTGTAGTGCTTGCGTATTTTGGAATTACAGCACTGGCTGCCTGAAAAATATAAATCCCCAAATGCCTACATGGCAGGCAGATAAAAGATCGCAAACAAAAAACTCCGTCCTGTTATCATATCAGGAACGGAGTTTTTTAATACCGATCTTAATTTTTAATCAGCCATCTCAGCAATATCATACAGCAACTTCTCAGACTCATCCCATCCAAGACATGGGTCAGTAATGGACTGTCCGTAGCAGTGTTCGCCGATCTTGTGGTTTCCTGGCTCGATGTAGCTTTCGATCATCAGGCCTTTTACCAGATGACGGATGTCATCAGAATGGCGGCGGCTGTGAAGCACTTCTTTTGCGATACGAACCTGTTCTGCATACTTCTTGTTGGAGTTGGAGTGGTTGGTATCTACGATGCAGGCCGGGTTCTTTAAGTTTCTCTTGGAGTAAAGCTCAAAGAGCAGGTGCAGGTCCTCATAATGGTAGTTCGGGATGCACTGTCCATGTTTATTGACAGCACCGCGCAGGATGGTATGGGCTAATGGATTTCCAGGGCAGGAAACTTCATCACCGCGGAAGATAAAGTCATGTGGCAGCTGGGCTGCTACAACAGAGTTTAACATAACGCTGAGATCGCCGCTGGTAGGGTTTTTCATACCAACCGGTACATCACAGCCGCTGGCTACCAGACGGTGGTACTGGTTCTCTACAGAACGCGCGCCAACTGCAATATAAGACATGATATCAGACAGATACTGAAGGTTATCCGGATACAGCATTTCGTCAGCAGTAGACATTCCGGTTTCACGGAATACCTTCATGTGCATATGACGGATCGCTAAAATTCCCTGAAGCATATCAGGCTTTTTTTCCGGGTCCGGCTGATGGAGCATACCCATATAGCCTTCGCCTGTGGTTCTTGGCTTATTGGTATAAACTCTTGGTACAATGAGAAGTCTGTCTTTTGTCTTTTCCTGAACCTTTGCAAGACGGTTTGCATAGTCGCAGACAGCATCTTCATTATCTGCGGAACAAGGTCCGATGATAACAAGGAATTTGTTGCTTTCTCCGGTAATTACTTTTTTGATCTCTTCATCTCTTTCAGCTTTTAAAACTGCCAGCTTCTCAGGCAGAGGGAACTGTTCTAAGATCTCTGCCGGGCTTGGAAGTTCATTTACAAGTTTGAAACTCATGTCTTCTTTATCCTCCCGATGTAACAACTTATGAAAACAAATGTCTGCCGGTGCAGTCACTTCTTTTTCTTTAGGACTCATTATAGTATAACTTTGTGGAAGTTGCAACGCAAAAAAATCCCATTGACAAAAATGATATAACTGCCTATAATAGCCTTAATTTCATGACTTGGCAATGATGGGAACAAGTAATTTTCTGCAAAAGCATACAGAAAGCAGTCGGCAGATGAGAGGCGCATGGAAAGCAGAACATGAATACATCCCTGAGCTTTGCACCGAATAACATAAAAGTTTAGTAGGCTGCAACGGAGATGGTACACGTTATAGTACCCGGGTATCCTCGAAAGAGCGTACCTTTTAAGGCAGGCAGTGTGAGCTGTCTGTGAATTAAGGTGGTAACACGGGCTTACAGCTTCGTCCTTTAGCGGGGACGAGGCTTTTTTTATTCCCTGTTCCTTGTACATGAAAGAAAAAATTGCTATACTTAGAATTAAGATATAATGCGACGAAAGGAAAGAAAAAAATGCAGATCTACGAAGAGTTAGTTGCCAGAGGCCTGATCGCCCAGGTAACAAATGAAGAAGAAATCCGTAAAATGGTAAACGAAGGAAAGGCAGTTTTCTACATCGGTTTTGACCCAACCGCTGACAGCCTTCATGTAGGACATTTCATGGCACTGTGCCTGATGAAACGTCTCCAGATGGCAGGAAATAAGCCGATCGCCCTGATCGGCGGCGGAACCGGTATGGTAGGTGACCCATCCGGACGTACAGATATGCGTAAGATGATGACTCCTGAGATCATCCAGCACAACTGTGACTGCTTCAAGAAGCAGATGAGCCGTTTCATCGACTTCTCCGATGGAAAAGCCCTGATGGTAAACAATGCTGAGTGGCTGATGAACTTAAACTACATCGAATTCTTAAGAGAAGTAGGACCTCATTTCTCTGTAAATAACATGCTCCGTGCAGAGTGCTACAAACAGAGAATGGAAAAAGGTTTAAGCTTCTTAGAGTTCAACTACATGCTGATGCAGAGCTACGACTTCTATGAGCTGTTCCAGCGCTACGGCTGCAACATGCAGTTTGGTGGTGATGACCAGTGGAGCAATATGTTAGGCGGTACCGAGCTGATCCGTCGTAAACTGGGCAAAGACGCTCATGCTATGACCATTACCCTGTTATTAAACTCCGAAGGCAAGAAGATGGGCAAGACCCAGTCCGGCGCTGTATGGCTGGATCCTGAAAAGACATCTCCATTTGACTTCTATCAGTACTGGAGAAATGTTGGTGATGCTGACGTTCTTAAGTGCCTGCGTATGCTTACCTTCCTGCCATTAGAGCAGATCGATGAGATGGACAAGTGGGAAGGAAGCCAGTTAAATAAGGCAAAAGAAATCCTTGCATTTGAGCTGACCAAGTTAGTTCATGGTGAAGAAGAGGCAACAAAGGCACAGGAAGGCGCAAGAGCTTTATTTGCAGGCGGCGCTAATACAGATAATATGCCAACCTGCGAGTTAAGTGAAGAAGATTTCGCAGATGACAATATTGACATTTTAACCGTTCTTACAAAGTCCGGCCTGGCTGCATCCCGTTCTGAGGCAAGAAGAAACGTAGAGCAGGGCGGTGTATCTGTTGACGGAACCCAGATCAAAGACATCAAGGCAGTATTTGCAAAAGACCAGTTTGCAGGTGACGGCGTTGTAGTTAAGCGCGGAAAGAAGAACTTTAAGAAAGTTATTTTAAAGTAGGACAGATGAGAGGAGGATGTTAAGTGAAAAAATGCGTGACATTGCTTCTGGCAGCAGTTCTGGCTGTCGGAAGTGCCTTCTCTTCTCAGGCTGGCTCTGCCTTTAAAAAAGAAGTTCCCCTTACCCTGCATATGGATATCAATAACCGGCAGACTCCCATTTATGACGGATATACTTCCTATATTATGGGAAACCGGGCATCTGAAAAAGATACATTTACCGTTACAAAAAATTCTGACACCTTAAACCTGGATGATGTGACCTTAAGCTATTACCTGGTTACTTATAACGGCGGAACAGAGAAAAATCTGGAATGCCGTGTATATGGTCTGAAAGAAGGAGAACATTATCCGGTGGTCCGCCCGGAAACATTCAGCCGCGAAAGCGAAAAAGGAGATGTTTACGACTCCCTGGAACGCTGCTACATGGTGGAATTTTCCAAGGATGATGAGCGCAAAGAATATTATTTTACCATGGCTCCGGAAACAGATATGGCTGCTTACCGTAATATCCATCTGGGAAAATGGGAAAAAGATGTAAAAGGATGGCGCTACCAGTATCAGGGAGAGTACCTTACATCCTGGGCAAAGATCAATGATAAGTGGTATCTTTTTGGCATGGATGGATATATGTTGACAGGCTGGCAGGACTCTATGGGTGCCTTGTATTATCTGAACCCTTCAGACGGCGTGATGATGACAAACTGTACCATAGATGGCCGCAGGCTAGATGGGAGCGGAGCATACAGAGAATGAAAAAATCATATGAAATAGACATGTGTAACGGCCCTCTTCTGGGCAAGATCCTTGTTTTTTCAATTCCCCTTATGCTTTCAGGTATCCTTCAGCTGCTTTTTAATGCAGCGGATATCATTGTAGTAGGAAGATTTGCGGGAAGTACAGCGTTAGCAGCAGTTGGCTCTACGGCATCTTTGATCAATCTGATGATCAATGTGTTTGTAGGGCTTTCTGTGGGTGTTAACGTTTTAGCAGCCAGATATTATGGCGCACAGAAAGAAAAAGATATCCAGGATACGGTACACACAGCGATCATGATGGCTATATTAAGCGGTCTGTTCCTGGTAGTTCTTGGAGAAAGTGCTTCAAAGCCTATGCTCACACTCATGGGAACACCGGATGATGTACTGGATCAGGCGGCACTGTATCTGCGGATCTATTTTTTTGGAATGCCGGTGCTTATGATCTATAACTTTGGCGCAGCTCTTTTAAGGGCAGTGGGGGATACCAGACGGCCTCTGTACTTTCTGTTTGCGGCCGGTGCAGTAAATGTAGTGTTAAATCTGTTTTTTGTGATCCAGCTGGGAATGGGAGTAGACGGTGTTGCCTGGGCTACTGTTATTTCTGAATGTGTATCAGCAGGTCTTATTATCCGCAGTCTGATGAAGGAAAACGGAGCCATGAAGCTGCATCTTACAAAACTTCGTATTGTATCCGGAAAGCTGACACAGATTGTGCGTGTAGGTCTTCCGGCAGGTATGCAGGGAGCGATCTTTTCCATATCCAATGTGCTGATCCAGTCATCTGTTAACTCTTTTGGTTCCATTGCCATGGCGGGAAATACGGCTTCTTCCAATATTGAAGGCTTTGTATACACAGCCATGAATGCGGTGTATCAGACCAGTTTGAGTTTTACCAGCCAGAACCTGGGCGGTGAAAAATTCAGCCGTATTGATAAGATAAAAAATATCTGTCTTGGAGTTGTTACTGTAGTTGGACTGGTACTGGGATGGGGAGCAGTTCTTGGCGGCCATCAGCTGTTGGGTATCTATTCCTCTGATCCGGAAGTTTTAAGCTTTGGTATGCGAAGACTGCGGATCATTTGCGGTACCTATTTCCTTTGCGGTCTTATGGACTGTATGGTAGGAAGTTTAAGAGGAATGGGATATTCTGTGATCCCCATGTTTGTATCCCTTACAGGAGCCTGCGCATTCCGTGTATTCTGGATCTTTACAATCTTTGCGGTCAACCGCACGCTGGAAGTGCTGTACCTGTCCTATCCGGTTTCCTGGATCATAACAGCAGCATCCCATATGGTTACATATTATATAGTACGAAAACATTTCCCGAAAGAAGATAAGACCTAGTCACTGGGCATTAGATCCTTTCGGGATCTTTTTATGTCTGGATTTGCTAAAAGAAATAGAAAATGACTGGTACGTTTTGGTATCTTCCTGATTGCATGAAATTGGTCTGACTGGTATAATACTAGGTATCAAACTGGAGAAAATTATAAAATATGAAAAATAATAATGCAAACAGAATGATCCTGGATGATATGAAGGCCAAGATCTTAAGAGGAGAATATCCCGTTGGCAGTAAACTGCCTTCTGAACGTGAACTTTCAGAATACTACAATGTAAGCCGCATTCCGGTAAGAGAAGCGTTAAAAGCTCTTTCTGATATGGGAATATTAGAGATCAAGCGGGGAGCCGGAACCTTTGTAAAAAGTACGGCAAACGCTATGCAGAATGGAGAGAAAGAACAGACAGAAACCTTTATGCAGCCGGATGTGATCCTTCTTGAAACCATTCATGTAAGAAAACTGCTGGAGTCAGAAGCGGCAGCCCAGGCGGCAAAAAATATCCGTAAAGATGAGATCGATGATCTGGAAAAGGCATTGATCACCACAATCCAGGAGATCCGGAAACTGAAAACCGGTCAGGACAATGATTTCTTTCAGGCAGATGCGAAGTTTCACCGTCTGATCCTGCGGGCTTCCCATAATCCTGTATTTGAGCAGTGCCTGGAAGCAATGCCTAATATTATGTCCCTTCATCAGTACTGGAGTTTAAAAATGACTACGCCTATGGATGAAGTAGTTACTTATCACTGCAGTATTTTTGAAAATATCCTGATCCACAATGAAGCAGGAGCAAGAGAAGCTATGATGGCTCATTTAAGCAGAGTAGAAGAACTGCTGGCAAGGAAAGTACCAGAAGAAAAAGAAGGGGAAAATCCGGTGCCGAAGGTGTGGTACACCACTTGATACGGAAATAGTATGACAGAAAAATAAAATAGTGGTAAGAAAGAAAAATAAAATAGAAAAAGAAGATGGAAAAGAGCAGCTTGACTGAAAAAGGCAGAGCTGTTCTTTTTTTGTGCATGTGTTTATTGGAATGAAAAATATACCACTTTGTTAACAAGAAGAAAAGATTGTGGTATATATTGGCATATAAAACAGAGATGCAAATTGGTATAAAAATAAACCGAAAGGGGAAGAGGTATGAACACAGCATTTCTGCTGTCCGGCTCTATCTTTTTCCGTAGATTGCATATCACATTTGTAACGCTTGACTGGCAGCTTTCGCTCCCCATGCTCCACACGGCTTCAAAGATTTGCGCCTTTGTGAATACCCTCCCCGGACTGGCGGCAAGGTAGCAGAGTGCGCCGTATTCCAGACGGGTGAGAGAAACGTCAATCCCATTTTTCAGTACCCGGCGTTGGTGTAGTCTGATTTCCAATCCCGGAAAAGTAAGTGCCGGGGAGTGGGGCGGCTGTATGGCTTCCAGAGGTATCATATCCGCAAGGGCGGCTATGGCTTTCTCAACCGCTTTTTCTTCGGTGTCGTTGAATGTAAGCATGACTATCTTCCCGACAAATACCACCTCCCGTCATGCAGCCCCTTTCAGTCAAAACGGAACTGTGTATGTAATGCCATGCCGTACTTTTACAATGCCCGTATAAATCCCCGATTTCCTGCTGTGTGTAATTCCCGAAAAAGTAAAGGTAAATGATTTTCCTCTTTTTCTCCGGCAAAGATAACAGGGCTGCAGCAAGCTCGCCATTGGTGAGTATGATTGTCTGACCGCAGATTGTAACGGGGTATTGTTCGTAGGGTGTTTTGAGAGCTTCGTCTGATGTGCTTAGAGGATAGAACTTTTCTTCTGTGAGGTATTCAAAGGATATTTCTCTTTGCCGCCGCCTGTTCCTGTCGCACCATGCGTTGATAGCGGCATAGCGTATGACGACTTTGCAGAAACCGTTGAAAGAATACATGATGTGTTCCTTGTATGCTTCTGTGCAATCCATAGAAAATTCCCCCTTTCTCCCACATGGGGCGGTGATTGGTTTACGGTTGTATTTTTATAATTCAGAGGGTGACAGCATTTTAAACCGCCACCCACTGCATTATACTTATTAAAATTTATTTGCCAAATCTTCTGCCTGTTTACAGCCATTCGTTTTATCAATATCTCCAACATTGACAACTGCTGGAACTAATACTGTTCCTACCATTTTCCAGTTTAACAATGCGGCAGAACGCTCTATCGGAACGCGCACACCGTCAAAAACGGATTCATCATTTTCCTCACAACAGGAAATCAATGCACATTCTTTATCCGCAATGTCAACCTTTGCATTATAGAATGAAAACAGCTTGTCAATCACTGCTTTAATCTGTGACGGAATTGAGTACCAGTAAACCGGCATGGAAAACACGATTGCGTCTGCGTCCTGAATAGCAGGAGCTATGATGTTAAAATCGTCATTAAAAGAACAGGCTTTCCCTGTCTTGAAACAAGTTTCGCAAGCACGACATCCCCCCACATTCATCATTGCAACATCAAACCGGGTTATTGTATGCCCCCTTTTTTCTGCCGCTTTGATAAAAGCCTCTGTCATGGCAAAATTGTTCCCTTTTTTACGTGGGCTACCTGTGATTACTACTATTTTTTTGCTCATAAAATTATCCTCCTTTTATTGCGGGATTGACTTTTTCCGGACAAGATATTATTATCATAGCAAGAATACAACTAAAAGCAAGTACGCACATTTAAGTGCGATACTAACACAAAGGTTATAGACTACCGGAAAGGAAAGCATAAAATGAGTGAACGTCTTATTTCAAATGAGTGTTTTAAGAGTACCGGATTCAGTTATACGTTATCATTGATTAGTGGAAAATATAAAATGACGATATTATATGTTTTAGCGGAATTTGGTGTTGTCCGATTTAACGAAATGAAAAAATATATTGAAAAAATCTCCTATAAAACATTAAGCGCCACGTTAAAAGAGCTTGAAGCTGATAAATTAGTGCATAGAGAGGAATACCCACAAATACCGCCTAAAGTGGAATATAGTTTAACTGAACGTGGAAAATCATTGATACCCATATTAAACGCAATATGTGATTGGGGAGAGGAAAACGTGCTATAAAAGAAACAGACTGGAACCGTTAAAGATTTCAGTCTGCTTCTTCGTTTTGGGAGTAATATATTTCCCCCTATTCGCCCATACGAATATTTTTTACTGTTTTCTGTTCAAAAGTAAGGTCTGAATAAACTCTTGTTCCTCCATTTCCGACAGGAGCCTGCGGAAGCAGTCCTACCTTTACGGTTTCACTAACAGGAAGATTAAAAAACCTCGTCATATAGAATTTTTTGCCGTTAACCGAATAATGGAATGCAAAGGAGTTGCCACATCTGCATACTTGCAGCCAAACCTCATTACCGTCAATGTTACACCCATTTGCGTCATCACATTCCCCATTCTTTGCAATCACACTGACAACAGCGTGTGTCCCAAAATCTGTCATTTCAAAGCATGATTTCGCCCAGTTTTGCATATCATGCATAACCATAATGGAAGCAGAATCATAAGTATCCTTGAAGTCATGGGATACTTTTACACGCATTACAAAATCACCTGTTATTTCTGTGTGATAAAACGGGGCATTGCACAAAGATTCCGGCGTAATTCCCTCCGCACTAATCGAACCATTGTTAAAGAAAAAGTCACTTTGTGCCGGGGCAAACATTTCTATTTTATTATTTTCTGTTTTAATCTGCCCCTCGTTAAGCCATTTGAACTCCATACCAATATCCTCCTTTGAAAATAGGTGTTAATTTGCAATTTTCACCTTGCTGAAATAATTGTAATTCCACTGAGAATGTATGTAAAGGACTCACTTTATTGTGCGATACTTACCTTTAGGTAAGATAGGAATGAGAGGGATTCCGTAGTAGTCGGCATTGTGGGAATGTGTATAACTACATTTCCACAATGCGCCTTTTGTTTTTCAGTCCTTATGCGGTTCGCTCCGCTTCCTGTTTTTTCCTGTGGTATGATTCCCTCCTTGTGGCAAGGTAATTCTCATAGCGTTCCACCGCTTCCGGGTTTCCAGTGGCGGCTTCCTCGTCAATTATCCATTCGCCTTTTTCCTCTTTGGAAGCGCGGTAGCCATAGCAGACACTACCAGAACAGCGCAAGCCTTTTTCCATTCTGGACTTGAAAACAGCTTTGATTTTGTGGCTGGTGTCGGCAACGTACCACTCGTTTATCACGTCACGGAAAATAGACATAATATCAAAGCCGTTGGCGGTGTCAAGGTTGTCATTGGCGGCGATAAAACGCACATGGTATTCGTCAAAGGTGCGCTTCAAAAGCCCCACTTCAACCACGTCACGCCCGATTCGGCTCTGGTCTTTGATGATAACAGTCGCCACGTTCCCCGCCCGGATTTCGTCTAACATAGCGTCAAGCCCCGGACGCTTGAACGTAGTCCCCTGGATTCCGTCATCTGTAAAATGCCGGATATTGGTAAAGCCGTTCTTTCTTGCGTAGTCCTCTAAAATCCGCTTCTGGTTCTCAATGCTTACGGATTCCCCGGCTCGCTCGTCGTCATGGGAGAGCCTTTCGTATAGGGCGGTGAGTTTGTCTTTCTCTGTCTGCTTCTTCATGGTGTGTAACCTCCTTTCTTTGAGGGTGCGCGCTTCCCTATAACCCTATTATACTTATCTGTTCGGAGCAGTTTTTGCGAAGTTAATGGATATTTCGGGAAACGCGCAGTCCATTGCGCAGTTCTGTACTCTTAAATTAGGAAAAAGCCGCGCTGTACTTTCCGTTGTATTGACCTGCGCTATTTTAACATACGGCGGTGTTTCCTTATTCGTAGTAGCATTTGTTATACAGCACTTCCTGGAAGCCCACAGGTTCAGAATACCATTCCAATGACTTATTTTGGAACAGACTCCTGGGCAGCACCTGTCCTTGGTATCATTGCAACTGTTATTATGTTTGGCGGTGGCATGGCATGGCTGTCTTACCGTACTAACAAAGCGAAAAAAGCAGGGGAAGGATATGGAAATTATCAGGATGAGATCGTATCCGATAATAAAGAAGTTCCAGGTATCGGACTTGCATTTGCTCCCATCCTGATCATTCTGGTAGTAAACCTGGTTCTTTCTAAAATGGTATATCCCAATGTTGATGGAAGTTATCTGGAAGAAAGCTTTAACAGTACACTGGCTGCAAACAGTGGTACATGGAGCGTACTTCTTGGTATGCTGGTTGCCATCCTTTTCATTGCAGCTGTTAACTTTAGCAAATTAAAAGACGGATTAAAAGACAATCTGAAAAAAGCAGCAAACGAGTCTCTGGCTCCGCTGATCAACAGCTGTGCGGTTGTTGGCTTTGGTTCTGTAACAAAATCCCTGGCTATTTTTGGCATTATCCAGGCTTTTGCACTGGGAATTTCCTCTAATGCACTGTTAAGTGAAGTTCTTTCTATTAATATTCTCTGCGGAATGACCGCTTCTGCATCGGGTGGACTGGGAGCAGCACTGGAAGCACTGGCAGATACCTATCTGGCGTCTGGCATTGCACCTCAGGTTCTTCATAGAGTGGCAGCAGTAGCAGCCGGTGGTCTGGACAGTCTTCCTTATAATGGAGCAACCATTACTGTTCTGGCACTGGTAGGCATGACCCATAAGGAGTCTTACTTGGATATGTTCGTAATATCCGTAGTGATCCCGTTGATCGCAGCTTTTGCTCTGGCAGTACTGGCGAGTATGGGAATCTGCTTCTAAATTTAATTTTAAGAAGGAGAAGAAAAATGACTGATTATGTTTCAGATGCACAGGCCCGCAGCCTGATCCTAGATGTGGGGCGCAGATTATATCACAGTGGTTTTGTGGCATCTAATGACGGAAATATTACATGTAAGGTTGGAGATAATGCGATCTGGGCTACTCCTACAGGCGTATCCAAAGGTTTTATGACAGAGAAATGCTTGTGAAAATGGATTTGGACGGAAATATACTGGAAGGCACTTACAAGCCTTCCAGCGAGATCAAAATGCACCTTCGTGTGTTTAAAGAAAATCCACAGGTACAGGGCGTGGTTCATGCCCATCCTCTTACAGCTACAGCATTTGCATGCGCTGGTATGAGCTTAGAGGAGCCAGTTTTGGTAGAAGGGATCCTGGCTTTGGGATGTGTGCCTCTTGCACACTTTGCCCTTCCGGGAACAACGGATGTACCGGATTCCATAGCACCTTACTGTAAGAATTACAACGCAGTGCTTTTAGCCAATCACGGAGCTCTCACTTGGGGCAACAATCTCGTCCAGGCGTACTACCGAATGGAAACAACGGAACATTATGCAAAGATCCTTATGATGAACAATTTCATTCTTGGCAAAAAGTCACTTCTGTCCCAGCAACAGATTGATGATATTATCGGGATTCGCACCCGGATGGGAGTTATTAGTGGTGGAAGGTCAACTGGACCGGAGATGGCATCTAATTTAGAAGATGTGTGTTTATCGGCTCCTGGAAAAGAAAAGTAAATGAGTGAAAATGCTATACAGAAATAAAGACAGCATCTGTTTCTGTATAGCATTTTTGAAATATTCTGAAAATATACATTTTAAATTTATTTATAAGCATTAAAATATATGGAAAATATAAATAATTGCAATCAATAGATACAATTCGTAAATATGCTAAAAATATAGGATTAATTTCAAAATAGTCTTGACAAAATGTGGGATATCTGGTATATTAAAGACAACAAAAGAACAGAGAAACAAAAAGAAAAGAAATTGTAGACCATCAATTTCGTAAACAAAATCTAAGAAAAGGAGGTACGGACCGCCAGAAAGATAACATTGTTTCATTTATAAAAGACGTGATTTATAAATGAAACCAGGACAACCTCAAATCTTTAAAACCGCTTATTTGAGAACCTATCCACAAGAGTATCAAAAAGTGAAAAGTACAAAAATTTGGAAAATCCGGTTTCGGTTTGGTCGTATGACGAGAAAGTATGATCAGGACGAAAGAGAGAATACCAGATAGAAAGAAATATAATATAAATAAGAAGTAAAGAAATAAAGCGGAAGAAAAAGAGAATGAGGATTACAACTGAATATAGAGAAGAAGAAACAGAAACGAAAGTTTCAAATGTTTCAGAAAAGAGAGGCTAGTCCAATGGACGAGATAGTTAAGAGACGGATATCGTAATCGCGAAGTGGTTAATCAAAGATTTCGATATCCGTCTTATTTTGTTGTGAAAGTGCCAATGGTACATAAGAACGAAGATCTGTCAGTGACCGGTCTGAAATGTTGTCATGTATTTTAAGATGCTTAAGATGCAGTGGTAAAAGTGGTAAAAAGGATCACAGTCCTTCCAGGTTAAAGGGAGGCGTGTATTCTTCTTTCGCACTGCTTTTTTGCTGCATAAAACCGTCAGTCATGCCAAGCTCCAGGGCAGTATCTACTACTTTGTTATACTCATAAGAAGTGATCCGGCGGTTTAACTGGGGATAGTCCGGATTTTTGGTATAAGGAGTGTACTGGCTTAACAGGCTTACCAGATAGGAATGCTCCGGAAAATGTTGGTGGATCCAGTGAAGCAGCCTGATGGAATCATCTTTATGTCCGGGAAGGACCATGTGGCGGATAATGACGCCTTTCGCCATTAAGGGAAAATCCGGTCTGCCGGGGACAGAGGAAGGATGGAGCGTATATTCGGGTGTACCGGTTTGTCGGATCATCTGGGCGATAGAAGCAGAGGCCTGTTCAAAGTAATCTTTTGCTTTTGAATAGCGAAAAGCCAGTTCATTGTCAAAATATTTAAAATCAGGAAGCCAGATATCAATATAATCTTTTAACAGGGAAATGATCTTCGGGCATTCATAGCCGCCACAGTTGCAGACTACAGGGATATGAAGCTTGTGGCGGACCAGATCCAGTGCTTTAATAATATCCGGAAAAAACTGGGTAGGGGTTACCAGATTGATATTGTAAGCGCCTTTGTCCTGAAGACGCAAAAAGGCATCTCCCAGTTCGTTTACAGTCAGTTTTTTACCAAAATGGTCTTTGCTTAGTAGTGAGTTCTGGCAGAAACAGCAGCGTAAGGTACAGCCGGAGAAAAAGACAGCGCCGCTGCCGCCTGGTTCTTCTTCCGGTCCGCTGAGCACCGGTTCCTCCCATTTATGAAGGGCGGCTCTGGCCGCTGAAATGTGACTGGAGCAGCCGCAGTAGCCTGTGGTCACACTGCGGTTTACATGGCACATTCTGGGACAGAGTGTACAGTTTGTATAGTCAGGTAAGTTCATATAGAAACTCCTTTTTGTATTTATGGTTCGGTTCTGATCAGCCGGTGCTGCTCCCTGTATTCTTTCGGTGAGATCCCGTATTCTTTTTTAAAAGCACGGAAAAAGCTGGTGTAATCTTTAAAACCATATTGTGGAAAAATACGGCTGATAGGTTCGCCGGAGAGGATCGCCTGGCGGCTGGCATGAAGCCGCTTTTTTAATATATACTGATGTAGGGAAATTCCCATGTTGTCTTTGAAAATGTGGGCAATATGGTATTTGCTCACATAAAAATTTGCTGCGATCCGTTCCAGACTTAAATCATCTTCCAGATTCTGATGGATATAGTCACATATTTTTAAGTAAAGGGCATTTTCAAATACCTGGGAATGTTCGTGGAGACTGCTGTAAAGGAGCCGGTTAACGTATACAAGGAAAGACACAGCCATCAGTTCGCTTGCCTGGGCATGAAAAATACGCTCAGAACTATTTTCCTCTAACAGATCCATCAGCTTTCCCTGGATATCCTGGGCTGTAATACGGTCCGTAGGAATGCGGTAGATCTGGTTAGAGGCAGCAGTGTCAAAGCAATAGGTCAGGTCAGCATCCTGTTTATGGAGTTTTTCATAATAAGACCGGTTCAGCCAGAGCACAAAACGGCGATATGGCTGGTCAAAGGAGAGAAATTCCGGAAAATGGGGGATTCCCGGTGGAATCAGCAGGCAGTCACCGTAGGAAAGTTTGTATATGGCATTACCGATGTGGTATTTGACATTTCCTTCCAGAAAAAAATAAAATTCGCAGTAATCATGGTGGTGAGAGGCAACAGAGCGCAGCTCAGTATCATTATAATAAAAGAGTTCAAAATCTACCGGTCGCATGTATTGCCGTTTATTGAAATCCATGGAAATCTGTTTCACGTAAAAATGCCCTCCTGTACTTGGAATCTTTCTGTACTTACGTAATATCAGGCACAAAAAAATCGGGAATGCATAATGATATTTTTACGGATTGTACATAATATTGTACGCTGTACTTTGGCAGTCAGCTATATTTTGGTAACTGTGAGGAACATCTCCGCGAAATTGGATACCATCACCTTTGTTCAGGATGAATTCTTCTCCGTCATTTATAATCTTCACAGAACCTTCTGTAACAGTAAAAAATTCAATAGTTCCCTGTAAATGGGGTTCGGAATTCCAATGGCAGTCTTTGTCCATTTCCAGGTAAAAAACAGAAAAACGGCGGTTTTTATCGTCAGAAAAAACAGAATAGTTCCTTGCAGTGCCATCTGCAATAGGAATTGGTTCAATCTCAGAAATCTTAACTACATGGTTCATTGGGTCCGGTCGTCTTGTTAATTCATCAAAAGGTACCCCAAGTCCATTGGCAATCTTCCAGAGAATCCCCAAAGTGGGATTTCCGTCTCCTTTTTCAATCAGTGCCAGCATACTTTTGCTGACTCCGCTGAGTTTTCCAAGTTCCTCTAAGCTTAAACGATTTTTTTTGCGCAATATAGCTATATTGTTGGCAACAATTTCGTTGATTTTTTCCAAAACAAAAAATCCTCCTATCTATTGACAATATATTGGAGAAAAAGTACAATATATTATACATTGAGTTTGCAAACCCAACAACAGTATTATATATCATTCATTAGAAAAAGGAAAGGATGTGCTGTGTCTGAAAGTCTGTCATTTTCCAATCGCCTGTTCTAATATATTGGACATGTTTTACAGAATCAGCACAGACAGGTATGTTGTATGAAATATGATTTTGACAGTTGCATTGATCGTACCAAGGTTATGTCTATTAAATGGTCATCCAAGCTTCGTCAGGAGATGTATGGAGAGAGCGATGTGATCCCACTGGGTATTGCAGATATGGATTTTAAGGCAGCTCCGGCAGTGGCAAAAGCGATCCAGGACCGTGCAGCTCATGAGAATTACGGATATGGGTATCTTGCGGATGAATTTCTCATGGCCTGCGTTAACTGGCAGAAAAGACGTAATCACTGGGATATTAAAAAAGAATGGATCACATATACACCGGGATTAAATCTTCCACTTGTATTTGCCATTGAACTGTTCACGGATCCGGGAGATAACGTTATCATCCAATCTCCGGTTTATTATCCTTACTATGATTATGTTAATAAAACAGGACGTCATATTGTATACAATGCCCTTGTAAATAAAGACGGTTATTATGAGATGAATTTCGAGCAGTTGGAAATGCAGGCAAAAGATCCGAAAACAAAACTGATCCTGGTATGCAGCCCTCAAAATCCAAGTGGACGCCTTTGGACAAAAGAGGAGCTGACCCGCATGGGAAATATCTGTATTGATAATGGCGTGAAGGTTGTAGTAGATGAGATCCATTCAGATCTTATCCTGACAGACAGGGAATTTGTATCTTTTGCAACGATCAGTGATAAATTTGCACAGAACAGCATTATCTGCACGTCACCGTCTAAAAGCTTTAATGTAGCCGGACTGCTGGTATCTGATATCATTATTCCAAATGATGAGATGCGTGCAGCATTCCAGGAAAAAATGCAGCCATATTATTTATGGCCGGGTGCATTCGGCGCGGTAGCACAGATCGCAGCTTATAATGAAAGTGAGGAGTGGCTGGAAGAATTAAAAGAATATTTACGGGGTAATGCACAGTTTATAGCAGATTTTATCCAGAAACGGATGCCAAAGGTGAAATATCGTATTCCGGAAGCAACGTATCTTGGCTGGCTGGATTTCAGGGCTTATGGAATGACAGATCAGGAATTATGGGATTTTATGTGCCATAAAGCAAAAGTGGCAACAGATGATGGACCTAAATTTGGGCCTAATGGGGAAGCAGGCGGCTTTCAGCGTATTAATTTCTCATGCCCGAGAGCACAGCTTGAAGAGGCTTTGAACCGGATCGCAGAGGCACTTGATGCTTTATAAATGTAGGAAGGAGAAGAAAGAATGAATGATCCTGATATCCTTAAACTGGTAAAAGAGCAGGAAGATTACCTGATCAAAATGCGCAGATATTTTCATATGAACCCGGAACTGTCAAATAAGGAATTTGAAACACGCAAGACGATCATCAGTGAACTTGAAAAAATGGGAGTGGAGTACCGCCTGGCTGCCGGGACGGGGCTGGTAGCAATTATAAAAGGTGGAAAACCGGGAAAACATCATCTGCTCCGCTGCGATATGGACGCTCTTCCGGTAAAGGAAGATACTGATAATCTGATCCAGCCTAAAGCGTGTGTTTCCCAGAAACCTGGAGTATGCCATGCCTGCGGTCATGATGCACATATGGCTATGATGCTGACAACGATAAAAGTATTATCTTAGGTACGTGAACAATTAAAGGGTACAGTATATTGCTGCTTTGAAGAAGGGGAAGAAGCCCTTGATGGTTATCAGCATGTATTGGAACTGGTGAGTGAGTATCCAATTGATGACTGCTTTGCTCTTCATGTTTATAATGACATGCCGGCAGGAAAGATTAACCTGGTTTCCGGACCGAGAATGGCGGGGGCTGTTTGTTTTGGAGTACATGTGATCGGAAAAAGCGGACATGGTTCCAGACCGGATCTGGCAAAGAATCCTGTGATCCCGGCAAGCCATATTGTTTGTGAATTGGATTCAGCTTTACAAAATCAGATGAATGCCGAGGAAACACTTACCTTCAGTATCTGCGTACAGAAGGCTGGTGAGATCTGGAATGCGATCCCGGATGAGGCATTTTTCAGTGGAACTTCCCGGTATTTCAGCCGCCCAGCAGGAGAAAAGGTGCTGGCGTTGATCAAGAAGACCTGTACAAACGTGGCAGATGTACATGGATGCCGGGTGGAGTTTGAACCATATACAAAGGTTTTGATGGAGCCGGTCATTAATGATCAGGAAGTTGTAGAAGAAACAGCACAAAAACTGACACAGATGTGTGGTCCCCAGGTGTTAGGAGAACATGGCCTATGGTTTGCTTCTGAAACTTTTTGCAAGTATTTAAACAAATATCCTGGCGCATTGGGATTTTTGGGAATTGCAAATCCAGATCTGGGATCTGGCGCAGCCCATCATAACAGCCGTTTTGATGTGGATGAATCGGCATTACTGTTAGGAGTTTGTGCAGAACTGTCATTTGCACTTCGATGATTATTTTTACAGATATGCTCCTGGAAGCCTTTGCACTTAATTAAGTGAGAAGCTTTTGGGAGTACATACAAGAAAGAAGGGGATTTATGTATAATTTCATGCTGGCATTTTTGATCTGCTGTGTTTCTTATATTATAGGTGAAATGGTTTCTGATTTAACCAAAGCCTGGGTTCCGTCTGTTTTTGTAAGCGCTGTGGTCATGCTTTTGGGATACTGGACGGTATTTCCACACGATCTTGTTACCAATGCAGGATTGATCCCTTTTGGAAGTACTATCTGCTGCTACCTGCAGGTAGCCCATATGGGAACGATCATCAGTATAAAACAGCTGGCTGAACAGTGGAAAGTGATCGTTATCTGTATGTTCGGACTGGTGGGAATGACGGTACTTGCATTATTCCTTTGCCCGATGCTGATGGATAAGAGTTTTGTTATTGCAGGTCTTCCGCCTCTGACCGGTGGTGTAGTGGCAGCAACGATCATGCAGCAGGCAGCTGAGGCAAAGGGGCTAAAGGATGCAGCTGTATTTGCTATTGCCATGTACTGTATCCAGGGATTTGCAGGTTATCCTCTTACAGCGGTCTGCCTGCAGCTTGGTGGACGAAAGATGTTAAAGGAGTTCAGGGCAAATAAGGGGGCTGCATATCAGAATACAGGTGTGCAGCTGGATGAAGTAAATGGCACATTAAAGGCAGCGGCACATAAAAAGCTGCTTCCTCCGCTTCCTGCGAAATATAACAGCAATGTAATGATATTTGCAAAGCTGGCACTTACTGGATGGATCGCTACAATGCTTGCCAAGATACCTGTTCCATTTGTAGGCAGTATCAGTGGACTGGTATGGGTGCTGATCTTATCCGTTATCCTTACTCATATAGGATTTTTAGACGAGGATTCCATGAATAAGTGCAACTCCTATGGTATTGTGATGTTTGCGATCATGATGTTTATTTATGACGGACTGAAAGACTGTACAATGGAAATGTTAGGAAATATCGTAGTACCAATGATACTGCTCATCGTGATCGGTGTTGCAGGAATGGCAGCTCTTGTATTTGTTATTTCAAAGGTCTTACATACAGGATTTGGTTTAAGCTTTGCAACCGCACTTACAGCACTTTATGGATTTCCTATGAACGCGATCATCACAGAGTCAACCTGTAATGCTCTGGCAGAAACAGAAGAAGAGAAGAAGTATCTGATGGGGCAGATGTTTGCGCCAATGATCGTAGGCGGGTTCGTTACAGTTATCATCACATCTGTTATGATAGCAGGTGTATTTGCCAATATGCTTTAATAAAAATGAAGTGATTTTGATGGGATTTTTTTCAGGGGATAGTGTTTGCTATCCCCTGTTTTTTTATGTTGCGGTTCATGTGTCACATGATTTTTTGAACAACTTTTGCAATATGCACAACAATTATGACTATGGACGAAAACGGAAGTTCTGGTATAATTCATAATATAGATGGTACATGTGTGAGATATCAGGGTATTATCTTTGCAATCGATTTAGATAAAAACTTAAATATATAATGTTTAAAGGAGGAAGTTTCAATGAAATTATCATTCAGATGGTACGGAGAAGATGACAAGGTGACTCTGGAGAATATCCGCCAGATCCCGGGTATGCAGTCTATCGTAACTGCAGTTTACGATGTTCCTGTAGGTGAAGTATGGAGCCGCGAGAGCATTGCAAAGTTAAAAAAGCAGGTTGAGGACGCAGGACTTGGCTTTGATGTGATCGAGAGTATCCCTGTTCATGAGGATATCAAGCTGGGCAAGCCAACCAGAGATAAATACATTGAAAATTATTGCGAAAATATCCGCCGCGTTGCTGAAGCTGGTATTAAATGTATCTGCTACAACTTCATGCCTGTATTTGACTGGACAAGAACCCAGTTAGACCATGTACTGGCTGACGGATCTACTTCCCTGGTTTATTATCAGGAGCAGGTAGACGCTGTAAATCCTTTAAACAGTGACAGTGACTTAACTCTTCCAGGTTGGGATTCCAGCTACACAAGAGAAGGCTTAAAGGCAGTTGTTGCTGAGTACAACAACTTAAGCGAAGAAGATTTATGGAACAACTTACAGTACTTCCTGGAGAGAGTGATCCCGGTAGCTGCTGAGTGTGACGTAAACATGGCGATCCATGAGGATGATCCATGCTGGAGCATTTTCGGACTTCCAAGAATCATTACCTGCGAAGAGAACCTGGATCGTTTCTTAAAGCTGGTTGATGACAAGCACAATGGTATTACCCTGTGCACAGGTTCTTTAGGATGCTCCGGAAAGAACGATGTAGTAAAGATGGCAGCTAAGTATGCAGCAATGGGACGTATCCATTTTGCACACTTAAGAAACGTAGCTGTTCTGGATAATGGTTTCGAAGAGAGAGCACACCTTTCCAGCTGTGGTTCCCTTGATATGTTCGGAATCGTTAAGGCACTGGTAGACAATGGCTTTGACGGCTATGTAAGACCTGACCACGGACGTATGATCTGGGGTGAAACAGGACGCGCAGGATATGGTCTGTATGACAGAGCACTGGGCGCTACCTATCTGAATGGTTTATTTGAGGCTGTTGAGAAGATGAGCAAATAATTAACGGGCGGAAACCCATTAAAGACGCAGTTTCAGGCGGAAAAATCTGTCTGAGGCTGCGTTTTTTATGTACTAGGAAATTCCGTTGGAACTCCCTAGTACACAAAAAGGCACGACCTGCCAACGATGCGCACTCGCGCGATGAGGAAGTTTGTCGCAAACGACCGCGCTCGGTGCGAGAATGTGCCAAGGCACATTCTTATTTACATCAAAAATCCCCGCTGGGTAAGCGGGGAAATGTTCACAATTCTATTACTTTCTGTACAGATATTTCGGTACACCGTCCTCAAATACATGTTCCGGCACACCTCTCATCAGTGGCAGTGCATAGTTTGCAAATTCAGGGGAAATATCATTGTTGTTTCCGGTGATCCATTCAGCTGGGAATGGTTTTTCTTTATTGCACACATCACATACATCTACCAGACCGTATTCCAGGCTGTATTCCTCTCCATCTGCACGCTTAAAGGTTATCATTTTACCTGTAACACCCTCTAAAGCGCATTTAACAGCAGTGCGTCCTGCCAGATCTGCTTCGTTAATGTCTGTAAGGGAAGAAAGAAGGCTGCTGCAGCGCTGATTTACATTTAACTCTACAGAGCGGACTTTTACACCAAAACGGTTGCGCACATAGCTTTCAAGAAGCTTTCCGCAGCCGGTCAGCATTTTGTGGCCAAAGGTGTCTAACTGTGCTTCGTTGGAATATTCGCAGATGAATTTTCCGGACGCGTCACGGATACCTTCGGAGACACATACAACAACAGCGGTACTCTGCTTTAAAGCATTTTCCAGGTCAGAGAAAAATTCTTCCATTTCAAAAGGAGCTTCCGGCATATAGATCAGCAATGGATTGTCTCCCGGGAATTTGCGGGCAAGACTGCTGGCAGCAGTGACCCAGCCTGCATGACGTCCCATAAGTTCCACAATGGTTACAGCTGGCTGCTGGTAAACGGAGGCGTCCAGTACGATCTCACGGACTGTAGAGGCAACATAGCGGGCAGCGCTGCCGTATCCGGGAGTATGGTCTGTAACAGGAAGATCATTATCGATGGTTTTCGGAACACCGATAAAAGAGATTTCCTTATTATTATGAGCTGCCCAGCGGGAAAGCTTATCAGCAGTGTCCATGGAGTCATTTCCGCCAATATAGAAAACAGCGCCAATATTTAACTGTTCAAATTTTTCAAAAAGAAGGGTGTAAACGGAAGCATCCAGATTTTCAGGCAGCTTATAGCGGCAGGAACCAAGGTAGGCTGCCGGTGTAAGGCGTAAAAGTTCCAGGTCTTCATCTGAAAGCTCTTTAGAAAGATCCATAATATGTCCGGAGAGAAATCCCTCGATGCCGTTGATCATACCATAAACAGATCCGATCTGTTCAGAATGTGCGGCAGCTTCTTTAATGATACCATAAAGACTGGCGTTGATTACAGCAGTAGGGCCACCAGACTGACCTACAAGAATATTTTTTTTCAAAAAAAATCCTCCTCTCATGTAAGTGGGTAGTACAACAACTTCTCTCAGTATAGCGAAAATAATGTCTAATTGCAATGCGATTTGTGATAATGCATAGAAAATAGATGCTTATTTTGTAAATTATTCCCATTGCTTTCCGGGAATATATTTGCTAATCTGTATACAAGTAAAGTAACTTGTATACAACTTTATAAAACTGTATACAAGATAACACAACCGTAAAATGAAGGAGATAGCAAAAATGGACATTCGTTATTCTGCAAATCAGAGAGATGTAAAACGCTACACAACGGAAGAACTGAGAAATGAATTTCTGATCCAGAATTTGTATCAGGCAGATGAAGTAGTTGCTGTGTACTCACATGTAGACCGTATGGTTACATTGGGATGTATGCCTGTTACAGAGAAGGTTTCTATTGAAAAGGGCATCGACTGCTGGAAAAACTTTGGTACCCATTATTTCCTGGAGCGCCGTGAGATCGGTATTTTTAATATTGGCGGTAAAGGAAAGATCACTGCAGACGGACAGGAATATGAGATGGGTTACAAAGACTGTCTGTACATTACCAAGGGAACAAAAGAAGTTTACTTTGAAAGTGAAGATGCTTCCAAGCCGGCAAAATTTTATATGGTAAGTGCTCCGGCTCATACTTCTTATACAACTACTTTTATTCCCATCGAAAAGGCAGCAAAGAGACCATGTGGTGAAGCAGCTCTTTCCAATAAACGTGTGATCAATCAGTTTATCCATCCGGATGTATTAAAGACCTGTCAGCTTTCTATGGGTATGACTGTTTTAGAGCCGGGAAGTGTATGGAACACCATGCCGGCACATACACATGAGCGCCGTATGGAAGTTTATATGTATTTTGAAGTACCTGGTGACAATGTCGTATTCCATATGATGGGAGAGCCAACAGAGACCAGACACATTGTTATGAAAAATGAAGAGGCAGTGATCAGTCCATCCTGGAGCATCCACAGCGGAGCTGGCACTTCCAATTATACATTTATCTGGGCAATGGGCGGCGAAAACATGGAATTTGATGATATGGACACCATGAAGCCAAATGAAATGATGTAATTATAAAAAACAGGAGGAAAATAAAATGGCAGATTACTTAAACAACTTTTCACTGGAAGGCAAAGTAGCACTGATCACAGGTGCATCTTACGGAATTGGCTTTGCCATCGCAAAAGCAATGGCAGGAGCTGGCGCTACCATCGTATTTAACGATATCAAGCAGGAACTGGTAGATAAGGGACTGGCTGCTTATGAGGCAGAAGGCATCAAGGCTCATGGCTATGTATGCGATGTTACCAATGAAGAAGCTGTAAATGCATTAGTTGCACAGATCGAAAAAGAAGTAGGCGTGATCGATATCCTGGTAAACAATGCAGGTATCATCAAGCGTATCCCAATGTGTGAGATGAGCGCAGCTGAGTTCAGACAGGTTATCGATGTAGACTTAAATGCTCCATTTATCGTATCCAAGGCTGTTATCCCGAGCATGATCAAGAAGGGTCACGGAAAGATCATCAACATCTGCTCTATGATGAGTGAATTAGGACGTGAGACTGTATCTGCTTATGCAGCTGCAAAGGGCGGCTTAAAGATGCTGACCAAGAACATTGCATCTGAGTACGGCGAGTATAACATCCAGTGTAATGGTATCGGACCTGGATACATTGCAACTCCTCAGACTGCACCTCTTCGTGAGATCCAGCCAGACGGTTCCAGACATCCATTTGACCAGTTTATTGTAAGCAAGACTCCTGCAGGACGTTGGGGAAATGCAGAAGACTTAGGCGGTCCGGCAGTATTCCTGGCATCTGACGCTTCCAACTTTGTAAATGGTCTGGTACTGTATGTAGACGGTGGCATCCTGGCTTACATTGGCAAGCAGCCTAAATAAGATAGGTGGGATATTGGCTGAATGAACGAGATGAATTTCAAAAACCGCGGAGAGCAGGTATTTGAGACATTAAAAAGAGAAATTTTAGATCTGAAACTGGAGCCGGGGCGTATGATCAGTGAAAATGAGATCTGTGAGCGCTTCGGGGTCTCCAGGACCCCGGTGCGGGATGCTTTGCGGCTGCTCCAGGAACAGGGATTTGTAGAGACAGTTCCCTACAGAGGTACTTATGTGACTCTGTTAAGTCTGGACAACATCAAACAGATGATCTACATGCGTGTGGCAGTGGAAACCATGGTGCTGAGGGATTTTCTGAAAGTCCAAAATCCTATGACCCTGGAAGAAATCCGTCACGCCATTGCTATGCAGAAAGCCCTGATCCAGACACCGGGATTTGAACCGGAGCAGTTTTACCATATGGACGCAGAGCTTCACTCTATCTGGTTTGGAGCGGTCCGCAGGCAGAAACTGTGGGATATGCTTCAGGCACAGCAGCTTCATTATACCCGTTTCAGGATGTTGGATTTTACAACAGAGACCGATTTTACCCGGATCACAGGAGAGCATGAAGAAATTTTCCGCCTGATCTGCGAAAAGGACGAAAAAGGTCTGGAAAAAGCACTGAAAGATCACCTTTATTTCAGCATGAAGCGTATGCGCCATGCCATTGAGGTGGATTATAAAGATTATTTTGAAGAAGAACCGGAAGAAGGAAGGTTTGTCATTTGACAGACCTTCCTTCTTTGGGCTTTTATCGTTTTTTATGGTTCATAACGTTTTAGATATTTTCGTTCACTGGGGTTTTCCTCCAGATATTCTTCCAGTTCTTCCGGTGAGAGATGGGTGTACACTTCATCGAAAAATTCTTCCCCGCTCATGGTAACAAAGCGTGCAATGCGTTTCCTCAGTTCTTCGTCTTCCAGTAATTTTTCAATTTCTTCCTCTGTGTACCAGCTCATATAACACCTCCCGATATGCCCTTTTTAGGCACTGTAATACCTATAGTATATTCGTTATTACGAAGATATTCAAGATGTAAAATCTAACTTATGCTTGACCTATCAAGGGGTTACAGGAGAAAGCATAAGATGATCGACTATTCACCGTTTTGGAAAACACTGGAAATATCAGAAGAAAACTGGTATACACTGACAAAGAAGTATCATATGTCAAGCAGTACGTTGTATCGATTAAAGCATAATCAGGATATTTCTATGAAAACTGTGAATGATCTATGCAGGATACTTGGATGTCAGATCGAAGACATTGCTACTTATGTACCATCGGACAAGGACCAGCCACTATAGTCAGATATGATTTATTGTTACTCCGGCAGAGAGGATCATATGCCGGGGTATTTTTTTACACAATCCTATCTTTAAAAATTGAGAGAATTAATATAAAATAAGAAAAGGAATGTGTGAAAGAAGGAGAAAAGGAATGAAAAAATGGTTCTGTCTGCCGCTGCAGGAAAAACTGAAATATCTTACCTTTTCAGTTGGTGCAGTCGTATTCCTTTCCATTGCCGCCAATATGCTGGTGGCTTTTTTCGGACTGGGAGGATTTGGAAATATTTTAAAGAGCAATTCCAGAAGTCTTGCCTTCTGGACAGCTATGGACGAAGAAAGCGCAGCGTTTGACCGGTTTATCCAGGAGCAGACAAAAGAAACCAGACAGGAATGGGAAAAAAGTGCTAAACATACAGAACTGATGCTGGAAGAATTACCTTATAAATATAAAGAGATCGGAAAAGAACGGTATGCAAGAACTTGGACCCTGCATAACCTTTATGAAAATTATGACAGATTTCGCAGGGAACTGATGGAAAAGGAAAACATTGGGGAAGCAGATATGCAGGAGGTGTACAGGCTGCGCCGGATCCAGGGATATCTGGAAGGACAGGCGGGGCAGTTAGAACAGCTGACTGTAAGAAACGGAAGCAGCCAGTATGAAAAACAGCGGTATATGCTGGTGGTAATACCGGTATGCAGTCTGATCTGCGGGATGGCGGCTTTCTGGATGGTGCGGCAGATGAACCGGACGGCCAGCCGCTATATTGTAAAGCCGATTGTGGAACTGGCAGCTGATTCAGTGCGCATTGGGGATAATGATTTTACAGGGCCGGATGTAGTGGCAGAGGGAGAAGATGAGATCAGCCGTCTGGTACAGGAATTCTGCCGTATGAAAGCGTCTACCAGGGAAAATATCCGAAACATGGAAGAAAAACATGCCATGGAGCAGAAGTTAAATGACATGCGTCTTCAGATGTTAAAAAGCCAGATCAATCCCCATTTCTTATTTAATACCTTAAATATGATCGCCAGTACGGCACAGATCGAAGATGCAGTGGCTACGGAAAAGATGATCACTGCTTTAAGCCGTCTGTTCCGGTATAACTTAAAATCAGCAGGTACGGTAATGCCTTTAGAGCGGGAACTGAAGATCATCCAGGACTATATGTATCTGCAGAAAATGCGCTTTGGCCAGAGAGTACGGTATGATACGGACTGTGCACCGGAAACGTTAGATGTGTTAGTTCCCTCCTTTGTTTTGCAGCCTTTGGTGGAAAACTCCATTAAACACGGCCTTTCCAAGGAGAGCAAGGGAGGCAGGATCTTTATAAGGACCTGGATGAGAGGAGAACGTTTGTGGATCTCTGTGTCAGATACGGGTGTTGGTATGGAAGAAGAACGTTTACAACAGATCCGTGCTGCGTTAAATGACGGTACAGAAAATGAGATCGGCATTGGTGTGGGAAATATTTACCGCCGGGTCCATGGTCTGTATGAAGATGGGGAAATGTTTATTTACAGTAAAAAAGGGTGCGGAACAGCCGTACAACTGGCTTTTACACCAAAAGATATCGTGTGAACTGCGAAAGTGCAGGGCACATGCATTGGGTATCAGAGAGAAAGACGGGAGGAAAAAGTTTATGTATCGTGTGCTTTTAGCAGATGATGAACAGATCGAGCGTATGGCTCTTGCCAGACGTTTGATGAGGCGCTTTGGAGATATTTTACAGATCAGTGAAGCTACCAACGGAAAAGAGGCAGTGCAGCTGTATGAAAAAGAGCACAGCCAGATCATTATCATGGATATTTCTATGCCGGAATTAAATGGTGTAGAAGCGGCAGAGAAGATCCGCAGCATGGATGAAGACTGTATCATCGTGTTTTTAACTGCCTATGATGAATTTTCTTATGCAAAACGTGCCATAGTAATACGGGCCCTGGACTATCTTTTAAAGCCCTGTGATGAAGAAGAACTGACAGCTGTTATGGAAGAGGCCATGCGGTTGACGGATAAGGCAGTTGAAAATAAGAAAAATTCTTCCGGCAACGGGGAAGAAAAGACAGAGGCAGAAAAGGAAGCGGAAAAAAGGAAAGAGCAATGGCCCTGGAACCCGGATGCAGAGCCGCCGAAAGACCCGGAAACAGAACGGGTGAACCAGGTAGCTGAGAAGATACGCACCTATATCCGGGAAAATTATATGAACGAGATCTCCATGCAGGATGCGGCCAGACAGTTTAATTACTCAGATGCCTATTTCTGTAAGTTGTTTAAGCAGTGCTTTGATCAAAATTTTACTACTTATCTTACGAATTTCCGCATCAATGAGGCGAAACGACTGTTAAAAGACAGAAATATCAGTGTGAAAGATGCAGGCATGAAGGTGGGATATTATGACTCCAACTATTTTGCCAAAGTCTTTAAGCGTGTGACAGGCATGATCCCGTCTGAATACAGAGAAGCTAATTGATACAAGGCAAATAGAAAACCAATATAAAACTAATACAAAACAGGACAAAGTTGTCATTGTACGTATTTTTGGACAAGATTTTCCACCTCAATGACAAGTATTTACGGTACAAAGGAAGACCCTCAGGTTATATAATGGGGAAGGTGTTAATGAAGTGTTAATAAATTAACTCCTTCCTTAAAAACCTGGGGGATTTGTGTTTTTCAGGAAGGAAAAAATATCACGTAGTGTATAAAGAAAGGAAAAATGATGGTGAGGAAATTAGTGAAAAAACTGTCAGCCTGTGTGCTGGCTGCAGCCGTTGTAGCAGGTCTTAGCGGCTGCGGTTCTGTAACTTCCGGAAAGCGTATTGTCCGTATTTCTCATGCCCAGTCAGAAACACACCCGGAGCATCTGGGACTTCTGGCATTTAAGGAGTATGTTGAGGAACGCTTAGGAGATAAGTATGAAGTTCAGATCTTCCCTAACGAACTTCTTGGTTCAGCACAGAAAGCGATCGAACTGACTCAGACCGGTGCGATCGACTTCGTAGTAGCAGGTACTGCAAATCTGGAGACTTTTGCAAGTGTTTACGAGATCTTCAGTATGCCATATTTGTTTGACTCTGAGGACGTTTACAAGTCCGTTATGCAGGATACCGATTACATGGAAAAGATCTATGAGTCTACAGACGAAGCAGGCTTCCGTGTAGTTACCTGGTATAATGCAGGAACCAGAAACTTCTATGGCAAGAAGCCGATCAACACTCCAGATGACTTAAAGGGTATGAAGATCCGTGTACAGCAGAG
>ERZ773188.930-NODE-930-length-35077-cov-4.093056_pt1 | contig 35077 bp, 77 predicted proteins | sample MGYA00581011_ERZ773188 | MGnify/ENA primary metagenome ERZ773188 (study PRJEB29015, sample SAMEA2737798) | human gut metagenome | biome: human gut; feature: human-associated habitat; material: faeces | place: China | collected 2012 ...
GAATCAGAAATTGAACTAAAATGTTCGATTGAAAAATTACGGAAATTACCTGTAAAGATTTTAAAGGAAGTATGTTTACGTTATTCTTCATGGCATCATACAAGTAATCATTATAATGAAACAGATTTTTATTCTTTAGATGAGGATGAGATTGAAAGTCTTACGGATGATAAGATTGATGAATTGCTCAATGAATATAAAGTAAATAAAAAAGAAGAATCTGAACCAACGGAAGAAAAATGGAAATGCGCTTTTCTTGAATGGGGTGGAACGAGAAAACATCCTACTGCGACAGAGACAATTGAAGAAGGAATCGTAAAAGGTGATTGGTTTTACAGAAAGGATGGCAGTAAAAAGAAAACTACAGCAAATGGATTTAGATTTATAGAAAAAATTGGAGGATGATAAAGTTGGCATTTTATAATTCACAAGGAATAGGAATCAGTTATGAATGTGAAGAACTGATTGAAGAATTAAAGGCAGACATTGCTGAATTTGGTGGCGACACTATTGTGGCTGTGTGGTGTAAAGACAACTCAGGTGTTACAATTTACACTAACTATGATTTTATTGATGAAGATGAACCGATTAAAGAAACGGAATTAAAAGAAGATGAGTATATAAGGAAAATGACAATGAGTGCATTATTAATTCTTCTGGAAGAGCAAAATGAAATATTATAATCACTAAGGCAGATATCAAAATGGTATCTGCTTTTTTAGTGCCATAAAACAGAGAATAATAAGGCAGATGCAAATAATTGTGTCTGCCTTTTGTAATGGAAGGAGAATGCGAAATGATTGAATTAAAAGACTTATTAGAAGATGGAGAAGTAATTGTACGGTATCACTTATGTAATGAATACTGGTCACGGAATGCAATTGCAGTAAAAGGCAGTGATGATATTGCAGGAGCGTTAGAAATGACGCTGCATAGAATTCTTGAAGCAGGTGGTGCTCCAAAAGATGTATATAGGATTATGGGTGCAACTATTCCAACAGAAGAGGAATGGAAGGATTTGGAAGAATATGACGAATACGTAAGTATTGATTTGGGTTATGTAATACCTAGCTTAATTGATTTATGGGAAGAAACGGAGGTTGATTGATATGACAGATAAGGAATACAGATACTATAAAGATGACGGAAAGCTTATGAGGCTACATATTGAACAAGATAATGATCCACTCAATCCACGATACGATTGGGATGGAAATATAGGAAAGATGATGTGTTGGCATAGAGATTATAGACTTGGTGACTATAAAGAAAATGAGTTCTCTGACAATGAAGATTTCTTAAATGACTTAGTTCGTAATAATGTGAAAGAGAAATCAATCATCAATTATGTGAAGGCAAAAAAAGCTTCTAATGGTCTTGAGTTAAAATACGATAGACATGAAAAAGTGTGGCAGTTATGGGGAACTTATTATTGGTTTCCACTTGGAAGTTCTAAAGATGCAAAGTTCGGTATTATTGAAGACAATGAGAGAATTGATTGGCTTATTGATGACATTATTGAAGCACTTCCACAGATTGATAAATGGAAATTACTTGAAAAATATGCAAATATAGTATCCCTTCCATTGTACTTATATGACCATAGCGGAATCACAATGAATACTGGTGGATTTAGTGACAGATGGGATTCTGGACAGGTTGGTTGTATTTACACTGACAAGAAAACAATTATTGATTGCGGTGGAAAAATTAGGAATGAAAAAGGGAACTACGTAAAAATCACAGATAAAAATTGGAAGAAGGCTGCATACCAGTGGATGCAAGGCGAAGTTGATGAGTATGACATGTATTTAACTGGTGAAGTATATGGAGTTATCACGGAAGAATACAATGCAGAAGATGATAGCTGGGAAGAGAAAGACAGTTGTTGGGGATTCTTCAATGATAAGTGGGGAGATGAGTTGATTAAGGAAATAGCACTCGATTTTGGTGTAAACGAAACACTGTATGAGAAGATGGATGAAGTAGTATAAAGGCAAAGAAGTAACCGTTTTATCAGAAGAAAGGAAGGTAAAAAAATTATGAAAACAATAATTGATAAAAGTGAATGTAAATCATTAAGTGGCAACATCGAAGGTAAACTTGTGGTAATTGATAGCAAGTTTTTCAAGCCAGAATTTAGAGAAGCGAAATATCAAATTGTACTTGCAATAGGAGGTTTTGGTTGCGATGCAAGTAAGATGGGAAATGCAGTATTTGTAACGGAGTGTTGTGAAAATCCAGAAGAATATAGACAAGAAAGATACAACTTGATTGGCGAACCTACAGAAGAAATGATTGCTGAATGGAAAGCGAAGTACGGAGATTTCAATAAGAAAGTACAAAAAGCATTAAGGGGAGAGTGATTAGTATGAATAGAATCGTAGGAATTGTAATGGAACATGGAGATAATGATTTTGGTTACTGGGAAGGATTTTATCTTACTGAAACCGAAGAAAATGCAATCTGGAATATTTTAAATAAACATGATACAGAAGGTTGTTCTTTGAGAGGAACGCGAAAAGAAATTGCAGAAGAGATTGGAGAGTGATTAAAATGTGGAAATATATTATCATTTATGACGGTGGATTTTTAAGAGATAGTGCAGATTTAGGTTATACTTATGAAACCGAAGAAGAAGCAAGAGAAGAAAGCGAGTTTGCAAAAGAAACATACATGAATGACTGGGATATTGAAGGCAGTGAATATGATCCTGATGATTTCGAAATTGAAATTAAAGAAATTTATAATATAAAAGAAGAATGTGATAACTGGTAAGAGAGGTTGCGAAAGTAACTTCTTTTTTTTTAGAAGGGAGAATATATAGATGGGAAATGTAATTAAAAGAAACACAGTATTCATGGAATGTATGGCTATGAGAGATATTACTGCTTTTGCTGCTGGAGAAATAGTTTCTGTTTATAGAATTGAAAATAAATGGGTAACGCAAGATTCTAATGGAAAATATTTTAGAATTGATAGCTCATTTCTTAGGAAAGATGAATTTTTCAAGATTAATAAACAGTATTCTATGAGCGACATTATTTATTATCTCATGGATAAAAATGTAGATTATCAAACTGTAGATCGGGAGCTTTTGGAAGAAGCTGTGTTTACAGCATTTAAAGAGATGAATTTCTATGGAGCAACATTAGATAATGTTTATAATTACATTTCTAGTAATTTAATCTAGGAGGGATGTGATTATGGAATTTAGAAGTTATATTTGTGACAGAAATGGAAATGTGATTTTACATTGTACAAATGATAAAAGAAATGATGTTATGAAATTACTACAAGAACATCCAGATTATAGAGTAAAAATATTTATATCAGGAAAAGGAGTGTTGGTGTAATGAGTAAATGGTATTGTACAGATGATGATTGCTTACAATATTGTAGAGAAAATGCAGATGGTACATTTAGTTTTATTGAGAAATTGTATTATGACACCTGTAATGGAGATGAAGATTATCCAGATAAATCATATTTAGTGAAAACCGCAACGATTGATCTGAAGAATTATACGCAAGGAATGATGGAAATTTATATTTCTGGTTATTATAGTTCACTGGATGAGATAAGAGAAACATATGGAAATGCATCAAATCAAATTATTGCCGAATGTATTTTTGAAGAAGATTTTGGAGAGTTTGGTTCTAATTGTGATTGTTGGTTGTCTGAAATGATGACTGAAAAAGAAGCAGATGATTTTATTATGAAATATATTTCAGAAAGGTAGATGATACTATGATTAATTTAAAACAGTTCCAAGATTATATTATTGCAAATATGAAAGGTAAAGGCAGATGGTATATTGAGGATTATATCCGTTTATGTATACAGGATGGAGTTTTCGATGATGGAGATGCTGATAAGATGTTTAACTGGTTAGACAAGATTTATGATTTAGTATTAGTAGATTAGAAGGGAGAACTGATTATATGAAGCCAGTAGAAATTACATGGAAAAGTACATCATGTAGAGAATATGGTTATAAAGGTGCAACGGAATACAGAGTGTTATTCGAAGATATCCCAGATTATATTAAAGATGAATGGTTGGAATATGCAAAAGGAATCGGGTTTAACGATGAAGAAATTAAAAATCCGCGATTAGAAATGGAACTTAAATTGTATGAAAACGGAGATGTTGAATTTAATGAATTTAAGTATTATTTTGATGACTATGTATCATTCCGATTACATGATGAAGATGAGGATGGAGCCATTGATGTAGTAGCGGAATTTATTAAGAAACATGATAAAGGATTGCCTGATGCTTATAACAAAGAAACAGACGAATTAATGGGAGATGGAGATTGGATTTTAGCAGCTTACGGAAAGGAGAATTGATTATATGAAAATTAAAACCATCGAAGAAATTCATAAAATTCTTAAACAAAAGGCAGAAAATGCGGCAAGAACAAAAGAGTTATATCATAATAGAATGACAGAAAAATATGATACAATTTGGTGGAAACATTATTCAACTATCGAAGAGAAAAATGAATACGATCAGTTATTAAAGGATTGGAATAAATATTCTGCATTATTGAGAGAGTTTGAGGAAAATGAATTTTAAAAGGAGGTTGGTATTATGTCACGTAAGATAAAGAAAATGATGGATTATGTAAAAAACTACAAATTAGAAGAGGATATTAAAAAGTAGAAGAATTATATCACAACACTCCAAATGGGGAAGTGATTGATTCTGATACAATTTTGAAAGATATTATGGATGAATCTGATTTTGAATTTTCTGGAATTTCATTAGATATCTTTGAAATTTATAAGGGAAGCAGGGATAAAAAAGCATTAAGACAAATGTTATTTGAGTTTGCTGGTATTGAATTTGGCGAATATTTAAACAGATGCTTGATGGAAACGACAAGATGAAGTAAAAATTTCGAAGGGAGAAATAGTATGGAAATTTTAGAGGAAAGAGATGATATGAAAACAATTACGGTAGAGATTGAGATTTATGATGATTCGACAGTAGAAGAGGTAGAAACAGCATTAGAATTTGGTTTAAATGATGTTGGAATTAATTGTACATATTACATCAAAGAAATTAAATGATAGTTCTGGGAGGTACAATATGGAATATTGTTAAATGATGGAGGTGCTTAGAATGACAAAATTAGAAGCTATAAAATGTGAAAAATTATTGGATGAAGCGATCAGAAATGCAGAAACCGCAAATGAAGAATTTTACAAAGCTGGAAATAATTATAACACAACAGAAAGGCATATTTTGGAAACTAAGGCGTGGAATCACAGAGGATATGCTGAAGGCATCAATCAGGTACTTGCAGTTATTGGGTTCAAACATGAGTTGATGGTAGAGTTAGGGAAACTGATAAATTAAAGATTGGAGTGATGAAAATGAAATGGAGAATAATACATGAATGTGATTGTGATAATGGAGAACCTACACAATGGGCTTGCAAATTAACCGAAAACAGTCAGTTTGTTTGGATTGATAAAATTGGAGAATGTGCTTATGGAATTATAAATAAGGCAAGCGGAGATGATTATTTGTATGTGGCAGGTTCGTTACAAGGTGCGAAACGATGGGTTAGTAAGAATTTGATTAAAGTATTATAGGAAAGAGAGGTTGAGTGATATGGATAAAGAAAAAGCATTAGCAAAATTACGGGAAGCAAAACAAGAAGCATTAGTTAATTCAACTGCAATCAAAGTTGGTAGATTAGAGCTTAATGAAGCAATGAAGGCGTTGAGAACGGTAATTGCTTTACAAAATGTTTTAAAAGATGAGTGATGAAATAGCAATTTCATTTTAAGATTGGAGAGTGATTTTATGGATAAGAAAAGCGAAGAATATTTAAGTCGATACATAAAACTTACAGATAAAATCAAGCAGAAAATAGAATCTCATGCAAATAGATACAATATAAAAGCAGAAATTTGTGCATGGTATTTAGATTGGGAAGATTTTTGTTCAGACTGGTGTGATGGATGCGGATATAGTAGAACAGAAGCGAGAAAGCTATATCATGGTGGAATTGGTGAGTTTATGAATTTACCGAATGGAAATGGAATTGTAAGATTTGTGATTTAGAAAGGACGGTTGATGATTATGACAAGATATAAAATGACAATTAATACAGATACATACAAATGCGGAAGATGTAGTAAAAAGAATTGGGAGCCTGGTACACGGAACGATTATATGATTGCAATAAACGGAATAACAAGAACTCTTAATAATATGAGAGAAGTAATGTGGCAGCTTGAGTTATTCCACGGAAATTCATTTCTTATATCAGAATATGATGACGATAATCCAGAAGAAAATTATGGACTATCTGATAGATATATCAAATTTCTAAAGAAAAATACAATCAAATATCATGACAGATTGTGTGATTTGGATAGACAACAGTATTTATCTGGATATGGTTGGATGCAGGGTTATTTTTCTGTTGGTGAAGTAATGGAAAAATTGAAAAAAGAAGGAACAGTTAAAATTCCGTTTAGTTGGCTCTATGATGTCAGGCAGTATGATAAAGCTATGAATGGTTGCTATATGGAAATTACAAAAATTGGATAAGGAGTGATAAATTATGACAGTAAGAGAATTAAATAGAGATCAGTTGCACGAACTGAAACAGGCATATTATTCAGAACTTGTAAATGAAGGCACTTTTGCAGAAGTGATGGGAGTTAATATTGATGAGCCATCATATGAAATGATTGCAAGTATTGATGAATATGTAAGTGATGAATTTATCTATGAACACTATGATGGATATAGTTTTTCAGAAGATGATTTCTTCTATAGTGCAGAAAGGAGTGCTTAATATGTTAGATTATACAAAAATTACATTTAATGAGTTAGATGACACGGACAAGCCATTACAGGCATTTTATAATTATGATTTAAAAGAAAGCAAAATTGATAGCTTTTTGGAAGAGTATGCAACAGTTGAAGAAGTTCCAGAAGGTGTATCTATTCAGAAAGTAGAATTATGCTTAACAATTTACGCACAGCATGATTTCAAATTAGAAGCTTGTTGTACAGATACAAATAACGAACAGTATTGGATAGAACTTAATAAACAGTTTACAAATGCAGATGAATTTATTCAGATGATTCCTGATTATGGAAAGATAAAATTATAAAGAGGTGATGATTATGCTAGATATTGCAAACTTATATGCTTATAGGATTGAAGAATTGGCTGTTGGAATTGTAAGGGCAGAGTCATATGAAGATGCAAGAGAAAAGGTGAAAGCAGTTTATTTGAAACACAACGATTGCTTTGATTCTGAAAGAGATTTTATTGAGTTAAAGGAAATTGCAGAGAATGATTCATGGTTTAGTGATAATCCTGATGTAGTTGAAGTTGATGAATTAATATAGAAGTGGAGTGATAATATATGAGAATAACCAAAGAAAGTACCATTAAAAAACATTCATATGAAAATGGAGTTCATACTTCTTATACAGAAGTGATAGAACAGTACCATTATGATTCAGAAGAGGAACGTAATAAACATGCAGAACAAATGACTGAAAAAGGATTTAACGATAGTGGTCAGGTTAAAGAAAATATTGGTACGATTATGAATCCAAAGCTTGTATGGTTCGGAAGCTATTATAAATATGAAATAAACTAGGCAAGTAAACAAGAGTTTACTATGGTTTTAAATTGGAGGTAGAAATAAATGGAAAAGAAAAAGTATAAAGACATGACAAACACCGAAATAAGACAAATTGATTTTGATAAATGTCCATGTAAATGCACAACTTGTTCCGAAGCTTGTGAATGCGTCCCAGTTGGAGTTTGCAGAGACTATTTATCGAAGAAATTTGATTAATTTTTAGAATATGAAATGAGGATTTACTGTGAAGAACGGAGGTTAATTATATGAATATTCAAACTATTTCAAAAGAAAAACGGGAAGTAATGGTTGAGTTAACCGCAGATGATCTAGTAATTATTTGTAATGCTTTGTATGCTCAATCAAGCGAAAAGAATAATAATGATTATTTTTTTCAGCTTTATAGTGACATGATGATGGCAAGAGACTTGTGCCAATATGGTCACGTAGATGATTTTTGCCTTCACAATATCATAAAGTGTCGTAGTGAATTAAGAGGTCTTTTATCAGAAGATGATATTGAAACATTCAACAAGTACCTTGAAGATAATGACCTGCCAACAGCTTTTAAAAATTCTGATTTTGTACGAATTTATAAGCGGATTGTTGGAGACTTGAAATACAGCGATAAACTTAAAAACTGGATGGAACAAAATAAATAACATGAAACGATGATTTACTTGGTTTAGAAAGTGAGGAAAACTATATGAGTACAAGAGGACATGTAGCAATTAAAGAAAATGGAAAATATAAATATATTTATAACCACCATGATAGTTATATTGATGGATTAGGTATTACCTTATACAAATATTATAAGGATGTAAATAAGGTAAAAGAATTGATTGCATTAGGAAATACATCAAGCATTGGTTCTACAGTTGAAGAAGGTGGAAGTAAAACATATAAAGAGCATTTAGATAAGCCATTAGAACAGAGAGGAACGGTCGCAGCTTTTAGGGATATTAATCGGTGGAAAGATTGCAGCGAAAAAGTGACCTGGGACGAAGTTAAACCAAAAGAAGCAGAATATCTTGCGGATGTATTTGGTCAAGAGTTTACTTATATTTTTGATGTCGAAGAGACCCGATGGTATTTTGCCTATTGGGGTGATGACAATAGACTTAGAGATTTAGAGAAAACATTGCATTCAAAAAAATTACTGGAAAAATTATTTGGAAATATGTATATCAAAGACTATTTACCGGAATTTTACAATAAATGTTTGAATGCATAAAACTGCATGAAACGTAGATTTCAGAATGGAGGGAGAAGAAAAGATGTATAAAAAATTAAACAAAGATGAAAAATTTTCAAAGCCTTACTCTACATGGATAATTGCATATTGTCTCGATACAAATTCTTTTTTTGCAACAAATCAGAGACATTTCTTTTGGGAATATGAGAATGAGTTTTCATGTGAGAGCGATGCAATAAGTTACTTTAAAACTCATTTGGATGAATTTAAAAAAATAAGAAATGGGATTTTGAACTCAACTGGTGGCTGGAAAATAAGTAGTGATTTATATTTGGAAAACACAAGAGAAAGTTTCAAAATATAATGAAACGGAAATTTTATTAAAAAAGGAGTATGAATATGTTTTATGACGATGATTTGATAATTGGTAGAGTTCCTAAAAAGGTAAAAGAAAGAACAAAAGAAAATATGGAAGTATATAACATGACGTTATATGACGCATTTCAAGAAGCCACTAGGGAATTTGCAAAGACCGGAACAGAATTATGGAAAGCATGGTACTATGATGATTTTAGAAAATTTATTCCTAGTGTATATATTTCTGAATATTTGGATTTTTCGAAATATCCATTAAAATATGCGGGAATAACACAATGAAAAGCACATTTTGAAAGAAAAGGAGATATAAATGTTAGTATCTGAGTTAGTAGAAAAAAGTAAAAAGGATGCAGTTATTCAATACATAAAACTCTTAGGACAAAAAAATCCAGAAAACATCGTACAAGAAGGCAATGGTGTATTCTCTCATACCAATACAAGAGGAAAGAAACGAATTTTAATACCTTGCATTAGGTTTTCTGAGTATAAGAGAAAAGCAAAAGAATATCCAAAAACCAGAGTACAAAAATGTTTGGGATATTATGTATTAGAAGTAATACAATGAAGAGCGCGTTTTAAAATAAAGGAAAATATATTATGAATAATAAAATTTATGTATATGAAGGGAGATTGATATATGAGTACAAGATTCGAATTCCAGTTATCCAATGAAGATACTGAAAGATTATTTTATTTGAAACGAAAAGGAAAATTCAGAAATATGACAGGAAATGATTATGCAAAAGCTGTATTAGAAAATACATTGCGACACTTGTGTTTAACAGTGCCTGAGTATGATGAAACTGGAATGTAAATTATCAAACAATATATGGAAAAATGTGTGAATATATGATACAATATAATATGGATTATATGAACGGAGGCATGGTTATGATAGAGCTTATTAGTTGGACAATTGGACTTATTACTGCACATTTCATTTTACCAGCGTTGATTGAAATGTGGCTCACTCCACATGATAAACCAGAAGAAGATAGATTTGACGAATGTGGTTATTTAGTAGATAAGAACGGAAAAAGAATTAAAAAATAGAAAGGATGGTTGATAGTATGCTTGCAAGTTTATTGTTTTTTGGTGCGGTTGCAGTTAGTGGAATTAAATATGCGTACAGAAATAGTAAAGATTTATCAAAGCCATTTAGTTCAACAAATAAGGGAGAACCCTTATATATGGGACTTGATGGCAGATGGAGATCAAGAAGTGAAAAACTTGTATGGAAATCACAGCCAGATCAATTTGGAAATGATCATAATCTTTTAGTTGGAGAAAGAAGTGGAAAGGTTTATGAAGATTCTCATGATAATCAATTAAGATATTTGAATATTTATGATGAAAAAAATAAACGGGAAGCAATTCAGAATAATGAATTAGTTTACATGAAACATGATGATAGATTCGGAAAGGAAGTTCCTGTAGAACTTAAAACTGGAGAAATCATTGCTGCATATTATCATGTGGGTCATAGAGATGTTAATTCTTATAGAAAATTTTATTTAGAGCATAATATTCATAAAGTATCTGATGATCCAAGACATACACCAGATAAATATTGGTGTTTAAACTTACCTTTAAATTATAGATCGGATCAATCTAAAAAAGGAGATTGGGGGATTCCTATTACACAGGAAGAATATGAAAAATTAAAACTACATGCTAGGGGAGCGTCTAGCTGTCCTGATGATAATAAGATATGGAAAAAAATTGGTACAAAGGAAGATCCATACTATGAACAATCAATTAAAATTGAAGACCAACGAAAGAAAAATATTGAAAGGCATGTACGAAAAGATTTTGATGGATGTATTTTTTATTGTGTCGTGCTGAAAATGAATAAGTTTGAGTATTATGATAGATATTGTTATGATAATAATATAGAACCAAAAGATTATGGTGGAAATAGAAAAATTCACATAAAAAAATTCATTGAAGATGAAGATTTTGATTTTCATAGACCAGATGTGATGCTTGATAGTAATGGAAAATTTTGGTATTACGAAGATATACGTGAATGGATTTGTAATAAAAAGAACTGCGATCTTGAAGTAACAAAAGATACAATAGATGATACAGTTTTTCAGTTGTGTTTTAAAGACGTAACAGAAGAATGGATACAAAAAGAAATAGAACGTAGAATTGCTATTGATGAGTAAACTGATAATGTGGGGATGGTACAATTTGGTATCATCCTCATGTATGTTTATATTGAGTTATAAAGCGAAATAAGGTAAAATAGAACATAGGATCGAATGGATAATAAATAAGGAGAAAAGCATGGATAAATATTATGTAGTAGAAAACAAGAATATTGGAGCAATTGGTAAACTAATGATGGCGGAATCTGTTATCTTTACTGGTACTAAGAGTGAATGTCTGCAATATGAAGAAGTAAAAAGAAGAGAATATATAGATAGAACGGTAATCGATTGTTTTACTATCTCTGAAAAAGAATACAAGAAATTGGAAGAAATAAAAGAATTCTGGGATAGTCTTTCTCCAGAAAAGAAAAAGGAAGTAATTGTTGTAAATGGAAAGAAATATAATAAGGCGCTGTACGAACACAGTAAGAGAAAAGAGGAATAAACGTGACCAATTATGAGAAATTCCAAAAGTTAAGTATTAACCAGTTAGCACGTATTAACGTAAAACCATACGTTGATTCTTCAGATGAACGCAGGAGGATGTATAGAACTACAGATAATACTATACTTCTGGACAGAAAAGAAGCGGAAAAGTATGAACGTGAATGGTTAAGTAAGACTGTAAATGAAGATGTATTTAATGATTTATTAGCTAGGTAAGGGTGTGATAAATATGAATAACAAACTAGACGATAATATAGTGGAAAATTTAAAAAAATTAGTAGATGATTATATTAAGCATAGAAAATCTATAGAAAAAGTTATGGGAAAAATAAGAATGACCGAAGATAAAATGGAAATTAAGGATCTACGCGCCGAATATGAATATCATAAAGGATATTGTAAGGCAGTTGAACAATGGATGCACGCATTGGGACTTAATCCTTATAATGATTATATTAGTGAAAGATTAAAAAGGGAGGACTAATCATGATGATTAATGTTGAGTTTAACGGAGGACAGGGAAGAAAGACAGATGCAGCAGTTAATTACATGCTTGCAGAGATAGATGGAGTAGAGCTGTATGCAGAAATGGAAATCCCAGAAGATGCTAATCCAGATGAATATGGATATGACGAGCTGAAAGATGAGATCATTGCACAGGCAAAGGAAAACAAGATTGATACATCGTTATTAAAGTTTTGGTGGAATTAATTACAAAAGATGAATATGATAGAATGTGGACTGTTCCAGAAACATATAGTTGTATATGCGATATAGATATGTATAAAGCTTTATGTAATGGAGAAGTAGAATGAATGATTCAGATAAAGAGAGAATGAATATGGAAGAGATGAAATGCTACCATGGACTTGTTGAATTAAGGGAGATAAAACATTATAATTGTCTAGAGCTTGATGATGAAGGATAAATAGGTAGCAGATAATATAAGACTACTGGTAAATCTAGTAGTCTTATATTATAATTGAGAATTAGTATTGGAAATTTACCGAAAAGGGGTAAGATATGAAAAATATTTTTGCGATTGCATACATGGATGAAAATGGAAATGGATTTACTGAGAATGAACCTTGGATCGATGGAGAATATTCAACTATTCCAGAGATAAGGGAAAGGGCGGTAGAATTATTTCAGGATGGCATGACAAATATAATTCCATTTGAGGTCGTAGATGAAATAGTATCATATTCATGGGACTACGTAAAGAGACATAGAGTAAAAGGTTGGGTATGATGAAAAGAGAAGAATTATGTATAGAAATGACAGTAAACGGGCATAAGGGAAATGCAGAAGTCAAATGGTTCCCTGAACATTGGGATTACGACCAGCAATGTACTCGACAAGGAGAATATAAAGTCTTTATCAGTGTACCATTCCAAGATTCTCGTTGGGAAAGTTTATTTGTTTTTGATGAGAATAAAAGAGAAGTAGCTATTGAGAAAGCTTATGATCATTTAAATTCTGCATTAAAAAGATGTACTTTATTTTAAAAAGAAAAGAATACAAATATATTTTTGCTTATGCAAAATTTGGAAGGAGAATATTTTATGGACAAAGAGAAACTGATTTTAGAACTACCAAGTGAAGACATTGATATGATTATTGATACCTTGGATAGATATGCGGATATTCAGATAAACGCAGGTATTTTGGATAAAGGATACCAGTTGGATAGAATATGTGATGAAGTAAAAGATATGAGGGAAAGGGACAATTCCATAAAAGAGACAAGTAAAAACTCATATGAAGAAATGTCGGATAAAGAACTTTCTGAGATTATAAAAGATATATTCGAAGCAAGAAAAAAAGGAACTTATGCAAAGAGTTTAATTTCATATGCTAAAAAATTGCAGGAGGAGCTAAGTTTAAAGATGCTTCCGCTGTATAGTCTTTATGATATGGCATACTATGATTTTGTGACGGTTATCATGAAACGTTTCATGGAAAATGTATCTAAATTAGAAAAATGATTTTTAGAAGAAATAATAGTTTCATTCTGAAATGGAGATGATGAATTTGAGTTATATGTTAGACCAATGTGCTTCTGATGCATGGGATGTAATAAGAGGCAGAAAGAAGATTGTTGGAAATAAAATAATCTCATGTGAAAGTAATGAATTAAAAGAAAACACAGATCAGGATTATGGTTGGCTTGCTCCTGATGGAGAGTTTTACACCGTTGAATTTGGGGGACATCAAGCATGGGCTAGTCAATATTTATTGGAACAATATAGAAATGGAAAAATTGATTTGAAAATTAATGAAGAACCAGGTGATGTATTATGTAAAATGGGATTTATTCTGTTTCATAATCCTCATAGATATAACTTTTCAGTTACAAGGGATATGACTAAGACAATCACTAAAAGGCAAGAAAATTTCTTGGTTGAGTATTTTGAAAGTCGTAATATGAATGATTGGTTGGATAAATTGTATCGAAATGAAATATGAAACCAAGTTTCCATGCGGGATGGAAAGGAGATTATAATGGAATATATTCTTATAAATTATGAAGATAAATGTAAGATTACACTCAACTCAGATTGCGAAGTAATAAATATTGAATGTTCTCTACCAATTGTGGGAGAAGGAAACAATCGAGTAGTATATGATTTAGGGGATAAAGTTTTAAAAGTAGCGAAATCCAGTATGGGTTCATTTTATAATAGGAACGAATATAATTTATGGAAATATCTTGGAAACAAATCAAAGAAATTAAAAATCAATGAGATATTTGAAATTGACGATAATGGGTACTGGTATGTGGCAGAAAAAGTTCAAACAGGTAATAATGACGCAATGGACAAAGCTTTGAATTTTATCGAATGGTTAGATTATTCAGATAATGCTGGTTATGATAAAAATGGAAAATTAACTATTGTTGATGCAGAAGAAGTGAGAATAGGTGATTTGAAATATTTATTAGAAAACGGAATCATATAAAGAAATTTAAGTTTCAAGGCAAGAAAGGAGATTATAAGATGAGTACAGCAATATGTATTAAGGACTATGATGGTGTTGGATTTTTAAAAGAAAATAAAGATGGGCGTGAAGAAGTTCATATCAAAAAAGGAGATATAATTGAATGGGATAATCAAGGATATCTTTGGTATGATAACGTATGTTTCGGACATATGGATGCTTTTCCTGGTCAATATTTTAAATTTTAAAATCCAAGTAAATTTAATCTTCAAGGGAAATGGAGAAATGTTAATTGAAAGTATTTTGTTTACAACATGAAGAAGATCTATCTGAATTGGAGTATTTAGAGAAAATTTATAAGCAAGTAAGATTAGAAGAACTTGTTAAATTTAATGGAAAAGCATATATACGTTCTACTCCTAAAAATAACAAGTATTATAAATATCCATATCATTTTCACATTTTAGTTAAGGATATTTATTCTGGCAATGTAAAATTTAAAGATGAAGATGGAGAGTTAGTTAATACAATATGTCATTATAAATTAGAAATAGAATAGCATGAATTTTAACTTTCCTTTGGAGGTGATTTTTATGGGAATGGAAATAGAAGTTATTGCTACAACATGGTATACGGTACATCTAAGCGATGAAGATGTAGAGAAAGTAAAACAATGGATAAAAGACCACGAAGATGATTTGCTTAGCTCTGACATGAAAGAGAATATATCAGAAGCAGTACATGAATTATATGCAAACGGTGAAATTTCTTTTTATGAGGATGGAAAATGTACAGAAAGTGATTTCAATACAGAGGATGTCAGATGGTCAGAATTTGAAGAAAGAGAGCCAGAAGAGATATTAGAAGACTAAGAAAGAATGATCTGCTTGGGAATATTAGAAGAGGTGATATAGATGAAAATAAGATACGCTATTGAAAAAGAAATAGAAGTTCCAGATAATTTAACAGCTATGGATGTTGATGATATTATTTCACAAAAATGTGAAGGAGAGAATGGATTTGATTATAAATGGATGCATACAAGTGAAATTAATGAACAGCATTTAACAGGATTGTTTGAAGAGATGAATTGACGATTTCTTGGTAAATAGAAGGAGATGATTAAATGGCGAGAAAAAAAGTAAATAAAGAATTAACCATAGAAGAACAGTTACAGCAAGAAAGAGAAAATGGATTAAGTTTTATTAAAGATGAAGTGCCACATCTGAATGAACCAACTTATAGATTTGAAGTAGGAGATAAGGTAAAATATGGTGCATTAAAAGACTGTACAGTAAAAGAAGTGTTATATGATGGGAAGGTGTACGGATTACATTGTATTTCTACTGAAGAAAATTATGGAAATCCTTATGATAGAGAAGTATATAGAGTTGCTGGATGGACTAGCGTTAGACCGCTTACTAATGGGGATTCAAGGTTTAGTAAAAATCAGGATGTAAAAATCAATTTTGTCAATTCAATGATTGAGTCTCTTATCCATAAATATTATGCATTTGGAGTAGATATGAATCCTGAATATCAGAGAGGATATGTATGGGAATTAGAAGATAAACAGTTACTTATAGATAGTATATTTAATAATATTGATATAGGTAAATTTGCTTTTATTCATTTGGATGATAAGAAATGGACTGAGACAGGTAATGGATATGAAATACTTGATGGAAAGCAGAGATTAAGCACGATTATTGATTTTTATGAGAATAGATTTCCATATAACGGAGTTTATTATAATGACTTATCGGTTAAAGATAAGAATGTTTTCTTGAACCATCATATTGTGCAAGGAGAAGTAAGAGAAGCAGACAGAAAGGCAGTATTAAAATATTTCTTAATGCTCAATAGAACTGGAAAGTCAATGGATCAGTCACAGTTTGATAAAGTTGAGAAAATGTTAGAAGAATAACCCAAAGAAAAATTGCTTTCATAGGAGAGTGGATTTTATGAATAGAGTTGTAAAAATTCTAATGAAAAGAGATGATTTATCTCAAGCTGAAGCAGAAGAGTTATTAAGGGAAGTTAGGTATATGTTGGAAGAGTGTAATTATGATCCAGAAGAATCAGAGGATATTATTTCTAGTGAATTAGGACTAGAGCCAGATTATATTATGGATATTTTATTTGATTAAGAGAGTGGATTTTCTACTCTCTTAAATTGTATTTAGGAGAATATATAAATGAGATGTAAGAATGGAAACCCAAAGAAACAAAGTAGATTTATTTGTTTACATTGTATGAGAGAAAATATGCTGGGGTTTGGAGTACAGAGAGTACATGGACAACGAGAAAAGTACCATATTAAAGATTTGCATTGTATCAATCCAGAATGCCGGGATATGGAAATTACGAAAAATATAGAGGTTAGGTGGTGTGATAATTATGAAGAGGTTTATAAAGTAGCAAAAGAAATCAGAGATAAATATTATTAAGATTAGAAAGGGTGGTAGATTTTATGTTTTATAAGGCAGAGTTACAGAAGAAAAATGCAATTAAATTGGATCAGAAATTAAAAGAATATGGAATCCCTGAATTTATGTGGAAGTTTTTTAGAGCAAAGATTAAGAGTAAAGCTGCTGCGTTGAAATATTTATCTATGATTAAAAATTTTCTACTTTATACTCTGGAAAACAATTTAATTCAAAAAACAGAAATTTCTACACTTGAGCCACAGGATTTTAATAATATCATGGCAGAGGATATTACAGAATATCTTGAAATACAGGAAATGAATGGAGTTTCACCAACTACATTAAACACAAAGAAAAATGTGTTAAGAAGTTTCTGGAATTATTTAGCGCGTTTAAGCGAAACGAATATTGATAGAGATTTCTTCGAAGATGTAACATATGAAGGAATTTCTTCTAGTAACGAGAATGTAATCGAGAAGTTTCCTCTTCAAAGTGAACTTGATGAAATGGAAAGTAAAATATTAAAAATCAGTAATGATTTTACAAGAAATAGAAATCTTACAATTTTTAATATTTTAAAAGGAACTGGTTTAAGGAAAAGTGAGTTGATTGGATTGGACATACAGAACGTATGTTTGAATGCAGAAATTCCTTATATTAAAGTGATTGGAAAAGGAAAATACAGAGAAGAAGAGGCTAGAACAGTATATTTGAGTGGTAGTGTTAATGATGAGTTGAGTAAATGGATTAATTATAGAAATGATATGGCTGATATTCATAAATGGGATACAAATGCTTTGTTTGTTAATATAAACGGAGAAAGATTATTAGAACGTGGAGTTGATGGTATTTTTGATAGATATGGAAACGGAATTACTCCACATATGATGAGACATTATTATATTTCTGTTACCAGAAAAATTGATGAAGTGTTTACAAAGCAGCAGGTAGGTCATGCACTTGGAATCACAGAAGGTACTTATACTAACGCTGTATATGATAAGAAGGATATTTTGGCTAATATGTAAGCGATACTTATTCAGTATCGCGTGGAGAAATGGAAATATCAAGATCTAAAGCATCACATATTTGGTACAAGGTTGATAGTCTAGGATTATCACTGTTTAAAATTTTACCAATATTAGATTGACTTGCGTTCATTTTAAATGCTAAATCTTTAATCATTATATTATTAGAAAGCATATATTTTTTGATTTCTAATAATAGTTCTTTTGGTGTTTTACAAACCATATAATTCTCCTTTCATTCAACTTATGATTCCATTATACAACTTATACAATAAATGTTCAACTAATAAGTTGAATATTTATGAAAAGTTATTCAACTTATTAGTTGACAATCGGAATTATTAGTTGTATAATCAACTCATAAGTTGAATGAAATTAAAACAAACGCAGGAGATTACATAAGATAAAAGAAAGGGGGAAGACAGAATGGAAATTAGGTTTGGGGATGTTGTATGGGTTGATTTTGGAGAGAATAGTATCGGATCTGTACAAAAAGGAAAACGTCCAGCAGTTGTAATCCAGAATGATATAGGTAATAAATTTTCTCCGACCTCCATTGTCGTTCCTATTACATCAGCAATTAAAAAGCTGAATATGCCATGTCATAAGCTCCTGCGTTGCACAAAAGAAAATGGCTTAACAGAGGATTCGATGGTTTTAGGAGAGCAGGTACAGGTTGTTTCAAAAACTGACATTATATCTAAGCTTGGAACTCTTAATGATTATGAATGTAAACTTGTACTGGATGCGTATTTTTCGAATGTTCCAAGAAATTTGAAAGCGAGGGCGTAGTATGGAAAAGTATAGAGTTATCACGAAGAACGAGCTAAAGAATCTCTTGGATCTCTATCCAGATGATAAGGAATTTAAAGTAATTGAGACGCAGCTTGGAATGACTATTATTCCGATGGGAGAGAAAGTAATGAGTAAAGATGATGTAATGCTCATAGCTGACCGGGCTAAAACAATGATTTATTCCGGGAATAGATTTCTGTCTCAGGTAGATATTCATTCAACAAAACAGGATATTTTTAATATCAAGAGTATGGGGACTTTGAATACTTTGTTGATGCCAAAGGTCTTGAAAGGAAAATAATGGAACAAATGTTCGAAAATATATTGACAACCACGAACAAATGTTCTATCATAATGACATAAGTGAAAAAAGAAGTGTAGATTAGCGACATTCAACCGGTGTTACCAGCACCTCTGTCTGCCTAATCTACACTCATAATTTGCACCACGGTAGAATATACCGCTTATTTAGATTTTACATATTTTATTTTTATTTGTCAAGTAAGCGCATTGGTTTTTCTACCAAAATTTTCCAATGAAATTTTTTAACTTAATAAGAGAATATTAAATTGAGGTAAATCAAAAAATCGTTGATTTACTTAGGTTTTTTGCACCTCAATTTTAGGAAGGAAGTGGATGAAATGTATATTTTATCGGATGGCAAAAATTATGTCATGGAGAATCCGATGAAGATAGGAGAGTATCTTTCTACAACGTCACCAGTTCACGCGAAAGAGTTTTCTTATAAACAAGCGAGAGCATTAATTCAGAGTAATCGTAAGAAGTGGGCTTGGATGAAACAGTATCATCTAATTGGAACAGATGAAGAGGGGGATACAGTTGAAAATTCCGTTAATTATCGAGGAAAGGCAAATACATATAATGATTCTTCGGAATTTGACATGAAAATACTTGATGATATTAATAATGAGGCATTTTCAATTCTGGAACTGGCAGCTTGGGATAAAACACAGCTTCATACATACAGAAATTTACTTGGAATCGAATTAGGACGTTGTGATAGCGCTGTATCTGATATAGAACATGCTTTGCAAACTTATAATCATACTTATGGTGGGAAGAAACCACAGGCTCATAAGATGGCGAAAATTGGTTATCTTTTAGCTGAGATCCGGGATAAACATGAAAAGATTAAACAGGCGATTAGATATGTAGAGGTAATGCAGCAAGCCATTGATAATAAGTTTACTTTGGAAAAATTAAAGTATGAACTGAGTAAAGCAAAATTCACAGAGTACAAAGGTAGGACAAAATACTATCAGGTCGCTCTGGATACACTTGGAGGTGGTAGTAGTGACTTGTAAAAAATGTAATGTACCAATGCATCGAGTAATTTCTTTTAATAGAGGCAAACAGGAAGAATATTGGCGTTGTCCATATTGTCATATGGAAAGCAAACATACTAATGTTCAAATGAGTTATGTGGCGAATATTTATATGAGAGACAAAGATTGATGTATTGGAGAGAAAACAAAATGGAATCGAAAAAACCAGTATTAAAAATTCTTACAGATGAAAAAAGAACAGATTATACACCAGAACAGATGGATTATATTTATGAGTATTGTGGAAATGATATGAAAAAGCTGAAATGGTTACTTGATCCGATCATTGAGAAAATTGGTGGATGTACTGATAAAGACAAGCATGATATTTATGACTTAGGAATGACTTTAATTCTTGATAACGTGAAAAAATATGATCCTAACAACGCAAATAATGCAAGTTTTTATACATTCATCTGGAGCTTGACTAAAAGAAGAATTTTTACTACGTATGTACGTGATAGAAACAGGCAATGCAGAAGTAACACATATATAAAAGAAAAAGATGGAAAGAAAATTACAGTTTATGTTCCAGATATATCTTTGGAATCATTACCACAAGAATGTATTGATTATTTAGATGTAATTGCTCAAAAGAAACCACTTTTTGAAGAACAATTTGTTGAAGAAGAATTTTCTCCAGAAATGGAAAAATATCTTAAACGATTATCAAAAGTACAGCGTAAAATCTTACAAGCTTTGGCAGATGATAAGAGCGAAGATGAGATTAAAGCTGAGTTACATATCGATAATAAGCTCTATAGGGATAGTATCAAAGCCATTTATTCGAATGAAAACATAAGATACATAAGTAAATTAAGAAAATGAATTTAATCAGGAGGATGATATTATGAGAAAAAAGAGAAAATATATTATTGAAAACACTTGTGTTGGAATGTATCTGTCTGATGTACACAATGAGAAAATTAGAATCGATCAGGCTGTACAGAGAGCATTCTGTTCTAACAATGAGTTTATTAATAATCTGGTTTATAGTGTAGTATCAAACGAAATCTATATCCCTAATATCATCCTTGCCGATGAAAATGAAGATGATAAGATTATTAAATCGTATGCTGTTGATGGTGGACAGAGAACCGTTGCATTGGGTAAGTTTATGTATGAGGGGTATAGAATCACAAAGACAATTAGAGAACCTATTATTGTATATGATAAACGTAAGACAGATGAAAATGGAAATGTTGTCAGAGATGATGATGGTGAAATTATTTGGGAAGAAGTAGAGTATGATTTACGTGGTAAAACTTATGATGATCTTCCAGATGAATTAAAAGAAAGTTTTTATAAGTGTCCATTAGGATTAACTATCTATCAAAATACTAAACCGAGTGAAACCACAGATTTAGTAGGTATTTATAATATTCAGAGTGGAATGAACGTATCTCAGAAGTCTCTTACATATCTTGGGAATTTCGCTGAAGAGGTAAAACGCATTAAAGAAGATAGCGACTTCCTGAAAGATGGAACAGCATTAACAGAATCAGATAAGAAAAAAGGAATTTGGGAACGTGTTATTTCTGAATGTGTAATGGCAGTTAATCACTTTGAAAATTGGAAGAAAGATCCGAAGAAAATGTGCGATTACCTGAATACAAATGCAACTAAAAATGAGTATCTGAAGATAGAAGATTACTTTAATCGACTTGCGTTATATTCTGACAAACTTGAGAATAAAAAAGTCTCTGATTTATTCACATCAAAAGATACACTTGTATGGATTAAGGCTTTTGATAACTTTACAAAACTTCATATTTCAGATGATAAGTTTGGAGAGTTCTTAAATGTGTTTGTTAAAGATATGATGAACAAAGAAGTTGATGGAATTACATGGAATGAATTGGATGCAGATAAACATACAAAAGACACTGGAATCATTCAGAAGAAGGTAGAGCATCTTACATATTTATTATTAGATTATTTACATATTGACACTGGTGATTACACAGTAGAAAAGAACGATGTAATGGAAACTGAAAGTAATGATGTTGTAACAGACAAAGAAGAGAATATTAATGTAGAGGAAGAGAATACTGTTGATAATGATGTTCTGGGATTCTTAAAAGAAAATATTTCACCAGATATTACCGAGGAAGATTTAAAGGCATACGAAGAAGATTTAGATGTGTATAGTCTGGATGTAGATAATAATACTCTACTTCTGGATAAGGAAAATAGAAAATCTCTTCTTGCTATGGTGGCATATTCTTATCAGAATGATGTGTCTCTGGATGAATGGTTTGTTGATTTCTTTAAGAGAAACGATTCTTACCTGTTTGATCAGAAACAGAATTATGAATCTATGAAGAAAGATTTTGAAGAATTTACTCAGAAGGGAAAGAATGCAGCATGAAATTGTACACAAAAGTAAAATTAGCTGATATTAAGATTCAGAAGAGTTTTTTGAGTTATACTCCAAAGAAAGATAAGATTGATAAATATAGAGATACATATGAAGAGTATAAAGCCTTTAAAAAACTTCCAGTCGTTGACAAAAATCTTGTTTTATTTGATGGTTATATCTCGTATCTTCTTATGAAAGAATGTGGCTTTGATGAGGTTTTTGTGATTAAAGATATGAATAAATTATGTGAAAATACTAAAAATACTATGTACATTTATGGAACTCATTTGGTTGGATATAATGACAAAGTGTATATATGGAGGGTTCCTAAAGCTAATTTTTGGAATGATTTTAGAGACAAAATTAAGGTGGGAGATGTGGTTCGATGTAGTGGTTTAGATGGTAGTAGTCCACTTATTGAAGTGAAAGACATCAAAGTATTGGATATCCCACCTAGAGATGGAAAAATTTGCAAGATTTATGATACATGTATTTATTCTAAAAAAGAAATATTGGAATATCAATCAATGTTAATGTTAGACGATATATTAGTACGTGGTTAATAGGAGAAAAACACAATGAAGGTAAATAGAACGATAAAAATCGAAACAGATACTTTTAAAGTTGGGGACAAAATCAAATTCAGACTCACCGATGACAAAAAGACACAGGCTATGGTGGTAAAGCAGGAAGAGGATGGCATGATTTTCTGCCTGGTTGATTGCCTGCCTGGTGAGTACCTGATGAACAGCACCCGTACCAATGAAGGAGGTTACGAAGAGAGTGACCTGCGTAAGAAGCTGAATGGTGAGATTCTGAATCTCTTCCCGACAAAACTCAAGGCTATGATGACTCCGTTTGACAACGGTGACCTGCTCCGTCTGCCGACTGAGAAAGAAATTTTCGGAGAGAACTACTACGGTGAGTATGAAAGCCCGTATGTGAAGCAGTGGAAGCCTATGAAGAAACGCAGAAACCGTATGGCGTTCGATGGCAGCAAGAATGAGAACTTACAGTGGTACTGGCTGATGAACAAGGTCAGAGAATCCGCTATTTACTTCTCCTGTGTCGGCGACAACGGTTTTGTGAACCTTTGCAGCGCTTCTTTCTCTGATGGCGTTCGCCTAGTTTTCAAAATCAAGAATATCATTTAAGGGAAAATATGTAAATGAAAAAGATAGATATTAAAGTTAGCAAATTAGATGTTATAGGTAAATTATTAAGGTTTATAGGTTTTTATTTATTAATATTTAGATTATATCAGTTATACGAGATCAACAATGAAATGTGGTGGTATGGTTTCATTGTAGCTACTGGAGCAATGGCTGTAACAATAGGATTTGCGATTGAGTGTGATTGTGGTATTCATGATAAAGATTCTGAGGATGAATGATATGACAAAAGAGAATTTTGACCGAGCAAAAGAAATTATGGAAGGTATTAAGTGGATTGAAGAAATTGATGTACCAATGGGATTATCAATGAGTACAATGGAAAGTTTTAAGATGTGGCAGAACGATACAATTGAAAAATTAAAATCGGAATTTGATAAGTTGTAAAATTTTTTAAATTATTAGCAATGTATAATATTATATATAATATATAAAAGTGCAATAATGCTGACGAAACTAAAATTTTATGGTTAATATTTTGGCTTATATGATTCTATTTATGGTTAATTAGAAGATTTAGGTATAAACGATATGATGATGTTTTTGATTCAAGATCAGATTATTATGGAGAAGATGATGGAGTTTGTATATTCATAACATTTATTTTTATTATAGTTTGTGGAATGTTTTTCAGTGATTTATAATTTACTTGCATTTTTTTTGGAATATTTCTCATAAATCATTCTGAAGATCTGAGACGTGTCATTTATAATCTAGCTAATATCGGCAATAGAGATTTTCATAAAAGAGAAAATTAAATAAGCGAATATATAAATGGAATCAATAAGATTCAAATAGATAAAATAAGAAAAGGAGAAACAGAAGTGAAAGATTTTAAAGGATTGAGTGACAATGAAGTTCTCAAAAGTAGAGAGCTTCATGGTAGTAATAAGCTACCAGAACCAAAACTAAAGAAATGGTATGATTTTGCAAAAGAAGCATTAAGCGAGAAAATCACAATGATTCTTATTGCCATTGCTATTTTACACCTTGTTCTAGCTGGAATGGGAGTTATGGATTTTTCAGAGCCGATTATGATCCTCATAGTATTAGGTATTGTGGCAGAAATTGCTGTTAAAACTGGATTAGGAGTTCAGAAATCATCAGAAGAATTAAGAGCAAAAACATCTACTAGATACTGTGATGTTATTCGAAACGGAAAGGTTCAGACAATTAATAAGAATGATTTAGTAGTTGGTGATCTTGCCATTGTAAGAATGGGGCAAGAAGTTTTTGCAGATGGCTATATTGTCGAAGGTGGGATTTCTGTAAGTAATGCAGCTATCAATGGAGAAAGTAAAGAGTGTAAAAAATCTCCTATTGATGGATATGTACATGAGAAAACCACATCTACAGATGCTTATACAAACCAGAATTGTTTATTTGCTGGTACAACGGTTACTGCTGGTGAAGGTAAGATGATTGTGACAGATGTAGGAATGAATACTGTAAATGGAGATACTTTAGTTAAGATGCAGACGTTAGAAGCACCAAAGACAGCTCTCGATATTGCACTTGATAATTTATGCGACTTTATCTCAAAATGGGGAACTGTGGCTGCTCTGGTAACTTTTGTGGTACTTATGGCTACTGGTATTGCAAAGGTTGGATTTGATACATATTTTGGAAATGGTGTTCTGGATATTATTCAGAAAGTATCACAGAATTTCTCAGTAGCATTGACAATTATTGTTGCAGCGGTTCCAGAGGGACTTCCATTAATTGTTAAATTGGTTACTAAACAGAATGTTAAGGTAATGGAAAAATTCAATATTCTTACTAAAAATCCAGCAAAAATCCCGGAGCTTGCTTATGTTGATTTGATTTGTACTGACAAAACTGGAACACTTACTACAGGTATTATGACACCAAAAATCATTCTTGATGAAAATGGAAATGAGACAAGTTTAAATCACAATGGTTGTTATGATAGTATCAGAGATAATATTGTATTGAATAACAGTGCCACATTTGATGCGGATGGTAATATCACTGGAGGAAATTCTATTGATAGAGCTGTTCTGAGTCTTGTTAATCCAGAGGAATACGCTGAGATTTGTAAAAATAGTCCAATGGTGCATAAACAGGTATTTAGTAGTGAAAATAAATATTCTGCATATGAAGTAAAAGATAAATATGGAAATATATTTACATATTATAAAGGTGCGCCAGAAAAGATTATTCAGAATTGTAATTTTAAGACTGCCAATACTAATATTTCTGTTCTGAATGAGAAGATTAAAGAGTTGACTAGCAAATCTATGAGATGTATTGCACTGGCTTGGTCATCAAAACCTCTAGTAGAGGGAATTTTACCTGACGATTTGGAATTTTCTGGAATTATCGGTGTAGTTGATCCTGTGAGAAATGAAGTGCCAAACGCTGTACAGCTTGCAAATAAAGGCGGAATTCAAGTTATCGAGATCACTGGAGATTGCTATGAAACAGCAGTTTCAATCGCTTCTGAATGTGGCATTTACAAGGATGGTGATGTCGCTCTGACAAATGATGAGTTTGAGAAGATGTCTGATGAAGAAGTAAAGAAAATCATCCCGTCTTTAAAGGTTGTTTCCAGATGCTCACCTAATACAAAACTTAGACTTGTTACTCTGGCACAGGAAATGGGTAGATCTGTGGCGATGACTGGTGATGGCATCAATGACTCTCCAGCATTAAAGAGAGCGGATGTTGGTTTTGGTATGCAGAGTGGTTCTGATGTAGCCAAAGAAGCATCTGATATTATTCTAACGGATGATAACTTTGCGAGTATTGTAAAAGGCGTAGAGCTAGGACGTACATTCATGCATAATATCATGATGTTCTTAGAGTTCCAGTTACCTATTAATATCACACTTCTAATTCTGAGTACGCTTTATCCTCTGATTGCTACAAGTGCATTATTAGCTTCTGTACAGATTCTTATTATCAATATCATCATGGACTCCCTTAACTCTCTATCCTTTGGTGGAGAACCACCTAAAGCTGAATATATGGTAGAGAAACCAATTAAAAAAGGATCTGGTTTATTTATTAATGGTGCTAAAACGAGAATTGGAATTAGTACGTTTGTATTTATTGTACTGTATGGAATTATTACATTTAGTCCAGTATCAAACTTATTTGTATCTGATGTAGAGGCTATGACTGCTAGATTTGCATTACTATGTTTCATGGCTGTGTTCAACGGATTTAATATTCGTACAGAACATATCAATCTATTTAAAGGAATTGAAAAGAATAAATTATTTTCTGGAATTGCAGTAGGAATTTTTATTGGAACATTTTTCATTTGTAATCTATTAGGGAATCTTGTAAAAGTAACATCACTTGATTTAATGCAGTGGATCACTGTTCTTGTTACTGCGTTTATGGTTATTCCAATTGATCTTATTAGAAAGATTATTTCAAAGAAGTAGAAATAAGAGAATATGTAAGTGAGAAGACTGAGTGATGGAATTTAGTTTCATCACTCAGATATAAAAGATAAAGGAGATATAAAAATGGGATTATTTAGTAAAATTTTTAGAAAAGAAATAAAAGATTCAGGTGTTTTAACTCAGCAGGTTCCATCTAAACTTATGGGTACAGAAACAGTCTCTACATCGAATGTGATTGATATGTCAAAGTCAAAAGAGAATCTGAATAAGGTACTCATCGACATGTCTAAGAGTAGCAAAATCGATATGTCAAAGCATGTAGCAAGAGTAGCATTAGCAATGGATTATTCTGGTTCTATGTGTGATCTATTTGATAATGGTTCGGTACAGAAAGTTATTACTAGACTACTTCCAATTGCTCTTAAATTCGATGATAATGGGGAACTTGAATCATGGTTGTTCTCTAATTATTTTGAAAGACTTAAAGCAGTTACAATTAAGAATTACGATAATTATGTAAAGAAAGTTATGCAGAAAGCCCACATGAGTATGGGCGGTACATATTATGCACCAGTATTAGATGATATGGTTAAATATTACAAAGATATTGAACCTAGCGAAGTTCCTGCATTTATTATTTTCATTACAGACGGTGATAATTCTGATAGGTCTGCGACAAACGAAATTGTAAAGGAACTTTCAAATTACAACATCTTCGTTCAATTTATTGGAATTGGTAGAGCAAAATTCAATTATCTTAAATCATTAGATGATATGAAGGGTAGAAAGCATGACAATACTGGTTTTACCGCAGTAGAAGATATGAATAAGATGACTGATGAAGAGTTATATACTGAAATCCTTAGACAGTATAAGGATTGGCTGAATAAAAAATAAGAGAATATATAAGTGAGAAAGATAAAAATATTTAAGAAAGATGAGGTATCTAAAATGAGTAATGTAATTAACATGAGTAAGAATCAAAAGATTAACATGACAAAGAATGATGGAACTGTAATTAAGAACTTCTTCATTGGTGTAAATTGGGAGAAGAACAGATATGCTGGAGAATCAGATATTGATTTTGATATTAATGGATTTATTACTAATAGTGATAGAAAAGTCAAGTATCCAGATGATATTGTAAATTATAATACATATTCTGCATCTGAATACCCGTGGATTGAGTATTCTGGTGATAATCAGACTGGTGATGATTCTCAGGGAATTATGTTTGATGGTGTACATTATGATGAATCTTTTGTTGTTCATGCAGATAAATTCCCAAGTGATAGAACCGATTTTACAATTTGCTTAACTATTTATAGAGCAGTTCAGAGGCTTCAGAATTTCGGAATGGTAAATAATGCCACAATGATGATTTGTGATTATGATAATCCAACTACCAAGTGGACATATGATCTTTCTGAAGATGAGAATTTTGAAAAACTGAATGCTGTTGAAATTGGTAGACTGTATAAATATGGAGATGGTTTTAAATTTCAGGCACTTGGTTCTGGATACAACGGTGGTATGACAGAACTGTTTAAGAATTTTGGGCTTGATATTGATGAAGGAAGAGACTAAAGAGCCAATAGGAGAAAATATATAAATGAAAATCTTATGTTTTATTATTGTAGTAATTGCTATGATTTACTTCTTCAAATTCACTAAGACAGGCAAAAGACTCGAAATTAGAGTCTCTGGTACATCTGATGAAAAGTTCACTGAAGACGCTTCTACACCAGAGGGTGCAAAGGCTTATTATAATTCAGCTATTGCTCTTGCTGAAAAGAAATATAGTGACGAGTATGGTAAATATATTCAGCAAACAGGGAAAATTAAAACTTATGAAGAACAGCTTAGAGTTCTGAAGAAAGAAGATATGCAGTTAGATCTCAATATTAAGTCTTGCATTGACAAGAATGATGACAACGCTGCTAAAGTATATCTTATCAAACAAAAAAATAATGAAGAAAAGGCTGAAATCATTAAAAAGAATCTTGAAGATTTAAGAAGCGCAGCTAAGTTACAGGATGAGGTTGTTAAAAATCTTCATGATGAATTAGAGAATCTTAAAGCAGAAAAAGAAGTTTCCATTCTTGCCCTTGAGACAGCAGAAGCTACAAAATCTCTTCAAGCTACATCTGGTATATCTACTAATGAAGAAGATAAAATGCTTGAAAAGGTACGTGAGGGTGTTAAAAAGAGTAAAGAAGTGGCAGAGGGTTCTAAAATTGCTTACGAAAGTTCTTATGAGGTTCAAAAGAAACGTTTGGATAAGCAGATGAAAGATGATGAGATTCAGAAGAAGCTGGATGAACTGAAAGCTGGTAAGAAGAAATGATGATGTTAAGTATTAAAATGTATCTTGTTTGTATGATTGTGAGTTTCGCTATTGGTTATGTGATTGGTAGAAAATATAGAAACAAACAATAATTATTTTGGACTGGCTGGTGTTATAACTGGTCAGTCTGTTTTCAAAATGATAAAAGGAAAAAATATTATGAACTCAAATTGGATTAAATGTACTGAAGGACAAATGCCAGAAGATGATAAAAGATACGAAGGTAAGAAAGTAATCAATGTACTTGTTACCACAAATCGAGGTATGGTAACAAAAGTGCAAAGGCAATACTATGATGGGACATGGCATTGGGGAAGAATCAATGGTGGTATGAGAGCTTGGATGCCGTTGCCTGAACCATACAGAGAATAAATGAGGTGAAATAGATGGCAAATGAATTTACATTATATGGTGTAATGGATAAATCAACAGGGAAATTAGTAAGTAATCTTACAAACTCACGACACAAATATTGGGAAACAAGAAAAACTGCTGAGAATGCGGTTAGAAATTTTATGTCAAGACGTTATAACGCTGATAGGCAGCTAGAAGTTGTAGAAATTGAATGTAAGATACATACAGTGGACAGAGAATAATCTAATATAGAAATTTCTATCTTGGCGATTCAGCCAAATTCTCCTGAGAAGAGAGGTGAGAATTATAAAGCAAAATAGTTTTACAATTAATATTTTCTTAGATGAAGATAGAATAGATAAAGAAACAGTAATGTATCATATTTATCATGCCATTCAGAAAGAATTAAATACTGGCAATGTAGATTATATGAACCTGATTGTAACACCAAGTAAATCGTATTGTGATTTATTAAAAGAGGACAAACGTTGGTTAGAGAATAACATAGTATAGAAAATTTTCTTAGCTTGGACATTCGTTCAAGTGTTCCAAAAACAAAAAAAAGTAATGAAATATTTTTTTTATTTGATTAGGCAGACGTGTCTATTTTTGAGTGATTTTTACAAAAAAATAATATTAAAAATGAAAGGATTTAACAGTAAATTCTAGGATAAATGATTGCGCAATCTCTGTAGATTAAAGGATTTTGACAGAGAATAAAGAAAAAAATAATTATTGTGAGTTAAGTGTAATTGAGCTTTGTAGTGGTATTGGTGCGCAGATGAAGGGAATTGATAATACTCATCTCTTTAATGCAAATATGATTGCAACAGCAGATTTAGACAAAGAAGTAGTAGTTAGTTATGCTGCAATTCATTGTGGTTTGACTAATGAAATGATTGAAAACTATGAAGATTATCCAAGCAAAGAAGAAATGGTAAGACAGCTTACAGATAAGAGACTTGGATATGATTTTAAGAAAGATGTTCCGTATGATTGGGAGAAGCTTTCACGAAAGAAGAACAAGACAAAAGGTATTGAGAAATATTGGTTAGCAGACCATATTTCACATAATCTTGGTGATATGATGCAGATTGAGTCATTGCCATATAGTGATTTACTTACATACTCGACTCCATGCACAGATTTGTCAATCGCCGGTAAACAGGAAGGATTAAAGTGGACATGTCATGATTGTGGTTGTGAATATGATCCATCTGAATTGGATGTAGATACTCGTTATACTTGCCCTAAATGTGGTAGTCACAACATCAAATCAACTCGTTCAGGTTTATTATATGAAGTTGAGAGACTTCTTGTAAAAGCAAAAGAGAATAATACATTACCAAAGTATTTGCTTATGGAGAATGTGGATGCTCTTGTGTCAAAGAAGTATATTGACAGTTTTAAGGATTGGTTGATTCGACTTGATAACTTGGGATATAACTCGTATTACCAGACAATCAATGCAAAGAATACAGGTATTCCACAGAATCGAAATAGAATCTTCTGTATCTCTATTCGTAAGGATATTGATACCAAGTCTTTTAAATTTCCACAGCCTTTTGATGCAGGAATCAGATTAAAGGATTTATTAGAAACAGATAGCAGTGTTCTGGAGAAATATTTCTTATCTGATGAAGTACAGAAAAGACTTCAGATAACGGATCCAAAATTTGAAAAGAATATTGTTGGTACTACAAAATCTGAATTTAAAACTATCGGTCAAAGAGATTTAGTTTATCAGCAGGATTCAGTAATGAATACTTTATTGGCAACTGATTATAAACAGCCAAAACAGATTCTTGTCAATTCAAACGAACCAATACATATTGCTGATTTATGCAGCGAAAAGTTTCAGAGAATGCATGAACAGTCTCGCAGAGTATATAGCGAAGATGGAATTGCACCAGCTATGCATACTTGCGGTGGCGGTAATACAGAACCAAAAGTTGAAAGAGACAATTTAAGAGTTGTAAGAAAGCTTACGCCAAAAGAGTGTCATAGGCTCATGGGATTCGATGATATTGATTATGAGAACTGTAAAGCAGTTGGAATGTCTGATACTCAGGGATACAAACAAAGCGGTAACAGTATAGTGACAACCTGCATCTCTTTGTTAATTGAGCATTTATATAAGGCACAGTATGACAATACATATATTTGTACAGATGAGAAGATGGTAAATTTTCATCAGCCACAAGTGGACTAAGTTCTGCTTGTGGTGAAACCAATAAAGTTTTCAATCCATTAAAGAATAAGTCTCCATATGGATGGCATTTTGAACAAAATGTCTATCTTTCAAACGGAATTACAAGAACATTAAAAGCTGGTGGCGGTTCAGGTAATATTCCAAAAGTTATTTCTAATATGTATTTTACATTAGAAGATGGAAATGAAAATTGTATAGAAAAATTATATAGAATTGATGAAGTAATAGAATTTGTGAAAACGCATGATAGTGTCAAAGAGATATTTTTATTCTGTAATGATGAAGTAATCGCAAGTTGGTTATCTGAAAATTTTAATTTACCCTCTATTCAAAATGTAACTTATGAAAACGATGTTCAAAGAGTTGGGACTGTAAGCGAGAATAGTCTTATTGGCGGTAGAGTTATTGGAATAGAGGGTATTTGTTTCACATTAATGGCTTGCACTCATGGTTATGGTATGGGCAACATCTATGACAATAGAAAGTTGGTGTTAGATGAAAAATTCAGAAAATACACCAAATGAATTGATTTTTGTTGGTGGTATAGATAGTAACTTATGGTTGGATAATGGCAAACAGTTATCTAGGAACTTTAAACAAGGATACAGAGTTTACAGCGGTGAAGGGGTTGCATGTTCTATTACGACAAATGGTGGAGGTCTAGGCGGTTGCACTGGACTCTATCTTATAGAAATGGAGAATAACATAATATAAAAATTCACAAGAAAGCGGAATTTCTTGGTAACAGGAGGTAAATGAATGCCAATAAAAGAGATTACAGATGGAAGTTTATTTCTATCTGATGGAACAAAATTTATGGATATACATGGAATTGAATCTATGGTTAGATATGAATCTTCAGATAAAGAAGAACTAAAGGTTGTTAATACATTCCATAATAGTTTAAGTGGAGAAATCACATTAGAGAATTGTGAAATAAACGAAAATTTATTTAATCAGTATTTTCGTCCTACATATCAAAATCCATTATTTTCATCTAAACTTTCGTATGCAATTCCAGTGAAATCACATAAGAAAAAGAGAATATTTAAAAAGTGGTTAAAACGCTATGGTGTTAAAGTTGACCATATAACTTTAGATTTTCAAGTTATAACATATGACCCTCAAACAAGTGAAGCTAAATGTGAAATGACAAATGAATCAGTAAAGATATATGTTACATTTTATAATGCAATTCAATTATACGAATATGCTCTTAAACATGGAATTCATTTGTGTGTAAAATGAGGTGACATTAATTGAAGATAATCAGACAGAGTAAAACAGATTATACAAAAGAAGAATTGAAACGTATACAAGCAAATAAAAATTGTAATATATGTCCTAATTGCGGAGAAAGTAAGCCATTTTATATAACCAAAAAAGGAAAATCTAAAGGTGTTTTAAATCTTTCTGTCACAGAACATCATAAGTTATTTGGATATTATTGTACTGATTCATATGTATGTTGTACGTGTGGGTGTAAATGGGAATCTGATCCATATTAAGTAGAGAATAAATTAGTAGGAGATGAACGATGAGTAAGATATACGATTATAACGAATATCAAGATCAACGAGTAAAAGTTACATATGATAAAAGGAAATACAGAGAAGAAAACATTGTTGGTCTACATGGACAAGTTGTTAAAACTACAAGTGGATTAATAGCAGTTCAGATTGATGGAATGTATAATGCAGCAAGCTCCAATGGATTATATTGGTTTAAAAGAAGTGAATTGGATATTATTAGAGATGAAAGTGAGGATAATAAAATGACAGGATTTAGTAAAGTGGCGATTGTAAATTTAGTAGATGATTACAACAAAAAAGATTATGGATTTGCTTTATATGATGAAGATATTAATGAAATTGTTAAGTATGATACCAATCATCCATTATATGTTGTGGTAAATGCAAGAAGAAAAGACAATAGAGTTCTTGGGATTTTGAAAGAAATTAAGACAATTGGAGAATATGGTAAAGGTGTGACAGCTCAGGTTGTCGGTGTAGTTAATATGAACGCATACAATGCAAGAATTGATGAGGAAAATCGTCAGAAAGAAATTGCAAAGCAGAAAGCTTCTATTGAGAAGGAGCTAAAGTCTGAGATTGAAAAGATGAATAATATTGTTTTATATGAAAAGATGGCAAAGGAGCATCCTGAAAATCCAAGACTTGCTGAACTTGTTAATGCACTAAAAGAATTGGGAGAATAAATCATATGAAGAAATGTGTAATTTTAGAAATGGAAAATAGTAATGATTTTGAGAATGCCATGAATGATTATTTGGATGATGGATACAAAGTAGAATCCAGTTCATGCAATAGTAGATACTATAAAGCAATTCTTGTATTAAAAGAGGATGAGTAAATCATATGAAGAAGAAAATTTTAGCAGTTGTATTAGGATTAACATTGTGTTTTGGAATGACTGGATGTACGGCACAATGGGAAAGAAGCGTAACTGATTTTAAGAGCAATATCAATGGTGGTATGCAGAGAACAATTACTGTATATACAGCAGATGGTAAAGAACTTGCAACATACGAAGGCAAGATTGATATTGATACAAATGATGGAGGATATGTCAAATTTGATTTCAATGGCAAGAGATATATCTATTATAACTGCTTTGTAGAAAGCATTGCTGATATTGATTAGGATTATTCATTACTGTAGGGCTGTTCAATTCAGATTGACAACGGCATAAATGTGGATACTAGTTGGTGATTTATGTGTCAGTGGGGGCTGTACTAGGTTCGAATCCTTTATATGGTGTAAGTGGGCATAACAATAATGAATATTTGGAGAATAAAATATGATAGACAACGAATTACGTCAGCAATCTAGACAAGCTGTTGATGATTTGAGAGTAGCATTTAAGAAGACTTGTTTGTACAGAT
>ERZ773188.932-NODE-932-length-35026-cov-8.051729_pt1 | contig 35026 bp, 26 predicted proteins | sample MGYA00581011_ERZ773188 | MGnify/ENA primary metagenome ERZ773188 (study PRJEB29015, sample SAMEA2737798) | human gut metagenome | biome: human gut; feature: human-associated habitat; material: faeces | place: China | collected 2012 ...
TAATCACCCCTTATAGGGGTGGAGCAAACCACCGGTTGAACCGGTGGTTTTGATTTGCGAAAACGCCCTGAAGAGTGTCTGAGTCACATATGTTATGTGTTTATATCACAGACAATGGGCGACAGCTTTTGTATAATCAAAGGATGACAATAGGGTTATTGTACCTGTTGCCGGAAATTATGCAGATCGCTCGAAAAAGGACGTTGGTAAAGAGAAAGAGGGACAATGGTATAATCGCATTTGACGATGTCCGGCAGGGACTGGGCTGCAGTTATATTTCGGATACTCGTTTTGACATGAGGAGTCCGGAGACCTCACTTAAATTGGAGTTACATTTGTGTGGGTTTGATTATACAAAGTATCCGCCGGAGAAATTGGAAAAGCTGTACGAGTATTTGTTTGGTGAGGCAACCGCTTTTTGCAACCATATCTAAGCGAAAAGGAAATTTTCAGAAGCTATAAAAATCTAACAGCAATAAATAAAAACTCTTTTGGAGGACTGTCGTATGACAAAAAACAAAACATCAAAAAGAATCCTGTTCATTGTTGGAGCGGTATTGTGCTGCATTTTCGCAGTAATTCTTGTCTGTAACCTGACAATAATTATAAAAGGCGTTGTAAATCCGAAGGCTCCGCCGTCGGTATTCGGCGTCACGCCGATGGTTGTGCAGTCCGGCTCCATGAGCGGCAATGCCGAGGATCATATTGAAGTGGGGGACCTGATTCTTGCGGTTAAACCTGATACGGACAGGCTTAAGGTCGGTGACATTATTTCTTATATGGACGGCAATATCGCCGTAACGCACCGTATTATTGAGGTGCAGACTGACGCGGACGGAAAGCGCAGTTTTGTAACCAAGGGCGACGCCAACAACACCGAGGATCCGGCAGTCGGTGAGGACGCTGTATTCGGACTGTATAAGGGGCGCATTCCGGGGCTGGGTGATTTCGCCATGTTCCTGCAAAAGCCGCTGGGTATGGCGGTATTTATCGGTATCCCGGTGTGCGCATTTATCATTTACGACATTATCCGCCGCCAGAGAAGCTCCGGCAGAAAGGATAAGGAAACCGAAGAGCTGAAAGCGGAGCTTGAACGGCTGCGTGCCGCTGCGGGAGAAAAGAGTTCTGAAAAAGAAGACGGCGGCAAAACATAATAAACGGTATCTTCCGCGAAACCGGTGCCACAGCCGGACAAAGCGGTGATATATATGAGGGTAAGTCCTCACGTTGAGGCGATTTCTGTCGTCTCACGAAATCCAAATGACGGTATTTTATCGTCTCAACAATTATTATATCAGGAGGAATGTTCCATGACTTCAAAAAAGAATTGGACGCTGAGAGCAGCAGTTCTCATGCTTGCTCTCGTACTTATCACCTCATGCTTTGTCGGAGGCACCTTCGCAAAGTATGTGACCAGCGATAATGCGGCGGATCTTGCCAGAGTAGCCAAGTGGGGAGTGAGGATCACGGCTCATCCAACCGGCGGTGTCTTTGCCAAAGAGTATGACGCCATTGCAGGCCAGGAAAACACCGTTGTTGCCGATGACGGCAAAACCAATGTAGTAGCTCCCGGTACAAAAAAGGAAAATGCCGCACTGGTAGAACTGAGCGGCAAACCGGAGGTGTCCGTAAAAGTCACCTATAGTGCCGAGTACTTTAGGCTGGACGGCAATTGGGTAAGCGATGCAAACGATACATTCTATTGCCCGTTGATTATCAAGGTTACAGGTAAAGTCGGCGATACAGTCAAGACTGAAACCATCAAATGTGCGGAAAAGGCGAGTGCGGATGATGTCGCAACAGCCGTAAAGAACGCTGTTGCTGCCTGCAGTGCCACCTATGGCCCCAACACGGATCTTTCCACGGTGGCCGGTGACGGCTTGAAAATCTCCTGGGAGTGGCCTTTTGAGGAAGGAGATACAAATCTGGGTCAGACCGATGAGAAGGATACATATCTTGGCAATCAGGCTGCCACGGCTACCGGTTTAAATATACCTGCTATCCACATTCCGGTGACAGCTACCGTAACTCAGATCGACTAAGGCTCTGATTATACGGCTTTCGTACAGTTGTATATCCCCCGTCATGTGGCGGGCGGGGGATATCTTCGGGCTGTATGCAGTTCTCCCGACATCTGTTTGCCGGGAGTCCTGCATATGTCCCGAACCCCTATAGCACTGCCGTTTTGCCGGATAGCCCGGTTGCTTTCAAACGAGGTGGCGTATGAATCGCTTTGAAAAACTGCGGGAATGGCTGTTTCCCGCCATGCTGATACTCTTTATATTACAGGTCATGCTGCTGCCGGTGATGATAGGTCTTACCTATGCCGTACCCGCAGAGAGACCGGAACACGTCCTTACCTATAGAACAGGCTTGCTTGTTTGGGATAAGGCTGTTTCGGTGCGCCCGGACGGTTCGGCAGAGCTTTCGTTCTTTGAAACGCTGTATAAGAATGTAAACGCCGATAACGCCGAAAAGGTACTGACGCCCGGTACCGAAAAGGACAGCGTGATACGGCTTAAAAACGATACAAATAAAGAGATAGCCTATACCGCCGTTCTGTATTCGCTCTCGACTTCGCCGGATCTTGATATAGGCGCGACGCTTTCGGGTGACGGCTTTTCGGATACCTCCCGGTACATGCTCCCCGAAAGCATTAAGGAGGAAACAGTCATCCGCGCCGTCGGAGGAAGGCTTGACTCAAAAAAGATGCAGGACTTTGATATAAACTGGTTCTGGAATTATGAAGACGGTGCGAATATTGACGAACGGGACCTTGTTGACACTTATCTCGGCAACAAGGCCGCAAGCGGCAAGGCGGACGATGCAACTCTCGGATTTTATATTGTTGTCCGTGACGGCGGTGAGATAGTGCCTTCTCCGTCAACTGGAGACAACACCTTGATTGGCGGTTATGTTGTGCTGATGCTCATCAGCGGCGGAATGTGTCTTTTCCTTGCCCTTACTCGGAAAAGGAGGGAAAGGGATGAAGACTGAAAAGACTTTGACCGTTCTGTGGCGGGTGCTTAAAGCTCTGATTCTTATAATCGTAGGTGCTATTCTGCTTGCCAATCTATATCGCCTTGCCGCAAGGGAAATATTCAAAGTGAAAGACCCGACGGTATTCGGATATTCCTCCGCCGTTGTGCTGACGGGCAGCATGAGCGGCACCATAGAGCCCGACGATTTTATCATCACCCATAAGCAAAGCGATTACACGGTCGGCGATATTGTGATGTATCAGACCGACGGCACGCCGGTGACCCACCGCATTGTCTCTGAAAGCGATAAAGGCTACCGCACCAAAGGCGACGCCAACAATACCGACGACGGCACGGATATACCGAAGGAGGATGTAGTCGGGAAAGTGGTGCTGGTGATTCCGAAAATCGGGGCGGCTATCCGCCTTGTGCGAACTCCGATCGGAATGCTCAGCCTATTTGCCGCGATTATTTTGATTACTGAATTGCCGAATTTGATCGGATATATTCGCCGTAAGGGCAAAAAACAGGAGAACTGAAATTAAACAAAGGAAGCGGAAAATGATGCACAGTGAAAACCAAAAACGAAACCCGAAATTCCGGCTTCCTTTTTCCGCCGTTTTGCTTTATCTTGTGCTGATTGCCGTAGCGTTGTCCGGAGTGACCTTTTCAAGGTACATGACAGGGACAACGGTGGGCGACACGGCAAGAGTAGCAATTATGCGGGATATCACCGTTACCGAAACCGGAAATTTCGCCGAGACGGATAAGTGGGTCATTACCCCGGGCGTTGATATGATAAAAAACGCCGTTGTGAATTTCGAGGGCAGCGAAATGGCGTGCTATGTGTTCTGCGAAATAAAAACGACAGGCTGGAGCAGACTTGATGAACACAGCTTTGCTTTTTCAGGCGGTAACGAAAATATCCTCGGCTGGGCGGTAAATAACGGTTGGAAATTTCTTTCCGGCAACGGGAACGAAGCAGTATATTACCGTATAGTCAGCGCCAACACCGTGCTGCAGGCGGATGTGTTGGCTGACGGCGGCAAAATAACCGTCAGCGAGAATATCACCAAAACACAGCTTGACAGTTTGCCGAAGGATATGCAAATTGAAATCAGCGCCACGGCGGTGCAGTATAACGGCTTTTCCGAGAGCTCGGCAGCTGAATATACGGAAGCACAGAGAGCCCTGGCCGCATGGAACGCCGTGAAAAACAAATAACGCCCCACAGGAAAGCAGGTGGATAGTATGAAAGGAAGATATCGGGCAAAACATTATAGAAATACGGAACATACAGGGCTCAGAAGACTGCTTTCGGTTATTCTGTGCCTTAGCCTGCTTACGTCTGTTTTTCAGTTACAGTTGATAACGGCAAATTCCATTACAAAGCTTGATTCGGTGACGATTACACATGAAGGCAAGAAAACAGAAAAGCTGACTCTGCCTCAAAACGAAAGGACCACCCTCAAAGCCGAATGTTCTCCGAATACGCAGAATGTTGCCTATCAATGGCAGATACTTGCGGATATCAAATCAGAGCTTTGGGTGAATATTTACGACGCGACAAGGCAGTCGATGTCGCTGTCCTACGCTATGCTCGGCTCGCTTTTGGACGAATCGGGCAGCGTCCATATCCGCTGCAGGGCGACAGCAGGTGAAAACAGCCGATATTCCGAGGCTGTCTGTGTGACGGTTGCGTTTAACGCTCTTGCAGATGCCGAACCCGCTGCCGTGCGTAGCGGTAACTCCTCGGTGCGAAAGGCTCCTGCCCGTGCGCCGAAGAGCAATCCGGAATATGTGGATATTTCCATAAATTACTTAGATGCCGTGTCCGGCCAGCCTATCTACACGGGATTTACCGCACAGATACAGTACGGCACTTCTTATTCCCACACCGTTATATCGCCGACCTATCTCGGATATGCGCCGTTTTATAATAAGGCAAATCCTTCTGTTACCGTTCCGGAGGGCGGCACGGTGGACGCGAATGACGACGCAACGGTAGTCGCTCTGAATATTCCGGCAGACTATACAGCGGCGCAGTATGTCGTAAATGTCTATTATAAGGCAATAGATGTGCCCTATGCCGTGCGGTACTACTTCCAAAATATCAACGACGATATGTATAGCGAGAATATGGGGCTTTACCGCATATCCTCTGCCAAAACCGGCACGATTATTTCCAACGAGCAGCTTGCGGTGCAGGATGAGGAGACGGCAAAGGGCTTTACGAAGCTGTATCATTATCCGGAGGCGGTCGCCGCCGACGGCTCCACCGTTTTTCAGTGCTACTACGACCGCAATTATTATATGGTCAAATTTGATATGAACGGCGGCTACGGCACAGAACCGATCTATGCCCGCTACGGAACGCCCTTTGTTGTAAATGCCCCTACACGGCACGGCTATGTGTTTGACGGCTGGGACGATGTGACGAGCGGCACCGGCGACAATGTCAAAGATACTCTGCCCGATACCGTACCCGATGAAAACCGCACATATAAGGCTCTTTGGCGCACGGTTGACACCACCTACACGGCGGTGTATTGGCTGCAAAATGCCGACAATGATGAGTACAGTTATGTAGGCAATGTAAAAAAGACGGCAAGATCGGGAATTACCGTTTCCGGAGAGGACGATATCACGGCGGAGACGAATATCTGCGGAAATACCGATGAAACACATACCCACAGTGCGGCTTGCAAGCCCGACAAGCTTCGTTTTTCCCGGTTTGACCATGCAGATCAAAATGTGACGGTTGCAGGAGACGGGTCTACGATCGTAAATGTGTACTATGCTCGTAAAGAGTATACACTGCGTTTTTACTATGCCAAGGAATACAACCCGACAAAGGATCTGGTAAGCCCGACAGGGACGGAAACCGTATACTACGTTGTGGGCGGAAGTACTTATAAATTCGGGCATCAGTATGATGGGTATATAAGTCCAAGGGGCGATAATAAACGCCCGTTTAACAGCAGCGGAAATGTGCTGAACGATATCGAAAGCTTGCTGTACAACATAAATACAAATCAATGGGGCGCTGTTGGGGCGTTGCCGTCTATAACCCCGGCCGAGGGCGTGCAGTATACTACAGGAGTATATCCGTCATCCGAAGGCAGTACAAATGATGGATATACGAACAAGGGCGACAGGTTTCACTATCTTGAATTTACGGCACGATACGGTGCGGACTTAACAAAACTATGGCCGAGCGAAGTGTTTGACAGAGTTCCTATTGTCGGAACCCATACGGCAAACGGTGCAAACAACCATATGACAGAGGGTGATGATTGGGGCAAGTATGCCTACTTTGCCGGCTGGAACGGAGAATACAATGTAAAATACAACTGGGATAATACCAATGCCACGATAAAGTGCTATTATCCGATACTGAACGAAACCTTACTGTATGACAGCCGTTTTATCGATAAATTCGGCGATCCCTCGACAATCAATTTCCTTGCTTTTTACGATAACGGCGCGAATATCAACTGGAGCAAACCGACAGAGTGGATATATGAGCTGTATCTGCCTCTGCTCGACGGCGAAAACGAAGACGGACTGACGATACGGACGTATAAAGGAAAAAATTATAAGCTGTATAATACTGTATACGCCAATGACGATAATGACGGTTCGGGCGGTATTACACATCAAACCTATCCTCCGCTGCCGGGATTCAAGTATCCCGTGAATGAGCGCGAATGGGAGGATAACGGCAAAACCGCAGACGGCCGCCATTCAAACATTGCTCGGTTTTACTATACAAGACAAAGCTACAGCCTTACGCTGCATAATTACAACGAGGTTTACCGCCGGTTTGACGTACCGTACAATACGTCACTTGATCCTTACACCGTCGGGGTCGTTCCGGATTACCCGGCAACTTTGGAACAAAATGCGTATACCTTCGGAGGATGGTATAATTCTCCGGGATGCTTCCTCGGAAGCGAACATAAAGTCGGCGAAACCATGCCTGCCAAAGATATCGGCCTGTACGCCAAGTGGACACCCGTAAATCACACGGTACGCTTCTTCCGCACCTATGACGATATGATTGCCTTTGAAACGACAGGCAATGAAAAAGGTATGATTGGAACACGGAAAATACCGCACGGCAGTGTGCTGGGAAGTGTGGATAACCCCACACATCGTTCAGACGGGCTTGAATATACTTTCGGCGGATGGTTTTATATGCGTGCCGGCGACAAGACGGCATATACGCCGCTTGATATGCCCGTTACAAAAGATATGAATGTCTTTGCCGACTGGGGCACACACTCGTCACAACCCTACCGAATCCACTATGCTCTGCATGAGGGAGAAAGCGACAACTCTTGGTTGGGGCTTCTTAACACGGCAGCAAACGCCTCGCCTGGGGACAATAAAACCTATAAAGTAACAAAGGACGGCGAGGACCGCACCTATGTGTACCTGACATCGGACAACAGGTATCACCGCCTGATCGCACCCGATTCCGCCGGCTTTGCCTATCAAGGGAACACCCGTACTTTCTATCCGAAAGCAGGTGAGCCGCTTAACGAGCTTTATTCTGTTTATAACAGCAGCGGTTATTACTCGACGCTTGCCAGCCATTCCGTTACGGTGGAGTACGAGGAGAATAAGGAAGATCCTGTGCATAATGTATTCACCTTTACTTATGTGCATGCGGAGAATATAGCTTATAGGGTGGAATACCGCTATGCGGATACCGGTGCCTTGATAACCTCTGCTCCGGGTGGCGGAACGGTAACGAAATATTCGACCAAGGCGGTTGTGACAGAGCGGTTTGCCGTTATTGCCGACTATATTCCCGATGCTTTCTACAAACGCCTGATTCTTGCTGTTGCGGATGACGGAAACGGCAACTATGTAGGCTCTCCGGATAATGTAGCGGTCTTCTATTACAGTAAAAATACGCAGAATGCCTTTTATGCCGTACACCATATGCTGCAGAAGGTTAATGCCGCAGGGGCGGAGCTTACGCAGGATGAAAGCGGTAATTACATCAACTATACCGAAAGTGATGCCCTTACCGAGGGTATCGGAGATATCGGCTCTACGCATGATATCGTACCGCAGACATTCAGCGGTTTTACGGTATATGGCACGGGATATATCAAGAATTCCGGTCCAACGCAGATCCTTGACGCTGAAACCAATCCGCACTTTACTGTTACTGTTCAGGCGCAAGGCACCGAGCTGTATATCTTCTATACCCGTAACACGCAGAGCTACAAGGTATATTATTTGAAGTACGGAACGGATATCAGCAACCTGCCACAGCTGACCGATACCTCACCGGGTGTGCTTCGGCCGATTGAATCCGGCACAGGTACTTTCGGCTCCGCAGTTGCGGTATCGGCAAAGCCGGTCAGTGGGATGAACTGCGTTTCAAATCTGTCACAAACGATTATTCTTCGGGCAAACGATGCCCAAAACTACATCATATTCTACTATGCGCCTTTGCAATATACCGTAGAATACAAGGTATGGCAGTATGGCGGCGGAACACTCAGTCAGACTATTGAGGTAGTCAACGGAACGGAACTTTTCAGCGGTTCAACGGCGACAGCTAAGATTGGTTATCGGTTTGACGGCTGGTATCTTGACGAAGCGTGTACGGTGCCGGTCGGCAACAAGGGAACGGTAACGGGCGGCAAACTTGTTCCCGCGACGCTGAATCTTGACGCCATGCCCAAGGTCAATGTGTTTTATGCTAAATTTGTTCCCGTTCTCGGCAGCATGACAATCGAGAGACAAAACGGAACGGCCGATGAAGGCAACGGCGACAGAGTATTTGTTTATCGTATCACAGCGGCGGATGATCCTGCCTTTGAACTGTATGTTTCGATCAAAGGAAACGGCAGCGTGACAATTAAGGATATGATTTGTCGTGAATACACGGTAGAACAGCAAAACGATTGGTCATGGCGGTATAACGACACATCACAGAAGATGACCGTTTCCGAGGGAACAACTTCGACGGTTACATTTGGCAGTGCTCCCGGTAATAAAAAATGGCTTAACGGCAACAGCGAAATGATAACGAACAGAAAGGGGTGACACCGCAATGTCGAAAAGAATAAAGCACCTGCTGATTGCGGGGGCGGCCTTGTCTATTGCGGCGGCTGTGGGCTTGACCCTTGCCTTTATGTTCAAAAAAGCGGAAAAAACAAATCGGTTTATTCCGGCAGATGTTTCCTGCGCCGTCCGCGAGAAGATGGACGGCAACGAGGTGAACGGTACTGACGCTGTTGGCGGTGAAAAATCGGATATTCGGGTGGAGAACACCGGCAACGTCAGAGAGTTTCTTCGGCTGAAAATGGTTTCATATTATGTTGACGCAAACGGAGACATTGTGGGAACGGTTTCTTCTCAATACCCGACTCTGAGCCTTAAAAACGGCTGGATTGCCGGTGCAAACCATACCTACTATTACCCCTTTCCGACAGATCCCGGCGGCATGACCGAAATACTTTGCGAGCCTTTTTCCCTCGGGCATACACAGCTTGAAAACGGCACCACGGTGTATCAGGTAATTGAGGTTATTGCCGAGGCTGTTCAGGCAGAACCGATATCCGCCGTGCAGGCAGCCTGGGGCGTAACGGTTACAAACAATACGATCACGGCTGCGCAGTAAAAACGAGAAAAATATAGCATCGAGCTGCTTTCCGGCAGAAAGTGCGACTACTACATCAGAATCTTCGGCAACCGCACCGACGCAACCCGAACCCACTGACTCAGAACCAACTCCTGCGCCGGAAACCACAACCCCGGAGAACACAACGGCAGCTCAGACCGAGCCGCCCACAATCGTGGAAAGCAATCATTTCTTTCCTGAAATTATTGGGCGTAGTTCCGCTCATTTGTTTGAAAAATTTACATAAATTTTGTGAAGATGAAAGACCAATGCGGGATGCGATTTGTTCGCCATCCAACTCAGTAAAACGTAAATAATATGTGGCTTCTTCGTAACGCCTATTTTTCAGATAATCATAGAATGTGATGTTTAGAAACTCTCTAAACAAGCTCTCTATTTGGTTCTTATTTATGCGGAACATTTTGTATAAAGAATCAAGTGTTTGCTTTTCATCTAAATGTGTATTTATGTATGTTAATAGCATTTTAAACTCACTTGATATAGCTAATTAAATTTTTGAATCAAATTTCTATTGAAGAAAAAAGAGATATTTGAACAATGATAATTTAATTTATTTGTTAGCAGAGGGAAGGAAAAATACTTTATGAAAAAGCCACCGTTCAAGGTTTTCCTTCGCCTGTATATTAATTCGGATTCAGAGAAAAGTAAAGTCATTTTTACGGTCAAAAATTGAACCGCATAAACAAAGAAATGCCAAAATGTATTTATTTTCAAAAATTACAGGAAAAATTCTTGAAGTATAATGTATTATCGTGTTATAATTAATGACAAATTACCAACGATATTGCGGGGAAAAATGTAAATGGACAGTAAAGCGGACTTAAAAATACGAAATAAAAAGAAAATCTTGGCATCGGTTAGGGAAAACGGCGAAATTTCAAAGCGCGATTTACAGAGAATACTCGGTTTAAGCTGGAGCACGGTTTCACAGCTTACCTCGGAATTAACAGACGAAAAGTATTTGTGCGTCAGCGGTAAGCGTAATATGGGAGTGGGCAGATGCCCTGAAATGCTGACGGTAAATCCCAAAAGCCATCTTATTATAGGTGTGGACGTCAATATTGCGTTTATTAGGATTGCAATAGGCGACCTGACGGCTAAAATTATCAGCAAGAAATCCTTTCCGTTAGTCAGAACCTATGATGAGGTGATGGAAAAGATTATTTTTACCATTGACAGTATGATGGCGTTTTACGGGAAAGAGAATATTGCGGCGCTTGCGTTTGCGACTCAGGGATATGTTGATATAAACACAGGTACATCGACCTGTATTTATGATATTGAAAACTGGCGCAATGTTCCGCTCAAACAAATATTTGAGGAAAAATACGGTTTGCCTGTTACCGTGGTTCACGATAATTTCGCGGTTATGAAGGCGGAAAGCGTGCTTGGGAACACGGTTAAAAATTCTTCAAACGCAATGCTCGTTTATTATTCTAAAAACATTGGTGTAAACGCCTCGTTTTTGATGAACGGCGAGATTTATTTAGGATATAACGGAGCCTCGGGCGAAGTAGGTCTTTCGCTTGTGCCGTCATTTAAAAATTCAGAGCCTGTTATATTGGAACGCTGTGTAACCGAAGATAATATTTTGTCCGAATTTATTGAAGATCACCCTGAAAGCGGTGTTAACACCTTTGAGGAGCTGCTCGAAAAGGCAAAAAGCGGGGAAGAGGAGCCATTAAATGCGTTTAAGCTGTTCGGAAAGCGGCTCGGAGCGGCGGTTTCTAACTGCATTAATGTATTAAATCCCGAAATTGTTGTTTTGGCGGGAATAGATTCGGAGTATTCCTATTTGTATAAGAAGGAGCTGTTATCGGTTATCAGGGAATACTCAGGCTCTGCTTCAAGGAAGATTATTTTGTCCAAGAACAATGACGATTTTACAGTAATAGGTGCAATTTTAACAGCCATTCAAAAATATTGCGAATAAGAATTTTAAGAGAGTGTATAAATTCTCATAAGAAATTTTTGAAAACATATTGACAATTAGGGCAAAAAGTAGTAATATAAACACACACAATTATATCGATAATAGATATAATATTGTAAAAATACCAATTTTTTCTAAAATACAATAGAGGTATGGTCTATGAAATTGTGGAAAAGAGGCGTTTGTTGCTGTCTTGCTTTTGCAATAGTGCTTGCGGGACTTCCTTTGGCAATACTTTCGGCGACTCAAACAACGGATAAGCGTTATGTTATTTTTGACGCTAATCCGCGAAATGTTTCCGAAACAGATGGGGCTAATGCTTATCCGTCGGGCGCCGATTATTCATGGTCATTTGGTAAGGACAGAATATGCGGTACAAGCAGCATAAAGTATGAGGGTGAGGAAACACCCTGCTATGTGCTTGACTTTGATTCTGCATTTGACCATGATAAGGTTCTTATCGAAAACGGTTTTATGTGCAATAACGGCGGTTCAAATGCAACACCGGGGAAAATATCGTCGGGGTATATGGGGTGGCTTCAGTATCCCGAAATCCTGCGTGCAATAAAGGATTATGTATATGTGTCATATGACGTTTATGTTGAAGACGCACAGGAACGGGATATTACATTAACCGTATCTCCTATGCATCAGTATATGGACTCTTGGGCGAAAAATCCCCAGAGCAACTGCGGTGTTTTTGACAGATTTACTGTAACCGAAAAGAACGAATGGATTTCGCGTTCGGTTAAAATCAACAGCATTGCAGATGCGGCGGCAACAATGTTGCGGCAAAGCGTACGGGAATTAATACATTTGACTTTATAATGCCGACCTCTAAGGTCACGGTTTCCGCGGTATTTACCGAAGATGATAATACCGATGACATAAACTATGTGATTTGGGACGCGAACGCCGACCGCTTTATCGGCAAGAATGATATTATTTACACTAATCCTTCAGAGTCCTACCTATGGTTTAATAAGCAGACGGTAGGTACTGTAACCGCTGTTGACGATGATAAATCCTATTATAAAATTGGCTTAATAAAAACGGCGCGGTAAACGGCAACGGTGAGGGCGGCACCGCCGTGATTAAATCGGGAGCCGGCTCTTTTTCGGGGATTCCTTGGCTTTCGGATATTAATATGACAAAAGCGCTGCTTCCGTATCTTGCAATGAGCTTTGAGGCGCGCCGAACCGACAGCAGTGACGCAAAACCGCAATATAAAGTGGGTATGGCTCCTGTGTGGGCGGAATACGGTGATGTGCAGTTCGGAATTATCGGTAAGGACGACCCGCTTAACAGCGACAGGAACAACTGGCACGCCTACACCTTTTCAAACCTTGACCCTGATACCGCAGATAATGTATGTGACGAAATATTCGGTCACTGGGCGGACGGACTGTTCCGCATAGGAGCGGAAAGCGATAACGCGGCGGATCAGCTGAGTAACGAAAACCCTGTGACGGTGGATATACGCGGAATGAGTCTTGTACTGCGCGAGTCCTACAGACTTGAAATCAATCAATACTTAGCCGACAGCGGCTATACACCTAACGGCAGCTACGACTGGAACACGGCGTGCGAGTCGGTCGGCGAGGACGCAAACGGAAATAAGGATTACTTTGCGCTGCTTGCAGCTTTTGACGCTCAAAGTGCGTACAGCAGCAATTATTCGGATCATACCGTAACAAACGGTACCGAGCCTTGCGAGGGCGGAAGTATTACCTTAAGCAAAAGAATTGCAAAGCCGAATATGCAGATAGCTGTTAATCTTAACATAGCCGACGGCTACCGCTTAAGTCAGATATTTATAGTAAAATCGGACGGAAGCCGTACCGCGGTGGACGATGTGCGCGGCGATAAGGCGTATTTCAATATGCCCGACGACGATATAACCGTAACGGCATCCTTTGTAAAGAAAAGCGATAAAATGCAGGTCCTATTCCAAGCGGAGCCGATTACTGCGGAGCATATGGAAACCCCGCCTGTTTTTTCGGGCGAGACCGAGATTGTGTCGGCAGACGGCAAGTGCGCCGCGTGGAAGTTCACCTTCGACGAAAATATCGGAAATATTACTGTTTACGGAAATTCCAACAGACTGTATACCGATATTTCAAATGACAGCGAGCTTACGTTTTTTGCAAAATCCGATTCAGCCGCCGAACGAAAGCTTGAAATACTTTCCTCGGACGGCAGTGCGATAAAAACCGTCACGCTAAGCAATAAATGGAGCTTCTACCGAGTACAGGTAAGCAGTCTCTTAGAAAAAGCACCTGACCGAATCACATTCCGTTTGAAGGACGCGTCGAAGGACGATGTTGTTTATATTTCGGAATGTGAAATATGGAGCAAATCTACCGCTCAGAAGAGCTTTACCGAGCTTTTTGAGGAGGTATGGGATATAAGCGATTACACGATGGGAGAATCGCACAAGCAGATAGGAATTATAGGCGACCCCGACGGGGACGTAAGCCCGTGGGAGGAAATATATGACGAAAACGAAAAGAGCAAGGTAGGCTGGTCGCTTGCTTGGTTTGAACAGTTTAAGGGTGAATCGCCTTGGTTTATCGGTTTTAAAACGGAAAATTTCGGTGATGAGTATTCTCTCGGCTTTTACCATCGTAATGACCATATGATATAAGCTTTAAATATTCTTATAACGCCGAGACGGTGGCTGTAAACAACGTTATGACGGTGGCTGTTTCAAATATTGTGCAGCCTCTCGGCACTATGAAATTCGAAAATACATATTTGCCGAACGGAAAGCGCAGATTTAAAAACACTGATTTTTCGACAATCGAATTGCCTAAGGGCTATGTTTATCTTAAAATTATTTCGGCGGATATTCCTTTCCCCGATATATCCGAGGTTGTTTTGTCGAAAAGCAGCGGTAAAACGGTAAAAGCCGAAAATATAACCGATGAGGCAAGAGATAAAAAAGACAAGGAAGCCGTACCGGGAATGCTTGAGCCCGATAACGGCATACGCATGAAGAGCTGGCTGTAATTGTTTCGGGTACATCGCTTAACCGTACTCCTTACGGAGATGTGGGCTGCAATCATCCGCTTTATCTCCGCGGCGTTCCGGCGGCACAAACCGCAGACGGTCCGTGCGGATTAAGACAGCAGGGATTAAATCCCACGCGTTATCCCATGTCGGTAATATTGGCTTCAAGCTTTAACAAAGGGCTGTATAGCGAATACGGGGAAATTATGGGCGAGGAATGCAGGTTTTACGGGGTTGATCTATGGCTTGCGCCTTCAATAAATATTTTCAGAAATCCCTTGGGCGGCCGTAATAATTCATATGCCTCTGAAGACCCTTACTTATCGGGAATATTTGCGTCCGAGCAAATAAAATCAATTCAAAAATGCGGCGTCGGAGCAGTTTTAAAGCACTACTGTGCGAACAGCACCGAATATGAACGTTTAAAATCAAACAGCAGGGTATCTGAACGCTTATAACCGAAATTCCGCGTAAGGAATGGAATTGGGACGGAGTTTTCGTTACGGATTGGTGGAACGATTCGAACCACATAAAGGAACTAAAGGCCGGGCACGATCTGAAAATGGCGACAGGCGATATATCGGGCGTTGCCAAGGCGCTTGGGGACGGCATCTTAACGCGCGAAGAGGTTTATGTGTGTGCCGGCAGAGTTTTGAAAATGCTTTTAAAGCTTGAAACCGTAAGGGAATTTATTGCCAAAGAAGGGGCATAACAGCTTGGCACATGGCTTAACGTGACTTGGTAAAAAAGCGATATTTTACCGGCTTAACATAAATAAAGCAATAATAATTATTTACGGCAAAAGGTCTGCGATACGCAGATCTTTTGCCGTTTCTTTTTAAAATTCTACCGTATATTCTCTGCAATAGATAGATTTACAAAAGCATAATAAAGGGTTATAATTACCTTGAGGTGAGAAAAATGGACGCAAAAAGCGTAGGGTACATAATAGCAGAGCTGCGTAAGAAAAATAATATGACTCAGGCCGAGCTTTATTGCAGGCTTAATGTGAGCTATAAAACAGTAAGCAAATGGGAAAACGGTTTAGGCTATCCGGAGATAACGCAATTTCCCGAAATTGCCAAAATATTCGGCGTTTCGGTCGATTAACTTATGACCGGCGAGCGTAAGGGTATTGCCGTTGCCGGCAATATATTAACGGATGACGTCAAGACAGTAAACGATTATCCAAAGCAGGGTATGCTTGCAAATATTCTTTCGGTTTCCCGCTGTGTGGGCGGCTGCGTTCCTAACACGGCTATTGATATTGCCAAAATAGACCGCAGTATTCCGCTTTGCGCCTTGGGCAAGATAGGCGACGATGAACACGGGCGTTACGTTATTTCAAAGCTGCAAAAATACGGCATAGACACGGGAAAAATCGCCGTTTCGGCTAAAAGCACCACCAGCTTCAGCGATGTTATGAGCCTGCCCACAGGGGAACGCACCTTTTTTCACACCAGGAGAGCAAACGCCGAGTTTTCCCCCGATGATATAGATTTAAGCTCGCTTTCCGCACGAATGCTGCATATAGGCTATATTTTATTGCTTGCCAGCTTTGATAATGCCGATTTTGAGTACGGCGCGGTAATGGCCCGTTTTCTGCATGACGTTAAGGAGGCAACCGATTTTGTAAACGCTACCGGCGTTGACGCGCTTGCCGTAGCAATAGGCACGGCGCACGGCGCATATAAGGCAAAGCCGCGGCTTGATATTGAAAGACTTAAAGAAATACACGCGGCAATACCCACTCCGCTCGTATTGCACGGCGGTTCGGGGCTTTCGGACGATGATTTCCGCAATACCGTGCGCGAGGGTATTTCAAAGGTGAATATATTTACCGACCTTTGCATTGCGGGTGCAAACGCAATGAAGGACGCAGAAAACGCGGGCGCAGATTATCTTAAAACACGGGAAATGCGGGTAAAATATATAAACGCCGCCGTAAAGCAGAAGATAAAGCTTTTCGGCAGCATAGGAAAATATTGATAAAACTATATGCTGCAAAAAAGTTGTCGGGAATCCAGTTTAAAGGATTCACGGCAACTTTTTTTACTGCCTCGGTACGGGCAGGAGAGCACACTATGCGTTTTACGATAATTGCTGCGTTTATGCACCGATTATGTCTAAAGAAAACAAAATCCGCGCATACTAATAAGCGGAGAGGAAGACATATGAAGAAAGACAACACTCTGAAGCTTGAGATTATGGCAAGAGAGTTAAGACTTATTTATTATAACGATTATCTTTTAAAGAACGGAGTTATAACAAAGCGCGAGCATGACAAAATGTATCTTGCCGTAATTTCAAAACGCCAAAAGGGAAGACAGAACGAAAGCGGCGGTTTTTAGACGGAGCAATGCTGCTTTACCGTGCGGCATATATAATGTGCCGATACATCTTGCAGAACACGTTGTACTTCCGCTTCAAGGCCTCGTGGCACTGACCGTTTGGTTTAATAAGCTTTAGGCGGCGTTTGATTTTTTTCTTATTGTTAGTAAAGAGGCAAAAATGATGGGGGAAATATGTTTTTGACGAATCGGATTTGTATGATGAAACTGCTATATGCATAGACAATACAGTATTTCGGTAGGCCGGCTGCCTTACAGAGCCGAAATCGGCATAACAAAAAGGAGCAGACGTAAAGTCTGCCCGGTACATAGATAAAATTAAGATAAAAAGCAAAAAAACGAGTATTTATAAGGTAAAATTCCTTATAAACACTCGAAATGGCGGAGATGGAGGGATTCGAACCCTCGAACTCGTTTCCGAGTTACACGATTTCCAATCGTGCGCCCTCGACCGGACTAGGCGACATCTCCGTATTTAATATTAAATTTTAAAAAGCGCCTAATTATTATAATATGACGGAATGAAAAAATCAAGGATTATTTTTGCAAAAATTAAAATATTCGGTATTTTTACTTGTGAATTAAAAGTATTTAAGGGCTTTACCGCAGTATAAGCCCTTAAATATCAATATCCGTTATAAAAATTATTCATTAAAGAAATCTTTTATTTTATCGGTAAAGCTTTTACGCTTTTTATAATTCTTTTCACCGCAAAGGCTTTCAAATTCCTTAAGCTTATCCTTTTGCGCCTTAGTAAGCTCCTTGGGCACCTCAACCGCAACCTTTACATATTGGTCACCCCTGCCGGAATATTTAAGCCGCTGTATTCCCTTGCCGCGAAGCTTAAATTCGTCGCCGGGCTGTGTTCCCTCGTGTATGTTAAGCTTAACCTTTCCGTCAAGCGTGGGCACAACAACCTCCGCACCGAGCGCCGCCTGCGCAAAGGTTATAGGTATCTCGCAGTAAACATCGTAACCGTCGCGTTCAAATATCGGGTGCGGACGAACGTTAACGTTAATGCGAAGATCTCCGGACGGTCCGCCGTTTGCGCCTGCGTCGCCTCCGCCGCGAACATTTATTATCTGCCCGTCGTCAATACCTGCCGGTATATCAACGGTCTGTTCTACGGTATGTCTTATTCTGCCCTTGCCTGCACACACGTGGCACGGTTTATCGATAATTTTACCTGAGCCGTGGCAGTTATCGCACACCTTTTGAGTCTGCATTACGCCGAACGGCGTGCGCTGTGCGGACGATACCTGACCGCTGCCGTGGCAAACGGGACAGGTTTTGGCAGTCGTTCCCTTTTCGGCACCGCTGCCGCCGCATTCCTTACAGTTTTCAATTTTTGTTACCTTAACGGTTTTGCGGCAGCCCTTTGCCGCCTCTTCAAACGAAAGGTTAACCGCCGCCGCGGTATCGTTGCCGCGCCTCGGTGCATTCGGGTTTGCGCGTCTGCCGCCCGTTCCGAAGCCGCCGCCGAAAAACGAGCTGAATATATCGCCCAAATCGCCGAAATCGCCCGTAAAGCCTCCGCCGTATGCTCCGCCGGCACCGCCTGCGCCGAAATTCGGATCCACGCCGGCATGACCAAACTGATCGTAGCGTGCACGCTTTTCCTTATCGGAAAGCACCTCGTAAGCTTCGTTTACCTCTTTAAACTTCTGCTCGGCCTGCTTATCGCCGGGGTTTAAATCGGGGTGATACTTTTTTGCCATTTTGCGGTATGCTTTTTTAAGCTCGTCGTCCGAAACCGATTTATCAACGCCCAAGACTTCGTAATAATCTCTTTTTTCCTCAGCCAAAGTAATTTCTCCTACAACTTTAATATGTCAAAATCAATCCGGCAGTTAAGCCGGATTGATTTTTAAGGCACTAATTACTTTTTGTCGCCGTCTTCAACGTCGGTGTAATCGGCCTCGTAAACATTGGAATCGTTACCGCCGTTTTGTGCCTCGCCCTGCGGAGCTGCATTATCTGCGCCCTGCGGATTAGCCGCTTTATAAACCTTTTCGCTTACGGCGAAAAGCTCTTTTTGCAGCTCCTCCTGCTTAGCCTTTATTGCGTCGGTATCCTCGCCCTTTAACGCCTCTTTAAGAGCCTCTTTGGCGGCTTCGATCTTAGATTTTTCATCAGCCGAAAGCTTATCGCCGAACTCGCTTACGGTTTTTTCGGTCTGATAAATCATCTGGTCGGCGTTATTGCGAATATCTACCGTTTCACGGCGTTTTTTATCCTCGGCGGCATACTGCTCGGCTTCCTTAACAGCCTTATCAATATCCTCCTTCGACATATTGGTGTTAGAGGTAATGGTGATGTTGTTTTCCTTGCCGGTGCCTAAGTCCTTAGCCGAAACGTGAACTATGCCGTTTGCGTCTATATCAAAGGTAACCTCGATCTGAGGAATTCCGCGCGGAGCCGGAGCTATACCGTCAAGGTGGAATACGCCTAAGGTCTTGTTATCCTTTGCAAATTCACGCTCGCCCTGCAAAACGTGTACCTCAACAGAGGTCTGACCGTCTGCCGCGGTTGAGAATATCTGGCTCTTTTTAGCCGGAATTGTGGTATTGCGGTCGATAACCTTTGTGGAAACGCCGCCCATAGTCTCAATACCGAGCGACAGCGGAGTAACGTCAAGAAGCAGCAAGCCCTTAACGTCGCCGCCTAAAACGCCTGCCTGCAAAGCCGCGCCTATTGCAACGCACTCATCGGGGTTAATGCCCTTAAACGGCTCTTTGCCCATAAAGTTTTTAATAGCTTCCTGTACGGCGGGAATTCTTGATGAACCACCTACCATAAGAACCTTGTGTATCTCGCTCTTATCAAGACCTGAATCCGAAAGCGCCTGACGTACAGGACCCATTGTAGCGTCTACAAGGTCGGCTGTAAGCTCGTTAAACTTCGCCCTTGTAAGGGTGGTTTCAAAGTGCTTCGGACCTGTTTGGTCGGCTGTAATAAACGGAAGGTTTATATCCGCCGTAGTCATACCCGAAAGGTCTATTTTAGCCTTTTCGGCAGCCTCTTTAATACGCTGCATAGCCATTTTATCGCCCGAAAGGTCAATACCCTGCTCTGCCTTAAAGGTGCTTACGATGTAATCCATTATGCGCTTATCAAAGTCGTCGCCGCCGAGTCTGTTGTTACCGGCTGTGGCAAGAACCTCCTGAACGCCGTCGCCCATTTCAATAATCGAAACATCGAAGGTACCGCCGCCGAGGTCGTAAACCATAACCTTTTGGTCGTCTTCTTTATCAATGCTGTATGCAAGAGCCGCCGCGGTAGGCTCGTTTATAATTCTCTTTACTTCAAGACCGGCAATTTTGCCCGCGTCCTTTGTTGCCTGACGCTGAGCGTCGGTAAAGTAAGCCGGAACGGTGATAACAGCCTCGGTTACGGGCTGACCGAGATAAGCCTCGGCGTCCGCCTTTAATTTCTGCAAAATAATTGCCGAAATTTCCTGAGGAGTGTACTTTTTGCCGTCTATTTCAACAGTATGGGCAGTACCCATTTCACGCTTAATAGAGCTGATTGTGCGGTCGGGGTTTGTAATAGCCTGGCGCTTTGCAACCTGACCTACCATTCTTTCACCCGTTTTTGAAAAAGCAACCACGGAAGGAGTGGTTCTTGAGCCTTCGGCGTTAGCGATAACGACCGGCTCGCCGCCTTCCATAACGGCTACGCAAGAGTTTGTTGTACCTAAGTCAATACCTATAATTTTTCCCATAATATATTCCTCCAAATGTTTAATTAGCTTTTTTAGTTTGCTACCTTAACCATTGCCGGTCTTATCACCGTATCGCCGGTTTTGTAGCCCTTTTGCAGAACCTCGGCAATTACATTCTCGCCCAATTCTTCGTCCTCAATATGCATTACCGCCTCGTGGAACGTGGGATCGAACTTATCGCCCGGTTTTGCTATCTCGTCAATCTGAAGCTTTTCGGATAAAGCCTCAAACTGCTTGATTATCATTTCAATGCCCTTTAAATAATCGGGGCTTTCCTTATCAGCCGCCGCCGCACGCTCGATATTATCTATTATCGGCAAAAGCTGTTTTATAATTCCGGCTCTTGCATATTCGGCTATGCCGGATTTTTCGCGTTCAGTACGCTTTTTATAGTTATCAAATTCCGCCGCCGTGCGCAAAAGCAGATCGTTTTTCTTTTCAAGCTCCGCTTTAAGCTTTTCGGTTTCCGAATCCTTTTTATTCTTTTTTTCTTTTTTCGGCTCCGAATGCGGCTCTTTTTCTTCCTTTACCTCTTCCTTTAAGGTATCGGGTTCCTTTTCAGCGTCGGTTTTTGTTTCTTTTGTTTCTTCTGCCACTTCTATTCCTCCATATCCTTCTGCGCCTGCGATATAATTTCGCCCAATTTAAACGCCGTATACTCAACGCACGGCATTATCCTGTCGTAAGACATTCTGTTAGGACCTATAACCCCTACCGTGCCGCTGTATTTATCGCCGCCGTATTTTGCGGCTATTATGGCGTCCGAGCTAAGCTCCCTGAATCCGGTATCGTTTCCGAATATAACGCCTACCGCACCGTTTATTCCGTCGAGAAGCGAAAGCATCGGCTCGCGCAAATTCACAAGCGATATTATTCGCCTTGCGGCGGCGGCGTTATCAAAAACGCTGTAAAGCGCAGCTTCGTTGGTTAAGGATACGTTTGAAGCTTCCATACCCTCCGCCATTTCGGCTGCTGCGGATAAAAGCGGCATATACGCAAACGCGTCAATTCCGAGCGCTGCCGCCACGCCCTGCATATAAGCCCTTGTAAGCTCGCATAAGCCTTTGCCGTTTATTTTCTTTTCGGCAACTTTTGCAAACTCATTTATATGCCTAAGGTCAAACGGAATATCGGTTCTGATAAGCCTGCTGCGCGTTCTTCCGTCGTTTGTAATAAGCACAAGCATTACTGTTTTTCTGCCTATCGGCAAAAGATCGAGCCTTCTTACGGTTAAACCGCCGTTTATCACAAAGCAGGTAACCGAAGGCAAACCCGTAAGCTTTGATAAAAGCGTTCCCGCAATTTCGGGAATTTTTTCGGGCGCCGCGTGTATATCGGAAAGGCTTTCATCTATAAACCGCTTATCGCCCGACTGTATTTTTTCAGGCTGCATAAGCGTATCAACATATACTTTAAAACCGTTGCTTGTAGGCACCCTGCCTGCCGAGGTATGCGGCTGCGCCAAAAGGCCCAAATCGCAAAGCTCGCTCATTTCATTACGCAGAGTTGCGGCAGACGGCGCGTTTTTAAGAATTAAATTAAGCGCCTTTGAACCCACCGGCTCGCCCGTTTTAATATATGTTTTAGTTACCGCTGCCAAAACCGCCTGTTTTCTCGGTGACAGCTCCATTCCGTTTCACCTCGGTTAAAGCTTTTGTTTGTTAGCACTCTATGCTTTCGAGTGCTAACGATTATTATTATAGCCCCGAATTGCAAAATGTCAAGTGTTTTTTAAAAAATAATTTGACTTTTCCTGACCTTTTTACAATTTGTTCACAATTAAAGCTTGCGAATAAAAGAAAAGGTAACGCCCGTTATCTTAAGGACGTTACCTTTGCTATTAAAACATTTTTACTATCAAGGGAACAATATAGGTAATAAACGTAACGATTGCTCCGGCGCTCAGCACACCCAGCATTATTGAAGGAAAGGCTTTTTTAAGCGGCATTTCAAGCATTGCCGCTATAAGCGCGCCCGTCCATGCGCCGGTACCGGGCAGCGGTATCGCAACAAAAATAAACAAGCCCCAAAACGCATATTTCTGCACGGTTTCCGATTTGCTGTTGGCTTTGTTTTCAAGCCTTGTTACAAGGCCGTTAAGCTTAGGCATTTTTTCCCTCATAAAAGCAAATATCTTTTTTATAAAAATTATAATAAACGGAACGGGAACCAAATTGCCTATTACCGAAACAAGCACCGCCGCCCAAAACGGCAAGCCCCTTGCAACCCCTATCGGGATAGCGCCGCGCAGCTCGATCACAGGCACCATTGAAACCAAAAACGTTGTTAAAATTTTACCGAAAAAAGTGTTTAAAAAAGCCATAGGGTTCTCCTTTTACCGTTTAACAGATGAAATAAGTTTTTTAACGCAAGCCGCTATAAATTTAAAATTAACCGCCGCCGTAAGCAGCAGGCATACTGCCTGAACAGCCGTACTGCCGCGCAATTCGAGCACCGAAAACAGCGTTTGAACGGCAATAATCGCAGTGTTGACGGCTATATAACCGCCGTACATTTTATACGGCAGGGCTTTTTTTACATTAAGGGAACGTATTATAAAGACCGCAAAATAGCTTATAAACGTAGCCAGCGCCGCCCCCTGAACGCCAAGCGGAGAAGGAATAAAAATAAAATTAAGCGCTATATTTATCGCCGCTCCCGCAAAGGCCGTTATAAACGACATACCGCTTTGCTTTGTTATAACGTACACCGTGCCCACAAACGAGGTGAACGCCGTAAAGATCATAGCGGCGCTTAATACCGGAACATATTTCCACGCCTCGTAATACTGCTTTGCGGCAAGAATTTTTATGGCGGGCTTTGCAAAGGCTATTACCGCCGAGCCTGCAAGAAACATAACCGCCTGAAACGAACGCCATACACCCGAAAAGAATTTAATATGCTCTTTTCTGTCCCCGTGCGACTCTGTTACGGCAGAAAACTGCCACGCCTGCATAAATATGGTTGAAACAAGGGTTAAAACCGTGGGTATTTTGTAAGAAACCGTATATATTCCGTTTGCATACTGCCCTATAAAGCCGTTTACCATATATCTGTCCGAAACGCTTGTTATCCACCAAAATATAGTAGTAGGTATAAGCGGTATGCTGTATTTAAGCATTTTAACAAACGCCGCTTTTTTAGGGTGCGGCGTAAACTGCCGCCAAAGCTTTTCTTTAACAAAAAGAAAAACCGTGCTTAAAAGATCAGCCGCCACAACAGACAAAACGTACCCCGTAACCCCTATTTTAAGCACTGCCAAAAACAGAATGTTAAGACCGATTACAAGCGAGGTGTTTATTATGCCCTGCACCGCAAAAAGCGCGGTATTGCCTACCGCCCTTACAAACTGAGCGCAAAGCGAATGATAGCACGACGCCATTGTGTAAAGAACTATAAGCCACACATAGCCTTTAAAGCTTTTAAAGCTGCAAAGTATCGGCACCGCAATAAGAAACATAAGCGAGCCGGCGGTAATAACCTCAAAGCCGGCGGTAAAAATGCTCCGCCTGCCGCGCTCGTTATCAAGCGCAAAGCGGAAAACGCCCTCTGTAATGCCGAGTGAAATTACCGGAAAAAGCATATTTGCCGTTTGAGTTATCAGGTCGGCGGTGCTGTAATCGGCGGGAGATAAATAGCCGGTATAAAACCTGACCATAAAAAAGACCAGTATTTTAGAGCCGAATGTGCCTATGCTTATAAGCAATGTGTTTGAAAGCAGGGTTTTATATTTGTTCATATAATAATATATTCCCCCTTTTTGAAAACAAAACCATTTTAGCATACAAAAGGGAAAAAATCAACTTTAAAGTATAACCCTTAATATGAACAAATCGCCGCAAACCGCAAACTGACAGTTTCCGTTAAGCTTTTCCGTAACATAGTGAATACTTTGGGTTCCGAAGCCGTGCCCGTGCTCCCTGCTGCGCGGTATACCGTCGATTATTTCTGGCTTTTCGTAAAATGTGTTTTTAAGCTCTATCAAAAGCTTGCTTTCCTTCATTTTTAAATCAAGCGAAATAAATCTCTTTTCACGTTCAAGCCGTAACACCGCATGAATTGCGTTTTCAAGCGCGTTTGAAAGTATCGATGTCAAATCGATATCTGAAACAATAAGCTTTTCGGGTATTTGCACCTCATATTTAAAATCAATGCCGTTATTATGAATATCGCTTTCATAAGACGATAAAATCATATTCACAACAGTGTTTTTGCAGTATTTATGCGGAGCTGTTTTTTCGGTTTGGCTTATAATTTCGTTAATGTACTCCTTAGCGCGCACATATTCCCCATCGTCGATAAACGCCGAAATATTGGCAAGAAAATGCCGCATATCGTGCCGTATAAGCGAAACCGCGTACTGTGACCGCCTGTTAGCCTCAATTTCCTTTTGCGAATTGGCTCTCTGCATTTCTATAAGCCTTATTTTCTGCTCTGCCTCGCGCTTTTCCTCGTACTGCTTAAAATACACAAGCAGAAACAGCAGATATGCTATACACAACGCAAAGCCTAAAAATTCCGCAACTATCGCCTTTCCCGAATAAAGAAGCCCCGTGTAAACTCCGGTAAGATAGTCGAAAAGGTAATATGTAAGCGGCATAACTGCTAAAATAAGCAGCTCCTTATCGGGCTTTTGTATCAGCTGAGCCGTAGCTTCCGAAACAAACCTAAGCAGCAGCGCAAAAACCGTAACCGTTGTTATAACGCGCGCGCCGTAATACACGGTCTCAAGTCCGCTGATCTCCTCTGCGGCAATTCCTACCCATTTGCTTATCTGACAGCAAAGGTAGCCCGTTAAAACCGACATAAGCGAAAGCACAAGCTTATACTTGTAAAAGAGCATAAGAAACAGCACAAGCGGCAAATGAACTATAAACGGGTAAACCTGCCTTGTCACGGTCTCGCCGAACAGTGCGAACACCCCGATATAAACCGCGCCCACAGCGCACGAAAAGCCGAACAGTATAAATATGTTTTTACGGGTTAATTTTATTCCCAAAAAGGCCGCCGATATGTAAACCCCGAAAAGAAGAGTGGTTGCGTTATGCAGTGCAACCAGTATGCTTTCAATCATTTTTCTACCTCTCAGTCACGGAACATCATTGAAAAATAAGCTTCCTTAAACGCCTTGGTATATCCTCTGGCTATCGGAATATTGCGCCCCGATTTAAGATATATTTCGCTTGCATCAAAATGGTCCACACTCGGCATATAAACAAGATAACTGCGGTGACATTTAAAAAAGCCGTCGTCTTCGATTAATTTTTCTTCTAAAGAATATAACGGGTCTACCGCGTAAATGACTCTGCCGTTTTGCATATAAAAAATAACCCGCTTGTTCTGCGCCTCGGCATATTCTATATCGTGAAAGTATATTTTCTGATATCCGAAGGTTGTTTTTAAAACCGTGTTTTTAGGTTCTTCTGCAAACGAAAGGCAGACGTCGTCAAGAACCTCCTTTATCTTTTCATAAGACACCGGCTTTAAAAGATAGCCCTGCGCCTTAACCTCGTATGATTCCAAGGCAAATTCGGGCGAGGAGGTTAAAAAAATTATTTTAACCGCATTGTCGCTGCGCCTCAGCTCCCTTGCGGCGTCCATTCCCGTTTGCAGCGGCATAATAATATCCAAAAAAACCACGTCCATTCTGACAGACGCATTTTTTGCAAGCAATGAGTCGCCGTTATCAAAGCTGTATATTTCAACGGGTGTTCCGCTTAGATCAGACCATTTTTTCACCATATCGACAGCCCTGTTCAGAAATTCCGTATTATCGTCGCAAACGGCAATTCGCATCATATAATATTCCTCCGCAAAGCACAAAATACCATTATTATTTTACTATGTTTTATTATCTTTTTCAAGCTTGTATTACATTAACCGCCTGCATTTCACGCCGAAAAAACGGCATTTCGCGCCGAATGCATTTTTCGCCTTATAAAATGAATAAAATAATAATTATGACAAGGGCGGAGGGCCGGCGCTTTTCGCCCCCGATATTGGGAGGTATTCTGATGTTAAAAACAAATCGGCAAGGCGGCATATTTTCAAAATTCTTTGCCGCCGTATGCACACTGTGCCTTACAGCGTCCCTCGGAGCTGTAACGGCAGGCGCGGCGGGAAGCGGAAAAGTTTCCGTTTCGTCAGGCACTGCGGAAAGGGGCGGCACGGTATCGGTTTCCGTAAATATGGCGGAAAATCCGGGAATTTACGCAATAAAGCTAAGAATGCATTACGACAGCTCCGCTTTAACTCTTGAGGCGGTTTCAACCGGAACGGTTTTTGATCGCAGAGATATTACGGCGTCAAAGGATCTAAGCAGTAACCCGTATGTTATTGTTTGCAAATCCGGCGATATAGCAAACAACACTAATACGGGAAACATAATCACCATGAATTTCAAGGTTAAAGAAAACGCCGAATACAAATCATATGCGGTAACCGCCGAAATATGTCAGGCTATAAATGTTAAAAATGAGGAACACAGTATGAGCGCTGATAACGGCAGCGTAAACGTGGTTAAGTGCATACATTCAAAGGAATGGCGCGTAACAACCGCCGCAACCTGTGAAAAGGACGGAACAGAAACGCTTACCTGCACAAAATGCTCCGAAGCATTTGAAACAAGAACGATAAGCGCTTATAAGCACAGGAATACCGAAGTAAGAAACGCCAAGGCGGCAACAAAAAAATCCGAGGGCTACACAGGCGATACATACTGTAAGGATTGCGGCAAGCTGATAAGCAAGGGTAAAGCCACCGAAAAGCTTAAATCGGACGTTTCTTCCGATAAATCCTCTTCGTCCTCCGTTTCGGCTTCATCAAAGCCCGACAAAACAGAAAGCACAAAATCAGAAAATAATAAGTATACAATAATAACCGGCAAAAATTCGGTTTTCGGCAAAAATTCAAAAAAGCCGCTGACCTTTGCTTCCGACGCGGATTTCAGTGAATTTATCCGTGTAGAGATTGACGGAAAAACCGTAGAAAAAACAAACTACACCGCCGAAAGCGGCAGTACGGTAATAACCTTAAGCGCGGACTTTTTAAGCACGCTTACTAAAGGAAGGCATACAATTTCCATAGTTTCAAAATCCGGAACCGCAGACACGGAATTTACGGTTGAGGAAACGGCAGATACCCAAAGCGATAAGAGCTTAAGCACAGCAGACGCTCCCGCCTCTAAAGAGGAAGCAAAATCGTCTAAGGCGTCTGTTATAATAATCACCGCAGCGCTTATTCTTGCGGCAGGCGCCGTCGGCGCGTTATACTTTTTTAAGCAAAGGAGAGGTTAAGCTTGAAAAAAAGACTGCTCAGCTTGATTCTTGTTATAGCGCTTGCCCTGACAGCTTTGCCGTTCACGGCATTTGCTCAAACAAACGGAATTATGTACGGCGACGTTAACATCGACGGGGATATCGATCTTCTTGACATTTTAACAATGGATCTTTATCTTGTTGAGGATAACCCCGCAGATTTCAGCTTTGCAAATGCAGATGTTAACGCCGATAACGAAATCGATCTTGTTGACATGCTGATCTTGGAAAAATATTTGGCGGAATGGGACGGTATTCATTTAGGTCCCGCGCTTGTAACCGTCAGCTTTTACGACGGTGAAAACCTGATAGATTCGTTAATAGCAACCAAGGGCTATCCGTTAGGCGAGGTGCCGTCTGCGGCAAAATCCTCAAAGGCAAACGCAATTCTTGAAGGATATTATACCGATAAAGAGCTTACTTCACCGTTTTATGCGGAAAATCCCGTTGATGGGAATATGTCGGTTTATGCCAAGTATACCGCAATGGAGGATATGGTTGAGGACTCGCCCGTTTCGTTTGCGCGTATGGATCAGCCGACAAACACAACCTTTGAGATAAAACGGCTTTCGGGCGAAATTCTGCCGCAGAACGCCGCGGCTCTTGTTGTTAAGGACGGCTCTGACCCGATTACCGTTACAATTACCGACGATAATAACGACGGTATTTACACGGTTAAAGCCCCAAACGGTTATAACGAGGGCAGCTCGTACGAGCTTAACCTTGCGGACGGCTGGTGCTTTGCCGATAAAGACTCCAATATAAAGACCGCCGCCTTTTCAATAGCAAAGCAGGCTGTAAACAATATTGCAATGAACGCCTCGAACCACTATGTTAAATACAGTGATCCGGCATTGCTCAGTGCCGGCAGTATTGTAACCTGCGAGGGCGTAAATGTCGGCGACCTTATATGTTTCTATAAAACAACAAGTCCGAAAAACAGGGACTACACAAGCGGAAACGCCTATATGGACGACCCTGAAACATGGTTCAAGGCGGGCAGCATTTCGGGAAATAAGGTTACTCTTGCAGCCCTTGAAGAATCGGACAACGAAAAAATGTACGATATACCCGATAACTTCCCCGTTATCGGCTCATTGCCGAGCGGTAACGGCGGCAAGCTTACCTTAGCTCCCGACAGCGACGGCTATACGCTCGATACCTCCGCTTATGCTTTAATGATAGGCGAAGAAAACGGGAACTTAAATTATGCAATCGGTAAGGTAAGCGTGGGCGACTTTATTTCGGTTTATGCGTCGCAGGATAATATAAACGCAAATAATGTATATTACGGAAAAATTACCGATTATAACAGCATTACGGGAGAGATAACATATGTAAAATCTTCTGCGGAAGAAATAGAGACCGCAGCGGATATGTACATAAAGCCCGTTGTTTCGGGCGAAGAGCTTGTCAGCGAAGAAGCCAAAGCAAGAATAGAGTCTACCGTTTACAGTCAGGTTGAAAACAGCGGCTTTGCAAAGCAGGCAGCAGAGCAGCTTGCGTATATGGCGGTTAAAACGGACGGCTTTAAATCTATGCCGGGCGTAAAGGTTTTACTGACCGATGAAAACGGTCAGGCGGTATCAGCCGCTAAGCTTGCCGCGCGCAACATAAGCAAGGGTTTTGAATTAAAGGACGGCGTTAAGCTTAAGGTAGAGGTTATAACCTCAGGCGATCAACTGCACTTTAAAGACAGGGGAGCGGTTCAGCTTGCCGTGGGAATTAACGCGCAGTATGAAATCGAGGCTCAGGACGGCAAGGTTATGCTTAATCTCGACGCCTCATTCGTGCAGGAAATAGCGCTCGGCATAACCGCAAACGGAGAACTGGTTAAAACAAAGCTGTTGGGAATAATTCCGGTTCCGTGCGGCGTTAAGGTAGGCGCGTCGGTTGATATTAAGAGCTTTACGGGAATAAGAATCGACGCTCAGGCATATACCGAGGCGGAGAAAGACGCGGGCTTAATGGATCAGCTTAAAAACGCGCTTAAAAATCCCCGGAAGATCGGCGACCTTTTACCCGATAAATTGGGCAGCCTTAAAAAGGGCCTTAATACCGCAGGCGACGTTATCAATAAAATACAGGAAATAAAGGGCAAATTAGAGCAGGCCAAAAAGGACGTTCAAAAGGTAAAGGAATATACCGAAGACATTAAAATGCTTTGGGAAGCCTTAGACGGTATAGAGTCAATGCCGAACGAACAGGAATGGGAGGAGCTTTGCGACAGGCTCGGCGAGACGAATATATCAAAAGACCTTATGGATATGATGGATATAACCGCCGAAACAGAGCTTAACGCCGACCGCTATGCCGACGGTATGAGCGACCTTTTGGCTAAATACAGCGAAATGCTTGACAAGGAAACCGATTGGGTTAAGCTTGTAGATAAGGAAATGTGCAAAAGCGAAATCAGGGTATGCGGTCTTGCTATTGCATTTTCGGCTAACTTTGTTGTCCGTGCCGACGTTAACGTTGCAATGGGCGCAAGCCTGCAGTACGAGGTGGGCAAAAGATATACCTTCTGGGTTAAATTCGGACTGTTCAAGCCGAGCGCCGGAAGCGAAACCATAGATCTTATCGACGAGCAATTTGCTTTCCAATATTACGTAATGGGCAAAATGGGTCTTAAAATGGGCATTAAGGGCGCTATTTCGTTTGCAATCGGTTCTTCCGATATAGCAAGCGTCGGAATTTCGCTGGAGTTTGGCCCGTATGTTAAGCTTTACGGATTTTTCGTTTACGATTATCAGCGTATGCGCGGCGCAAATTCTTCTCAAACCGTTACCGCAACAAAAATGGGCGGCGCGATATATATGGATTTCGGTCTGTACCTTATAATATCGCTTGACGCCGAGGCAATAGGCGGAATGTTTGAGGCAAGCTACGATTTTGTAAATAAGGAATACCCCTTGGTAGTGGCGGGCACCAAAATCTACCCGTATGAATTTAATTTAAAACCGACAAGCGATGATAAGCTTTGCGTATACGATACCGATAAGGACAGCTCCAACGGCATCAGTATGCGTCTGCCGAGCCACTATCGCAATCTTACGTGCGTTGATATGGCGACCGGTAAGAATACTATAAAAAGCTTCAATATCGATAAATATAACATCACGTTCTCAAGCCCCAATTTCTCTCTTGCGTACGATATGTATAATTCCCCCGTTATAAATGTCAACGTGCCTGAAAACACGCGTTATATGTCGTGCGATATGACGATCACATATAAGGGCAACAAACTGCCATTCAGCAATTATGATATGCAGCTTACCGTTCCCGTTTACTGGACCAATCTTACAGAGGAAGAACGTGTAGAGTATACGGCTAACATACGCTTAGGCAACGAGACAGACGGATACGAGACAGTATGGAGCCATCGTGCATATAAGGGCGAGGAATTCACACTTCCCACAGTAGATGAGCTTAAAGAAATCGTAGGCTATGACAGCACGAAGTACGACTCCTTTGAGTTTGAAAACGCCGGTCAAAAGGTAAGCATAATCGCAGATACCGATTATGTATGCAATGTAAGCTATAAGCCCTATACCGTAACGGTAAGCGGCATACAAAATGCCGACGGAACCACTGCAAGCCAAAGGTTTACTACCTATTACGGCAAGGCGTTTGATTTCAGCAAGCTTGAAAACACGGGTATAAACAAGCCGAATGTCGATCACGATAAAGCAAAATTCACCAAATTTACGGGAGTAAGCACAACCGCCGTAATTCAAACGGGAACAGACGAATACGGCAGCCCCGTTACCGATGTAATAGATCTTAACGAGCCTATAACCGGTAAGGCGGCACAGGCAATTGCCGAGGGCAAGGTTCAGGCATTTGCGGATTATGCCGATAATTCGGTTCTTGTAACCTATAAATTCGTAGGAATAGACGCCGAGGACCATATTGAGCGCATTAAAAAATCAACCGCCTCAACATTTGATTACAACGCAGTTGTTGCCGAAAACGGTATGGCAGTTAAAACCATTTCACCGGAACCCGGCATTATAAATTCAAGCATTGTTTATACGGTTGAGTGCTGTGAAATAGTGGGCGAAAAATACACACTTTCGTTTGAAGAAAACGGAGGCAGCACGGTTCAGGATATTGAACGCGTAGGCGGCAGCCTGATAGGCGCGCTGCCTGCACCCGCACGCCGCGGCTATAGCTTTATAGGCTGGTTCTCCGATTCTGAGCTTAAAACCCCATTTACTTCAAGGCTTATGCCTAAAGAAAATAAAACGCTTTATGCAAAGTGGGAAGCAAAAACCGTTAAGGTTACGCTTGACGTTAATAACGGCAACGATTGGATTCCCCCCGAAAGCGGAATAAGAAGCGTAAGCTTCGGCAGTGCATACGGCGAGCTGCCTATAGCTACACGTGCAGGGTACGGCTTTGCAGGCTGGTTTACGGCGAAAAACGGCGGCAGCGAGGTTTTAAGCACAAATACCGTAGATTCGGAATCGGATATTACACTGTACGCTCATTGGAGACTGCTTGTAACCATCGAAAGCGAGGGCGCATTTACCTTTACCCCGATCGAGGAAACCTACAACGGCACTGCCTTTGCGCCGGTATACGGTAATATCCCCGCCGGCAACGCCGAACGTCCGCTTACAATAAAGGATTTCACCTTTAAATATAAAAAGCAGGGCGAGGACGCATATATTACAGGCGAGCCGATAAACGCCGGCACATACGACGTTGTAATATGCCGCGAAGCCGATAATTACTACAACGCGTTTGAAATTTCGGCAGTAGGCGTGGTAAAAATCAATAAAACCGTTTTTGAGATTAAGGAAAGACCTACCAAAGACGACTTTACCTTCAAACAGACTAAGTTCTGTGAAATTTTGCTTACAATGAATGAATCGGGTTATGCAAAGCTCCCTGCGGACAGGGAAAATTTTGATATAACCTACGGATTGCATTACTCTGTTACCAACCATTCCGTATTCGGTGATGTAAAGCTCGGCACACCGTTAAAGGTTCAGCCGTTCAATTATTCCGATTGGAAACAGACCTCTTATAAATTAGAGGTGAAGATTACCAATCCCAACTACGAATTTTTGCTGCCCGATTTAACAGGAAACTGGTCGTACGTTCCGTTCTCCGGCAGCTTCGGAATTGAAAAATGGGCGCCGAATCAGGGTGAATCCGGCGGTATCGAGCAGAAAGAGTTTACGGTTGAAAACAACGCCTTTACAATCACAACGCCGGGGCAGCTGTTATATCTGAAGCAAAAGGTTTACGAGGGCAACAAGGCATACAACAGCTCTGATATAACCTACACCTTGGGCAGCGATCTTGATATGTACGGGTATTATTGGAGTTCCCCGATAGGCTCGACAAGCTACGGCCGTCAGGGCTTTAAAGCAAACTTCGACGGCGCCGGTCATACCATAAGCGGTCTTTACGCAAAATCAGCAGATGCTGAGGGGCGTTTGGCGCTGTTTGACGGAGTAAGCGGCACAATAAAAAACCTAATGGTGGAGGATTCGTTCTTCTACGGCGAGAACTGCGGCGGCATTGCAGTTTCACTTTGGGGCGGTACGATTGAAAACTGCTCTGTTGATGTTATAATGGGCGGCGAGAAATTCAGTACCGAGTATGACGATAATATCAACATAGGCGGAATGGCGGCATATATGCTTTCCGACAGTAATATAATCAACTGCACAAGTTCCGGTATTTTCTTCCGTAAACTAAACGGTAAGGGTACTGCGTATATAGGCGGTATGGTAGGCGGGGCGCACGGAGCAGCGTCAGGCAGTACCGCAGAGGGTTCAATTTCAGGGTGTATAAACAAAGCCACGTTATCCGGCGAATATTCGGGCGGTATAATCGGTTATTTAAACGGCGTTTTCAACATTGAAAACAATAAGTTCGACCAAGGAACACCCGCAAAGGAAATCGGCACCTTATCAGCCTACTGATTAAAAGCCGAACGGGTCGGTATTTTGATGTAAAGATTTTTTAGAGAACACGGGCGGATAAACACTGCAAATTTAATATTGAACAACAAGCACTTGTTACCGACCGAAAGAGAGGTCGATAAACAGGTGCTTATATTTTTTCAAAAAATCAGAACACAAGGGAAAAATCATATTTTCCTACGGGCTATTGGGTAAGAGGTAAAAACTTCTTGCCCTTTTTTAATGCCCGCAGAACGGGATATTTTTGCTCCTTGAAAACCGAATAACAGCCGCCAGAGTGATACCTGCCGCAGCGGACAGCAGAGCCAAGATATGAGCCTGCCCACTGCTTAATCCGTGCATAGCACCGACAGAGAAAACGCCGCTTTGAAAAAGCGTGGAACTGTATGGAGTGACTGTGTTTACATACCTGTTGCTCATTTAGCAGGTAAATAAAATAAGGAGGTAACGCTTATGTACTATCTGAAACCGAAACGAAAACGCCGAAAAGAGGATACCGATGCAAAAGTTAAGTATTGTCGATGCCGAAACGCTTCTCTATGAGCTGCTCGATAAGCCAAGCTTTGTGGTGGACGGTCTTATCCCGACAGGGCTTACCCTGTTCTGCGGCTCTCAGAAAATCGGCAAGAGCTGGCTTATGCTGAAGCTCTGCCTGTGTGTATCGCAGGGACTTCCCCTGTGGGATATGCCCACAAGGTCTGGAGATGTTTTGTATCTCTGCCTTGAAGATACCTTTTTCCGCATACAGGACAGATTGTTCCGTCTGACAAACGAGGCGGACAAACGCCTGCATTTTGCGGTGGTAAGCTGCAAGCTGTCGGACGGTCTGCTCGTTCAGCTTGAGGAATATCTGAAAGAATATCCAGACAGCAGGCTCATTGTCATTGATACCCTGCAAAAGATACGCACCGCTTCTAAGGATAACGCCTATGCAAATGATTACGGGGACATTTCTCTTGTAAAAGATTTTGCCGACAGGCACTCTCTGGCGGTTGTGGTGGTACACCATATCCGTAAGCAGAATGACAGCGATGTGTTCAGCTAACCTCTTCCTTTTTCAAGTACTTGAAAAAGCATTCCATGACAGCATTATCATA
>ERZ773188.955-NODE-955-length-34625-cov-6.819815_pt1 | contig 34625 bp, 29 predicted proteins | sample MGYA00581011_ERZ773188 | MGnify/ENA primary metagenome ERZ773188 (study PRJEB29015, sample SAMEA2737798) | human gut metagenome | biome: human gut; feature: human-associated habitat; material: faeces | place: China | collected 2012 ...
CATCATCTTGGCGGTGATGGGCTCGGTGCGGCACATGATGGCGTCGGGCTGGAACGCGGCGAGCTCCTTGACGTAGGTCTCCTCGTCGTTGTGGCTGCACAGCTTCACCTCGAAGTCGTTGGACTCGAAGATATGCGTCGCGATCTCATTGAGCTCGATGGTGTAATAAACCTTGAACTTAGCCATGATAAAAAACCCCTCTCAAAATATTATAATTGTTGATTTTATTTCCCGATCTCCCGATCTTCTGTCAGTTCGTTCATTGTACACCCGCTCTTTCATAAAAGCAAGCGATTTGCCGATTTTTTGCAGGAATTTATGCATTTTCTTTGCGTCTTACCACTAATTTTGAAAACATACTTTCACAAAATTGAACACATTTACAAAAATGCACAAGTTCTCTCGGAAAACTTGTGCATTTTATCAAAAGCGGCCCTCCGCGGCAGCGGAGGACTCCTTTCTTTTTCTCTTATGCCGCCGGCGCCGTCTCGGACGTCTGCGGCGTCTCCGGTATCGCCGGCGTCTGCGTCGGATCGACATCCGGCACGCCCGGGTCCGTCATCGTTGCGCCCGGGTCCGTCGTCGGCACGCCCGGGTCGCTCCCCGGCACCGTCGGATCCATTGCCGGCACATTCGGGTCGACCGTCGGATCCGCCGCCTTGCCGACGAGAATGATGCGGTTGCGGCTCTTGTAGCGGCTCGTCGCCTCATAGGTCGAGGAAAGCAGCGTCCCGTCGCCCGCGTACACATTGCGGTAGGTCTTGACCACATAGCCGGTATACGGCGTCTGCTCCACCTTCTGCTCGCCCGGCGCGAGCGTGTCGGTCTCGACGAGCTCCTCCTCATAGGGCGTCGTGCTGATGAGCTCCGTCACGATCTTCACATAATGGTCGTCGGTCTTGGTGCCGAGAAGGGTGATCTTGATGTAGTCCTTTTTATCCTTTGTAAAAAAGTCTGCCTGCACCTTGATGGGGTAGAGCGTATTGTTGCGGAACTCAAACTCCGGTCCGCCGCTCGCCACCGTCGCGTCCAATCCAAGGCCGATGTAGTCGGAGGCGTAGCCGTGGTTCACGCGCTGCACAATCTCAAGGTTCGCGTACAGCACCGCCGCGTAGAGCGTCGAGCTCGCCTGGCACGCGCCGCCGCCGATCATGTCCACGGTCTTGCCGTTGAGATAGCCCGGCGCGGGCGAATAGCCGTTTTCCGCCGTGAACGGCGTCACCAGCGGGCCGTACTTCATCGTGTCGCCCGCGTTGAGGATGTAGCCCGTGATGCGCTCCGCCGTCAGCTGCACGTTCTTGTGCCGCCCCGGCGCGCCGCCGACGCGCGTGGTGTAGCTGCTCAGCTCGTCGCGGAACAGTCCCGCCTCCAGCTGCTCGGTCGTGACCTCCGGCCGCTCGACCGTTGCCCGGACGGTGAAGGTCTCCCCCGGCACCGCCGCGTCGTAAGCGCTCTGCAAGTCGGTGAGCGTAAAGCTCACCCCCGCATGGCTCGGGATGATCTTCTCATTTTCAATGTCGTAGCTCGCGTTGACCTTCTCGCCCACGAGCTTTTCCCGCTCCGCCGCCAGATCGACCGCCTGCGCGGGCACGGTCTCGTAGCTCGCCTCCGCGTCCGGATCGCCGTACAGCGTCACCTGGAGCGGGCAGCCCCCGCCAAGGTATGCGCCGCGCAGCGCGTCGCCGATCACACGCCGCGCCTGCTCCCGATCCGGGATATGGCGGCCGTCCCTGCTTTTGGTCACGCTGACCTCGTTCTCGGTCGTCAGAGCGATGGCAAACTCCACCGGCTCGCACTCCAGCGCATCCAGCACCGGCTCCGCCGCCGCGCAAAACGGCTCCTCGGATACGATGCTCTCCTCAGGCTCGGTAAAAAGCGAGAAAAGGAAGCCCGCGCCGCTCTTGAAAAAGCCGTCGCCCTTCGCGCTGCGCACCCGCGCCAGCGTATCCGCAGCTTTCCGGCAGTCGATGTCCGCCGGAATATCGCCCAGCGCCACACCCGCGATCACCTCGCAGCTGTCTCCCTCCATCACGGCAAAGTCGAGCCGCGCGCTCTGCGCGTCAATGACCCGCCGCGTCAGCTCCGCCGCCGCCTGTTCCTCGGTCATGCCGCCGTAGTCCACGCCGCCGACCGTCGTGTTGGGATAGATGGTCCCGCTCAGCGTCGCATAGGCGCACAGCCCCAGATACGCCGCGGCCAGCACGCCGAGCGCGATACCGGCAATGGCCCATCCTCTTTTGCCGCCCTTCGCCAAATGCTTGCCGCCCTTGCCGGCGCTCTCCGCCGTCTCCGCGGCCTCGTTTCTCTTTTCCTCAAAGGCACCCAGGTTTTCTTCCATTCCGGCACCCTCCTGCTGTTCTGAATCAATATCCCGCTGTGTATACCACAGCCAGTCTATTGCAGTATAGCATAGATTTTGCGAAAAAGAGTAACGATTTGGTTACAATTTTTACGCCGTTTTGGCAGCCCCCGTGCGCGGGATGCGGATGGTCAGCCGGATCTCCTCGTCCGTGTCCTCCCGCTCGCACGCCGCGTCCACCCCCGCGCGCCGCATGATGCCCATGCTCCGCCGGATGGTGTTGAGAAACAGCCGCACATCCTTCACGATGAACGTCGGCCTCCGCCGCGGCGGCGTGACCGCCGCGCGCTGCAAAACCGACTCGATGTACGCCTCCGCCTGCGCCACATTGCAGCCCCGCTCCACGATGACGCGCAGCGCCGCCAGTCGCTCGTTCTCGTCGCTCAATCGCAGCAGGGCGCGCGCGTGCCGCTCGGAAAGCCCCCCCTCGCGCAGCAGCGCCACGCACGCAGGCGAGAGCCGCAGCAGCCTCAGCTTGTTCGCCACCGCGCTCTGCGACTTGCCCAGCCTCTCCGCCGCCTGCTCCTGCGACAGACCGTAGACCGCGATGAGCTTTGCGATGGCGGCGGCCTCCTCCATGTAGTGCAGGTCCTGCCGCTGCAAATTTTCGATCAGCGAGAGCAGCGCCGACTTCTCCTCGTCCGACCGCACCGCAAGGCACGGCACCTCCCGCAGACCCGCGAGCTTCGCCGCCCGCAGCCGCCGCTCTCCCGCGATCAGCTCGTAGCCGTCCTCCCCGCGCCGCACGGTCAGCGGCTGCAAAATGCCGTAGCGCCCAATGCTCTCCGCCAGCTCGCGCAGCGCCTCCGGCTCAAAGTATTTCCGCGGCTGATCGGGATTCGCGCGGATCGCGTCCACGCTCAGATACAGCACGCGCCGGCCCGTCCACATTCCCTTGTGCATGATCTCCATGGCGTCCCCTCCTATCGCGGTCTCCCCGCATCCTTGTCCCCATTCTAAAAGCGGCGGCACGCAAAGCCGCGCGAATTTTGTCAGGGAATCGGGAAAATTTTCATTTCCCCGATCTTCCTATTTACGAATCGCTCCGCTTCGTGTAAAATAAAGGGACTTATGATCGAACGAAGGGAGGCGCGCTATGGCCGGCTATGTTCTGCACCTGAGCGAGCAGGAGAATATCACCCTGTCCGCCGCCGTGACGCGCCGCCTGATCGACGGCGGGGACGGCGACGCCGCCCTGCTCTACCTGTGCCTGCTCAAAAACCGCGGCAGCGCCTCCCCCGAAACGCTCCGCGCCGAGCTCAAATGGGACGAGGCGCGCCGCTCGCGCGCCGAGGCCGCCCTTGCCCGCATGGGACTCGTCAGCGCCCCGAAGCCGGAGGAGCCCACTCCCTCGCCCGTCCCCGCGCCCACCGCCGAGCGCCCCGCCTATTCGCGCGAGGACGTCGCCCGCAAGTTGGAGCAGGACGCGAGCTTTTCCGCGCTTCTGCGCGAGGTCGAGCGCAAGCTCGGCCCGCTCTCCACACCGTCCGTCGGCAAGCTCCTCGGGCTTTACGAGGACCTCGGCCTGCCCGCCGACGTGCTCTTTCTCCTCGTCAACCACTGCATCGCCCGCCACGCCGCACAGTACGGCGCGGGGCGGCTGCCCACCATGCGCCGGATCGAGCAGGAGGGCTACGTCTGGGCGAGAAAGGGCCTCCTTTCCTCGACCAGCGCAAACGACTACCTCAACGCCCTCCACGCGCGCGAGCAGAAGTACCCCGCCTACATGGCAGTCCTTCAGCTCGGCGAACGCAAGCCCTCCCCGAGCGAGGAGAAATACCTCGCCGCCTGGGTGGACATGGGCTTCCCCGCCGAGACCGTCGCCCTCGCGTATGATAAGACCGTCCTGCGCTGCCATGAATTCAAGTGGGCGTACTGCAACGGCATCCTGAAGCGCTGGCACGAAAAGGGACTCCACACCCCCGCGGAGACTGCGGCGGAAAACGCCGCGCCGAAAAAAGAAGAAAAACCGTCCGGCGGCAAGAACGACTGGATGAAGCAATACCTGTAAGGGAGGGGATCTCATGTCCTACGACGGAAAGCTCATGCGCCGCGCGATGGTCCGCTTTGAGGAGGCGAAGCAGCGCCGCGCCGACGCGCTGCACGCGCGCGAGCGCGCGGTCTATGCCGCCGTCCCCCGCATCGCGGAGATCGACGCCGCCCTGCGCGAGACCATGTCCAAGCTCATTTCCTCCGCCCTGCGCCGCGGCACGGACCCCCGTCCCGCCATCGAGGCACTCAGGGAGGAAAACCTCGCCCTCCAGCGCGAGCGCGCCGAGCTGCTCGTCGCCCACGGCTATCCCGCCGACTACCTCGAGGATAAGCCCAACTGTCCCCTCTGCGGCGACACCGGCTGGCGCGGCAGCGAGGTCTGCTCCTGCCTGAACGACTACTATGCCCGCGTCCAGCTCGAGGAGCTCTCCCGGCTCCTCGACCTCGGCACGCAGAGCTTCGAGACCTTCTCCTTTGACGTCTACTCCCCCTACGCCCCCCTTGATCAGGACATTTCCCCCCGCTCGAACATGGAGCGCATCTACGACGCCTGCCGCGACTATGCCTACGAATTTTCCCCCCGCAGCGGCAATCTTCTGCTCTCGGGCGATCCCGGGCTGGGCAAGACCTTCCTCTCCGCCTGCATCGCACGCGTCGTCAGCGAGACGGGCCACTCCGTTGTCTACGACACCGCCGCCCACATCTTCGAGCGCTTCGAGGCGCAGAAATTCTCCCGCGACGAGACCGGCGGCGCGGACGAGGACGTCTCCCGCCTTCTCCGCTGCGACCTGCTCATCATCGACGATCTCGGCACCGAGCTGACCACCGAGTTCGTCCGCAGCGCCTTCTACCAGATCGTCAACACGCGTCTGATGACGAACAAAAAGACCATCATCTCCACCAACCTCTCCCCCGCCGAGCTCTCGCGCCGCTACGGCGCGAACATCCTCTCGCGCATCGAGGGCGCCTACCGCATTCTCCCCTTCTTCGGCGACGACATCCGCAAGCAGAAAAAGTAAAGCGCACGCAAAGAAGCGGCCTCCCTTACGGGAGACCGCTTCCGTCTTTTATTGGATGAGCATATTTTCGCCCACGACCGCCTTCGCCTCGTCCACCGAGGTGAAGTAGGCGTTGAGGATCTGCACCGCGGTCGAAGCCAGCGCGCCGCCGCTGCCGCCCTTTTCGATCACCACCGCCAGCGCGATCTGCGGATCGTCGTAGGGCGCGAACGCCACGAACACGCCGTTGCTGACCTTGCCGCCGGTCTGCGCCGTGCCGGTCTTGGCGGCGGCGTCCACCACGCAGTCCTTGAAATAATACGCCACGCTGCCCGACACGACCAGGTCGCGCATTCCCTGCAAGACCGCCTGCAAATTCTCCGGCTCAATGTCGACGATCTCCGCCGGCGGCTCGTCGTACACATCGACAAGCTCGGCGCTGTCGTAGGTCCGCACCTCCTTGAGCAGATGCGCGTTGTACCGCGTCCCGCCGCCCGCGAGCGTCGCAACGTAGTTCGCAAGCTGCAGGGGCGTGAAGAGCGAGTACGACTGGCCGATGGCGGCGGTCAGCGTCTGACCGTCCGTCCAGTAATGCCCGTCGAGCGAGTTGACGTAGTCCGGCGTGGTCATCACGCCGATCTTCTCCGGGATCTCGATGCCCGTCGGCTCACCGAGACCGAAGGCCGAGGCATAGCGCGCGATCGTGGAGATGCCCGTCCTGCGTCCGATGTCATAGAAGAAATAGTTGCACGACACCTTGATGGCCTCGGTCACGTCGATGCGCCCGTGCGTGCCGCCGTTCTGGTTGTAGAGCCAGCATTTGTAGGCCCAGTCGCCGTAGTGATACACGCCCTTCGTCAGAATGGTGGACTTCGGCGTAATGATGCCGGTCTCCAGCGCCGCGATGGCCGTCACCGGCTTGAAGGTCGAGCCGGGCGCGTAGGTGCCCTGCGTCGCGCGGTTCCAGAACGGCTGGAGCGGATCGGTGTTGTTCTCCGTGTAATCCTCGTTGAAGGTCTTGAGCGAGAAGGTCGGGTACGACGCGAGCGAGAGCACCTCGCCCGTGCCGACCTGCACCACCGCCGCGGCCGCGCCGCGGTCGATGTCGTCCTCCGCCGTCATGCTCTCCACTGTCTCGGCGAGAATGCGCTCCACATCCTCCTGAAAGTCGATGTCCAGCGTCAGCGCGACCGTATTGCCCGGCTCCGGCTCGACGGAGTAGATCTCCCCCGTCACCTTGCCCGCCGTATTGGTCTCCACGATGCGCCGCCCGTTCCTGCCGCGCAGATAGTCCTCGAAGGCCAGCTCCACACCGTCGTAGCCGACGTAGGCGTTCATCGCGTAGCCCTTTTCCTTGTATTCGTTCCACCTCTCGCGCGGGATCTTCGTGACGCGGCCGAGAATGTGCGCCGCCGCGTCGGTCTGGTACTCGCGCACGGACGAGGTGCCGATGTGGATGGGCGCATACGCGCCGTCCTTCAGCTCCGCGATCAGCTCCACGGAAATGTCCGACGCGATAGCCGCCGTCGAGAGCTGGTTGAGCTTCGTCACCGCGAGGCAGTAGCGCAGGCCGACGAGCTTGCGCGCCTCCGCGTCGGTCAGATCCTCATCCACCTTGAACTCCGTGCGCAGCCGCGAGAGCAGCGCCTCGGGGCTCAGCGGCGGGTCGGTGTCGGTCGTCAGCGTGTCCTCGTCCGCCCACTTCTTGCTCACAAGGTAACTGTTGAGCGCCGTGTGCGAGCCGGAGACGGAAAAATCATAGGCGAACGGCGCGCCCGCCGTCAGCGGCAGCGTGTCCTCCCAGACGATCCCCCGGTTTTCCAGCAGCTCGATGAGCCGCAGCAGCTCCTTGTTGAGCGCCGCGTCGTCCGACGGCGTGAGCGAAGTGTCCAGCTCGAGCGTATACACGCTCCGGTTCGTCACCAGCGCCTTGCCGTTCCGGTCGGTCAGGATGCCGCGCGAGGTCACCACCGTCTCGCTCTTCGTGTTCGCGCGGATGGACCGCGCGCGGTACTCCGCGCCGTGTACGATCTGCGCGTCAAAGAGCGTCACGAAATACGCCGCCAGCACCAGCGAGAAGAGCGCGCCGATCGCGAGCAGGCGTCGGCTGAATTGCTTTTTGTCGTCCACGGCAGGCCCTCCCTTCGCGGTTTTTTGCCGTTGTTACAGGGTAAATTTCCGATGCAGGAACACCAGCACCGGGTGGCATACGATCAGCAGCGGCAGCGAGAGCGCCAGCTCCTGCACCGCGCGCAGCGCGATGGCGGACAGCTCCGAGCGTCCGCCGGCGAGCAGCGTGACCGCCGTGATGAGGTCCACAAGCACGAATGCCGCCGTGCTCACCGCCAGCGAGCACAGGATGCCCGGCTGCAGCACGCTCCTCGCGATGAGCGCCGCGAGCAGCGCCGTGAGCGGGAACGCGATCGTGTACAGGCACGGCAGCGGGGCGGTCAGCGCCAGGTCGCACAGCACGCCGAACGCCAGCGCGAACACAAAGCCCTCCAGCCGGTCCTCCATCGACGCGAGCACCGCCGGCAGCAACGGCGGCAGAAAGGGCGCGATGCCCCACACGCGCAGGTGCGAAAGCGTCAGCGCGTGCGCGAAAAGCAGCAGCAGGCACGCAGCGCCGTAAGCGGTCCATTTGACCGCCGTATCACGCGTGGTCGACGGCGACATGGCAGCGCCCCCTTTCAGTCAACAATGTCGAATTCCTTCACGATAAATACCTCGCTCAGCTCACCTAAGTGCGCCGAGGGCGCGAGCACCGCGTACTGCGCCAGTCCGTCGTCGCCCGTGCGTACGGCCTCCACCGTCCCGATGACCAGCCCGCCCGGGTAGAACCCGCCGAGGCCCGAGGTCGTCACCACATCGCCCGAGAGCAGCTGCGCATCGGCGGAAAGATAGCTCAGCTTCAGCCTTCCCTCGCCCATCAGCGCCAGATCGCCCTCCGCGACCGCGACCTCCTGCGTGCGGAACACCCGCGCGCCCAGCTCCGTGTCGGTGTCGATCACCGTCAGCACCGTGCACCAGTTGTAGCCCACCGCGGACACCACGCCCACCAGGTCGCCCTCGGCGGACACCACGCAGTCGTTTTTCTCCACGCCGTGCGCCGTGCCGCGGTTGAGCGTCAGCGCACTCGTCCAGTTCGTGCTCTCGCGATCGATGACCGCCGCGGACTCGAAGGTCAGGTCACGCCGCTGCTCCCGCAGCTCCAGCAGCTCGCGCAGCAGCGCATTCTCCTCGCGGTCGGCCTCGGCCTGCCGCGCGTCGCGCTCCAGCTCCGCCACGCGCTCGCGCAGCGCCTCGTTTTCCGCTATGAGGTCGGAGTAGTCCTTATAATAGCGCTGCTTGTCCTCCGCCCACGTCGCCACCGCCGTGACCGCCGAGCGGAACGGATAGGTCAGCACGCCCACCGCGTTCTGCAAAAAGCCCGACGTCGCGCTCACAAAGCTCAGCACGCTGATGAGCACCGCGCAGGCGGTCGTAATAATGAGCAGCCGCAGGCCGTATTTTTCCAGAAATTCGCGCAAAGCGCAGCCCTCCCTTCGGGGGTCGTTATTTTAGAAGAAGCGCACGCCGAAATGCTTCGTCAGGCATTGCCCCAGCTTCTCCACCGGCAGTCCCATGACGTTGTAGAAGTCGCCGTCGATGCGCTCGACGAGCAGCGCGCCCAGGCTCTGCACGCCGTAAGCGCCCGCCTTGTCCATCGGCTCGCCGGTGGCAATGTAGGCGCGCAGCTCCTCCTCCGTGCAAGGACGGAAGTACACGTCCGTCGATACCGTAAAGGCTTCCGCCTTGCCGCCTTGCCGCACCGTCACGCCCGTGCAGACCGTGTGGCGGTTCCCCGCCAGCTCCGTGAGCATCCGCAGCGCGTCCGCCTCGTCACGCGGCTTGCCGAGCCGGTCGTTCTCCAAAAACACCATCGTGTCCGCCGTGATGAGAATATCCTCCGGCCCGACCAGCGGCGCCGCCGCGTCGGATTTCAGGCGCGCGATGTGCGCGACGATCTCCTGCGGCGCAAGCCCCTCGGGATAGGTCTCCTCCACGTCGGGAACGACCACGGAAAAATCGGTGATGCCCATGCGCCGCAGCAGCTCATGGCGGCGCGGCGACTTGGAAGCCAGCACGATATGCGGCATGATCTCAGTCCTCTTTTCAATACAAATCGTAATATCACGCAGAAAAACTACGTTTCGTTTTCATTTTTACTCCACGCCGCGGTAGAAAAGCCCGCGCGTGATGTCCTTGGGCGTGTATTCCTCCCGCCCCTTGTAGGCCCGCAGCACGCGCACGCACTCCTCCGCCGACTCGGTCGTAAAGCGCAGCCGCGCGTAGGTCAAACCGATTTTCCGGTACTCCGGCTTGTCTGCCAGCCACAGCGTCTTGCCGTTCTGGAGCTCGCTCCGGCAGCCGTAGGCGTGCAGCACCGGGAACCGCTCGCCCACGCGGTCGGTCAGCTCCGGCGCTCCGGCGCACGCGCTGTCCGCGCAGAGAGCGCCGCAGCGCCCCTTAAAGTGCCGGCAGCCGAACTCGTTCGCCACGATGCAGTTTTCCGTGATCATCAGCGGCAGCCGCCCGTAGACAATCGCCTCGCAGGGGATGCACTTGCTGATGTCCCGCAGCTGCTCGTGCCGCAGCTCGAACGACAGCGTCGCGCCCGATAGCCCCTGCTCCTTCAAAAACCGCAGCGCCGCGGAGTTGAACACATTCAGCCCGAAGTCCCCGCGCAGCTCCATATCCAGCCCGCGCACGAGCGCGAAATGTCCCAGATTCCCCAGCACCGCGCACTCCACGCCACGCTCCTTCGCCGTGCGAAGCTGTTCGCGCAGACCTTCCTCGTCCGCCGTCCGCCACACGCGCGGCAGCACGGCGGCAAATTTCGTCCGCCCACGGTATTTCTCCACCTCGACCGACGGCAGCAGCTCCAGCGGCACATACACCGTCTCCACGCCCTCGCGCACCAGCGCATCGGTCAGCTGCCCGGCACGGTAGATCGACGCCGTGAAGCGCGGCGGCTCCGTCGGGTTTTTGATCCTCTCAGCCGGGACAAACGTCCCCTCGCGCCGCTCGGGTATCTCCGTCCGCATCGCCTCCAGCGCTGTGAGCGCATCGCGCCGCAGCGCGTTGAGCGCGCTCGCGCTGACAGACAGTCCGTCCTCCAGCGCCACCGCGCAGTCCGACACCGTGAATGCCGTCCCGCCGGTCTTGCGCAGCCGGGCCTCGGCCTCCTCCGCCGTCAACGCGCGGCTGCGTGCCGCCTCGGGCACAGCGCCCGCTGCGGTGACGGTATGCCCGTCCGCGTCCCCGGCGGTCAGCGTCATCGGTACGCCCGCGTGTATCTCCGCGCGCAGCCTCACAGGTACGAGCCGCATATCCTCTTTTTCATAGGCCGCCCGCAGCGTGCCGAACCATTCCTCCGGCCACCGCGCAGTTTCCGGGCGAACGCCGAACATTTCCTTCCCGCGCCGGCCGCGGTAATAGCCGTCCGTGAACCCGTCGCGTGAGAACGCCAGCGCGAGCTTTTTCTGCTCGTCCGCCGTCGGTGCGCGATGCTCGCGCAGCAGTGCGGCATAGATGCCTGTCACCGCCGCCACATACTCGGGCCGCTTCATGCGCCCCTCGAGCTTCAGGCAAGCCACGCCCATCTCCGCCATCTCGCCGGCATACGCCGCGAGATTCACGTCCTTGAGCGACAGCGGATTCGCGTCCGCCTTCCCGTGCCAGCCATAGCGCAGACGGCAGGGCTGCGCGCACGCGCCGCGGTTGCCGCTCCGCCCGCCGATCACCGCGGACATCTCGCACATTCCCGAATAGCACATACAAAGCGCCCCGTGCGCAAAGGTCTCGATCTCAATCGGCGCGCGCTCCGCGATCTCGCGGATCTCCTCGCCCGACAGCTCCCGCGCGAGCACCGCCCGCGTCATGCCGAGCCGCGCCGCCTCCTCCACGCCCGAGAGCGTGTGCAGCGCCATCTGTGTGCTCGCGTGCAGCGGCACATCGGGGATCACCGCGCGCAGCGTCTCATAAACGCCCCAGTCCTGCACCAATATCGCGTCCACGCCGTATTCGCTCGCCCGCCGCGCCGTCTCGGCGAGCGCGGGCAGCTCGCGGTCGGTCACGAGCGTATTGAGCGTCAGATAGACCTTCACGCCCCGCAAATGGCAATAACGCACCGCCGCCAGAAATTCCTCATCGCTGAAGTTTCTGGCGCTGCGGCGCGCGTTGAAGCTGCCAAAGCCCATATACACGGCGTCCGCGCCGTTCTGCATGGCGGCGGCCAGCGCCTCGCGTCCGCCCGCTGGAGAGAGCAGCTCCGTCATTATTTCCTGTTCTGCAATTTGAACAGCTCGCGCTTGAGCTCGCTGACCTCGTTCTTCGCCTGCGCGGCGTCGTCGATGTACTGCTTGAGCTGGCGGCGCAGCGCCTCGCTGGCCTCGCGCTCCTTGAAGAGCTCGTCGGCGATGTTCGCCGCGGCGAGCACGGCGGCGTCGGTGCGCCCCACCTTCGCGCCGGTGAGCATTTCGTCCATCTTCGTGCCGACGTAAGCGCCGACCTTCTGCATATAAGAGGGGGCCTCCTCGGCGACAAAGGTATACTCCTCGCCGCAGATGCTGACGGTAACGCGGTTTTCCATCGTATGATCTCCTTTCTCTTCCCCGGGAGCAGACGTAATAATACAGTTTTTAATATAACACAAAGTGTATTGGGATAAAAGAGGGATTTTAAAAATTTACAATTTTTGCCGCCGAGGGCGGCGGAACTCACCGCACTTCGTGCGGCACATTTCGCAAGGGCGATTCTCTTTCCGAAAGAGAACCGCCCCTGCGCGACCCCAAGAGAACGCAAGGGGCTGTCGCCCCTTGACCCCCGAACTGCGGCGGTCAAATTACCGTTCAGCAACCGTATGTGAGTGCACCGGCGCGGCACAGCCGCGCTTTCTGCCGCTTTCGATCTGGTCTGCGTCTATGTCCGCTCAGCCGCTGCTGCGGCGGGGTTACGGAAGGCGTCGGCCTTCGGCGACACCGCTTTTTTGCGCGAAAAAGCGGTGAGAAAACGCGCAAGGGGCCGTCGCCCCTTGACCCCCGAACTGCGGCAGTCAAATTACCGTTCAGCAGCCGTATGTAAGTGCACCGGCGCGGCACAGCCGCGCTTATTGCCGCTTTCGATTTGGTGTGCTTCTTGCGGCCGCTGCCGCTCTGCGGCGGGGTTACGGAGACGTTTTATTCCGTCGCCTTTGGGTAAACCTGCACGGTTATATAAAATTCGCTCTCCGGCGGCAGCGTCTCGCCGGTCGACTGCTCATACCGCTCACAGGCTGTCGTATCCGCGGCATACATTTTCTTTCTGCACCGCGCAACACAATGCCCATAATCAAGTGCCATATACCGCCCCGACGATATCACATAGTGCTGCCGAAAAAATTTGCAGTCCCCACAGTCCATGCACGTTTCTCCGTTTTTCCATAAGTGTTATCGTTACAATAACACTTCGTTTGTGGAAAGTCAACCTTTCTTTCGTTAAAATGTTTGCATCATGCTAAAGGAGTGTTATCATGGCAACGGACAAGATCCAGACCGGCATACGCTTTCACGAAGAGATGCTCAAGAAGATCACCTACATCGCGAAAAAGAACCACCGTTCCCTCAACGCCCAGCTCGAGCATCTGACGCAGGAGTGCATTGACGCCTACGAGCAGCAGCACGGCAAGATCAACACGGAGGAATGATCCCTGCACATCCCACCGTAACCCCGCCGCAGCAGCGGCTGAGCGGACATAGACGCAGACCAGATCGAAAGCGGCAGAAAGCGCGGCTGTGCCGCGCCGGTGCACTCACATACGGTTGCTGAACGGTAATTTGACCGCCGCAGTTCGGGGGTCAAGGGGCGACAGCCCCTTGCGTTCTCTTGGGGTCGCGCAGGGGCGGTTCTCTTTCGGAAAGAGAATCGCCCTTGCGAAATGTGCCGCACGAAGTGCGGTGAGTTCCGCCGCCCTCGGCGGCAAAAAAAGGAGCAACACCATGTCCATTCTCTTTGATCCCCGCGACGCGCGCTGCAAGTCCCCCTTCGGCGCGGTCACGACCTTCGCCGCGGTGGACTTCACCTTCTACCCGCGCGGGCACGCCGTCACCGGCTGCACGCTGCTCGCCCACCACGAGTTCTCCGACCGCTGGACGGAGACCGAGCTCCTCCCCACCACGGACGAGGACGGCGCCCCCGCCTTTTCCGGCACCTTCTTCGCCCCCTCGCAGCCGGAGCTGATCTGGTACCACTTCCGCCTGCGCTGGGCGGACGGCGGCGAGAGCTGCTATGGCAAGGACGGCTTCCAAAGCTGGGATAAGGTAACACCCTGGCAGCTGACCGTCTACGACGGCCGCGTCAAAACGCCCGACTGGTTCGGCCGCGGCGTCACCTACCAGATCTTCCCCGACCGCTTTTACCGCGCAAGGACGCGCAGCGTGGACGGTCTGATCGGCTGCCGCACGCTTCACGAGCGCTGGGACGAAACGCCGCTCTGCGGCCCCAACGAGCGCGGCGACTACTGCGAGGACTTCTTCGGCGGCGACCTCGCCGGCATCACGGAAAAGCTCGACTACCTCGCCTCGCTCCACGTCACCACGCTCTACCTCAACCCGATCTTCGAGGCCGCCTCCAACCATCGCTACGATACCGCCGACTACGAAACGGTCGACCCGCTCCTCGGCGACGAGCAGGACTTCCGTACCCTCTGCACGGAGGCAGAAAAGCGCGGCATCCGCGTCATGCTCGACGGCGTGTTCAACCACACCGGCGCAAAAAGCCGTTACTTCAACGCCGACGGCTTCTACCCCGCGCCCGGCGCGGCGCAGGGCCCCATCTCCCCCTACTATTCGTGGTACAGCTTCCACCCCTTCCCCACGGACTATGACGCCTGGTGGGGCATCAAGAATCTGCCCGCCGTGAACGAGCGGAACGAAAGTTATGTCAACTACATCATCACCGACGAGAACTCCATCGTCCGCCGCTGGCTCCGCGCGGGCGCGAGCGCGTGGCGGCTCGATGTCGCCGACGAGCTGCCCGACGAATTTATCTTCGCCATCCGCGCCGTTATGCAGCAGGACTTCCCCGACGCCTACCTTCTCGGCGAGGTGTGGGAGGACGGCACCACCAAGGTCGCCTACTCCAAGCGTCGCCGCTACCTGCTCGGCGGCGGTCTGCACGGCCTGATGAACTATCCCTTCCGCACCGCGCTGCTGTCCTATCTTGCCGGCACGTCCGGCGCGGAGGACTTCCGCGACGCGATGGAGACCATCCGTGAGAACTACCCCTCCCCCGCCTTCTACGGCGCGATGAACTTCCTCTCCACGCACGACACACCGCGTCTGCTGACGCTTCTCGGCTGTGAGCAGCCGCCGGCGGACCGCGATGCGCGCGCGCACTACCGCCTCTCCCCCGCCGAGCGCGAGCGCGGCACGGCGCTGCTCAAGCTCGCCGCGCTGGTGCTTTACGCCTTCCCCGGCTCGCCCACGGTCTACTACGGCGACGAGGCCAGCATGGATGGCTTTGAGGACCCGTTCAACCGCGGCACCTACCCCTGGGGGCACGAGGATAGCGCGCTGCTCGATTGGTTCCGCACGCTCGGCCGGCTCCGCGCCGAACGGGAGTCGCTGCAAAGCGGCGGCATCACCTATCCTCTTGCTGCGGGCCGCGTGCTCTGCTTTGCCCGCCGCGCGGGCGATGAGGTCTCCCTCTGCGCCGTCAACGCCGGCGCGGAAAGCGCCTCGGTCGACCTGCCGTGGGCAGCGCCGCTCGCGCACGACGCGCTCAGCGGCCAGTCGTTTTTAGCCGAAGGCGGTCGGCTGCATATCACCCTCGCCCCCTACGACGCTCTGCTGCTGACGGAGTAAATCGCCTTCTCCCGTTCGGTTTTCCGTGCTGCCGCTTATTTGCGCTCTGCCGATTCTTTTCCGCTGAATTGCGCGGCGCAGTCTCAAAATGTTTCACGTGAAACATTTTGCTTTGCTTTATCCTTTGGTCATTACCCTCTCATTTTACGGGGAGTGATGTTTCACGTGAAACATCACTCCCCGTTTTTGCATATCGCGCAGAAATTTCGTGCAAAATTTTTTCTCTTTCCGGTTGAAATCAGTCTGATTTGTGCTATACTGTTTTCTACTATACATGAATGGCCGGGATCAAGCCGTTCCGGCAGAAGGCGGGTGTCGTTTTTGGCAAAAATCATAGCGATCGTCAATCAAAAGGGCGGTGTCGGCAAGACGACCACCTGCGTCAATCTGACCGCCGTGCTGCGCGAGCGCGGCAAGCGCGTGCTGCTGTGCGACTTTGACCCGCAGGCGAACTCCACCTCCGGCATGGGCGTGGACAAGACCGTGTCGCAGGGCGTATACGACGTGCTCATCAATGGCGCGGATGTGAAGTCCGCCGTCGTCGCCACGCGCTACGGCGACGTGCTGCCCTCCTCCAAGGCGCTGGCCGGCGCGGGCATTGAGATGATCGACCTGCCGAACCGCCAGTTCCGGCTCAAGCAGGCACTCGACGTTCTCGCCCCCGACTACGACTACATTCTCATCGACTGCCCGCCCTCACTCGAGCTGCTGACGCTCAACGCGCTGTGTGCGGCGGATTCCCTGCTCGTGCCCGTGCAGGGCGAGTATTACGCGCTCGAGGGCCTTTCCGATCTGATGAACACCGTGCGCATCGTGCGCCGCAGCATGAATCCGCGGCTGGAGCTGGAGGGCGTGCTGCTGACGATGTTCGATGGGCGCACCAACCTCGCCATGCAGGTCGCCGAGGAGGTCAAGCGCTACTTCCCCGGCAAGGTGTATGCGACGGTCATTCCGCGCAATGTGCGCCTTTCCGAGGCGCCGAGCCACGGTAAGCCCATCAACGCCTACGACCGCACCTCCCGCGGTGCGGAGGCCTACGGCGCCTTCGCCGACGAGTTCCTGAAGAAGAACGGCTGAGCGGCGGCACGGGCAAAAGCAGTCGGAGACGGCTCCGCTTCGCAGCAGCCCAACCTTATTAAAAAGACAGCCGCGGGCGGGACGCCCGGGCTGTTCCCGATCATCGCACCCCGACAGAAAGGAGAATTTTCATGGCAAACGCAAACCGCGGGCTCGGCCGTGGGCTTGGCGCGCTGCTCGGCGACGCCGCCTTGCAGACCGAAAGCGCCGACAGCCTCTACCTCCCCATTTCGCAGGTGGAGAGCTGCGCCGGTCAGCCGCGCAAGCATTTTGACGACGCCGCGCTCGCCGATTTGGCGGACTCCATCCGCGAACACGGCATCATTCAGCCCCTGACCGTGCGCAAGCTCGCCTCGGGCTACTATCAGATCATTGCCGGCGAACGCCGCTGGCGGGCTGCGAGGCTTGCCGGTCTGACGCAGGTGCCCGCCATCGTCATCGAGGCGGACGACCGCAAGGCAATGGAGCTGGCGCTCATTGAAAACCTGCAGCGCGAGGATCTGAACCCCATCGAAGAGGCCGAGGGCTACAAAACGCTCATTGAGACCTATCACATGACGCAGGAGGACGCCGCCGCGACGGTCGGCAAGTCGCGCCCCGCCGTCGCCAACGCCATGCGCCTGCTCACGCTGGACGAGAGCGTGCGCGAGGCGGTGAAGGACGGCAGGCTGTCCGCGGGCCACGCCCGCGCACTGCTCCCCCTCCCTGCCGCCAGGCAGCGCGAGGCCGCGGAGACCATTGCAGCGCAGGGACTGAGCGTCCGCCAGACCGAGGCGCTCGTCAAGCGCCTGACGACGGAAAAGAAGGAGCGCGAGCCGTCCATCGAGGAGATCACGCACAAGCTGCACGCCCACATCGCGGAGGAGGAGCTGGCCCAGTCGCTCGGCCGCGGCGTAAAGATCGTGGCGGGCCGCAAGAAAGGCCGCATCGAGCTGGACTATTACGACATGGACGACCTGAACGATCTGCTCGACGCGCTCGGCACCTTGCAGCAGCGCAAAAACGGAGGAACCAAAAAGTGACCGATTTCATTCACGAAGCACCGCCGCCGGAGAACCCGAAGCCGGCGGCTCCCGAAAAGCCGACCAGTGAAAAGGAGCGGCAGAAGCGCGTTTACGCCTACATTGCTGTGCTGTTCACCGCCGCCTTCATCCTTATCCTGTGGTCGTTTTTAGCGAACCACCGCTCGAACCAGCAGGTCATCGACCAGCTCAAGGGCAGCACGAGCATGATGCAGTCTACGCTCGAACAGAACGCCAAGCTGGAGGACGAGGTCAAGGCGCTGGAAATGGAGATCGAGGAGCAAAAGCAGGCATTCGCCAAGGCCGAGGACGCATATCGCGCGTCCGCCGACCGGCAGGAGGCCATTATCACCGCACTCGACTGGATCGGCGAGCTGGAGCGTTACTACAACGCCGGTATGCTGAGTGCGGCACGTGAGACCGCGCAGGCGATGCGCGACAACGGACTCGTTCCGTTTCTTCCGGACTATCCGCTGCACACCTCCGCCGACGGCGACTATGAAGCGCCCGCCGAGCGGTACCAGACGATCGCAGACAAGCTGTTCCCGAATGGAATGGACTGAAACAGTCGACTATATTTACTTTATAACGATAGCGAGGTAAATCATTATGCTTGATATGAAATTCGTACGGGAAAACCCCGAACTTGTGCGGGAAAACATCAAGAAAAAGTTTCAGGACGCCAAGCTCCCCCTCGTGGACGAGGTACTGGAGCGGGACGAGAAGAAGCGCGCCGCCATCACCGAGGCGAGCGAGCTGCGCGCCCAGCGCAACACGCTGAGCAAGCAGGTCGGTATGCTGATGGGACAGGCCAAGAAGGACCCGAGCAAGCTCGAGGAGGCCGAGGCCATCAAGGCCAAGGTCAAGGCGCAGGCGGAGCGTTTGGCGGAGCTGGAAAAGTTAGAGGTCGAGTACGAGGAGAAGCTGCACCAGGATATGCTGCAGATCCCGAACATCATCGACCCCAGCGTGCCCATCGGCCCCGACGACAGCTATAACGTCGAGGTGCAGCGCTTCGGCGAGCCGAAGACGCCGGATTTTGAAATTCCCTACCACACGGAGATCATGGAGCGCTTTGACGGCGTGGATATGGACGCCGCGGGCCGCGTGTCCGGCGCGGGCTTCTACTACCTGCTCGGCGACATCGCGCGGCTGCACGAGGGCGTGCTCGCCTACGCGCGCGACTTTATGATCGACAAGGGCTTTACGTTCTGCATCCCGCCGTTCATGATCCACGGCAACGTGGTCGAGGGCGTGATGAGCCAGACCGACATGGACGCGATGATGTACAAGATCGAGGGCGAGGACCTCTATCTGATCGGCACGAGCGAGCACTCGATGGTCGGCCGCTTCATCGGCGAGATCCTGCCCGAGGAGAGCCTGCCGCAGACGCTGACCTCCTACTCCCCCTGTTTCCGCAAGGAGAAGGGCTCCCACGGCATCGAGGAGCGCGGCGTGTACCGCATCCACCAGTTTGAAAAGCAGGAAATGATCGTGGTCTGCAAGCCCGAGGACAGCATGAAGTGGTACGAGCAGATGTGGAAGTGGAGCGTGGAGCTGTTCCGCAGCATGGACATTCCCGTGCGCCAGCTCGAGTGCTGCTCCGGCGACCTCGCCGATCTGAAGGTCAAGAGCTGCGACATCGAGGCGTGGTCTCCGCGCCAGCAGAAGTATTTCGAGGTGTGCTCCTGCTCCAACCTCGGCGACGCGCAGGCGCGGCGGCTCAGGATCCGCGTCAAGGGCGCGGACGGCAGGATGTATCTGCCCCACACGCTCAACAACACCGTGGTCGCGCCGCCGCGTATGCTCATCGCGTTCCTGGAGAACAATTTGCAGGCCGACGGCAGCGTGCTCATTCCCGAGGTCCTGCGCCCCTACATGGGCGGCAAGGACAAGCTGGTGCCAAAGCATTGATTTTTGATAACAAATCGTATTATTTCAATAATAAAATACTATTCGTTTTCAAAAGCAGACAAAGGAGACTTCTTATGAAGAAGTTTATGGAAGAATTCAAGGCGTTTGCCATGCGCGGCAACGTGCTGGATATGGCCGTCGGCGTTGTCATCGGCGGCGCGTTCGGCAAGATCACGACCTCGCTGGTGAACGATATTATCATGCCGCTTGTCTCCATTCTTACCGGCGGCGTGGACTTCTCCGCGTGGAAATGGGTGCTCAAGGAGGCCGTGATGGAGGGCAGCGAGGTCGTTGACCCCGAGATCGCCGTCAACTTCGGCAATCTGATCTCCGTCATTCTGGACTTCATCATCATCGCATTCGCCGTGTTCTGCATGGTCAAGGCCATCAACAAGATGCACGACAAGCTCTCCAAGCCCGAGCCGGAGGCCGAACCGGAGACTGAGGAAGATCCGGAACCGACAAAGGAGGAGCTGCTGCTCGCCGAGATCCGCGACCTTTTGAAGGAGCAGAGCAAGTGACCGCGCCGCTGCGCGAGGGACTGCGGGAGCTGGGGCTGGACGAGAGCCGGGCGGAGACGCTTGAGCGCTTCGCCGCGCTGCTGCTAAAAAAGAACGAGGTGATGAACCTCACCGCCATCACGGAACCGGAGGCCGTCGCGCAGCTGCATCTGCTCGACAGCGCGGCGCTGACACGGTTCGTTGACCTCTCGGGAAAAACGGTGGTGGACGTCGGCACGGGCGCGGGTTTCCCGGGGATGCCGCTGCGTATTCTCAAGGACGACTTCGATCTGACGCTGCTCGACAGCCTCGGCAAGCGCATCGCGTGGCTCGAGGAGGTCTGCGGTACGCTGGGGCTGAAGCACGTGGAATGCGTTCACGCGCGGGCGGAGGAATTTGCCGCCGGACATCGGGAAAGCTATGACCTTGCGGTGTCGCGCGCCGTCGCACAGCTCAATGTGCTCTGCGAGCTGGCGCTGCCGCTTGTGAAGGTCGGCGGGCAATTCCTCGCGATGAAGAGCGTAGGCACCGAGGAGGAGATCGCCGCGGCAAAGGGCGCGATCAAAACGCTCGGCGGAAAAATCGTCAAGGTCGGGGATTACACCATCCCGACGAGCGGGGTCACGCACCGCGTGGTGGTGATCGAGAAGGTCTCCCCTACCCCGCCGAGGTATCCGAGGGCGTTTGCAAAGATCAAAAAGCAGCCGCTGTGAGCGGCTGACGGGAGTTTTCTATGGGACAGGTCATCGCCGTGGTGTCCGGAAAGGGCGGCACGGGAAAAACTTCATTCACCGCGCTCGTCGGGTCGGCGCTCGCCGAGATGGGACACCGGACGCTGTGCCTCGACTGCGATGTGGGTCTGCGGAATCTGGACCTGGCGCTCGGCATGAGTGACAGCGCGCTGATGGACTTCACCGACGTCATTCTCTCGCGCGCGACGCTCGAGCAGGCCGCGGTGCGGCACCCGCGCTGCGACCGGCTGTATCTGCTGACCGCGCCGGTCGGGCTGCACGAGGATATCCGCACGAGCGAGATGAAAGGGCTGCTCGACGAGGTGCGGAGCAGGTTCGACTATTGTCTCATTGACTCCGGCGCGGGGCTGGGCGACGCCTTCCGGCTCGCGACCTGCGCGGCGGACCGCGCGGTGGTGGTCGCGACGACCGATCCCACGAGCCTGCGCGACGCGCAGCGGACCGTGATGGAGCTGCGCGATTACCCGAACGGAAGGCTGCACCTGGTGGTCAACCGCGTGCGGCGCAAACTGCTCAAGGCGCTGAGCAGCAACATCGACGACGCCATCGACGCGGCGGGCCTGCCGTTGCTGGGCGTGATCCCCGAGGACGAGGGCATCCCCATCGCGCTGGGGCGCAGCGCCCTGACCGTATTCTCCCGCGAGAGCAGCGCCGAGATCGCCTGCCGCAACATCGCGCGCCGTCTCACCGGCGAGCGCGTGCCGCTGATGAAGCTGCCGCGGCGATAAAACAGAAAATCATAAATTTACGATAGAAAGGGGCGCGGTTATATGAATATCGCTCTCATGGCACACGACAACAAAAAAGACCTGATGGTGCAGTTCTGCACAGCCTATGCAGGCATCCTCTCCAAGCACACCATCTGCGCGACCAACATTACCGGCAAGATGGTCGCCGAGGCGACGGGTCTGCCCATCCACCTCTTCCTCGCGCGCGTACACGGCGGCGCGGAGCAGATCGGCGCGCGCATCGCCTACAACGAGATCGACATGGTGCTCTTCTTCAACGACCCGCGCGATGAAAAGTCCTGCGAGAGCGTGAGCTATATTTCCCGCCTGTGCGACCAGAATAACATTCCCTTTGCCAGCAATGTGGCGACGGCGGAAATGCTCGTCCTCGGCCTCAGCCGCGGCGACCTCGACTGGCGCGACATCGTGAACCCGAAAACCAAGCCGTTTACGGCGTGATTTTGAATACAAATCGTATTATTTCAGCTTGAAATTACAGATAGGAGTTGTTATTGTCTTATGATGCAGTCCCGTACACACAACTGTAACCAGCTTCGCATCGAGAATGTGGGCGAGAAGGTCAAGCTCGTCGGCTGGATGGAAAACGTCCGCGAGGTCGGCGGCAATCTGGCGTTCGTCGTGCTGCGCGATTTCTACGGCACGACGCAGGTCGTCGTCGAGGACGAGGCCGACCTGAAGGTCATCAAGGGGATCAACAAGGAGAGCACCATCTCCGTCGAGGGCACCGTGCGCGAGCGCGCGAGCAAGAACAGCAAGCAGGCCACCGGCGAGATCGAGGTCGTGCCCGAGAAGATCGAGGTGCTCGGCCGCTGCCGCTACAATTCCCTGCCCTTTGAGATCAACCGCAGCCGCGAGGCCGACGAAACGCAGCGCCTGAAGTACCGCTACCTCGACCTGCGCAATCCCGCGGTGAAGAAGAACATCATCCTGCGCTGCCAGGTGATCGCCGCGCTGCGTCAGGCGATGATGGCGCACGACTTCCTGGAGATCACGACGCCGATTCTGACCGCCTCCTCCCCCGAGGGCGCGCGCGACTATCTCGTGCCCGCGCGCAAGCACCCGGGCAAGTTCTACGCGCTGCCGCAGGCGCCGCAGCAGTTCAAGCAGCTGCTGATGACGAGCGGCTTCGACCGCTACTTCCAGATCGCGCCCTGCTTCCGTGATGAGGACGCGCGCGGCGACCGCTCCCCCGGCGAGTTCTATCAGTTGGATATGGAGATGTCGTTCGCGACGCAGGAGGACGTGTTCGCCATCTGCGAGGACGTGCTGCCCCCCATCTTCGCGAAGTTCGGCACCTATGATATTGCATCCCAGCCGCCGTTCCGCCGCATCGCGTACAACGACGCGCTGGCGGTCTACGGCAGCGACAAGCCCGATCTGCGCATCGACCTGACTGCGACCGACGTGACGGAGCTGTTCGCCGAGAACGAATTTGAGGCGCTGCGCGGTCAGACGGTCAAGGCCGTGCCCATCACGGACTGCAAGCTGACGCGCAAGCAGATCGACAAGCTGCTCGGTGACTGCGAGGTGCAGAGCGGCACGAAGAGCTATTGGTTCAAGGTCGATGAGAACGGCGAGCTCGCCGGCGGCATCGGCAAGTTCGTCGCCCCCATCAAGGCCGAGCTGACCGAGAAGCTGGGGCTCAAGCCCGATACGCTGGTCATCGTGTGCGCGGGCAAGCTCGCGACCAAGGCCGTGGGCGTCGCCATCAAGACCTTCGGCCCCGCCTGCGAGGGTCACATGGACAAGGAGCGCTACGAGTTCTGCTGGATCGTCGATTTCCCGATGTACGAGATCGGCGAGGAGAGCGGCGAGCTGGAGTTCTGCCACAACCCGTTCTCGATGCCCAAGGGCGGCATGGAGACGATGCTGGCCGCCGAGCGCGGCGAGCTCGACCCGCTGAGCATCACCGCCGACCAGTACGACCTCGTCTGCAACGGCGTGGAGCTCAGCTCCGGCGCGGTGCGCAACCACGATCCCGAGATCATGATCAAGGCGTTTGAGCTGGTGCGGCTCGGCGAGGACGACGTGAAGGCCAAGTTCCCCGCGATGTACAACGCCTTCTGCTACGGTGCGCCGCCGCACGCCGGCATCGCTCCGGGCGTGGACCGCATGGTGATGCTGCTCGCGGGCGAGGATTCCATCCGCGAGATCATTCCGTTCCCGATGAACAAGAACGCGCAGGACATCATGATGGGCGCGCCGAGTGAGGTCACGCAGAAGCAGCTCGACGAGCTGCACATCGCCGTGACAGCGCACGAGGACGAGTAATCTTAATACCGGCCGCGCGATGCGCGGCGGTTTTTTGATGCAAGCGCTATGAATACGCCGCGACGTGCTCGCGGTAATACTGCACAGCAAGCCAGCTGCGGTAGAAGCTGCGGTCGGTGTCGCTGAGGACGGAGGTCAGGACGCCGTCGTGCAGGAAGAGCCCGTTCGTGTGCAGCAGCGGCGAGATGTCCCGCATGGCGCGGGAGAGCTGCATATAGCTGGGGCCGGCCCAGCCGCACGCGTCGAACAGCCGCGTCATCAGGAAGCAGGGCGAAAAGTCGCCGCCGTCGCCGGTGAAGTCCACGCCGAGGACCTCCTTCGCCGCGCGGTTCGCCCAGATGAGATAGGGCGTGGCGTAATAGTTCCGGAAGCCGGCAAGCGTGGACGTGTCAAAATCAATGCCCATCTCCTCATAGACCGAGCCGCCGTTGCCCATCCACGGCTTGTGGTCACCGAAGAGCACGAGCACCACGGGGGTATCGCGCGCGTCCAGCTCCTGCGTCAGACGGACATATTCGCGGACCGTTTCATTCACGCCGAAGAGGTAGTTGTTGAGAATATTACAGCTCTCCTGCGACCAGCCGCTTGCTTCGGGCGAAACATAGGGAACGGTGCTCTCCGTTTCGGCGTAGGGGCCGTGATTCTGATAGCTCACCGCGAAGGAGAACAGGGGCGAGCCGTCCGCCGCGTCGAGGTCGGCGAGCAGGTAGTCCGCGAGCTGTTGGTCGGAATGCCACATGGCGACGTAGGGGTCGACCAGCTCGCCGAAGCCGTTTTCCGTGAAAACGCTCCGTTCAAAGCCGAGGTAGTCGTTCACGCGCTCGCGGTCATAGAACCAGCTGTAGCCGGGGTGCGCGTAGTGCGCCGCGTAGCCTTGTGCCGTGAAGTAGCGGACATAGGAGCCGGTCGCGCCGCGGTATTCGTCGTGCTCGCTCGCGCCGGTGAGGAAGCCCCACTCGGTATCCACGGTGCCGCCCGCGAAGATGTTCGTGAGCAGGCGGCCGGAGAGGCTCTGCTCCTCGAGCGCGTGCCAGGGGGCATAGACCTCCTGCACCGTGTCGAAGCCGGCGAGGGCGTCGAAGTCGGTCAGGTCGCAGAACGCCTCGAGCATCACACCCATGACGGCGACCTTCTCCCCCTCCGGAATGTCTTCATCGGGGAAGGACTCAAGCAGCGTCTGCGCCGCGCGAGCATCGTAGCCCTCCGGCTTTTCGGGGAACAGCTCCGGCACCGAGTGCAGGAAGGAAAGCGCAAAGCCGCGGGAAAGATAGACCTCGTTGTCCGACCAGATATTGATGAGCGAGTCGTTCGCCGTCCTTTCGTAGACGGCTTCGTCGGCGTAGGCGCCGAGGTACGCGCCGACGCCCAGCAGCACGCAGGCCGCCGCGCCCAGCGCGCGGACGCGCCGGCGCTTATCGCCGCGCGGCATGAGGAGCACGGCAAAGGCCAGCATCGCGCCGAGGAGCGCGACCGCCATGTTGACCTCGGCGGTCCGTTCAAATTCGTATTGACTCATGATGCCGCCCGCCGTGCGCAGGAGCAGGATATCGCTCGCGCGCATCGGATCGCCGCGCAGCATGACCTTATAATAGTTGATGAGCGGGAGGCCCACACCGAAAAGGCCGCTGAGCAGCACGCCGCACCAGCAGCGTCCGGACAGAAAATAGCCCAGCCATGCGAGCAGCAGCGGCGGGAAAAGGTTCAGCGCCAGCAGCAGCGGATGATCGAGATAGGACCGGTACAGCTCTGCCTGCGGGAGGGCGGCATCCGCGCAGGCCGTGAGCCACAGGCCGAGAAAGCCGATGCCGACGCCGAGGAGCGTGAGCAGCACGGCGAGGTAGGCGCGGTGGGCGCGGAGCGTCCCGCGGCTCGCGCCGTCGGGCGGAAAAATAAGGCGAGAAAGCTTCAAATCGGGTTCCCCTTCAAAAAGAATAACAGGATTATAACAGATTTTTCGGCAAAAACAACCGCCATTTCCCACCATTCCGCCAAATCCCGCTCAATGTGAGAAAAAAGGATGGTGAAACGGGGGTGAGGGTATTGCATTTTCCTGGCAAAACCTTTATAATTATACTAAATCTTCGTCATGCGGCCTGAAAATAATTTAGGTGTTATGACGAAACAAAAGAAAGGGAGAACATCATGGAAAAGCTCTTTAAGCTCCAGGAGAACGGCACCACGGTAAAAACCGAGCTGCTTGCCGGTCTCACGACGTTCATGACGATGGCCTACATCATCGCCCTGAACCCCAACCTGCTGACCAACTTCGCGGTCGGCACCCCGCTGTGGAACGGTGTGTTCCTGGCGACCTGCATCGCCTCCGCCATCGGCACCATCTGCATGGCCTTCATGGCCAACAAGCCCTTCGCTATGGCTCCCGGCATGGGTCTGAACAGCTTCTTTGCCGTGGTCGTGGCCAACATCGCCGTCATCAACAACTGCGAGTATGAGTCCGCGTTCCAGGCCGGTCTGGTCATCATCCTCGTCGAGGGCATCGTGTTCCTCGTCCTCACCCTCCTGAAGGTCCGTGAGAAGATCGTCGAGGCCATTCCTCTCGGTGTGCGCTACGGCATCGCCCCCGCCATCGGCCTGATGCTGATGAACATCGGTCTCGGCTCCAACGTCGGCATCTATGCCGAGGGCAACGGCTTCACCAGCCCCTTCTACATCATGCGCGACTTCTTCGGCGCCCTGACCCCCAGCATCATCAAGGGCAGCATGGGCGACATCGGCTATCACACCATGGTCCTCACCGCCATCACCGCCTTCCTCGGCGTGTTCATGATGGTCGTTCTGGCCAAGAAGGGCATCAAGGCCTCCGTTCTGCTCGGTATGCTCTTCTCCTCCGTGCTCTACTGGGCCGGCAGCTTCCTGTTCCTGGGCGTGAATCCGTTCGCCGGTCTGGCTACCGCGAGCTTCGTGCCCCCCTTCGCCGACATGGTCTCCACCACTCTCTTCAAGTTTGACTTCGCCGGCTTTGTGAACATCGGCTGGTTCACCGCCATCACCCTGATCATCACCTTCTGCATGATCGATATGTTCGACACCATCGGCACCCTCGTCGGCACGGCCTCCCGCGCCGGCATGGTCGACAAGGACGGCAATATGCCCAAGATGAAGGAAGCCCTGCTCTCCGATGCCATCGGCACCATCGCGGGCGCTGCCACCGGTACCTCCACCGTCACCACCTTTATCGAGTCCGCTTCCGGCGTTGAGGCCGGCGGCCGCACCGGTCTGACCGCGCTGACCACCGCCGTTCTCTTCCTCGCCTGCATGTTCCTCGCCCCCATCGCCGCCATCATCCCCGGCGCTGCGACCTCCGCCGCGCTCATCTACGTCGGCGTGCTGATGCTCCAGGGCCTCAAGAACGTCAACTTCGACGATATGGATCAGATGCTGCCGGTGTCCATCATGCTCATCGGTATGCCCGTGTCCGGCTCCATCGGCCACGCCATCGGTCTGGGCCTGATCTCCTACACCGTGGTCAAGGTCTTCTCCGGCAAGGCCAAGGACGTCAGCGTTCTGACCTATGTCATCTCCCTCCTCTTCCTCATCAAGTTCTTCGCGGTGGTGTAAGACCCATACAGCGGCATAAGAAAGAGCGCCCGTTCGGGCGCTCTTTCCTTTTGGCTTTTTACTTGTAGAAATCCGTGCCGTCCTCAATGACGATGGGGAGCCCGTTGTGGTAGACAGGGATGGTCTCGAACTTGAAGCGGCTGACGCGGTGCTTATGGTCGATCTGCTCTTTAATGGCGGGATCGGCGACGCCCTTGCGGACGTATTCGTTCACCGCGTGGTAGGAAAAGCCGAGGTTGTCCTCGTCGGTCTTGCCGGTCAGGCCGTCGGACGGGGGCTTGATGAGGAAGCGCTCGGGCAGGCCCAGCGCGCGGCCGATGACGATGACCTCCTCGGTGGTGTACATCCCGATGGGCGAGAACGCGCCCGCGCTGTCGCCGTAGATGGTGCAGTAGCCGACCCAGTCCTCGGAAAGGTTGGAGGTGTTGACCACGATACCCGCGTCCACGCTCTGGGCGATGGCGTACAGCGTCGCCATGCGGATGCGGGAGGGGAGGTTGACGGTGGTCTGGCGGCTGGCCTCGATGCCGAGGCGGGCCATCTCGCCCAGAATGCCGCTCGTGCCGCCGTGGATGTTGAAGGTGTAGTGCTTGATGCCGAGGAAGTCCACGATGCCGTTGGAGTAGTCGATGTCGGGCTGGACGCCGTCGGGCATGAGGACGCCGAGGACGTTTTCGCGGCCATAGGCCTCTACGCACAGCGCGGCGATCACCGAGCTGTCCTTGCCGCCGGAGATACCGACGACGGCGGTTTTGCCGCCGCAGCTTTTCATCTGCGCGCGCATCCAGTCGAGCAGGGCGGGAATGTGGTCCGCGGCCTTGAAATCCTTGAGATCGTACATAGCTTGCGCTCCTTTTTTGAAATTTGCTGTCATTGTAGCGCAAAAAAGCGCGGATTGCAATGGAAGGAGCGCAGAAATTCTCATTTCATCGGTCTTTTCCGCGCACGGATGTGACAAAATCAGTCGATCAGGGCGCGCAGCTCGTCGAGCGAGAGCGAAGGCTGGAGAGCAAGGCCGACGCCAAAGCCGACGACGCGGGCAAGCTGCTCGGCGCGCGCATCGATGTCGCGCGGCGTGACCATGACGCTCCCCTGTCCGCGCAGGGCGGCGGGATCGGGGAGGTCCGCCCCGGCCTCGTCTAAAAGGTCGAGCGCGAGCGTGGCGGCGTCCACCACGGTGGGGACGCCGACGGCGAGAACGGGAACGCCGAGCGTCTCGCGCGTGAGGGCGCGGCGGTGGTTGCCGACGCCCGAGCCGGGGACGATGCCGGCATCCGTGAGCTGGACGGTGGTGCAGACGCGCCCGAGGCTCTGCGACGCCAGCGCGTCGACGGCAACGACAAGGTCGGGGCGCACGGTCTCCACCGCGCCGCGCACGAGCTCGGCGGCCTCCAATCCCGTTGTGCCGAGGACGCCGGGCGTCAGCACGCTGACATCCGCGAGCGCACCGAAGGCGGCGCAGCCCTTCAGGTGGCGCGTGGCGGGCACATGATCGGCGGCGCGGGGACCGATGACGTCGGGCGTCATGGCGCGGTTGCCGAGTCCGACCACGAGGGCGGTATTGACCGTTCCTTCGAGGAGAGCGCGCAGCTCGTCGCAGAGCGCGAGCGCCGCGCGCTCCGTGTACGCGGGGTCCTCGGGAGAAAGCGTGCGCAGGTCGAGCGTGACGTAGGTCCCGCGCGGCTTGCCGAGGGCGCGCGAGGCCGCCTTGCTCTCCACCGTCACCGTGGTCACGGCGCAGCCGCGGCGCGTCCGCTCGGTGAGCGTGAGGCCGTCGATGGCGTCGTCCTTTTGCGCCGCGCGGAACAGCGCGTGCGCCTCCAGCGCCAGGTCCGTCCGCCGTGCGTTCATAAAACCGCCTGCCTTCCACTAAATCTTGTATATTGCTCTCATTATGTCCCCTAAATTTTGAAGCATACAAAAAAGTGGAGAAAATCTGAAAAAAGTGCTTGCAATTCCTCGAAAACTTTGTTAAAATACCATTCTGCACGGTGGATTTTTTATGTTCGCCGTCAAATCCCAACCGGAGGAGGTGTTTGGTTTGCCGAATATTAAGTCTGCCAAGAAGCGCGTCCAGCTCGCTGAGGTGCGTAACGCCCGCAACAAGGCTGACAAGTCCGCACTGAAGACCGCACTCAAGAAGTTCGAGGCGGCTGCCGCTGAAGGCAATCGCACCGAGGCCGAGGGTGCTTACAAGGTCGCAGTGAAGATCGTGGACAAGTCTGCCGCGAAGGGTCTGCTGCACAAGAACAACGCTGCTCACAAGAAGAGCGCTCTGACCACCAAGCTCAACAGCATTGGCTGATCGAACCAAACAGCGAGAGACGTCCGCGAGGACGTCTCTTTTTTGTCTGCCGATCAAAAGGCTGCTTTTGGGCCGCTTATTTACAATTTGTTCACACGGTTTTCAAGCTTTAGCCATAAATCGCTGGTATCTTAATACTTGCAAAGGGGTTACGTGATCCCCGATGTGATTTTCTCCCTCCTAAAAATACACACAACACACAGCCAAAAGCCCCCGTCGAAAGACGGGGGCTTTTGGTGTCTTGCGCGGGCAAAGCAGAATTTAACGCTCCCACCCTGCAACTTTAACTCCAAAAACCTTGAACTCGCCAGACACAAATGAATCGGGATATGTGAGATAATAGGTTTGTGAGAAACCCAAACTGCTATAAGCATCAATTTCATCAGCAATATGTGCGCCGCCAAGCACTATAAGCGGAGCTTTTCCGGGGTCTGTGCTCCCAATTAAAAGCAAGCCCTCAAGGGCAACAAAAAATACCCAGCAAATAAAAAATGCTAAAGCTGCTTTCAAAGCTTTCTTTTTCATATCTCCCCTCCAGATTAAATCCCGATCCGTCTTATTCCGATATAGATGGTTTTGCACAAAAGGGTTCTGTGGGTATTTTATCATGTTTGGCCCGCGGGCGCAAGGACTTCCTAACGGTTTGCCGTTGGCGGCGGGCGCAAAAGCCGATGCAGAGCGCGGGGCGGCGGGTTGCGTTTGCGCGCGCGGCATGGTAAAATCAGGAAAGGCCGCTGGGTGCGGCAACAGGAGCACACGACAGCAATGCACGAAGGAGGAAAACAGCATGAAACGAAGAATTTTTGCGCTGCTTGCGGCGCTGTGCCTGCTCGCGGGCTGCGCGGGCAAAACGGAGCCGGACGCGCCGGTCGTTGACCCCGCGCCGCCGACGGTCGACCCGACGCCGGTCACGCCGACGGAACCGAGCGAGGCCGAGCAGGCTGAGGCGCGGCTGCGCGAGCGCATCGCGGGGATGTCGATCGAGGAAAAGGTCGGACAGATGTTCTTTGTCCGCTGTCCCGAAACGGGCGCGGCGGAGGATGTAGCTGCCTACCACCTCGGGGGGCTGCTGCTCTTCGGGCGGGACTACAAGGACGCAGACGGCGGCTGGCTGAGCGCGGAGGAGCTGACGGCGAAGCTCGGGAGCTATCAGGCCGCGGCGGACATTCCGCTCTTCATCGGCAGCGACGAGGAGGGCGGCACGGTGACGCGCGCGAGCCGCGACCCGAAGCTCTTCGCGCAGCCGCTGCCCTCGCCGCAGGAGCTGTATGCCGCGCGCGGCATGGACGGTCTTGCCGCGGAGACGCTGGACTATAACAAGCGGCTTCTGGCGCTCGGCATCAACGTAAACCTTGCGCCGGTGTGCGACGTATCCACCGACGCGGGCGACTTTATCTACGCGCGCTCGTTCGGCGGAGACGCCGCGGCGACGAGCGAATTTGTGACGGCGGCGGTCGGCGCGATCCGGGACGCGGGGGTGGCGGCGGTCCTCAAGCACTTCCCCGGCTATGGGAACAACGCCGACACGCACACGGGCGTCGCCATCGACAAGCGGCCGTATGAGACGTTTGAGGAGAGCGATTTTCTGCCCTTTGAGGCGGGCATTGCGGCGGGCGCGCCCTTCGTGCTGGTGAGCCACAACGTGGCGGAGTGCATGGACGCTGCGCTGCCGGCGTCCCTCTCCCCCGCCGTGCATGAGGTGCTGCGGGAAACGCTGGGCTTCGACGGCATCGTGATCACGGACGATCTGGCGATGGACGCGGTGAAGCAGTACGCGAACGGCGAGGCCGCGGTGCTGGCGGTGCTCGCGGGGAACGATATGCTCATCACGAGCGACTACCAAAACGACATTCCCGCCGTCCTCGCGGCGGTGGCGGACGGGCGCATCGCGGAGAGCAACATCGACGCGCACGTGCTTCGCATTCTGCGCTATAAGCAGGCGCAGGGGTGGATCGAATAGGAAATTTCCAAAATCTCGGAACAAAACGACGCGGTTTTGCGTCAAAATATGCAAAGGTCCTGCTTTTGGAAGAGGCAGGACGGAAACAGAAAGGAGCGAAAGAAATGAAAAGGTCTCTGCGAAACAGTATTCTCTTGCTGCTGACGGCGATGCTGCTGACGGTATCAGCCCTTGCCGACTCGGGGCCGAAGGCCCAGCTGACGGTGAAGGTCGAAAACGCGCCGAGCGAGCCGTACTACCTCGATCTTTTGGAAAAGGGGGATTATCAGGGGCACACCTATGGCTCCGGAGACGGAGATGACACATACAGCGGGCTGGATTGGAGCTACTCCGAGGAGGAAATCGCCGCGCTGGATGACGAGCTGCTGGACGCGCTGCGGGCAGCGGTGCCGGAGGGCTGGCACGCCTGCACCGCGCAGGGGACAAACGGCGCGCCTATGTGGGGCGACCTGATCGGCAGCGACGCAGGCGGGGTGCGGCTCCACTCCTTCCGCTACCATGGCGTACCGGATACGTATCGGATCATTCTCGTGACAAAAAACGGCGAAAGCTGGGTGTCCGATACGCTGCACCGCGCGACGCTGCAATCGAGCGCGACGGTGGATTGGGCGAAAAGGACCGCGAGCGCGCCGAGCGCGGCGGTTGCCTATCTCCTGCAATTTTTCTGTATGCTGCTGCCGACGCTGCTCATCGAGGGCGTGCTGCTGCTCGCCTTCGGCTATCGGAGCCGTCGGAGCTTGCTGGTGTTTCTGCTCGTGAACCTTGTGACGCAAGGCGGCTTCGCGCTCTACCTTGCCGTGACGGTGCTCAACCACGGCGTGAGCGGCTGGTCGCTGCTCTTCTATCTCCCCATTGAGCTGATCATCACGGTGGTCGAGAGCCTGCTCTACCGCCGGCTGCTGACGGAGCGGAGCTGGGAGCGCGCGGTGGGCTATGCCATCGTCGCAAATGTGTGCTCCGCGACGGTGGGGCTGCTGCTCATCGACCCGCTGTGGCGGTTCATCGTGAGCATCTCTTAAAAGCGATTATGCGCGCCGAACGCAGGCGCGGGAACGAAAGGAATTTTTTGCATGGAAACCGAAAAGCTATACTATGCCGACCCCTTTCTGACGGAATTTGACGCGCGGGTGCTCGCGTGCGAGACGGTCAAGGACGGCTTCGCCGTCGTGCTCGACCGCACGGCGTTCTATCCCGAGGGCGGCGGGCAGCCGTATGACACCGGTGTGCTCGGCGGCGCCGAGGTGCTGGACGTGCACGAAAGGGCGGGCGTCATCACGCACAAATGCGCCTCTCCCCTGCCCGTCGGCGCGGCCGTACACGGGAAGATCGACCGGGCGCGGCGCTTCGACCACATGCAGCAGCACTCCGGCGAGCACATCTGCTCTGGGCTGATCTGCGCACGCTACGGCTGCGACAACGTGGGCTTCCACATGGGCGCGGAGAGCGTGACCATCGACTTCAACGCCGACATTCCGTGGGAGGAGCTGCTGGAGATCGAGGCAGCGGCGAACCGGTACATCTATGAGGATCACGCCATCGACATCCAGCTCCACCGCGGCGCGGAGCTGGACGCGATCGACTACCGCAGCAAAAAGCCGCTCGAGGGCGACGTGCGCATCGTGACCTTCCCCGGCGCGGACTGCTGCGCGTGCTGCGGCACGCACGTCATGCGGAGCGGACAGGTCGGCATCGTGAAGTTTCTCTCCGTGCAGAAGTTCCGCGAGGGCGTGCGCATCGAGCTGCTGTGCGGCGGGCGGGCGTATCGCTATCTCGCTGCCTGCTGGGCGCAGGATGTGGCGGTGGCGCAGGCGCTCTCGGTCAAGCCGACGGCCTCCGCCGCGGCGGTCGAGCGCTTGCAGGGTGAGCTTTCCGCACTCAAGCTGCGCTGCGCAAAATTGGAGGAGAGCGTGTTTGCGGGCGTCGCGGCGCGGTATGCGGGCAGCGGCGACGTGCTGCTTTTCGAGGACGAGATGAGCGGCGACAGCGTGCGCAGGCTCTGCGACGCGGTGGCGGAGACCTGCGGCGGGCGCTGCGCGGTGTTCGCGGGCGCGGGCAGCGCGTGGAAATACGCCATCGGACAGCGCGGCGGCGATCTGCGCGCGCTGACAAAGGAGCTGAACGCGGCGCTCTCGGGGCGCGGCGGCGGCAAGCCGGAGTTCGTGCAGGGCAGCGTCGGCGCGGAGCGCGAAGCCATCGAAGCGTTCTTTGCGGAAAAGTGACTTGACAAGCGCGCGGCGGCGTGCTATGCTACGCACAACAAAAGGCTGTGAGAAAGAAGCCTTTTCCCTTCGGCGCAGCAGAGAGAGGACGGTCGGTGCGAGTCCTCGCGGCAGGGAAAGGGCGGCGCTTTTGAGCCGCGCGGCGGAAATGCCGCGCCGGTCCCCGCCGTTATCGGGAATGAAGTGCCCCGCCTCCAACGGGGAATTCAGGTGGAACCACGGACAATGCTTTGTTCGCCCTGAGCCGAATACCGGCTCAGGGCGTTTTTGCTGCGCAAAAACGCAAGGTTTTGAGCCGCGTCCCTCGCCGCCAACGCGGCGATCGGGGCGCATGGCGTCAAAATTGCGTACACGCAATTTTGAAAACGCTCCGGGCCACCAAACGAAAAGGAGAAGAAACCATGAAAAACACCGAAAAGACGATGGACAAGATCGTTGCCCTGTGCAAGAACCGCGGCTTTGTGTTCCCCGGCAGCGAGATCTACGGCGGCCTTGCCAACACTTGGGACTATGGCCCGCTCGGCGCGGAGCTGAAGAAGAACATCAAGAACGCCTGGTGGAAGAAGTTCGTGCAGGAGAATCCCTACAACGTCGGCCTTGACGCCGCGATCCTGATGAACCCGCAGACCTGGGTAGCAAGCGGCCATCTCGGCGGCTTCTCCGATCCTCTGATGGACTGCCGCGAGTGCCACGAGCGCTTCCGCGCCGACAAGGTCATCGAGGACTGGTGCGCCGAGACCGGCTTCGAGCTGCCCAAGCCCATCGACGCCTTCTCCCAGCAGGAGATGAAGGACTTTGTCGAAGAGCACAACATCCCCTGTCCCACCTGCGGCAAGCACAACTTCACCGATATCCGTCAGTTTAACCTCATGTTCAAGACGTTCCAGGGCGTGACCGAGGACGCAAAGAACACCGTCTACCTCCGCCCCGAGACCGCACAGGGCATCTTCGTCAACTTCAATAACGTCCAGCGCACCACGCGCAAAAAGCTCCCGTTCGGCATCGGCCAGATCGGCAAGTCCTTCCGCAACGAGATCACGCCGGGCA
>ERZ773188.969-NODE-969-length-34275-cov-3.764465_pt1 | contig 34275 bp, 20 predicted proteins | sample MGYA00581011_ERZ773188 | MGnify/ENA primary metagenome ERZ773188 (study PRJEB29015, sample SAMEA2737798) | human gut metagenome | biome: human gut; feature: human-associated habitat; material: faeces | place: China | collected 2012 ...
AAATTTAAACTCTGGTTCGCGTGCAAAAATAATAAAAAAAAACCGCCTCCCTATCAGGAAGGCGGTTAAATCTTCAGTGCGAACCGCGAAATTACTTACGCAAGCCCAAAGCCTTGACGATGGCACGATATCTTTCGATATCCCGGTCTTTCAGGTAGTTCAACAAAGCGCGACGCTTACCTACCATCATAGTCAAAGCTCTTTCAGTACTATAATCTTTACGGTTCTGCTTCATGTGCTCCGTCAAGTGGGAAATACGGTATGAAAACAATGCAATCTGGCTCTCTGCAGAACCAGTATCAGTGTTAGACTTCCCGTACTGTCCAAAGATTTCTTGCTTTTTAGCTGAGTCTAAATACATAAAATCAAGTTTTTAAAACCATTAATACTCTTAGCGGTTGCAAAGGTACTACATTTTCCTTTCACACCAAAAGTTTTTCCTCTTTTTTTGCCCCTACTCCGCACTTTTCCAATTATTTGTAGTAACTTTGCCCCGTTATTTTAGGTAAAAAGTATGCAGAACATTAGAAACATTGCTATTATTGCCCACGTAGACCATGGAAAGACTACGTTGGTGGACAAGATGCTGCTGGCGGGCAACCTGTTCCGCGAAAATCAGCAGACCGGTGAATTGATGCTGGATAACAACGAACTGGAGCGCGAACGCGGTATCACCATTCTATCCAAGAATGTTTCCATTAATTATAAAGGTACGAAAATCAATATTATCGACACTCCGGGACACTCCGACTTCGGCGGCGAAGTGGAACGTGTGCTGAATATGGCCGACGGCTGTATCCTATTAGTAGACGCATTCGAAGGCCCGATGCCCCAAACGCGTTTTGTGTTGCAAAAAGCACTCGAAATAGGTCTGAAACCCATCGTGGTCATCAACAAAGTGGATAAACCGAACTGCCGTCCCGAAGAGGTGTACGAAATGGTGTTCGACCTCATGTGCGATCTGGACGCGACAGAAGAACAGCTCGATTTCCCCGTGATATACGGGTCGGCTAAAAACAACTGGATGGGCGAGGATTGGAAAACACCGACCGGCGACATCCTCTACCTACTCGACCAGATTGTAGAGCATATCCCGGCTCCCCAACAATTAGAAGGAACACCGCAGATGCTCATCACCTCGTTGGATTATTCTAACTATACCGGACGTATCGCTGTGGGACGCGTACATCGCGGCACCCTGAAAGAGGGCATGAACATCACCATCTGCCACCGTGACGGCAGTCGGGAGAAAACCAAAATCAAAGAACTGCATACTTTTACCGGTATGGGACGCCAAAGAACAGCCGAAGTTTCTTCGGGAGACATCTGCGCCATCGTCGGTTTGGAAAACTTTGAAATCGGCGATACCATCTGCGATTATGAAAACCCGGAGCCGTTGCCGACCATTACCATCGACGAACCGACCATGAGTATGCTCTTCACCATCAACGACTCGCCGTTCTTCGGCAAAGAAGGCAAGTTCTGCACCAGCCGCCACATCAACGAACGATTGGAAAAAGAATTGGAGAAGAACCTCGCCTTACGTGTCTCCATGCCGGACGGATACACCGACCGTTGGATCGTGGCAGGACGCGGTGTGCTCCATCTTTCGGTGCTCATCGAAACCATGCGCCGCGAAGGATATGAATTGCAAGTAGGACAACCCCAAGTCATCTACAAGGAAATAGACGGACAGCGTTGCGAACCGATTGAAGAGCTGACCATCAACGTACCCGAAGAGTTCTCCAGCAAGATGATCGATATGGTGACGCGCCGCAAAGGCGAAATGACCTCTATGGAGACACGGGGTGACCGCGTAGACATCGAATTCGACATTCCTTCGCGTGGTATCATCGGTCTGCGTACCAATGTACTCACGGCCAGTCAGGGCGAAGCCATCATGGCCCACCGCTTTAAAGAGTACCAACCTTATAAAGGCGACATCAGCCGCCGAAGCAACGGAGTAATGATTGCTCTCGAAAGCGGAACGGCTTTCGCCTACGCCATCAATAACCTACAAGACCGAGGCAAATTCTTCATCGAACCGCAGGATGCGGTCTACGCCGGGCAAATCGTAGGAGAACATATCCACGAAAACGACTTGGTGGTGAACGTTACCAAGAGCAAACAGTTGACCAACATGCGTGCCTCCGGCTCCGATGAGAAGGCCCGTATCGTTCCGGCCACCATCCTCTCGTTGGAGGAAGCCTTGGAATATATTCGCGAAGACGAGTACGTGGAAGTAACGCCCAAAAGTATGCGCATGCGTAAGATTATTCTCGACCACACGGAACGTAAGCGCGCCAACCGCGACTAAAAAAACAAGTCCGGAACCACTTCCGGTTAATTCATTATGTGCAAAACGGCTTTTTCAATCCGTTTTGCACATTTTATATGATAGAGCTACAGACAGATTTTCCAAGACTTCACATTCTTAAAAATACCGTTTCAAATAATAGAAATGAAATCTGGGGAAGATTTTCCATACAGCATTTCCTTAAATCATAAAATTTATATGCTCCAAATCCATTCGAAAAGGATAATTTCTGTAAATTAGCAAGCTAATATAAAACAACAAGTCATGAAAAGACTCCTATCTTCTTGGACGCTCCTCTGCGTCCTGTTCCAGTTATGGGCACAAATCCCTGCTGGTTATTACGAGTTTGCGACAGGCACTCACGGTTCCGGACTGAAAACCGCTCTCTTCTCCATTATTACCAAGCACACCCCACGGAGTTATGACAACTTGTGGAGCGATTTCACGAAAACAGACATACGTGAAGACGGAAAGGTATGGGATATGTATTCCTCTACTACCGGCTTCACATTCATCAACGACCAGTGCGGGAATTACAGCCGAGAAGGCGACTGCTACAACCGGGAGCACTCTTTCCCCAAAAGTTGGTTTGGAGGCGAAATTCCACCCATGTACACCGACCTGTTCCACCTCTATCCCACGGACGGATATGTGAACAACCGACGAAACAACTATCCCTTCGGTGAAACCAATGGCGAGAAATACAAATCGAACGGAGGATTCAGCAAACTCGGGAAAAGCACCGTCAGCGGCTACAGTGGCATTGTGTTCGAACCGGCTGATGAATACAAAGGAGACTTCGCACGTTCCTATTTCTATATGGTCACCTGTTACGAAAACCGGATAACTACTTGGAACAGCGACATGCTGGACGGCAAAAGCTATCCGGGTTTTGCCCAATGGGCACTCGACATGCTGCTGCGTTGGGCTGCGGAAGACCCTGTCAGCGAAAAAGAAACAGCCCGTAACAATACGGTATATGGCATACAAGGCAACCGCAACCCTTACATCGACTTCCCAGGACTGGAACAATACGTTTGGGGCGAGAAGACCCACGTGGATTTCGACCCGGACAATTATGAAGGCGGCGAAGTGACTCCTCCAGCCACAGACGTGGAAAGCCCCACCTTTACCCCTACACCCGGCAGCGTGGACAAGGGAACCATTGTCACGATCAATACGGCCACGGCGGGTGCTTATATCGTCTACTCCCTGAACGGCGGTAACCTACGTACGGAAGAACCACCCGTCTATGTGGAAATCACCGAACCTACCACCATCGAAGCTTACGCTATGAAAGATGATAAAACGAGCGGGACGGTGAATGCCTCCTACACCCTCATCGACACCACACCGGACGAGGGCATACAAATTTTCCGTAAAGTCACATCGGCGGAAGAACTCCAAACCGGAAACCGTTACTTGATTGTATGCGAGGACAAGTCTACCGCCATGGGAGCCATCCAAAAGGACTTCAGAAGTTCTTGCTGCATTACTTTCGAAGCCAACAAGATACACACAGAGGTAGACCGTGAAGGATTGCCTTACCAAATGATTCTCGGCGGAACGAAAGGAGCCTACACCTTGTATGACGCCGCATCGCAAGTTTACCTGTCGCTGACCTCGAACGACAACAAACTGCACGGCGCGGCATCAACTGAAAGCGACAATGCACAGTGGACCATCACCGTAAGCGAAGGACGAGCTTCCATACAAAACAACGCTTACAAGAACCGCACCATCCAATACAATGCCTCATCGCCCCGTTTCGCTTGCTACAAAAGCGGACAACAACCGGTGTCCCTCTACGTGAATACGACCTCCGGCAGCGGCATCCCGAACATTACCGCCACAGGTGACTCCCTGGTAGACGTATACACCCTTAATGGACAACTCGTACGCCAAAACGTGCAAGCATCCCAAGCTCTGAAAGGACTGAAAAAAGGCATGTACGTCATCAAAGGAAACAAGGTACTGGTGAAGTGAACAACTTCTCCCATATCAAGCCATAAACGACCACATCCGGCCACATTCCTGACAAAAGGACGTGGCCGGATGCGTCAAGGCAAAAATCTACGTTTTGTTTGTCATTTCAACCTTCCAACAGACAAAATGAAAGCATTATGGCATTTTTAAGTTCGAAGGGAAGCGGGATTTATCCCTGTTTCATGGCTTTTTTGCGTCTACTTCTATATATATTTTCACACTTTTGGCCTGTTTTTCAATTTTCTTAAGCAAAACAAGAAATCAATCTCAAGAGATTAATTTTTCGTTCGGAGCAGAAAACACTTTTTTTCTCCTCATGCCGTGCGACAATCGTAAGCTTTCGAATGCAAAACCGGCCGGAAAGCAATGTATAAACGTGCGTTTGCAAGATAATTTTTCTCTATCTTCCACGTAGACACCGACAAAAAACGGATGACAAACCATCCGGTTTTGGCCGTTCCCTGCTTACTCCTCTTCTTTCAGCTTCCGGATGCCTTGCTTTTCCACCCCGCACAGTGAAAGGCAAAGACCGCGTATGGCTTACAAATCGCTTCCCCGCCCACGCACGAGAATCGCATATTTTCCCCTACGTCCGGCCTTGGGGCCAAATAAAGGATTCTCGCGAGCCAAAGATTGACATTCTGACAAAACGCCATGGCCTGCCATGGGGCGACGCTACAAAACAAACGGGCTGTGCCTTTCTTACCAGACACAGCCCGTCGCGTTGACATGTCAAACAGAATCCGTCATCTCACAAAAAGCACCTTCCCGTTTACCACATACTGTCCACGGGGCAGTACTTTGGTTTGCGTCCCGGCCTGAAGCGTCCATACCGTATAAAGCACGCCGCCCACGGTATAAACTGGCAGGCTACAAGCGGAAGCCGCCGTAAGCCGCACGCCATCTTCTCCCAAAACAACCGTCACCCCGTCGACCATGCCTTGTACGACACGGACATCTGACGGATTCGTTCCCCAATAAAACAAACGGAAGTCGTCTGCCTGGAACCATCCGGCCGTCGTCCCGCTTCCGGACGAACGCGCCCCCAGCCGCAGGCTCTCGCCTTCTCCCAACCTGATGCCTGCCACGGTGAAGTCAGACCAATCATTATTGTTCTCTCCGCCCACGTGGGACAGGACTTCGGAGTCGTATGTACCGGCTTGTGCCTCTGCGTAAATATGTTGGTCGGTCAGCAAGTCCGCCCCGTCGGTGTTGCGCAAAGCACCCTGCACGGAGTACACCCCGGCAGGAAGCCCCTCCACGACCTGATACAAGTCGATGGACGTGATGCTCCCGTAAGCCAAGCTGATGAAATAGGAGCCCTCATGGGCGGGACGGTCGTTCCACGTGTCGAAAGACTCCCAACCGCCGGTCTGCTTGTCCAACAGCCATCCCGCCTTTCCGAACTCGAAACTCGGATTGACAAGGAACTCCGTCATGTCGAAACATTGCCCGTCCACAGGCTTGGCTGTCTTCTTCGTGTCGGACAAGGCCTGCGCCAAAGCCTGACGCGCCGCCTCGATGTCATCCACCGTACTGGCTTCGGACGCATACACAGCTTGCCCCTCGCTGATAGCCGCCACCAACGCGTCTTTGGCCTCAGATGCGCTGATGGCCTTCAAAAAATCCGTGGCATCCTCCACCACAGCCTGCAAGGCCGTCATGACCGGAATGGACAGACGGGCCGCATCCACGGCCTCTACCAACGCGGAAATGGCCGTTTCCAACTCGGCTTTTGTTTTTCCTTCTATGGGAGAGGCTTTCTCTATGGCTTGTGCCAAAGGGGCACGAAGCGCACCGGCAATTTCTTCCGGCACAATCGCCTTGGCCTCATCTACCAAGCTTTGCAGTCGTTGCTGCAAGTGCGTCAGGTCTTCGGAAGCCCCTCCCACCGTCACCGGACATTCGTCCGACACGGCGGAAGCCACAGCCGTAGTCCCGCTGTACTTGGCCTGAAGCATGTAGGTACCCCCGTAAAGGGTGGCCGTATATCTTGCCGTACCGTCTGCCTCCACGGGCAGCGTACCGATGATTTCACCGCCGCAAAGCAACTGCACGTAGGCTCCTTCGGACGGACCGCCGGATACCGTGATTTTCACCTCGAACGGCTCGCCTGCCGTCAATTCCCCTGAGGGCACTTCCACCGCAACGGAGGCTCCTTCGGTACGTTCCACGGCCGATACGCGGTAAAGGCCGCTGGCATGCGAACGGAGAATGGGGGCGAACTCGGCGTTCTTGAACGTACCCACATCCTTGCCCTTCCACATCTCTTTCACACGGCAAGGCTGGTCGGCGGCAAAGCCCAACTGTACCAAATCCAACGCCACGGGACTGGCTTCGCCCGGCGCAGGGTCTTCAGTGAAGACACGGAACTCCATCGTCACGCCCTCGGCGGCATCCTTCACATCATCGTCATACCCTACCGTCGCCTTGAACTTCACATATCCATGTCCTTCGGGCAGGACGAAAGTAAGCATGGAGGGTGCATTCACCCCGAATCCCTTGTCGTATGCCTGTCCGCCCATGGTAATCGTGTTGCCTTCGTTATTCTTGTTCACTTTCGGTGCGTTCCAACCGTTCACGGGATTGGCTTCCCAAGCGATCTCGGTCAGGGAGAACTCCTTGCCGTCCTTGTCCACCAAGACGGGATTCGCCCAGTCGGCATGGTCGTACGACAGGCCGTCACCACCGTTCGTCACCACCAAGTAGAGCTTCTCCGCTCCCTCTATGTCAGCCTCCATGTCACGGGTCTGCGCAGTGGTCCGGCTGATGAAACCGCTGCAAGCCGCCTGTTTGCCCGGGTCGATCTTTATCGTCACGTTGCCGCCGCTCCACTGGTCCGTGGTCTCCTCGCGCATGGTGGGGTCGCCGTCGAACACCATGAACTCTACCGAGGACTTGCTGCCTTGGTCGGTGCCGGAATTATCCAAGCCCACGAGAGCCGTGAAACGTACGGCGTTTTCGGGAATATCGAACAGCAGGATGGAATTGGCATGCACCGCATAGCCGTTGTCATACTTTTGGCCGTTGATGGACAGGGAATTGCCTTCGAGGTTCCGGTTGACCCCGATGCTGCCCCAACCGCACGTACCGCGCAAGTACTTCCGGTCGGTCAGCTTGATGGTGGAACCGTCTGCCAACGTCACGACCGGGTCGATCCAGTCGGCATGGTCGCTGTCGTAGCCGTCCCCGTCATCGGACACCACCAAGGCCAACTGCCCCGTCTTCATGCCCGTCAGGTCCACATCCGCATCCTTGGCATACCCCGTGGTCAGGTAAGAAATCGTACCGCTGCGGTAGAGGGCATCCTTGGTATTGACAAACTCCGAACCGCCCGTATTGAACAGAGCCACGAACTTGTCGCCGTTGGCCGGGTCGTCCGCCGCCCAAACAATATGGTTATCCCGTTTGGACAACTGCCGGTTGTTGGCCGAATAATGGTGCATGTAAAGCACGTCGCGGTTGGTCAGCAACGAATCGGTAGCCTTGTCGTTCTGCGGCAGGTCGCCTCCGAACATCAGCGGCGACTTGAATATCGTCCAAAGGTTCATCATCGTGTACTGCTCGTCGCGTGTGAAGTTGGTCCACCGCTCCTCTCCGCGCTCGCCACGGATGCTGATCTTGCCCAACGGCAACATGTCCGCATCCGGCCACGTGCCCGGCGCGATGTAAGGCGCCCACTTGGCACAGACTTGGAACTGGTAGTTCAACTGACTCCAGTTGTCCCAGAAGTCGTCCACCGTACGCCACATGTTCGCGTGCGTCTTCACGTGCTCCACTTTCTCCAACGGCGTTTCGCCCGGCGAGATGCTCAACACGATGGGGCGGCCGCAATGGTCTATGGCTTTGCGTATCATCTCTATCTCCGCCGTATGGTACGGACGGGAGAGGTCGTCTATCTTCACAAAGTCCACACCCCATTCGGCATACAGTTCAAAGCACGAGTTGTAGTACTCCTGTGCGCCGGGCTTGCGGTAGTCCACCTTGTAATTGTCGCGCAACCACGTGCAGGCGGAATCGTTGCTGGCTATCATGTCGCAGGTGATGCCGTTGGTGCCTTTCACGGGCAATTTCTTCTCTGCCGCAATTCTGGGCAATCCCCTCATCAGATGGATGCCGAACTTCAGTCCCTTGCCGTGCACATAGTCGGCCAAGGCGCGGAAACCCACCCCGTTGGCAGCCGACGGGAAACGGTTGAGCGCCGGGGTGTAACGCCCCCATTCGTCGTACACGTAGATGGGATTGGTTTGGTTGTACCCTCCCGCCTTGTCGTTCTCCACAAACCAACGGATATCCACCACCACGTATTCCCAACCGTAAACGGCCAACTTCTCTGCCATGTAATCGGCATTGGCCTTCACTTCGTCCTCCACTACGGTGGGGCCGTAACAATCCCACGAGTTCCAACCCATCGGCGGGGTCAACGCCCACTTCTGGAAAGGAAGTTCGCGACCGGTCTGGGCACCGGCTCCCACAGCCAACATGCCGGCCATGGTCCATACGAGCATTCTTTTCATGTCTGTTGATTTAAGTTAGTCTAATGAGTACGTTTTTCATTATCTCCATTAAGTAAATGCAAAAATACACAATATATGGGAATGGATGCCCATATATTGTGTTAAAACCAAGTCATTGCGCGTACAAAACGACTTCGCCTTCGCGTAAAGAAGCCTGCACGTCAATCAGACGTTGGTTGCGACTACCGCGAAACAACACGTCACGGTCGCGTAAGGATTCCACGTATGGCCCGTCCACCAACACGTCGATGTATTGCAACAGTTCAGCCTGCCGCCTGTCATGCCGCAACCGTTCGAACTTATAACCGGTATAACACCAGATGTTTTTCCCGGTCTCCCGTTTCACGGCTTCCGCCAGTTCGGCAAACCCTTCAGGCTGGAACATCGGGTCGCCGCCGCTGAACGTCACGTCCGCAAACTCATCGGCCCGGATGACCTGCATGATTTCTTCCGTCGTCATCAGGGTTCCGGACTCGATGTCCCACGACTGCGGATTATGGCAGCCGGGACAGGCATTGGGACAACCGGCGGCATACACCGTCGTGCGAAACCCCGGTCCGTCCACCGTCGTGTCCTCAACAATCTTTATGACTGAAATCATCGTCGTTTATCGGTTTTCATGTACCACACGGTCGTTCAACTCGGCCAGCTTGGCCTTGTTCCAACGGTCGGTCGTCCCGACCAAGTAACCGGTAATACGTTGCAGACGGTCGATATGCTCACTGCCGCATTTGGGACACACTTTCATCTCTGGTTCGGCATTTTCGTATCCGCAAGCCATGCAACGGTTACGGTTGTGGTTCACCGAGCCGTAACCGATATTGTACTTGTCCATCATGTCCACCACGCGCATGATGACTTCCGGATTGTGAGTGGCATCCCCGTCGATTTCCACGTAGAAGATATGGCCGCCCCGCGTCAGGTCGTGATACGGCGCCTCAACTTCGGCCTTATGACGGGCACTGCACTTGTAATACACCGGTACATGGTTGGAATTGGTATAATACTCACGGTCGGTAATACCCGGCAAGACACCGAACTGTTTGCGGTCGCCTCGGGTAAACCTTCCGGCCAATCCTTCAGCCGGAGTGGCCAACACGCTGTAATTATGCTGGTAGAGTTCTGAGAACTCGTTGGCACGGTCACGCATGTAGGTCACTATCTTCAGGCCGAGCTGCTGTGCCTCTTCCGACTCTCCATGATGCTTGCCGGTCAAAGCGACCAAGCATTCGGCCAAACCGATGAAACCGATGCCCAACGTCCCTTGGTTAATCACCGGAGCTATCGTATCGTTGGGCTTCAACTTCTCGCATCCCAACCAAAGCGCGCTCATCACCAACGGGAATTGCTTGGCAAAGGCTGTCTTCTGGAACTCCATGCGCTCATGCAACTGACGGGCCGTGATCTCCAGCATGTGGTCGAGCTTGGCAAAGAAACAGGCGATACGTTCTTCTTCATCCGCAATCTCCATGCACTCGATAGCCAGACGCACGATATTGATGGTTGAAAAAGAAATATTTCCCCGTCCGATAGAGGTCTTCGGCCCGAAACGGTTTTCAAAGACGCGGGTGCGGCAACCCATTGTAGCCGTTTCATACAGGTAACGTTTCGGGTCGTCGGCACGCCACAGTTCATGCCGATTGAACGTGGCATCCAGATTAATGAAATTCGGGAAAAAACGACGGGCCGTCACCTTGCAGGCATATTGGTAAAGGTCGTAGTTGCGGTCGGTAGGCAAATAGCTCACCCCCCGCTTCTTTTTCCAGATTTGAATCGGGAAGATAGCCGTTTCGCCGTTGCCCACCCCTTCGTAAGTACTACGCAGGATTTCGCGGATGATGCAACGCCCCTCGGCCGAGGTATCCGTACCGTAGTTCACGGAACTGAACACCACTTGGTTCCCGCCACGAGAATGGATGGTATTCATATTGTGGATAAAGGCTTCCATGGCCTGATGCACCCGGGCCACAGTCTTGTTCATCGCATGTTGGAGGATACGTGCGTCGCCGGTCAGGCCGTCCAAAGGACGAGTGACAAAGTCGTCCACTTCCTTATGATATAAATGAGAGTAGTCTTCGGCATTCAACTCCTCCAAGACCTTCACTTCTTCGATGAAACTGGCACGCACGAAAGGAGCCAGATAAAAATCAAGCGCAGGAATAGCCTGGCCGCCGTGCATCTCATTCTGTGCCGTTTCCATAGAAATACAGGCCAAAATACTGGCCGTCTCGATACGTTTGGCAGGACGGGACTCCCCGTGTCCGGCAGAGAAACCATGCTTCAGGATGTGGTCGAGCGGATGTTGTACGCACGTCAAGCTTTTGGTGGGATAATAATCCTTGTCATGAATGTGCAGATAGTTGTGCTTGACCGCCTCTTTCACCTCTTCGCTCAACAGGTAGTCGTCTACGAAAGGTTTGGTGGTCTCGCTGGCAAACTTCATCATCATGCCGGCCGGCGTGTCGGCATTCATGTTGGCATTCTCGCGGGTCACGTCGTTGGACTTGATATTGATGATCTCCAAGAACATGTCACGCGTTTTAGCCTTGCGGGCAATGCTGCGCTGGTTACGGTAAGCGATATATTTCTGCGCCACATCCTTACGGCGGCTTTTCATCAATTCCACTTCCACGGCATCCTGAATCTCTTCCACCGTCATCTGTACCTTTCCACGGTTAGCCACGTGTTCGCATATCAAATGAATCAGCTCTTCATTCTCACCGGCCTCGGTATGTACCATGGCCTTACGTACGGCATCACCGATTTTCCGGGCATTGAACCCCACAATGCGCCCGTCCCTTTTCACAACTGTCTGTATCATATTGCATTTATTTTTCAGGCCGAAAAAATCCCTGCCTCCTTTTCCTAAAAGAAGCCCCGTATCTTCGACACTTAAAAGTTTGTATCTTTCTTATTACGTTCCCGCCGTCGTTCCCTTATCCCCGGAGTCCGTACGGCTATGTCACAGGCAGGTCTTCTGACTTACTCTCGTTTCATGTCCTTCCCGTTTCGCCCGACGAAACAGTGGATGCAGTATGTCATGAAACGCATAAAAGAGTTCACAGCAGCGGGTCTGTCGGGGACTCTCACCCCGTTCCCTTTTCACTCTGTCGGCCGACCGGCTAACAGGGCACCTGAACAATGACAAAGGTACACCTTTTCCTTTTTTCGTGCAAGAGTTTTTGCGGTTTTTATTCTAAAGTTTTCCAATTCAAGAACCCACAAAGAAATCAATAATCTAATAAACAGAAGATTATAAACTAAACCCTCGCCCACAAGAAGGCCAAAAGTTTTCCAAAATAAAAACCGAACGTACAAGATTATCAGACCCAACCTCCGGAAAGGAGAAGCTTTATGTCACAAACCGAGAGAAAACCTAAGTCCGAATTCCAAATTAAAATTCAATGGTTTCTCCTTATAAATATTAGAAACAGAACTTCCATTATCAAAATAGTAACTCACTCCCGGCTCCACATACAAACCTACCACCGACGACAAGTTAAACTGCATCCCGGCACTCGCATTTACAGAACATTGCCAAGGTTTTTCCCGTATAGCCTTGTGTGTAGACAACTTTATCCTTCCTCGCCACATATAATCCGTTTCCGAATCTCCATCCACGCACTTCTCAGCCATTCCTCCGGCCGACAGATACAAATCCATCCACCGTTTCTTCCACAAGCTGGCCTTAAAGTTCAAGGGAATCCCTACGTATTGTAAGGATTGCCGTACCTTATAACTATAATCTTCTCCCGAAGAAGAAAGACTTGACGAAAGATAAGTATAAGAAAGGCCGCTTTCTATGCCGAATCTTTCATTCAAGGCATAACAAACGGACACACCGAACCTGACGGGTTGTTTATGTTTCATCGGGACAAAGTCATCCACATACGGGTGGGCGGACTTTATACCCGCCACCGGATATTTTCCATATCCCATGGTCTCGGGGTGTTCCCAAGAGGGAATAGCTCCCATCAGGGCAACCCCTCCGTTCCCGTGATTCATCACCGATTTTCCGGGTGTATTGGATGCAAAAAGACTTATGGCCAGTAAATGCGAGCTTTCATTCTTAACCTTCCCGACATTTGCAACCCACTTAGTATGCCGGTCTATCCCGTCAGGATAAGCTTTCTCCATATACTCAAGAGTATCTTCAGAAACCGTTTTTTCCCTTTCGGCTACAAGTTCTTTCCTCTCTTCCGTTAAAATCTCCTGACCTTCCTCTGATACGATGGGACGGTCGCAGCAGGTCACCGTATCTTTCCCGAACGGTTTACCACGATATGATTCCTTTTTCACTCTCCGAACTTTTGCCCAAAAGACATCCGACGGCTCCGGAAGAATGTCTTCGGTTTGAATACGCTTTTCTACAAGAGACGTAAAAACCGGCCGGCATACGTTTCTTCCCAAGGGCACAACGATCGCCAACGCCGCCGCTATCCCGGCCAGGCGAAGCCATACGGTACGCCTTCCACGAGAGGAGGCAACGGACAGGCGTCGCTCTTCCAAAGCCTTGTTTATCCCGTCCCACAGCCCGTCGGGAGGGGCGACCTCGTAACCGTCCAGTTTCTTTTGCCATTCATTCAACCATTTATCTTCCATTGACCTGAGCTTTATATCTTTGAACTTCCTTTGCCAACACCGCCTTTGCCCGATGCAGTTGCGAAGCCGATGTACTCTCTTTTATATTCAGCATCGCCGCAATCTCTTTATGGCTTTTCTTTTCGAATACATACAAATTGAAAACAGCCCTATACCCTGCCGGTAAACGGCAAATCATTTCCTGAAGAACTTCAGAAGGAATGTCCTCCGCATCCGGCTCATCCTCTACCGTATCCGGTACGTCCCACCCATCGCCAAGGGATTCCAACTGCCGGTTGCGCTTCAAGAATTTCAATGACTCGTTCACCACAATACGTACCATCCATCCCCGGAGAGAGCCTTCACCCCTCCACTCGAAACCGTGAATGGAAGTGAATATCTTCACGAAACAATCCTGAAGGACGTCTCTCACATCGTCCATACAAGCCACATAACGGGAACATACGGCTGTGAGGCAACCCGCATAGCGACAATATAATAATTTCATCGCTACACGGTCGCCCCTCTGTATATCTCGAACCAAATCCTGTTCGCCTCCGTTTCCGATACGCGTCATTCTGAACGAACGGTTATCTGTCCTCCAACACTATCGTAACATACCTCCTCTTTGCATTTGCTCTATTTGTCTGGCTACGTTTCCTGTCTTTTTACGGGTACAATAATCGAATTCCGCTGTTCTCCTCCCCCGGAACGACTGCCAAACCAACGTCAGTTTGACCGTACGACCTCCGGTATCGGGAAGCTTCCCTAAATCAAAGGCCACAAGCGCATCGCTTCGCCAACTCCCCGCATCTCCGCAAGCATCGTGACGAAACTCCACCTCATAAGGATTCTCCGGATTACCTCCGGTCAATAAATTCACCTTATGGGCAATCCCCCTATTGCCCCACAAAGTAGAGAAACGCAGCGTCAGATAACCGTCTTCCGCCACAGTCACCCAATCATCTACGATATCCACCGGGGCATTCCCATACAGCGAATCGTTCACCAAAGCAGAATCCGGAACCGTTTTTTTTGTCAGAATGCTGTCCATCCAGTTTACATAGACCGCACGCGTACAGAAATGCTTTTCCCCATCTACGTCCGTAAAATGAACCAAAGCCCTCACTTCCTTTTCTCCGAAAGGGGAAGAGGACAGATTTACCGGCCAAAGCGTAGTCTCATCGTCCAACTGCAAGAAACAGGAATCCGTTCCGCCTTTGACCGTCACCAAAGCATTCGGACTGAGATAAGGATACCATACATAAACCTCGTCATCATCGTCCGAACAAGACTGAAACAAAACCGGAGCTGCCAACAGGCAGGCCAACACCCACAAGACATGTACTTTCTTCATTTTTCATCCAATTTAAAAATCCGACATTCTGTTTATCAAACCGCGAACCGGCCAAATCCTTGCTCATTCCGATGAAAAATAACGTTAAAAACCAGCCATAAAAATAGGGATGTACCATTGGTCTCTGATACATCCCCTGATATTCTCCATACAAGAACTACTTGTTCTTATAATTCTTTAAGCCGGTCTGCAAGAAATCTATATACTTATTGACATCCTCGTCGTACGAATATGACTTGTTCAACGGCTTGCCTTCGTTGTCGAGCAACACATAGAACGGCTGGGCATTGGCTCCGAACTTACTGCGTTGCAAATAGCTCCATTTGTCACCTACCGTACGCAAAGTACGTTCCTGACCGTTCTCTGTCACTTTAATAGGTTCCGGCAGCTTGGTCTTCTCATCCACATACAACGTGATTAGCACGTAATCGTTCTGCATGATATCCGCAACCTTCTGGTCAGCCCACACAGCCAGCTCCATCTTGCGGCAGTTCACGCAACCATATCCAGTAAAGTCTATCATCACGGGCTTACCTTGCCTGCGCGCATATTCCATCCCGGCATCATAATCCATGAACTGAGCCTTCACCTCGTTCTCATAAAGGTTGAAGTCTTGCGTGCTCATCGGAGGCGAAAAGGCACTGATAGCCTTCAGCGGCGCTCCCCACAAACCGGGAACCATGTAAATGGCAAAAGAGAAGGAAACCAAGGCCATGAAGAAACGGGTGACCGATGTACGATGATTGACCACGACATTACCGGACTCATCATATTCATCTTCATCGTGCGGAAAACGCAGCCAACCGATAAGATAAGCGCCCAACAAAGCAAAAATCACAATCCACAAACTCAGGAAAGCCTCGCGGTCGAGGATATGCCAACCGTAAGCCAAATCTGCCACCGACAAGAACTTCAAGGCAAAAGCCAATTCCAAGAAACCGAGCGTCACCTTCACACAATTCATCCAATTACCGGATTTCGGCATCGTCTTCAGCCAAGCCGGGAACATGGCAAAGAGGGTGAAAGGCAAGGCCAAGGCAATGGCAAAACCCAACATACCGACAGTCGGGGCAAGAATACTGCCCGACGTGGACACTTCTACCAACAGAAAACCGATAATCGGCCCCGTACAAGAAAAAGAAACCAAAGCGAGGGTAAAAGCCATCAGGAAGATGCTCAACAAACCTGTGGTAGATTCGGCCTTATTGTCTACCGCATTGCTCCACGAAGAAGGCAACGTAATTTCAAAAGCACCGAAGAAACTGGCGGCAAACACCAGCAACATCAGGCAGAAAAAGATGTTGAATACCGCATTCGTGGACAGGGCATTCAGGGCACTGGCCCCGAAAATACCGGTAATCACTAAGCCCAAAAGCACATAAATGACCACAATGCTCACACCATACGTCGCCGCATCGCGAATACCTTTGCGTTTGTCTCCCGAACGTTTCAGGAAAAAACTCACGGTCATCGGGATGATCGGCCAGACACAAGGAGTAAGCAAAGCAACCAAACCGCCGAGGAATCCCAACAGGAATATCTTCCACCACGTCTGGCTGGCTGCATTGGAGGCATCTTCACCGAAAGCTGCCAACTCATCAATAACGGGCGTCCAATAGTCGCTTGCCGCCACAACAGCATTACTACCGGCCACCGCAGAAGGTACGGAATCCGTCACGACCAAGCCCGTGGCAACCGTATCGGCCCCTCCGATTATGGGCGCATCTGCTTTTTCCTCTTTCTCCGCTACCGGCGTATCCGCAGTTTTCTCTTTCTGCTTTTGAGGCTCTGCCACAGTATTGCCGGCCGCAATCTTTCCGCTTCCGGAGAAAGTAAACTCCACATTAGTGGGAGGCATGCAATTCTCATCGTTACAAGCCCCATAGTTCAGATACCCTTTCACGGAATAAGTAGCGTCCGTAATACGCATTTTCTGCGCGAAAACAGCCGTATTTTCCATGTAGCTGACTTCCATCCCGAAAAGATTGTCGTACGCCTTATGCACCTTTCCACGTGCCGTCAGCTTACCTACCGGCTCCACTCCTTTCTGTTCATCGAAATTAATGGTAGCCGGAGTAGGGCCGCCGTCCGGAATGTCCGTAGAATAGACATGCCAACCCGCTTCCGCCTTTCCGGTAAAAACAATCTCGAATTCAGAGTCAGACAGTTTCTTTTGGGAAACAGAAAAACTTACCGGATCGTGAAACTGTGCCCAAAGCGGCAAGACCATGACCCATAATAACAGTAATGAGGTTATTTTCTTCATCATCAAGAATAAAGTTTTTAGAGTACAAAGATAAACAAAGTGGGAGGGGTTTAAAAACGAACCGGAAAGAATCTACCTATTTTTACAGTTTTTTAGTTTTATAACATTCATGCGCCGAAACAAAAAAAGTCTACCTGAAGAATCCAGGCAGACTTTCAATGTTATGCTTTACTGTAAAATTACAACTTCGGACCTGCTGCAACCAAAGCTTTACCGGCTTCGTTACCCGTGAACTTCGCAAAGTTCTTGATGAAACGGGCAGCCAAATCCTCAGCCTTCTTCGTCCACTCTGCAGCGTCAGCGTAAGTGTCGCGAGGATCGAGAATCTTCGGATCAACACCCGGCAACTCCGTAGGAACAACGAAATCGAAGTAAGGAATAGTCTTCGTAGGAGCCTTGTCGATAGAACCGTCCAAGATGGCATCGATGATACCACGAGTATCGCGGATGGAAATACGCTTGCCCGTACCGTTCCAACCCGTGTTCACCAAGTATGCCTTGGCACCTACCTTGTTCATCTTCTTCACGAGCTCTTCAGCATATTTCGTAGGATGCAAGCTCAAGAAAGCAGCACCGAAACAAGCAGAGAACGTCGGAGTCGGTTCAGTGATACCACGTTCCGTACCGGCCAACTTGGCAGTAAAACCAGACAAGAAGTAGTATTGAGCCTGCTGGTCGTTCAAGATAGAAACGGGAGGCAATACACCGAAGGCATCAGCAGACAGGAAGATTACCTGCTTTGCGTGAGGACCCTTGGAAATAGGCTTCACGATATTCTCGATGTGGTAAATAGGATAAGATACACGAGTATTTTCCGTTACGCTCTTATCTGCAAAATCAATCTTGCCGTTAGCATCTACCGTTACATTCTCCAACAAAGCGTCACGTTTGATAGCCTTGTAGATATCGGGCTCGGATTCTTTATCCAGATTGATAACTTTAGCATAGCAACCGCCTTCGTAGTTGAATACGCCTTCGTCGTCCCATCCGTGCTCGTCGTCACCGATCAACTTACGTTTCGGGTCGGTAGACAAAGTCGTCTTACCGGTACCGGACAAACCGAAGAAGATAGCAGAGCTGGTGCCGTCCATGCTGGTGTTGGCAGAGCAGTGCATAGAAGCGATACCGCGCAAAGGATTGAAATAGTTCATCATAGAGAACATACCCTTCTTCATTTCACCACCGTACCAAGTGTTGATGATGACTTGCTCTTTTGAAGTCAAGTTGAAGACTACGGCTGTTTCTGAGTTCAAGCCCAGTTCCTTGTAGTTTTCAACCTTAGTTTTAGAAGCGTTGTAAACCACGAAATCAGGTTCGAAATCCTTCAAATCTTCTTCCGTAGCACGGATAAACATGTTCGTTACGAAGTGAGCCTGCCATGCAACTTCCACGATGAAACGCACTTTCAGGCAAGTAGCCTTGTTAGCGCCGCAGAAACCGTCGACAACAAACAATTTCTTATTTGAAAGCTCCTTCACAGCCAAATCCTTCAATACCTTCCAAGCCTCAGGAGTTACAGGCTTGTTGTCATTCTTATATTCTTCAGAAGTCCACCATACGGTGTTCTCAGAAGTAGCGTCTTTTACGATAAACTTGTCCTTGGGAGAACGACCGGTATAAATACCTGTCATCACATTCACTGCACCCAATTCCGTTACCTGACCTTTTTCAAAACCTTCCAAACCAGCTTTGGTTTCTTCCTGGAACAATACGTCGTATGACGGATTGTGGAGAACCTCAACAGTACCGGTAATACCGTACTTACTCAAATCTAAATTTGCCATTTTCTAAAATAATATTTGGTTAGAAATCAATTCACTATAAAAAAACTTCCTTTTTGCGCTGACAAAATTACAAAGAAATGCGTGCATCTGAAACTTTCGGCATATTATTTTTCTTAATTCAAAAACATTCTTCCGTTAAATTTCCCAAAACCTAAGAACCAAAGCTATATTTGCTACACGGAGTTTACATTTTCAAGAAGTTTTTGTTACTTTTGTTCTCAAGTATATTTAAATCCATCCAAATATGAAAGTAATTAACTTTGCAGAGCAACAAACGGTTGTCAACAGATACATGTCGGAACTCCGGGACGTATGCATACAGAAAGACAGGGCGCGGTTCCGCCGCAATCTGGAAAGAATCGGGGAAGTAATGGCCTACGAAATCAGTAAAACGCTGGATTATTCCGTCAAAGACATACAAACCCCGTTGGGCACGGCGCCCACGCTGTTGTACAACGACCCTATCGTACTGGGAACCATCTTCCGGGCCGGCCTCCCTTTCCATCAAGGCTTCCTGAATGTGTTTGAGGAGGCCGACAACGCATTCGTGTCGGCCTACCGCTTCTACAAAGACAAAGAATGCCACGAAGTAGGCATACATATCGAATATCTGGCCACGCCGGACCTGAACGGCAAAACGCTTATCATCGCCGATCCCATGCTGGCCACGGGCGGAAGCATGGAATTGGGGCTCAAGGCATTCGAGACCAAAGGCATACCGGGAAAAGTGCATTTATGTAGTGCGATAGCCAGCCGGAAGGGCGTGGACTACCTGGCGGAAACATTCAAAGACACGGACTATACCTTGTGGTGCGGAGCTATCGACCCGGAGCTGAACGACCACATGTACATCGTCCCGGGACTTGGCGATGCAGGCGATTTGGCCTATGGCGGGAAACTGTAAGAAGTAAAAAAGCATGACGGACGGGGCTTGGCAGAAAGCTGCGCACCGTTCTGCGCCAAACGGTAAATCAATCTCAGGCGAACGATTTTCCAATCTCCTGAGATTGATTTTTCATTTGACGGACAAAAATTTCCGACCTATTGCAGATTGAAAACCAGCACCTTACATAAAAGCAAGCAGATATAACGGATTTTGACAACCGACAGCCCGCCGCCCGACCATCGAAACAGAAAGGCGGAACAAAAAAGGCGGCTGCCCCACGATAAGGAACAGCCGCCTTTTCTTTCCTTTCCCTTTCACGGGGAACTTACTCCTTCACCTCCCAAATATCGTTCGTATAGAGCAGTTCCGTGAAATTGTGATAGGCTTTCTTTTCTTTCACTTCTTCTATCTGCCGGTTGACCGCCTCGTCGTATGTCGGAGCTTCCACATCACGAATCACGCCCAATGCCACCGGAAAATCAGGCCCTTCCATCAGAGCCAACTTCAAGTGCAAGGTGTTGTCCTGGCAATGCGCATCATGCACGAGGATGTCTTTTTCCGTCACGCCGTTCTCTCCTATCTTCACGACCTTCAACCCGAAACCTTCCTGCATCAAGCCGAGTTCCTTATTTTCGCCGAACAACATCGGCTGGCCGTGTTCCAGATAAATGGCATGCTTGGCACGTCCTTCTTTGGTGTAAACGGTATCGTGCGTCCCGTCGTTGAATATCACGCAGTTTTGCAATATCTCGCACACGGCAGCTCCCTTGTGGGCGTATGCCGCTTTCAGGATTTCCACCGTCCCGGCGGCATCCGTAGCCACGGCACGGGCAAAGAAATGACCACGCGCTCCGAAACATAACTCTGCCGGATTGAACGGGTCTTCCACCGTCCCGTAAGGAGAGGATTTACTGACGAATCCTCTCGGAGACGTCGGAGAATACTGCCCTTTCGTGAGACCATAAATCCGGTTGTTCAGCAGAATCATATTGATGTCCACGTTGCGGCGGACGGCATGGATGAAATGGTTACCGCCAATGGCCAGGCCGTCGCCGTCACCGGAAATCTGCCACACGGTGATATCCGGATTGGCCACCTTGAAACCGGTGGCAATGGCGGCGGCACGTCCGTGAATCGTCTGCATGGCATACGTATTCATATAATAAGGCAGACGGCTGGAGCAACCGATACCTGAAATCACGGCTGTCTCGTAGGGAGGCACTCCGATTTCGGCCATAGCCTTGTGCAAAGAAGCCAGAAAAAAATGGTCTCCACACCCGGGACACCAACGCGGCAATCCCTTTTTATAATCTTTTGCTGTATATTCGCTCATTTTCTTTTATTCTTCTAAGTTTGACTATTTGTTGTAAATCTCGGTAAAGGCAGCCACCAACTCGCTCACGACAAAAGGCTGGCCTTTCACCTGATTGAACTGATAAGGCACAAAACCGTCTACTTTCATACGCAGATATGCGGCAAATTGCCCTAAGTTCTGCTCGGCTACCACGACTTTCTTATACCGCTTCAGCACTTCCGCCGTATTGGCAGGCAAGGGGTTCAGGTAAGAGAAATGAGCCAAAGCCACTTTCTTGCCTGTAGCCACCATTTCATCCATGGCCGAATGCAAATGGCCGTAAGTACCGCCAAAGCCTACTATCAGCAGTTCGGCATCGTCCACGCATCCCTGCACCTCCACATCAGGCACCGGGATTCGGGCCACTTTCTCTGCGCGCAAACGACACATCTTGTCGTGGTTCTCGGGATCGGTGCTGATGGCTCCTGTCCGGCCGTCCTTCTCCAACCCGCCGAGAATATGCATATACCCTTCTTGTCCGGGTATGGCCCAGTAACGCACTTGCGTGTCGGGATTACGCATGTACGGCGTATAGCTCCCGGCCATTTCCGGAGTGACGTAAGGGGGACAAATATCGGGATAATCGTTCAAATCGGGCAGTTTGAAAGCACCGGAACCGTTGGCCACAAAGGCATCGGTGAGCAACACCACCGGCGTCATGTGCTCCAAAGCCATCTTCGAGGCATAATAGGCCGCATCGAAACAATTCGTAGGCGAAGTGGCTGCAATGACCGGCATCGGCGATTCGCCGTTGCGTCCGAAAAGGGCCTGCAACAAATCCGTCTGCTCGCTCTTCGTGGGCAAGCCCGTGGACGGGCCTCCGCGCTGCACGTTCAGTATCACCAACGGCAATTCCGTAATCACGGCCAGATTCATGGCTTCCGATTTCAAACATACGCCGGGCCCCGAAGTAGAAGTCACAGCCAATGCACCGGCAAAGGAGGCGCCGATGGAAGAGGCACAGCCGGCAATCTCGTCCTCGCACTGCACCGTGGTCACGCCCAAACTTTTATGTTTGGACAATTCATGCAGCACGTCCGTAGCCGGCGTAATGGGATACGACCCCAAGAAAAGCCGCTTGCCGGCTTTCTCGGCCGCAGCGATAAATCCGTATGCAGTAGCCTTATTGCCCATGATGTCCATATACTTACCGGGCTTTTTCGTCTTGGATTCCACTTTATAAGTATGTGCCACAGAAGCATGCGTATTTGCCCCGTAATCATATCCGGCCTGGATAACCTTTATATTGGCTTCTGCCACGGCGGGCTTTTTGGCAAACTTCTCACGCAACATATTGAACGCTATCTCCAGGTCTCGGTTGAACAACCAGCACACCAGTCCGAGCGCAAACATGTTACGGCATTTCAAAATAGCTTTGTTGTCCATGCCCGAGTCAGCCAGACAGGCTTTGACCATCTGGGTGATAGGGGCAGCAATCACATCGTTTTTGATGCCCAACTCTTCTATCGGATTATCCGTCGTGAAAGCGGCCTTCTGCAAATCTTTGGCCTGGAAACAATCGGTGTCGATAATAATACATGCTGTAGATTTGGCATATCTGTACTGGGTCTTTAATGCTGCCGCATTCATCGCCACCAACACATCGCACTTATCGCCCGGTGTGTACACACGCTGGGCACCAATGTGTACCTGAAAACCGGAAACTCCTGTCAACGACCCCTGCGGAGCACGGATATCAGCCGGATAATCGGGAAACGTACAAATGTCATTTCCTACCGTCGCCGAGACCGTAGAGAAAATATTCCCGGCCAACTGCATACCGTCGCCGGAATCACCAGAGAAACGGACCACTACCTGGTCCAGCTCTTTTACTTCTAATCTATCAGCCATACTTTTTGTAGCATTTATATGATTACTGTATATTCTTTCTACCTTAGGAATGCAAATATCGCAAAGATATGTTTAAAAACAAAATATTTTGCTGTTAAAAGCATTCCGGAATACAGATTATACTATAAAATCGTAATCTAAAAGCTTATTTATATAGCATTTCATCGTACTTCTCTCACTTTTCAAAAGCATAAAGCTCGCAAAAGTACAGGAAAATGCATAAATATGCAAAGAGAGAAAGGCCGAGCCTTTCCCTCTACCTTATGAAAGTTTTGTCCCAAGTATTCGACTTTTTAAGCAGAAACTGTTAACTTTGCAAAACAGAAAGCGCCCCTGTAGTTCAATGGATAGAACTACGGTTTCCTAAACCGCCAATCCGGGTTCGATTCCCGGCGGGGGTACACGGTCTATTTCAAGGTAAAAGCTTGTGTTCCGGCTTTCACTTTGTATTTCTTCCCATTCACTTTCAATACATATTCCTTATCAGACACCACGCGTACGGTATCCCCGTCCGCCACGATGTCAGTATGCACATCGCCGAACCTCAAATTCCGGATACCTTGCTCGCCCCAACCTGTCTTACGCCATTCCACGAGCCGAGCCGTGGCATCTATATTATAAAACCCCAACACGTTCTCAATAAACAAAGAAATAGGCCCCAGGGCAGACCATCCGCAAAAGTCTTGAGCCACCAACGTCAAATTCTCACCGTCCACCCGCTGTCCGGGACGAGCTGCCGACGGAGAATAACATTCCCAAATGGAGTGGGGCTCGAAAGTCTTATAGGTTTCGGACATTTGCGCCAACAAACGGCGCGCATTCTCATGTGCCACATCATGATAACCGTAAGTCTCAAGTGCCTTGGTTGACATGTAAGCCAAAGGCAACCATACACCGCCCCTCCAATAATCTCCTACCGTCCCATTGTAGTCTGCGTCACTCCGCGACACGGACGGCCAAGGGTATTGACCACCGAACTCATCCTCGTCCTGTGCATATTCCACCAAACGCGCCGCTTGTTTCCGCCCCGGAACTTCTGCCAACATAGCCCAATACACAGCCGGTGTCCGCACTTTCACAAAGTCGCCCGTGGCCTCCTCTATGTCATAATAAAAACCATCCTCCGCATCCCAATAATACTTATTGAGCAAGTCCTTCTTCACTGCATACTCCCCGGCAAACTCCTTGGCCGTAGACGGGTCGTCCAAGACCTCGGCAATCCTTTCGATATAAAGTGCAGCCAAAGCCTGTTGGGCCAAGGCATCCATCCACAGCATCTCCCCGTTGCATCCCCGGCCACGCGGAGTATTGTCCATACCGCTCTGCACGTCGCCCCACAAATACCCTTTCTCCCTCCGTTCCAACATGACCGGCATCTTGGAAAAACGGCTACCGCCCCTCTTCAGTTTCTCAAACCAATAAAAATGGCGTTGTAGGTAACGATTGTCCTCTAACACATATTCCAAACGCCTTTTGTCGCCTGTCATCTTATAGTACTCATACTCCACCCACGCGAAAAAAGGAGGGTTGTCCGGATGCCAAATCTTTAAAGAGACCGGCTCTCCATCCAATATCGTCTTATAGAAGTTATCCAAACTCTGTATGCCAGGGAATAGCGAAGGCGCATAGCGACAAAAAAGCACCATGAACTCGGTATCCCAAATCCAAATCGTGTCATCCCACAGATTCTCATCCATATAGGGCGACTGGGGAATCCCGTCCTGATGCTTCACCCGCCCCCAGGCCAAGTCCCAAGCTGCCCAATATAAATCCACCAAACCCGGGTCGGGGGAATAAACCGGTTGGGGCAACAAAGACTTGTCCAACCCGCTTCCGGTTTCAGGCGTGGCTTGCACACCCACTGCCATAGCAGACAAAAGGACACCGGAAAACAAAACACTCTTTAATCCCATCATATCACATCTTTTATTTTGAAGACAAAGAAACCGCCCTTCCGGAACATTACCAAAAAGCTTTGCACCAAAAACAGACGGATATACTCCAGTATCATATACTGAAGAGAGTCCGGGCACAAAACAATACAGGGCAAGCCTTAGCCTGCCCTGCATCCAAACAACTTATAAACGAATTCTTTATTTCATTTCCGAATCGTTCTCCTTGATGCGCTGTCCCATAGTCAGGAAAGCTACCGGAGCCGCCATGAAGATGGAAGAACAGGTTCCGATTACCACACCGAGAATCATGGCAAAAGCAAAACTGCGGATACTTTCTCCACCCAAGAAGAAGATACACAACAATACGACTAACGTGGTCAACGAAGTATTGATGGTACGCGTCAATGTCGTATTCAAAGAATCATTGAACAAACGCTGACGGTCGCGGTTCGGATACAGATGGAGGAACTCGCGGATACGGTCGAATACTACCACCTTATCATTAATAGAATAACCGATAGCCGTCAAAATCGCACCGATAAAGGTTTGGTCGATTTCCAAAGAGAATGGCACCCATCCCCAACAAATCGAATACGCTCCGATAATCAACAAGGTATCTACCGTCAAGGCCACAACTGCACCGACCGAGAAAGCCACATTGCGGAAACGCAACAATATGTAAAGGAAGATAGCAATCAAGGCCAATACCACAGAAACAATAGCCCCGTAGGTTATGTCTTCTGCCACGGAAGGACCTACCTTTTCCGAACTGATAATAGAACCTCCGGCACGCTCGTCGCGGTTGATGAAAGTTTGCAAATCCAAATCCGATGACAACAAACCGCCGCCTTTGAGCGTTTCGAACAGCGTTGCTTCTATCTCGGAATCCACCTCCGTACCTTCTTCGTCAATCCGATAGTTTGTGGATATACGTACCGTCTGATGGTCTGTACCCAAGGCTATAACCTGGATATTGGCATCCCCGAACTTGTTTTGCAATAAGGTGCGGACAGTTTCCGGCTCCACCTGCTTTTCGAACACAACTACGAAGTTACGTCCACCGGTGAAATCAATACCTTTGCTCAAACCGCGTACAAACAAAGATGCGATACCTACCACCAACAAGACCCCGAATATCGTGAAGGATTTCTTATAAGAGCTCATGAACTTGTAATGTGTATCATGCAAGAACTTACGTGAAAGAGACGTCGTAAACGTCAAGTTCATCCATTTCTCCTTATTCAGGAAGTGCTCGTACACGATACGGGTCAGATATACAGCCGTAAAGAAGGATACCAAAATACCGATAATCAACGTCGTGGCAAATCCACGGATAGGACCTGTTCCGAAATTATACAGGATGATACCCGTAATGATAGAAGTCAAGTTGGAGTCGAAGATGGCCGAGAATGCATTGGAATAACCGTCCGAGAGAGCCGCACGCACAGTCTTACCCGCACGCAACTCTTCTTTGGTACGTTCATATATCAACACGTTCGCATCTACCGCCATACCCAAAGAAAGCACCATACCGGCAATACCGGACATGGTCAATGCAGCCTGGAATGAAGTCAAAACCCCCAACGTAAAGAAGAAGTTCAATATCAAAGCACCATTGGCTACCATACCAGGAATAAGACCATACATGCCACACATATAGATCATCAACAGGATGAAAGCTATCACAAATGAAGTAATACCTTGGTTGATGGACTCTTGTCCCAACGTAGGACCTACAAACTGTTCGGAAACGATATGTGCAGGAGCCGGCATCTTACCCGTGTTCAGCACGTTGGCAAGGTCACGCGTATCTTCGAGCGTGAAATGTCCTGTAATAGAGGAAACACCACCGGTAATCTCATTCTGCACCGTAGGAGCACTATATACATATCCGTCGAGCACAATGGCGATGGCGCGCTTCACATTTTTCTTGGTCAAAGCTGCCCAACGACGGGCACCATCGGAATTCATCGTCATGCTTACGCACGGACGGCCATTCTGTTCGTAATCATCCTTAGCTTCTGTCACGACATCACCTTCCAAAGGCGCACGACCATTGCGTTCCGTAATCTTAATCGCATATAACTCGAAAATGTCTCCCATATTACCACTGCCTACAGGCTTCACTCCCCAATAAAGTTTCAGGTCACTGGGCAAGACTTCTTTGGCCACGGCAGAAGTGATATAGCGATTGACGGTAGCCGTATCACGCCAACTGGCATAACCCACTACACATCCCATAGGGCCTTGAGCAAATTGCAGCACAGAAGCCAAAGGATGGTTCTTCATAGCCTGTTCGTCCACAGCAGCCCCAGCCTTCTCTGCCGGAGTTCCGCTATTTCCCTTCAGAGCCGCAGCCAAATCCTTCACAGGAGCTTTCTTTGTAGAGTCCGTAGCGTCCACTTTTTCAGCCGGTGTCAATTCAGCCATTGCCGTAGTGTCAGCCTTAACCGTATCATTTTCTGCAATCGCAGCATGCTCTGCCGCCAAACGTGTATCCAATGTAGCCAGGAATGGGATAATCTCTTCCGTATTATAGGTTTCCCAAAACTCCAGATTTGCACTACCTTGCAACAATTTACGCACACGTTCCGGTTCTTTCACACCCGGCATCTCCACCATAATACGCCCCATCTGTCCTTCCAACGTCTGGATATTGGGCTGTACCACACCAAAACGGTCGATACGTGTACGGAGCACATTATAAGAATTGTCGATGGCAGACTGCACTTCGGCACGCAACACTTTCTCTACTTCAGAGTCGGAACTCTTGGTCGTTACTTTACCTTTCAACTGCTGCGTAGCAAACAATTCCGCCAAATTTCCATCCGGCGCCAATGCTTTGTACTCTTTCACAAATAAGGTAATAAAATCACTCTGGCTATTCTTAGCCCCTTCCGCAGCCTTCGCTACCGCCTTGTTGAATGCCGGGTCTTCTTTATGGTCGGCCAAAGCCTTTACCACTTCAGGAACAGACACCTCCAGAATGACATTCATACCACCTTTCAGGTCCAAACCCAGACTAATCTCCATTTCGCGACAGTCCTTCAGCGAATAAGCGCCCAACCACACCGGATTGTTCATCACGGAATCCAGATAGTGTGCGCCGGCTTCCTCTCCTTGCGTTTTCGTAATCTCATCCACCTTATTCATTTGATAAGTAGTTACAAATGAAAAAGATAAATAGAACACGCACACAAGGGTCAACAGTAAAGCGAAAACTTTAACAAATCCTTTGTTTTGCATTTTAATTTATTATTATGATGTTATTATTTAATAGCTAATCAGACTACAAAGGCGCAAATATAACGTTTTTTTCACATTAACGCCGCAAGTTAACAGATTTATTTATGCCCTAATCCTCTTTTTTGTGTTTTTTCAAGTAAGTAATCATCGGATAATGGTCAGACCACGGAGCTGTCTTGTCCACATGCGTCTCGTATGTCTGCCAATAGTCGGAAACGAAGATATGATCGATGCGAAAATAGAATCCTTTCTGATTATAAGACAAGCCCAGTCCGTTACCCGATTGACGGAATGCACTTTTCAACCGGGAAGACAGGCGATGGCAAGAATAGGATATGGGAGAGTCATTCAAATCACCGCAAACAATCACAGCCCTTCTCCCTGATTTTTCGACATAGTTCAAAACCGAATCAACCTGCGGTCCGCGCAAACGACTCGCCCCGGCCATCTTCCGAACCAGTTCTCTGGAATTACTTTCCGCATGCCCATTCTCCGGATCTTTAATGATTTCCTTATATTTCATCTTATCCTCTGGTGTCAGCTTATAAGACTCCAAATGGTTGTTCACCAACAATACAGTATCCTGACCGTATAGTAATTCTACGGCAAGACTGCCATTGGTCGTACTTTCATAGGCTATCCGATGTACGGACAATATAGGCAAACGACTATAGACTAATTGAGGTTCAGCCTTTCCATCATGCAGACGACGAATATGATAACCTGCCTTTGCCATGACGCTATCCACATACTCAGATTTAAGATTCTTAGGTGCAACTCCTTCCTGAAGACAGATAATGTCGGCCTCAGAAGCCACAAGATAATCCAAGATCGGGTACCGCCCTTCCGCATCCTTCTCCCCCCGGGCTAGGAACTCGGTATTATAAGTAAGCAGTTTAAGCGCGCCTTCCGGCCGTTTCTCGGGCCAGTTCACCGGACAATAGTCATATATATAGGAAACAGACAGCAACATTCCGACAAAAGGCAACCAAACGTAACGAATGGAAAAAACCAGCCAAAAAAAGATAAAAGCTATATTAAGCAACAATAGCAGCGGAAATCCCAACCCGAATAGAGCCACATGAGAATGAACCGCCGGATTCAATCCGGAACTCAGTCCGCAGGCCCACAACATGAAAGCCGCCATTATGTTTGCACCGATTGACAACTGTATCAATATACGTTTCAATGTATTCATCTTCAACGCTGACTGGCATCAAACAACTTACGTTTTTCTTCCTCTGTCAAACTTGTGTATCCGGATTTACGTACCTTCTCTAAAATATGGTCTATCTCTTCCGCCTCTGCCTTTTTACGGGCGTTATACTCATAATCATCCTTTCGCTCCCCCATAGAGACATTCATTTTAGGCTTCCGATAAGAAGAAAACCGGTCTCGTCCTCCGGCAAACCATTTCTTCAACCGTTCCGCAGCAGACGGGCGATTGCCATAATATCCTCCACCGCTGTTTCTCCTCCAATACAAGATGAGCAACAAACCGAATATCATTCCTCCGAGATGGGCGAAATGAGCGACTCCATCACCGGAGTTCCCCAAAGCGGAAAGCAACTCTATGACTGCATAACCTATCACAAAAAACTTGGCTTTAATAGGTACGGGAAGCGGAAAAATAAACAGGCGTTCATTAGGAAACGACATACCGAAAGCCAACAAAATTCCATAGACTGCACCAGAGGCTCCGATAGTGGTCCAACGATTCAAATAGTCGCCCATGGAAATCACGGTATAGCCGATATTAACCGTATCGTACGCTCCCAAGCCTTGCCACAGATACTGTACATATTGCACTCCTTCCTGAACCAAACCGGCACCCAAGCCGCACACGACATAATAAAGCAAGAAGCGACGACCGCCCCAATAAGACTCCATCACCCGACCGAACATCCACACGGCGAACATATTAAAAAGGATATGCGTGACGCCACCGTGCATGAACATATACGTAAAAAACTGGTAGAAGTTGAAATCGGGGGCTAAAAAGAAGTGTAGTCCCAGCAAATTATCCAAATCCACACCATAGCGCACTGCTACCAATTTAGCCAAAAAGAACAAAAGATTGATTATAATCAGATTCTTCGTTACGGGAGGCATATTCATCATATTCACACTCTATTTTCATTATTCATTGAGACCGCAAAAATACTAATTTTATTCCATTTCATTTTAAATAATCCCTTCAAGCTTGTGCTTTTTCATAAAAAGAAATATTTTTTCAATGAAAAAGTTTGTTTTAACGGCTAATTTACATACATTTGCATGATAGGATACAAAATAAGCGAATTATTATCTACTAAATTATTTCATCAAATGAACAAAACAGAACTTATCAACGCCATTGCAGAGAACGCAGGCTTGAACAAGGCAGATGCCAAGAAAGCTTTAGACGCAACAATCAGTGCTATCTCTGAAGCATTAAAGAAGGGTGACAAAATTGCACTTGTAGGTTTCGGAACATTCTCCGTGAATGAAAGACCGGCCCGCACGGGTATTAACCCCAGAACGAAAGAGCAAATCACCATTGCAGCCAAGAAAATAGCTAAATTCAAAGCTGGTGCGGAATTAGCTGACGCACTCCAGTAAGCAGAATAAATCTATTATGCGGAAAAAAGGGAGAAGCAAACTTTTGCTTCTCCCTTTTATTATGTATCTTTGCAGCCTGAATGATAAGGTAAAAACAAGGTTATGGAGATAGAAAATAAAATCGTATCAGCCGTAGTTCTCGGCATCAAAACTTTATACGGACAGGACATAGTTCCCGAAACGGTGCAACTCCAAAAGACGAAAAAAGAATTTGCAGGGCACCTGACATTAGTCGTTTTCCCTTTTTTAAAAATATCTCGTAAGAAACCGGAAGACACAGCTCAGGAGCTTGGCCATTTCCTGAAAACGGAAATCCCTTCCGTCGTAGCCGATTTCAATGCCGTCAAAGGCTTTCTGAACCTTGTAATCGCTCCGGCCAGTTGGATCGGTCTGCTCACCGATATCCACCAAGATGTACAATTCGGCCTGACCGAAGCGACCGACCATTCGCCGTTGGTCATGATAGAATACTCTTCCCCCAACACCAACAAGCCTTTGCATTTGGGACACGTCCGCAACAATCTGTTAGGATGCGCCTTGGCCAACATCATGGCAGCCAATGGCAATCGCGTGGTGAAAACCAATATCGTGAACGACCGCGGCATACATATCTGCAAAAGCATGTTGGCGTGGCTGAAATACGGGAACGGTGCCACTCCGGAAAGTACCGGCATTAAAGGCGACCACCTCATCGGAGACTACTATGTGGCTTTTGACAAACACTATAAAGAACAAATCAAGGAGCTTATGGAAGAAGGTATGAGCGAGGAGGAAGCCAAAAATGAAGCCCCGCTCATCAAGGAAGCCCGCGAAATGTTGGTAAAATGGGAAAACAATGATCCGGAAGTCCGTGCCCTTTGGCGTAAAATGAATGAATGGGTCTATGCCGGTTTCGATGTCACCTATAAAGCCCTTGGCGTAAGTTTCGACAAGATATATTATGAATCGGAGACTTACCTCGAAGGTAAAGAGAAAGTTTTGGAAGGGCTTGACAAAGGACTGTTTTTCCGCAAAGAAGACGGTTCCGTATGGGCCGACCTGACTCCGGAAGGATTGGACGAGAAACTTCTGCTCCGTTCCGACGGAACATCCGTCTACATGACACAAGATATCGGTACAGCCAAACTGCGATTCCGCGACTATCCCATAGACAAAATGATTTACGTGGTAGGTAACGAACAAAACTACCACTTCCAAGTGCTTTCCATCCTGTTGGACAAACTCGGTTTCGAGTGGGGCAAAGACCTTGTACATTTCTCATACGGCATGGTGGAATTACCTAACGGTAAGATGAAAAGCCGCGAAGGTACGGTCGTGGATGCCGACGACCTGGTGGCAGAGATGATAGGCAGCGCACGCAAGATGTCGGAAGACAAAATCAACAAGCTTACGGATTTGAGCGAGGACGAAGCCAATGAGATTGCACGAATTGTCGGTTTGGGAGCCTTGAAATACTTCATATTAAAGGTGGACGCACGAAAGAACATGTTGTTCAATCCGGCTGAAAGCATCGATTTCAACGGAAATACCGGACCGTTCATCCAATATACGTACGCACGTATCCGTTCCATCCTGCGCAAAGCCTCCGAAGCGGGTATCTCCATCCCCGAAACGCTGTCAGCCCAAACGAATTTGAGTGGGAAAGAAATCAGCTTGATTCAAATGTTGGCCGACTTCCCGAACGTAGTAAAACAAGCAGGTTCCGACTATAATCCAAGCTGCATTGCCAACTATTGCTACGACTTGGTGAAAGAATACAACCAATTCTATCACGATTTCAGCATCTTGCATGAAGAGAACGAAAACAAGAAAACGTTCCGTCTGGTACTGTCTGCCGAAATCAGCAAAATCATACGTACGGGCATGGGCTTGTTGGGCATAGAAGTGCCTGAACGCATGTAAAAAAACTCCTCTTGCGATGGGGAAAAAGAAATTCTATGTAGTTTGGCATGGAGTCAGTCCGGGCATTTATACGTCCTGGACTGACTGCAAACTGCAAATCAATGGCTTCGAAGGGGCCATTTATAAATCTTTCGACACCCAAGAGGAAGCCGAAAGAGCTTACAACACCTCTCCTTATCTTTATATCCAGAAAAAAAAGACTACCGCTCCGGCAGTTTCCGGAAACGCACCGACAGACGTGCCGTCTTATCGGCACGACACCGTGTTACCCCTTCCGCCCGAAGTCCCGGCCGAAGCTTTGGCAGTCGACGCGGCATGCAGTGGTAACCCGGGTCCGATGGAATACCGAGGCGTTTATCTCCGTACGGGCGAAACCGTCTTCCATTTCGGACCGGTGTATGGCACCAATAATATCGGTGAATTTCTGGCCATTGTACATGCCTTGGCTCTGATGGAACAGAAAAATATCCGGATGCCGGTTTTCTCAGACAGCCGAAACGCCATCGGTTGGGTCAAGCAAAAGCGTTGCAAGACCAAGTTGGAACGCAGCCCCCGTACAGAAGCTCTCTATCAAATGATAGAACGGGCTGAAACCTGGCTCAAGACCCACAAAACAGACATCCCCATCCTGAAATGGGAGACGGAACGATGGGGTGAAGTCCCGGCCGATTTCGGCAGAAAATAATCATCTCTACTTGTGTATCCTAAAAAAGAAAAACGATGAAACAACGTATATCTTACCTTATTAAATTGTTTTTAGCCTTCCTGCTGTTCTTTGTGTTGCAGAAAATCGTATTCGTCTATTTGAACGAGCCTTTGCCGGCAGGCGATCTGTTCCAGGTCATCGTCCACGGGTTGGGGTTGGATGCTTCTACAACGGGATACTTGCTCATCTTTCCATTCCTCGTCGTATGGCTCAGCATTTGGATGCGTCGCATGAAGACCAAAGCCGTATTACGCCCTTATTTCATCCTTATTGCCATTCTGCTCTCGCTGATTTGTGTGGCAGACACATCACTCTACACATTCTGGAAATTCAAGCTCGACGCCACGATCTTCAATTACATGGATGCTCCCAAACAGGCTATGGCCAGTGTCTCCACCGGCTATGTCGTCATGCGCCTGCTTTGGATTACGGTCTTCTCCGTTCTTTTGTCATGGACTTGCATCCGTCTTACACCCAAAACATTCCCTGTTTTGCCCATCAATCTGAAAATGCTGCTTCACAATTTCACATACGTACTATTAGGCGGCCTTATCTTTTTGGCCATACGGGGAGGAGTAGGACGTTCTACCATGAATATCGGCAACGCTTATTTCAGTGAAAACACCTACATGAACCATGCTGCCGTAAACCCGGCTTTCAGTCTGATGTACTCTTGGAACAAATCCGAAAACTTCGCCGAGAAATACAGTTACTTAGACGAACATAAACGGGCCGCCTGCTATGCACCGCTTTATCCGGCCTCGACAGAAGACTGTACCCGGCAATTGCTACGCGCCACACGTCCCAATATACTCATCATCATCCTTGAAGGATTCGGAGGAGAATATATAGAAGAACTGGGCGGAGCTAAAAACGTGTCACCGAATATAAGCCGGCTCATTCGTGAGGGCATCTTTTTCGACAACGTATATGCCAACAGTTTCCGCACCGACCGCGGGTTGGTTGCCATATTGAGCGGGTATCCGGCACAGCCCACTACCAGCATAATGAAGTATCCCCGTAAGA
>ERZ773188.983-NODE-983-length-34064-cov-6.851480_pt1 | contig 34064 bp, 23 predicted proteins | sample MGYA00581011_ERZ773188 | MGnify/ENA primary metagenome ERZ773188 (study PRJEB29015, sample SAMEA2737798) | human gut metagenome | biome: human gut; feature: human-associated habitat; material: faeces | place: China | collected 2012 ...
GGAAATGGGAATTCACAGAAATATCCCTATCTACAGTACTGCATTTTTGAAATCTCCGATTATTGTGGGACTTTTGAAACCGTGTATTTATCTGCCGATTCATCTGATCTCTGATTACAACGAATCCGATATGCGGTATATGCTGTTGCACGAACTGCAGCACTATAAGCACAAAGATGCTATTGCCAGTTATCTGATGAACCTTGCCGGAGTAATATATTGGTTCAATCCTCTTGTCTGGTACGCACTGAAAGAAATGCGTAATGACAGAGAGGTTGCCTGTGACACTTCCGTTTTGAAAATGCTTGAAGAGGATGCTTACGAAGATTATGGCAATACATTGATTAACTTTGCAGAGAAGGTTTCACTTACTCCTTTTCCGTTTGCTGCCGGCCTTGGTGGAAACATGGAGCAGATGAAACGGAGAATTATCAACATTGCCTCTTATGAAAAGCCGACATTTATGAAAAGAATAAAAGGTATGACTGCATTCATGTTGACTGCTGTTCTTCTCCTTGGATTCGCACCTTTTATTTCTACATACGCAGCAGATGGAAGCCACTACCAATGGGATTCCTCTTCTGAGAATATTTCCTATGTAGACCTCTCCACATACTTCGGAGAATACGAAGGCAGCTTTGTTTTATACGATTTAGAAAATGATGCATGGAGCATACACGACATGGAGCATGCCACCTTACGAGTTGCTCCAAACTCCACCTACAAGATATATGATGCCCTGTTCGGATTGGAAGAAGATATCATTACACCGGAAAATTCGTTCATTGCATGGAATGGCGAAACTTATCCATTTGAAGCATGGAATGCGGATCAGACCTTACAGTCTGCAATGAATTCCTCCGTGAATTGGTATTTTGAATCTGTGGACGAACAGCTTGGAGCCGCTAACATTTCCAACTATATTGAGGAAATTGGATATGGAAACGAAAATATAAGTGGTGATTTCTCCACTTATTGGATGGAATCTTCCTTGAAGATTTCCCCAATAGAGCAGGTCGAACTTCTAACCAGGCTGCAGAATAACAGCTTTGGCTTCGCCCCTGAAAATATCAATGCAGTAAAAGATGCCATCTGCCTTTCCTCTTCCGATGCCGGAACATTCTACGGAAAGACCGGAACCGGCCGTGTGGATGGCCAGGATGTGAACGGATGGTTTATCGGCTATATTGAAACTGCAGATAATACATACTTTTTTGCTACCAACATTGGTGCAGACAGCGATGCTACCGGAGGCAACGCAACTGAAATAACCATGTCTATCTTGTCAGACATGAATATCTGGAAATAAAAATATCGGGTAAAGGTCATAGTCGTATAATCCTTTGCCCGTTTTTTTTATTTTCACTTTATGCATAAAAGCGTTTCAACTATCCAGTTCTATACGTCAAGAATTAGATTTATTATTGATGTATTCTACAATTTCTCCAATAAAAAGAGATATCAATGTCCCAATTGAAACAAACAAACTATCTCTATCACCTAATGATTCAATGAAGATTGAAAATGTAAACGTAAAGTTACTATACATGTAATCATAAAAAACGTATTTCAGAGAACCTATCAAGAGCATCAACCCGAAAGAAATTAATGCATATATTAGACACAGCAAAAAGCTAATGTCAATGCTGCGTTTGACAATGATTTTTCCCATAAAAAAACCTAAAATAAAACCCCCAATATCAATATATGTATATATAATTAAAAAGCCCAAATAGGCTAAGGCAGCATTATATTTGGGAAATAAATAAAAGCAAAGAAAATAAGCTAAAGCCACACATACAAAATATACTAAAAATGGAGAATACGTTCTAACAAACTTTCGCATAAAAACACCTCACTTCACATGTAGATAATCTAATTAAAATCAAAAGCTTATCTTAATTTATTCATAATACTCTTCACTTCCAGTCGCTGACCATGATGTTTTACCACTACTGATCACATCTTTTGTAGACATACTATAAGCAAAAATATCAAGGATCTGCGCCTCTGAGATATACCACGAACCATCTGCGTTTTTCTTGCTTCTGTACCAAACATATAATTCACATTTTTCATTTTCCGAAAGTCTGTCATATACAAGAATTTCTATTATTTCCTCATTCTCATTTAAGATAACTCTGGAATTTCCACTCGCACTATATGATATCATAAAATCACATCTTTCGTCTGCGAAGTATTGTTGGTATATGGTACGGTATCCATCATATATTTCATCTGTTTCAATTAATGTCACATAGTCACATATCGCAGAAATAGAAATATCATCCTCTTTCATATTTTTCATTAATTCATCTATTAAATCGTGCTGAATGACAAAACCATCATTCTGTGAATTAAATATTCTAATGGTCTTCCGTGGTATCATTCCCTGTGGTCCTGCTCCTGTAACATAATTTACAATGACAATCACATCCTTTGCACCATCGCCATCTATATCGTGAAATCCAACTGCCTCTACGCTGTCAAACATACCTACGCTATTATTTTCAGTACTATTGTTTTCAAAATAAGCTGGGAAATGGTACACAATTTGATTGTCCTTTGCCAGCACAAATGAGACATCTTCCCAAAGCGTATCATAAGTCGGCAAATAAGATACAAATCGCACTTCGCCCCAATCATTCAAATCCACCTCAAAGGATTGTTCGGTTATAACCCGGCTTTCATCTAATTTCTCTTCTGATGGATAGTCCACTTCAATATCTGCAATATCTGTCAATTGCTGTATTTCTTTCGTACCATCAAATTTCAAGATAATCTGCTCATCAAATTGTTCTTCTCCTGATAAAATCACTTCTACATAGTCCTCATACCATGTAACTTTCCAACAATTACTTGTGATAATTCCACCGTCATTGTGCAATTCAAAATCTATTTGAGATATTTTATCTTGTCCTTCCTTGAGAATTAACCGACCACTTGCTGCGCCAAAAGGCCAGTCCGGTTCTCCAATTGTCAAAAGTTCCAATTTATAAATCTTATCTAAAGAAACGGATGTATCGCAAATTGTTTTCTTATAATTTGTTTCATACAAAATACAAAGCAACACTACTACAAACAGCGCAATAGGCAACCCCATAATATATAGCACAGTTTTCATAATTTTTTCATTGTTATAACACTCCTTTTATTGCGCTATCCGCTCTCCTTACTACATCATCCTTTACAAATACGGTATTGATAGGCGGGTATCTCCTCAATTCCGTTATTAAGGATTTTATTTCCCAAATATTTAAAACTCCCATCTTTCGCAAACTTTACAGTCAGTTCATGTGTAATCACCGCCTCGTTACATAATACCATTTCACATACTGCATCCACTGTAAGAGTTATTGTACCATCTAGATTATGCTTGACATTGGTCACTTCCGGAATTGATGTCCCAAAAAAATTAGGTGCATAATTAAAGCATCCCAAGCGCATCCAATCATACGCTTTTTTCTTTTTATTATATACTGCATACTTTTGAATTTCTTCCGCGGAAACAGGCATATATTCCATAATCAACTGTTCAAATTGCTCTTTAGGTATTCCATTCGGATATTTTTTACCATTGAATTTTTTCTTATATTTCATGGCATATAAATACTCATAAAGACCGTTAAAATCAATCTTTTTCGTGTGATTTTTGTCCCAATTAGAGCATAAAAGGTTATTCCCCTGATATCCCAATTCGCGCACACATTTTTTAGAAAGTTCTCGCTTTCTGCTACTTATTGGCTTAATCCGTACCAAACAACTTCCGTCTACCATTTCTGTTACTTCCGGATATTCCGGTACACACAATTCATAACAAAACCATCCCTTATTTGAATATCTCCACTTCTTTAATCTCGTATAAGAAACATATGCCATCCCAGGGTTGTTGTTATCATCCCATACACCATTTGAAGCTACAAGAAACATATAGTCTCCGTCATATATAAATTTTTCTCTACCAATGCTACCATCAGAATGTACTTCATAAATAACAATTGAACCTTTGTTTCCCTTTTGGGCTTCTTTCAAAAACGAATCAACTGTTTTGTAGTTTTCCATATTGGAATATTCCTCGTAGGTTCTAACCGGATACCCCTGCTTTTTTATTTTTCGAACCATTTTTCTCATAGAGTTTTCATCCAAAACAGCATTTAACGACTCCCCTTTGTCTGCACATTTGTATATGTGACTAATTTCTTCCATTATCTGAAAAGAATCCCTTTCAGCTTCTTCATTCTCTTGATCAGATACAGGAAGATTATATCCTTTTTCCAGATCAGCCTCTGATATATGGGCATCTGTTGTATTATTTTCTACACTTTCCTCTTTATTTTCGCTTTTCTGACTTGGTATTGATTTCACTTCTTTTGTATTATTGCTACATGAACAGCAAAAAAGACTAATTGCCGTCATACAAAAGATTAGATATAAATATCTTCTCATAGTCATTCACTCTCCTTCTAATTTCACTTTTTGTCAAACCATTTATCCAGAACATCTTTATCCTTTTCTACTACATAGCCACTTCCGCCTCTTCCTTTTACATCTTCAACCATACTAACCACAAGAATGGGCTTCGAGGTTTTCTTATCCGGTGTCATAACTGAGAACCATCCAAGTTCTGTCCCTGTGGTATCTTCCTGTGATACCTTTATTTCAGCAGTTCCTGTTTTTCCTGCCAAAACAATGTCCTTGCGGTGTATTGCGTATCCTGTTCCATGTGGATTATTTACTACACTTTTTATCCCATCCAACACCTGATTTGATACTTTAGAAGAAAAAGCTTCTGAAATCCAATACTCTGCTTTTGCATTCTCTTTATATAGCAAATACGGTTTTAACACATTTCCATCATTACAAAAACTTGTATATACGCAAGCTAAATGAAGTGGATTTATCATCACTTGTCCCTGACCGTATCCTGTATCAGCTAATTGCACCTCACTTTGAATGTGTTTGGCATTAGAGTATTTAGATTCTGTCATTTTTATTTCAAACGGAATAGATGTGTGAAATCCCAACATGGATAATGAACGCTCCATCTCTTCTGCCCCGATTTTAAGTGCTGCCTTTGCAAAGTATATGTTATCCGAATATATCAATGCATTTTTCAAGATGACCGGACTATATGTATGAAGTGTAGTAACATGATATGTTCCCCATGTCTTATCCTTTTGCCAACTATTTCCTTCATTTCCAAAGTTATCTGTCCCTGTGAATGCTCCTGACTGCAAACCAACTGCCGCTATAATGGGCTTAAAAGTTGAACCCGGACACCATGCCTGCCTGAAACGGTTATACAACGGCTTTTGTTCATCTTCATTTAATGCTTTCCATTGCTTTTTTGTCATCCCCATAATAAACCCGTTCGTATCATATGATGGTGTACTAACCAGTGCTAGCACCTCACCCGTGAAAGGATTCATTGAAAGTGAACAACTTTTGTCACTCTTAAAATGTTCATATAATTGTGATTGCAAATCAGCATCTATAGTCAATTTAATATCTTTTCCGTCTTGCACCATTTTATATGCTAATTCCTCTTTTTCTCGTCCTTCTGAATCCACAATATATATTCTACATCCGTTTTCTCCTTTTAATTCTTTTTCGTACAATCCCTCCATCCCCGTTTTTCCAATAACACTAGAACTCGTATATCCTTCTCCTTTGTATTTTTCCAAATCTTCTGCAGTCACATTTTGCACATAACCAATTAAGTGTGCTGCCGCTTCTTTTAATGGATATTCTCTAACCTCCACGTCCGAAATCATTACTCCTGGAATACTCAATAACTTCTCCTGACGTTTTTGCTCTTTTAAAACATTTTTATCTGGTTCTAGTGCAAGAAGCTCTAGCTTCTCTACTTTTAAAATGGTCTTTAATGGAACTAACGAATCATCTTTCACCCATTTTGCTGATAATTGTTTTTCTATTTCTTCGGTTTTTATTTCCAATAATTTTGCAATCCTAGTAATTGACTTTTCCCTATTCTCTAATTTTCCCGGAATAATTCCAACAGAAGAAGCCAGTCCCTTTCCGGCAAGCACTCTTCCATTTCTATCCAGTATTTTCCCTCTATTTGCTTGTATTGTAGATACTCTCATCTTATCAGAATTCTCAAGACCTGGATATATCATCGAATCACTCCACGAAGCCTTATACTGTCCATCTTCTACTAAAAAAGTTATCTCATTATCAAAATCCACTTTCCCCGCTACTGTATCAAAAGATGTATTGTACGTAACCGTCAATTTTTCTTCATCGTAATTTAGAATATGTATATTCACATTCTTTGCCTCTATTCCTTCATAAATGGCAGAATTACGCTTAACAAAATCATTTTTGCTAATCATTTTCTTGCTTTCATCTGTTATCATTTCATACATTTCTGCATATTTCTTTTCTGATATACAGTTCATATATGTCTTCAATACCCGCTCCGGATTATTTTCAACAATTTTCTTATTTATCTTTTTCTGTGCCAACGCAACCAGGCACACTATAAAAATTGTAATTATAGTCAAAAAAACAACTCGAATAGTTCTTTTTTTTCTAATAACTCTATGCTTCATGACAACTCACTTTCCTTTCACTTCGCTTTTCTCCAGTCTATGAACCTTAACACCTTTATCAACATATAATTCAATTAGTTTTTGATTCACTGGAATAATACACATCCGTACGCTTTCGCCATATGCAAAATAAGGATAAATTCCAACTCCTCCCCTGTAATACAAATCACTGGGCGGATTATTACTATAAAACCCTTTCTCCGTTTGAAATATATGCTTATATGCCTGTTCATTTGATTTTTCATACATATCTATCAGATCTTGCTTAGCCATATCCGGGAAAAAAACTTTCAAAGTATAATAACATAATTCTTCATACTGCTTATACATTTTTTCCGTGTAACTATGATCATCAAAATTAAGTGTAATAGTTTCAATACACTTGGCATTTTTAGGAGTATACACTGTAATCGTTGGAAGAGTAAGTATCTTCTTATCGGCCGTATACTCATAGCACATATCTCCTTTTAATCTTCCAAAATCCTGTCTATATGAATACCATGTCAAAAGCGGCTTTATATAATCTCTCCCATAATCTTCTTGGTAATAACTGTTGTAAGCATCTATAAAACCTTCAAGCGATATGTCAAAGTATAATTTCCCATCTTTTTTTACAACACTACTATTCCAATCTATATTGTCTTTCTTATTAGTAAAAGGTGTAACAGCAATTTCCGATGTTATATCCCTATCTTTTTTTTCTTCAATCTCGTTTCTTTTTTCGCATGCGGTTAAAAAAGAAACGCACAACATTATATACATCACTTTTACGAGCCATTTTTGATTCAAAATCTCCTCACTCCTTCCACAAATCTTACTTTTGTAAGATTTTGTCGTAAAAAAATAATGTTTTCTTTTAATATTACACTTGTAATATTTATGTGTCAAGTTTTTCTTATACATTTTTGAATAATAATGTACTCTACGATTATTCGCATCCAAAGACACATTACGTAAAATTGCAAACACTCCATAATTGGTACTTGATTTTTTCCTACAAACATAAAAAGAATCGCAATACACATACTGCTCAGTACAGCATAATGAAACATTGTTTAAAAATGGTACTGATAATTGAATATTATCGGACGGAGAGATGTGCTGTGGCGGATAATTTTTAGTTATCGGTCGATTGAATGATATAATTGACAAGTTAGAGGTATACACATGATAGCATGGGAAAAAATAGATAATACAAAATTTGAAAATGTGGCATTTGATTACATGTCAAGTAACTATCCCGATATAAGATGGGAAAAAACAAAGTTGACAAACGATGGGAATAAAGATGGGCAAAGTATAATTTCTGCTTTGCCATTTAATACAACAATAAAATACTGGTATGAGGCAAAATATTCTATTAATGTAAATAAAAGCATTCCTAAAAGTCACTTAGATTCAACACTAGTATCCAGTTTGTTAGATGGACATGTCGTGGTAATTGCTTTTATTACTAATGCATATATCAGTGATGATTATAAAAGACGTGCGGATATTTTTGCCAGGAAAAGAGATAATCTTAAAATTTATTATATAAACGGTGAAGAGATAGAAAATTGGTTATCCGAAAATCCTACTATTGAAGATAAGTATTTCCATACAATAAGCGCCCAGAAACATTACATAGAAGATAAAATCGAAATGGTATGTTTTATGGATAAATATGATTGCGGAGATAATAAATATTTAAAATTATCAGCACTGGAGCTGCACAAAGAATACTTATTATATATTAGATTTAACTCTTCCGAAAAGCAAAGTGTTGAACTTGTTCTCGACAAATCAATTAGCCATATTCCGGATTATACAAATGAATACATGAATATGAAAAATTGGTCGGTTGATAAAGGAAATAATTCATTGTTTATTCCGGTTAGAGTAGATGAATTAAAGCCCGATTATACTATAAAAATAAGAGGCTATTCAGGAATAAAAAAATATATGATTGAACATTTAAAAATATTAGATTTATACACTCCTCAATTATTTATTAAGTCTCAAATTAAATTATTAAATGACATTCATTGGTTCATCAAATCTAATACTTCAGACAATTTATTTTTTTTAGTGGTTGGTGATGCAGGGTGTGGTAAGACATATTTGTTAAATCAAATTCGCAATAACATTTCCCCCCTATTTTCTTCAATTCTCTTAAATTTTTCAGGTAATATAGAAAAAGATTATTTATTATGCTACAAATTATTTATCTTTTGCCATTTTGAGAGTCTTTGGGAACTTGAGGTAGAGGACCTTCAATTTTTGAATTTAGATTCTCTCTTTAATGATGTGTTAAAAGAAATCAATGATGGAATTAGTTCAAAAATAACTTGCGACAAAATTGTTGCTTACTGTAAAGAAAATTCAATTAACAATAAATCAGCGAATTTTTTACAGCAACATATTTATATAGATGATATTCATAAGGGAAGTTCGGAAGTTTTGGAATTATTCCAGTCTATACTTACATGGGCATATAAACTTCATTTAAGTAAAAAAATATTTTTCTTTACTCGACCAGAATTATATAAAAATGAACAGTTGGCAAACTTTTTGAAATTACATGCGTGTTTTTATAGCGAAATTCACACACCTTCTATTGAAGATATATCAGTTTCTATTAAGAATAACATTGGAGACTTTCCTGTGTTGAGCTCCTTAATTCGGAAATTAGATAAAAATATGTCTGCATTGTATTTATATGATTTGTTATGTGTATTGAAAGAAAAAATTAATTCATTTAATGTTAAAGATTTAATCGATTCATCGATTAAATTTAAAAATATAATAGACAAGTTATCACTGGTACAAAATAATATGATGGCAAATAAATTATTGTCTGACTATTATTCAAACATAGTTTTTAATTTTGTATATACACTTGAAAGCGGTGTTGATATTTGCATGCTTATTGAATTCCTGGGCGAGGAAATCTATGCTGATATAGCTATGTTGTGTGATAAAAATATAATAAAAGAAATTTCAAATAAATTATATCCATTTCATGATATTTATCTGGAAGAGTTTAGATCGAAAAAAGATGGAAAATATCAAGATAGAATTGGTAAATTCATTCTTTTCTGCCGGACAAAGGAGTATATTACCGAAAGTGAATGCTATTATCAACTAATTTCTTTAGGTGGAAAATATTTTTGGAAATACCGCGCTATTTGTGCAAAATTTAGAGATGACTTACATGACGGTGCAAATTACTTCGCAGCCGAAAAGATTGCAAAGACAATACAAAAGGAAAACAAAAAAGATTTAAGAGATTATGATTATTCGGATATTAAAAATTTATTTGTGCTTGGCAATTGTTACAAGTATACCACTTCATACGAATCAGCCAACAAAGAATTTGATAAAATTATAAATGTCTATAAGTACTCCACATTAGAATTACCGAATGACATATTAATCGAAACATTTTCAGAAAAAATAAATAATAATATTTGGATGCTGAATATAAACGATGCAGCTACAGAATTAACAAAAATGCTTAAATCATGCGACTTTGATAATATACAACTTAAAACAAAAGCATATAAATATGGATATTTGAATTATTATAATCGTAGAATGTTTTGCAATTATATGCGGGGATGCGGAACAGAAGAAGATTTTCATGCAGCTCTTTTGAAATCAAAGGAACTTGGATTAATTGAATATGAAGGTTTTGCGTATATGGACTATGCGAAATCTATTTATAACAAAGACATGCGTAAAGCATTAAATTTCTTGAATACCGCAAAAGAAATTTTTGAAAATAATAATGAACCACGTCGTTTATTGGATTGCAAAAGCGAAATTGCATATATCAATGCCTTACTCAAAAAAGATTATTCGGAATCTTCACTACAAGAAATATGCAAAATTATGAAAGAGCAAAACTATGTACAGTCTTATACAAGAACATGCCTAAAACTTGCGATTATAATGTTATTGTCACAAAACTATACATGTACAGAACTTCTGGATGTATTAAATAAATTGTTAATAGAAAATACAACGATAGCAAGTGGAAAACGTCATCAGGCTATTGCATATCATGTATTGGCGGCAATCTATTACTCAGATAATGATTTGATACAGTCAAAAAAATATTCAGAAAAATGTTTACAGTTATTTTCAGAATTAGGGGAAGACTATAAACAGGTACAGTCTCATAACGTGGTAATAAAAAAGAGGGGAAATTTTGTTTTAGCCTCTGAAACCATGCCAGCCAAATCATGTGACTTTATATTGGATACGCGTATTTGGTAAATCTCTTAAGTCCTCAAATAAGTGATACAGGCAACAAATTACCATAGGTATCAATAACTAAATCCGAAATGTTACAATTTCTCATCTCAAACCAATGCTTGTTTTTGCCTAAATCCATAATATTTTCTACAAAGAAAATCAAGGGCATGTCAAGTTGGTGTAATGAATGCGGCAACAATTCATACAAATTGATTTGATTTGGAGAAATCCCATTTATTTCATAAATGTCAAAAATAGATATTCCAAGATCCTCCAGACATTGTTTTACAGTTCGGATTTGGCATATTGATATTACATAATATGTATTTTTAAGCATTTCTTTGCTTATTTGCCTTCTATAGTGTTTTTGGATGTCAGGAATAAAATATTTTCCCATTTTTATCCAAAAATATGCCTCTTGTTGATAAAAGTCAAAATAGTATTGATTTCTACCAGTTCCTTGTGAATGATACGCAATAGCGTCATGAATACATAAGCAGCGTTTGCCATTCAAACTTAGTTTTAATGACAACTCAAAAGATTCTAATTTATTGTAATAAAATTCATCAAACATTCCATATTGATAAAAATCACTTTTTCTCATAGCATATAATGCTGATGTTAATGCAGGTCTTTCTTGAGGATAATTGGAAAGGTCTATACTATTTAATGGGCGACCAGCAAAAAGATGCTTTTTATAAAAAGGTCCAAAAGTGCTACCCGCACATTGTATCCGGTTATTTTGTGGCCATATTAATAAAGGTTGTACACAAGCGACATTTTCTTCCTTTAACGCACTTAACATTTTTGTGAAGCAATCTTTTTCAGCAAATACATCTGTATTGATAAAATATAAAATATTATTTTGGGACTGTTTCACCGCATAATTATTTGCTTTTCCATAACCTATTTTTTGATTCAGAATATATACCTTAACATTTTGGTATTTGCTCAATTGTTTAATATATTCAATTGTGCAACTATTAGTAATAGCATCTAATACAACAATTATTTCAGAACTTAAAACAAACTCATCTTGTAATAAATGTTCAAAAAAATTATTTACCATTTCAAAAGAAGAATCTATTGAAATTATAAAACTTACATCCGTTTTCATCCATTACCTCTCTTAATATCAGTCAAAAAGAAGTTACCATGTTATAAATAATTAACCGATAACTAAAAATTATCCGCCACAGCACATCTCTCCGTCCGATAATATTCAATTATCAGTACCATTCCATTATACCACCCCCTTACCTTCTGTTTCAATATACTTCTCTAAAATTTCCATTCGATTTCTAGGATGTTTCATTTTCAAAATCTCCATCTGCTTTTTTAATGCAACCTCAGCATAAATCTGCGTTGTCATGATTGACGCATGCCCCAACATTTTCTGAATAAAACGTATGTCAACTTCTTCTTCCAAGAGTAATGTAGCAAATGCATGGCGGAACATATGCGGTGTAATATGTATTTCAATCATTGCTTCTTGAGTGTAGCGCTGGATCATTCGGCGTGCTGACTGCTCAGAATATCGTTCCCCATAGCGATTAAGAAAGAAAAATTCGCTCGCATCCAATTCCTTTTCCCAATGCCTCTTGTATTCTTTCAACTGCACTAACACTTCTTCCGTTCCTATCTGCAGATAGCGTTCCTTCCCACCTTTTCCCTTTATGCAAAATATCCCCTGTTCAATGTCAATATTTTTTTGCAACAAATTACACAATTCCGATATTCTTATTCCTGTAGAAAATAGCGTTTCAACCACCGCTATGTCACGATTTAGCAATTTTCTTTCATATGTAGTACTCTCTATGCTTTTTTTTGAGTACATACTACTTAATAATGACTGCAAGACAGAATACGGAATCGAGCGTGGTAAAATTTTTTCTTCCCGAAATTCTGTCCGAATCTTTCTCAAAGGGCTATCATCTATGATTTCTTCATCCTCTAAATAAGAATAAAATGCTTTTATACTAGCAACCTTACGTTTCACTGTCTTTTGTTTGTATGATTCGTGTAGATGCAAAATGTATTGACGAATTACTGCTTTTTCAGTTACCAATTTCTTTTGAACACAAAATTCAGAAAATTGTCTTAAATCAATTCGATATGCACGAACTGTTTTCTCATCCAACTTTCTTTGTTTTAAACAATAATACAAATATTCATCTATTAGTTCCTGTTGATTCTTCATAATATTCTCCTTTTTCAAACAAGAATACCACGCACACATATTTTCTGCAATTTCGCCCCCTTTAAGGACAACTACATTGCTGCATCTCCAGCCACATCTTTTTCTTCTTGTCTCGCTCGTCCACTCAGAAGCATAGATATCAAGCAGTGCGAGCTTATCAAAGTTTTCGGCAAACCAGGCTTTTCGTTCTTCCGCTTCCCGTTTCATTTCATGATTTACTGCAGACCGGATCATGCCGGCAGTGATCGTCTTTTCCACTTCTGCCCCTTTGACATCTTTTGGTGTAGAAAGAATCTTCTTCTCCATCACATCCAGATCCATCATCATAAAAGAAAAGGCGTCCAGTTCATTCAGCCGGATGTTTTCATTTTTTAAACGATAAATTTATGCTATCTTCCTATAAAAAACATTTACAATTATTCTATATATGGTATAATAAATTCAAAGATATACAATATACAGGAGGTAGCATATGTCGTTTAACAAAATCGAATCCGCAATTATAACTGCAAAACAGATAACTCATTGGGATTTTCATCTAATAGAATACAATCACACAAAAAATCCTAATGAATATGTATGTTACAACATTCCCTTTGCATCCGCTCAATTACTAAACGACATCGTCAGCTCAATGTGTGATACATTCTTAACTATTGTAAAAAAACAAAATAACATTTTAGACTACACTGCCCAAAATCCTAAAAACACAACCGAAAAACTTGATATCACTAGCGAGCTTATGCAATTAAGCTGGCCATCATTAATTGAACATATTAACAATAGTGATGACAGTGTTGATTTAAAAGACATTTCAGCGAATGCCTTTGCTTTTGTTGGAAATTATGAAGATACTGACGGCAATAATAAAAATCTTTACTTATTGTCTCGTAAAAATCCAGTTCTAACATTCAAAAAGAGGGTTCCAATTTTATCAGCTAGAAATAATACGATTAAAGAAACAACAGAACCTCTAGTTCAATTTGGAAAATCTTTTAGCATACTAATTGTAGATAATACGCTCTATTCGATAAACAACAATTTTGAAAGCATTTTTAACATTGAATATTCTCATAAGATTGTATGTCAAGAACGCCTTCAGGATCTTGAAGTAGCCGATATTGTTGATGATATTTCTTCATATAAGCTATTTGCTTCTTCTGGTCAGAATCCAAAAAAATTTATAACATACAATCCCGAAATAGTAGAAAAGCTAAAGAAACAGGAATACAAAGATATCTTAAAGAATCGCCTTCATATTCCTGTTAATCCTGCTACAGATAAATTTGATTTAAGTAATTCAAAGAATGCAAGGAACTTTACACTTGCAATTTGTGACAAAACCAAAAATAACATGTTTGATAATGGCGTTTGTGAAGTTCCCTCATCCTCCCCAATTTCATTTACTTAAATAGAACGGTTTGTTAAGTGCCGCAACTTCGATTGTATTACCTTTATGGGCAGTTAATGGTTTTTTACTAATCACCATCATTGAAATCGGAGTTGTATCTGGCTCTGCCACCCATTGCATTTCACAAGTATAAAATTTATATCTTTTTATCTCAAACAATAAATTAGCATAAACATTATTATTCCGAACACATAGGAATGCCAAAATCACAAAATAAATTAAAAATTCAAACACACTAACCCATCTTGTAAAATCAAATGCAAATAACGGAAGAATGTAGGATAACAAAAACTCTGATGTTATCCCTTTTTCCTGTTCTGCAGACAATATCTTATATTTTGTATAATTTTGACTCCGTACTCCTCTCATCGAACAAAAAATAATTATTGCTGATAGAAATAATCCAATAGCAATACAACCTATACCAACGACTTCAGATCCTATATAATTATTTGTTTCATCCGTAATACTCATGATATCTAAGAAAAGAATTGTTATCCATAGCGGTATAAATGCAGTGAAAAACATTGCATATTTAAATAATCTGTTCATAGCGTACCTCCTATTTTTAGGAACATTATATCACATTTTTTCTACTACTAATACTCCGTTTCAACTATCTTATTCATTAAAATTACAGGAAACATCTAGTAATATCTCAACTATCAATTCTCTTTTCCCCTCATTTCCAGCCACATCCCCTTCTTCTGCAGCACCTGTCCTTCCTCAATCTCCGGACGGATGATGGACTTGATCACATCCTCCTCTGCTCCTGCCTGCAGCAGTTCGCGGATTACTTTTCTTCTTGTCTCGCTCGTCCACTCGGAAGCATAGATATCAAGCAGTGCGAGTTTATCAAAGTTTTCGATAAACCATGCTTTGCGCTCTTCCGCTTCCCGTTTCATTTCATAATTTACCGCAGACTGGATCATGCTGGCAGTGATCGTCTTTTCCACTTCTGCCCCTTTGACATCTTTTGGCGTGGAATGAATCTTCTTCTCCATCACATCCAGATCCATCATCATAAAAGAAAAGGCGTCCAGTTCATACAGCCGGATGTTTTCATTTTTCGATTGTTGCTTTTTGAGATATTTCAATGACTCTTCCCCGATAAAGTCACATTCTTCCATCTGCTGTTTCTGTTTTTCTTTCTGCACCGCCGGGACAAAAGCACCACATTTTCTTGCTTCCAGATATGCTTCGTGTTCCCACGGGAACCATTTCTTATCCCGAATCGGATTTTCCCCACGCACAAAAATAATACATTCATCATCCGGCAACAGGCGAAGCTCGTACTCTAACATCAGCTCCCTGCCAAGCACATCGTAATTCTCACTGTAAGAACCGCTGGTTCCTTTGCTTTCTCCACTGGTTCGTTTGTCGATCGTCCATTTTCCAAGCAGCTTTGAGACATATTCATAGGTGCTTGCTTCGTTACCGCCCAGATAGATAAAAGTATCGCAGTTTCCGACAATGCCTTCCCATGCTCCATCCGCAAAAAGCGTTTTTAGCTGTGCCAGGGACTGTAAGATTGGCACACAGTACACACCACGGCTTCGGCAGGTGGCAAGGATCTTATCAAAGTTATTCGGCATCTTGATGTTCGCCATTTCATCGAGCCAGAATCCCACATCCATCGGCAGTTTTCCACCAAAGAATCTCGCCTGCCGGTACAGCTCCTGAAAAAGCAGCGTATACACCATCCCCGGTACAAAGTTAAAGGTATCGTCATCATCCGGAATGATGATAAAAAGGTTGCTCTTTGTTTTCCCGTCTCCATCCATTCCCGTTCCAAACTCATCCAGCGGGATGTCATTGGATGAAAAGATCTCCAAAAGTTCCTCATTATCAAAAGGCTGCATCCGGGCATTGACTGTCATAATGACGGAACGGATCGTTTCATCCGGACCGCCTCTATAACGCTGGTATGCTTTTACGGCCGGATGATCCGGCTGTTTCTTCGCCAGTTCTTTCATGCGTTCATCTAACTTTGGCGGCGTATCTTCATCCATGAACTGTGCCTCATCTAACAGATAAAGAATGGATTCCCAGTTTCTCTGCAGAAGTTCTGCCTTTCCTCTTTTCGGATTATATACACCTTTCGGACACTCCATCCATACATAGAGAAAAAGGCTTTCTAAGAACATTCGTTCGGCACGCTCCCAGAAAGGATCTGCACTCGAATTTTTGATATTTGCTGAGTTTGTATTCTGGATCAGATTCGTCACCAGCTTCGTGATATCGCTCTTACTGCGGATATACGGAAACGGATTGAAATGCATGCTTTTCTCCATTTCACACAAGTTCAGCGTATATACTCTGGTATCCTTCTGTTTCGCCAGCCATGCTCCCAGCTCCTCCACAAGGCTTCCCTTCGGATCCGTATAGATGTTGCAGTCGTGTAACGACATCAGATTCGGTGTCAGGAAGAACGCTGTCTTACCGGCACCACTGCCGCCGACAACCACGATGTTGTTATTACGAAGGGTATCCGAGTCGTAGCGGAAACGCACATTTTGCGATAACACTTTGTTTTCCGGAGACAGACCGGACTTTGTTTCTTCTGTTCTTGCGGCATACTTTTCATTGAATGCCCGCACTTCGCCCCATTTGGCAGAACCAAACTCATTGCCGGGCATCCGGTTATGGTCGCTTTTACTGTACGCCTGAAAACTGCAGATCATCCACAGCAAACCTCCCACCAGAACCATACTGTAACTTTTGTCATTATAAACTTTCAGCGGATGCAGCAGACACCAGATGATCTGTTCTTTCAATTTTGATATTTCCACATCCACAAGATACAATCCGCTCAGACTGTAAAACAAATAAAGCGTGGGCAGTAACAAAACCGCACACAATTTGAATAATTGGTGTAATCTTCTTTTTCTGCTGTCACCGGCAACATGCGTTGCACGGGAGCGTTCTTTCTTTCGTTTCATATAGATCCTATATTCCTTTCTCAGCCCACAAAGTTTGAGCTGAAACTATAAATTCGCCGTGTAAAAACGCTGATCATTTATTTCACACTGCTTTCCTATCGTTTCTTAAGGTTTACATCCGGTTTGTGCCGCAATATCTCTTCCGGCACCGGCTGCCTCTCTTTCCCTCTGCTTCTCTGATACTTCAGACACTCCGCTGCAATGTCTTCATTCTTTTTGCTGTATTTTCGCAGCTCTTTTCCCTCCAGATCAATTTCCCGAACCTCAGAAGTTCCGCTCCGCTTCAGGTATGCCTGCAGCCGTTTTCCATCCTCCGAAATACTTACTTCTGCCTTATCCAAGGAAATACACCGGATAAAGTCTTTGGATTCCTGCGGCTCCTTTGGAAGATTGGCTATATAGAGATTTGGTGATTCTGCCACCATCTGTGTTTCCATGTCAAAGGTTACCGGGATGTATTCCGGACTTTGATAACGCTCTTTCATTTTTTCCAGGGACAATACTTTTCCCACTGTTTGCTCTGGAACCGGTTCAGGGACAGAAGATTTTTCTTTCATCTCCTGTCCCTGATTAAAAGAGGGAAAGATCGCTGCATACTCCGGTTTCAGTTTTTCGATCATTTTCACACGGTCATTTTCCACCGGGGCAAATGCTTTTTCCAATTTTGCAATGTCCAGTTTCACTTTTTCTTTCTCATGGATGTTCTGCCTTTGATCCAGTGCATATCCCCAGATGTCTCCCTCTCGTTTCAGGCAGGTGATCACGGTCTGCCCCTCATCCAAAAGAATACAATCTGATTTTTTAATCCGTATGGCACTCAAAAGATCTTCTCCCAGTCTGCCACGAGGAATGCGAAACAGATAGGCATCCTTTTCTTCCCGCAGAAGAAGCGATTCCACATTGATGCTGATGGGAAGATATTCTTTATCCCTGATTCTTTCCTGGATCTCTTCCAACTGCTCCCCGTGCATCCTGCCCTCATATCCTTTGACAGCAAGTTCATCCAGATATTCCAGTCCTCCCGGACTTGCCGTTCCAAAATACTCATCCAGATCCATTTCTTTTGCTTCCTGCCGAAACTTCTTTTTATAATAATCAATCACCAGCCGTACACTTTCCACATCATCCGGATTGTAGGCAATCTGTGTATAGCCATCTCCCAGATTTAAGTCCGGCAGTTCCGCAAAAGCTACTTTCATCTTTTTCAAACGGTCATAAAAGGGGATCAGCTCTTTTTCCCCCTCCAAAGGAATATTCAAGATCGTATATCTTCCGCCTGTCATTTTCTCCAGATCAGACAATTTCATGGTATTGTGTGTCCCCTCACTGGCATAATGAAGTTTCATCCGGTGCTGCAATGCTTTCACCTGTGCGATCTGCACCCCTTTTGCTGCTCCTTTCGCTGAAAAGCGGATAGCCTTTCCTAAACCGCCCAGCCCTCTTCCATACAATTCAATGATCTGCACTAAGGATTGTAATTCTTCACTCATCTGCGTTCCCTCCTGTTTTTCTTTGCTTTCTCCTGTGGTTCCTGTTCTTTCTCCATCATTTCATAAAATTCGATACACCGTCGTATCTCCATCACATCCTTTCGATTTCTTGCCATCTCAAGGACATCCTCTGCCGGCATTTTTGCCTCCACCGCTTTACGAAGCTGCTCAATCTGTGCCGCCGACAATCCGGTGTCCCTGATAACATACTCCATCACTTCTTCATAACCCTGTTTTGACTGATTGTGAGCCAAATACTCTGCGAGGAGCATCTGCAGTCTCTCTGCCGGATTCTCCATTCTTTGAATTTCACCATTAGATTCCGGTTCTATCCCAAATAAAATGCAGAGCATTTTTTCATGCTTTGCAAGCAAATCCGATGTGTCTGCTATCAGATAACTGTCAATCTGTTTTTCCGTCAATCCGTAGATGGCTCCAAGAAATACTAAAGTCCATTCGCCATCTGTTGCTGAAATACCGTGCTTTTTTATCAATGTCTTTATCAATGTCATTTGTTCTTCCGTCACCTTGTTTTATTCCTCCTTTGCTTCATCACTCGTATCAACTCTCTCTGTACCCTGTGTGCTTCTTTACGCTTTACATAAATACCGCATTTTCTGGTTTCATTCTTCATCTTTTGAAGCACTCCGACGCTCCGCTCATGCATATAAAGCGGTGTACCTGTCCGCCGGTACAATCTTCTTGCCTCCAGCACCTGACACACCATTATTTTCTGGTACTCTGACATTTCACCATAGGGGATAAACTGATAGTTTCTGCTCATTGCCCAATCAAGGTTTTTATTTCTGCCTGTGGACAGTTCTTCTTTTCTTTCCTGTCTTTGCGATGTGATACGCCTGTCGATATCCACCGGCATATACCCCTCACTTAATCGGTAGCTGCGGATTGCTTTTCCTCTCCCCGGCGGTGTAAGGGCAAGGTAGACACCATGCTCTCTTGAAACTCCTTCCCACAACTGGTAATAGTGATCCTGCACCATTCTTCTCTTAAAATCTGCATAGGATCTGCTTTCGAGGATGCACTGGTCAATGTCCCGTTCCACCTGCTCTTTTCCGGTCCGTTTGCCATCCTTTTTTTCATAATCTGTTGAATAATCCAATTCCGGATCCTTTTCCTTTAATGATCCGGTATGATATTTTTCTGCCAGCCGGTTTGTCAGTGGTCGTATCACTTTCTCCCAGTCTCCTTTTTGATAACGGTACTTTCCACCACTTCTGCTGACAGAATTAAAGACCAAGTGCATGTGCATATGGTCTCTGTCTTTATGAACCGAGCAGGCATAGTCATACGCCCCGGCAAGATATTCTTCTGTCCATTCCTTTACAAACTCCATAGCCTCCTCCGGCAGTATCATCTCATCCTTTGAAAAAGAAAACTTAAAATGATAACCTTCTCTGGTACCGTGCGTGGGGCGTAGCTGCTTTGTCAAAAAAAATGTATCCAAGATCTGCTCCGGTGTCACCCCGGCATTGCTGAAGCACAGACCATCCGTCTTTCTTTCATTGAAGATATACGGAATGGACTTTCTTAAATGTTCCTTTGTCTTGATGGCATCCATCTTGATGATTAACGACATCACGCTCCCTCCGTTTCTTGTGTTTCCTTATGCCCCTTTCATAAGCCGGATGGTGCTTTTCATCATTCCATAAACTTCATCCAGCTTTTCTAACAGATCTGCTCTCGGTTCCACATAATTGTGTTCGTTATACTTTTTGGCGATCTGATTGATGTTCACACCGATTTTGTTGATCTCATAGATCATCTGCAGAATCGAACCGTCAAACTCATCCCTGGTCACCTCCGGCGGACATTTGGCAATGCTGCGTATATATTCACTCATAGTTTTGTGCTGATCGTTTGCCTGTCTTGACAGGGCAGCTTTTTCCATCGGTGTCATTCTTACTCGAAGGATCTCTGTTTTTGCGTCATTCATGCGGTCACTCCCTTCTTATGTTTGGACAATTTGTCTAAACGCTATTTTTATCTTTTTTGTTTCTTTTTGTCTGGACAATTTGTCCAAACATAGTGTTTTCTGAGCTTTATATGCTTTATTTTGGCACATAAAATGTGCCTTTTCCCTCTCTCATTCAAGCCCTGCAAGATACGCATAATGTGGACACATCTATGCTTCATCTTGTAAGGGATGGTCTTCGCTCCGCTTCGGTCCGTGCAGAACAGACATCCACAGGATGTCTTGCACCCCTTATACCCCGATTATAAATATAGGCAGGTTATTTTTTCTTCTTATGCTTGTGACCTATCTGTTTCTTCTTTTTCACCGGCTTCTTTTTTGCTTTCTTTTTAACACCGTTCTTCTTTTTCGTACTTTTCTTTTGCAGTTTCTGCCTTTCCGCTTTCTGCTGATGTTCCAGTTTTTGCTGTTCTTCCTGCAACTGCTTTTCTTTCATCTGATTGATCTGGACTTCCGTATAATCCGTTTTGAAAACAGACATCTGACAACTTTTCAGATTATAATTGCACTGATAAACACTGCCATCGGGCAACAGGATAAAACTTGTCACATCAAAGGCTTGTGTCTGTTGATAAGTCAGCTTTCTGACTGAGCTGCAGTTTCTTTCCTGACATATCTGAACCAGCTGCGTTTTTAACTCTTCATAGGCCGTCTCCGACATAAACCCCAAAAAGGGTTCCAGATCCGTCATGTCTACAGACACATCATTATTTGAATCATCTGCCGTGGAATCCATTTTTTCACCCTCCGACTCAACGCCTGTTTCTATATTCTCTATCGCAACACCTCCTCCGGATGCTGGCTCGGCTCCGATAGCAGTTCCACTGGCAGTCTCGGTTCTCGCAACATTTTTCTGACTCTCATTTTTTGGCATAATCACATTTTTTGTCACTGCTCCCAAAATGATCATCAAAAATAAAGCTGCGCCCACCGCCGCCATAACAGTCTGCCTACCAAGTCCTCTGTCTCGTTGTTTCCAGTAAAATCGCCGTATTTTTCTAAGCATAGTCTCCTCTCTTTCTGCGTCTGGACAATTTGTCTAAACGCTTGCTTTCTTTCCTCTTCCTCTGTGTCTGGACAATTTGTCCAAACGCTACTTCTTGTCCCACTTCTTTAGTCTCCTAAAATATGTAAAATTCGTATATACCCCAAACATCGCACCTTCAATATTCCCTGTCAAAGAGGAGCCACTGGAACTGGTACAGTGAAGCCATACTACTCTGCCATCTTTCAGTTTCCCACAGTAAATCCCTACATGGTTTGCTCCACCGGTTTCACCGGTCCTGCTTTTTAGTCCAATATCGCCCGGCTGCAAGTGATCAGCAGAAATATCGTGAAACTTTTTGGAGCCGATAAAGGTTGCCGTCGTGGAGCCATATGGCACACTGGTCACTCCTGCCTTATGAAATGCCCATGCCGAAAAAGAAGAGCAATCCAAAAACTCAGGCTTGTCTCTTCCGTCTTCCTGCCGTTTCTCCATGCTGTATTGCACACTTCCGATCAGGGAGGCACCTTTCTCGATCACATCCCATGCCTCTGCCGGTGCCGTATTGTTTTTCTTTAACTCTTCTAAGATTGTTTTGGCAGATTCATTGGATACTCTCGTTTCTTCATTCATCACATAGTACCGCAGTACATGAGGCACATACTCCACATCCCCATAAGAAGCATAACCAAGCTCAGCACACATCTTTGCCGAAAATATCTGTGCACTTTCTTTGGTATAACAACCATCGTTTTTAAGTGCCCAGTCAATATAGCCATTGCCAAAGTTATATCCCTGCAGGGCAAGGGAAATTCCGTTGATGTCATTGGGATCTTTGCACTTTGCTTTTGTCAGGCAGTCTGACAGTTCATGTGTCCCACAGTCTATGCTTTCCTCTGCACTGTCGATAGGCGGATTCACATTATAATAAGACTGCGCTGTCTGCATCACATCCGGCGGATTTCCTCCACTCTCCTGCTCGATCATGGCAAGACACAGATCCACATAATCATCAATACCATATTTTTCACAATACTCTGAAACCATCTCCCGGTAACTTTCTGTCTTTTCCGATACCTGTGCCTGATAGGTTCCATCCTGTGATTCATTAGCAGCTCCACCGGAACCAACAATAGTACCGATTGCCCCGACAATCACAGCAAGCAAGATAATGACAAGCAGCACGATCCACACGACCGGATTTGCTGCCACTGATCTCACGATGCTCTGCATTGTCTTAACAAGTGTTTTTTCAGCCTGCGTTCTCGCTTTTGCACCTGTCTGAACCGCCTGTGCAGATTTCTGTGTAGATTTCCCTGCAGCCTTTCTCTGTGCTTTTTTGTGTCGGTTTCGTTGTACTAAAGTCCGCATACCTCCAATTGCCACCCGACTGCTCTTTTGAACCGTCTCTCTGGATAAAGCAACTTGCGGCTCATCCGTATGAGCAAAGTCTCTTTCTTCACAAGCATTGTCTGCCACGCTGCTTCCAAGCAGCATCAGATGCATGGATTGCACCATAAGATCTTTTGTTTCATAAATAGAAAAAAGGACTCGTTCACTTTTGGATGAACTGCCCTTTTTCTTTCTTTTTGCTTTATTCTGTTTTTCAATCCCCTTTTTCTTTACCCGGCTTTTCTTTTGGTTTCTTGTTTTTTCTTCCTTCGCCATTGCTTTGGCTTTCTTTAACATTCGCTGTCTGGAACAGTAATCCAGACTCCCAAATACTCTCTTTGCCGGCTCACTCAAGGATTCAATGACCTCTCTGTCGAGCTGATCCATTGATCACCACCTCCGATTTCTCATCATAGGACTTCGTGAGATTTTCAATTTTCTGTTGAATAGTCTGGGGAAATGTGATATATTGATATTAGAAAAGGAAAGCACCCACTCCAAAGTGGATGCTCCCGGTTAGACTAAGTGTTCTTACGAACACCGCCTATCCTGTTGGCCGACAGGATAGGCATTTTTATTTTCGCTTGTTTCTCTTGTCGAGAAAGGCAAGCAACGCTATAACAAGACTACCAAAGGCACATAACAATGTCAGTATGCCCAGGAAAATCGAAAGGATTTCAAAAGCTGTCATTGGCGCCACCTCCCTTCCTATGTATTCCGGCAAGCCGGTCATTGGTGTTGGGAGGCTACCACCCTGTCATGGGTACTTTCCTATGGCTTTCGCCATGCTACTAATATATCATTTTTCCTGTCACAATTCAACGATTTTCGTTAATTCATTTGTCCTTATTTTTTCTTACTTTATCACTGTTTGCTATGCATTTTTGTCTTTTACCATCTCATGAAAATTCGTATTAAATAACCGGTACAGACTGCTGTCCTTTTCCATTGTATTGTCAAAAGGAACAATCTTATCTCCAAACCGGATAAGACCTGTTCCCGGTTCTGCTCCATTGACACAGGCAAGCTGCTCCGATGAAATATCAAACAGATCTTCCACCGCTTCTTTATCCATTGTGCCCTGGTCAAGCAAAAGCATAAACTCCGAATTGGATACCATTGTTTTCGTGGAACGGTTCCGTTTTGCATCTATAAGATTCTGGCTCATGCCGGTGCAGATGCCACCCCGCTTGCGGACCTCACGCCACATCTTTTCCAATGCATGTAAGCTGTATTCCTCTCCCCAGAGTTCATGCATTTCATCCACATAAACCCAAGTGGCAACTCCGTCAGACTGATTGTATTTGATCTTCGCCGTAATACTTTCGATCATCACAAGCATTGCCATCGCACGCATCCGCTTTCCAAGCTCCGAAAACCCATATACGGTAAAGCGGTTCTCATCGGATATAGACTGTTCTCTTGCAAAAATATCCAGCGTACCATCCGCAAATACCTCCAGCTGCTCCGCGATTTCCTTGGCCGCTTCGTTGTCATCATATAATTCCATGATCCTGTTTCGCATCACAGGAATGGTTGGCGATTCCGGTCGGTTCTTTCTTCTTCGTTTATCCTTTCTTTTCCTAAAATATTCCTCATACATGCTGCTGACTGCCTTATCGATCACAGCGATATGGCGGCTGGTAAGCGGTGCCGGTTTCAGCGCCTGCTCACAGATGGCATACGCAAACTCTGCTTTTTCTGCCACAAAGCGGTCAATATCCGGCACCTCGTCCGGTACATGAAACGGATTAACATAAAAAACATTTTCTGCTGACTGTGTCAGATTGATATACTGACCGCCCCATGCTGCAGCAATGCCTTTGTACTCACCCATTGGATCCACCACGATAATGTCATCCTTTGAGAAGCACAGCACCTGTCCCATTTCCGATTTCTCATTATAAGATTTTCCGGAACCGGGTACTCCAAACACCATCCCGTTTCCATTCTTTAACAGTTTTCGGTTTCCAATGATCAGATTTTTCGATACCTTGTTAAATCCATAGCAGTATCCCAGATCATCATGGATCTCCTGCACATTGAACGGAATAAAGATCGAAAGTTCCTCCGATGTAATGGTCCGCATCGTATTCACAAATCTTGCACCCGTCGGCAGAGAAGTATTCAGTGCGTCTAACTGCCTGTGTGAATGGGGAACAATATCCATGTTATGTGTTTTTCCTATGATGCGGACTTTTTCCGTCCGCTCCTCCAGTTCTTCTCTGGACGATGCTTTGATAACGATCGTGATCCCCACATAAAGAAGCCGTTCATCAAAGGAAGAAATGCGGTCTAGCATCTCCTCCGTATCTCTTTGCTGCTTTCTTCTCTCATAGTTGATGTTGGTGGAATAATCACCGTTTTCGTTTTTCAGCTCCTGTTCCCGGTTAATGCTCCGCTCATTTGACATGTATTTCTTCATCACCATCTGATAAGCCACATCATTGTCAAGCGGCTCCACATCCATTGTATAGATAAGAGGGAAGCTCATGTTGGTAAGCTCATTTAAAAACTGGTCGGTAAGCCCGTTCGGATATTTTCGGATAAACATCACACAGGCACAGTTTCCACCCTCCATCTCCAGATGCTCCGGATACTCCCGCAGAGAAGTATTGATAATGTCATTTCTCCAGTCACGCTTCAGATGCAGATATTCATTCCAGTCAAAAGAAAAAGATGCCTCGTCACCCATGCGGTAATAACTGTGCAGTGCCCGCAAGCGTTCCGTGGCATCGAGTGGGATCAGGCAGCTTCCAAGCCGGTGAAATAACTGCTGAATGGAAAACTCTATGGTATTGAAATAATTCTTTGCACTCTCATAATCCGGCTTTCTGCATGTGACTATGAAATACTTGGATTGCAAAAGACCACCCCGTCCTTCCTGCAGCCTTTCTTCGATCATTTGGTGGTATTCCCTTGCCAAAGGCTCCTGTTCTTTGCTCACTGCCTTCTGCAGGATCTCCTCCCTCAGTTTTCCGTTATCGGCATAATGATTGGATACTATGATCTTGTAACTGACATTCATGGAACGAAGCAGCGTTTCAAACCGTTTCCCGGTTTCTTCCTTTTCTTCTTCATCCTGCGTGGAAAAATTGATATCCTCAAACAGATACATCTTGTCAAATTGATGCAGCTTCTTTTTCCCACCGTCTTTGTTAGTCGGACTCTCCAGCTCAAAGATTCCATTTTCGGCAATCCGGTAGATGGGAATGGTATCCTGAATGCACAGCGGAACCTTGTAGATGCGATCCGTCTGCGGTGTAAGCGTGTCCTTTCTAAATAAATTTAGCATTTGTTTTCGCCTCCTGTTCTGTATTTTTGTGTACGAAAAAAGAACCACCGAAGCAGTTCTTTTTTCATATAATGTAAATATGAATTATCACTCTTATTTTTTTCAAGCAACACCCATTAAGCATATACATAATTTTTTTAAATGATGCCATGCAATCTCTTACTAGCATGAATAAGCATCTTTTACAATATCCTTAAGCATATCTTTACAACATATATCAATATTATCCGGAAATATACTTTTTGATGAAATACCTATCATTTTTAACTCAGACAACAATTTCCCCTTCTTGTCTGCTGGGACGATAAGTATTTTAGATATAAAAGGATTTTTTGTCGGATTTTTTTCAATGCCTCTTAACTTTTTATCAGGGAACCACATAAATAATCCCTGCTGTGCTCTTTGTCGCTCACTAAATATTTTTGCTTTGACAAATGCTATTTTATTCTCTTTCTTCATCCTTTTCTCTTCATAACTCGAAAAAATACTTGCATTAATGCCAGAATTAAAAATAAACACTTCTCCATCACATTTCTTGTTACCAATACATGCGAAATAAAGTGCAATTAAAGGTGATTCTGTTACATCCATCAATCTGGTCGGCAAACCATAATGTTGCATTAGTGCCAATTCATCAATCTGATTATTATCTGCAAACATATTGGGGTATTCTAATTTTGCTTCATTAACAATTTTGCTTTCAAATGCTATATAATTCTCATCATCCTCTGTATATCCATCTAATCTGTGAATTAATGACGGAATTAACTTATAATTAGAATCCGATTGCCCTCTGTAATATATCTTATCAATACCCCCACAGCCTTCTGTATCATAAAATTTTTTAATAATTTTGAGGTACTCTTCTATGTTCTTAATACGTTTCATTTATTTTTTCCATCCTTCCTGCTATTCTGCAAAGCAATTTCCCTTACTAATCATGACACTATTATACACCCACCTATATTGTAAAAAAAGTGCATTATAAAATATGTATTGTATGCTCCTGTAGTTTTCTCTGCATCTCTCTTATTTCTTCCTTCACTTTCGCTACAGCCAAAACTGCATCCTGATTTCCAATCTTATCTCTACTGCATAGTTTTTCCGCCAATTCCCTTGTTTTCCGCTCATCTTTCATCTGGAAACCATACTCCCGGATCAGACTTTTCTCTTCTTCTGAAAAAAGATTCTTTTCCGGATCCAGTTCCCGAAGAAGCAGCTCCGTCGATATTCTCTCCGGCACTTTCCCGATTATCCCGACTTCCGGCAGATTTTCGATCAGTTCACATATTTTTTCAATGGCAGCCTCTTCTTTACAGATCACCGGATAGTACTGCATCATATCCAGATCGATCTTTTGTCCGGATAACAGATCTAACTGCCCATCATCCAAATCTGTTTGTCCTGGCGTATGCACTAGAATTCCGATAGATGGGATACCATTTAACGGGCTGTCTTGAAACTCTTTCCACAATGCGATTGCTTCCTGTACATCTTTGATATCATCCCGGTATCGTCCCATACCATGAAATTCACCGCATTCAGCAACCGTATAGGTCACTGCCGGTGGCACATAATGACTTCGTTCCAATGCCTCTTCAAATTCCTCCAGATTAACAGGGATAAGTTGCGATCCTTCTGTAATCTCTCCCTTTATCCTGTCGGTATCCGGCTGCATCTTCAGATCTTCCACGATCTCATCCAATGCCTCATAGATGGAGTTCTCTGGATCATCATAAACGCCACCGTCCAGTTCTGTGAAATCTGAATCATAGATTGTATAATCATATCCTTCCGTTGCATCCTGAATATAAATGTAACGGTCTGCGATGGAAAATGCTAGTTCGCTTTCCATAAAATAAGCCGCCTGCTGTAAAAAAGCGGTCAGACTTCCTGATTTTTCTTCTTTGATGGGATTGATATCCACCTTACAGCCTCCAATACAAAAATCATCTTCATGAAACAGGTTAAACAAATCATCTTCTCTGGATGTTCCCTCATATTCGACTAAAACATCCAGATCAGAAGTCTGCTTTTCCGTCCCCCGGCTTCTGCTTCCATATAACAGCACTTCACCGAATTGTATTGGCAGATCCTGCTCTCGCACTTTTTTATGAAGGTACTCTCTGACATTGTTTTCAATCTCCTCTGCCTTTCTCCCATCTACCGGGCGAAAGTATTTTTGTGTTTTCTCCCGGAAATCTGATATTATTTTCTTTTCCGCTTCGGTGCGCACAAACCTTTCCTCAAAGAAATTTTCCAGTTTCTGAAATCCAAAAGAATCCACATAAAATGGTGTTTTCTTCCCATCCGATTCCAGCACGATCACATCACTGACCGACAGCGAATGCCCGGTAAAATCATCCGGACGGTGTATATTGAACCGTTCATACAGTGTATCCAGTGTTTCTCCCGGCCTTAATTCCCCTCTATATTTTGATTCGTAGTCACTTGCATTGACCGGAAGTTTCTGTTGTCTGATATACCGTGTCCCCATAAACCGGTATGCTTCGCCATTACTTCCATCCTTGATCTGCAGGATTTCATAGGTAACCGGAGACACCTCTGAACCGGGTGCCTCCTCTCTTACCAGATCTGCTACATGTGCCATCGGCTCCATATAATTTTTTCGGTCAAACAGCTCCGGCAGATGTTCCCGCATACTGAAAGTTTCCCCGGTTCTTCCGGCAACAATGATGTGGTCCTGCAGTTCAATATCAAGAAAGCTCCCGGCATACATCATCTTTCCGGTGACTTCACGGTCTTCCCTGCTCGGTGCGAGACTTGACGAGGGATGGTTGTGAAGCATTATCACTCTGGCAGCATTACTCAAAACCGCCGATTTATACACTTCCCTGCCTGTCACCAAAGAAGCATTGAGACTCCCAATGCTTACGATATTAAAATTGATGGGGTGGTTCTTTCCATCCAGATTGACCACACAGACCTCCTCCCGGTCAAGCTCTGCAAGGATCGGGACCATGATAGAAACAGCTTTTGCCGGTGTGTCGATCGACTCCATACTGAAGACTCCCTCTTTATCCACCAGTTTCAGCCGGACGTCCACCTGCTTTAATTCATGATTCATCGGCAGCCACCTCCACTGTTACGGTAAGTATCTCATTGTCATCCTTTTCCATAATAAGTTTTTTCAATTCTTCCAGAGAATGAATCTCGATGCTCTCTTTCATTTGCTCACTCATGTAAACCTCCGTTCTTTTTGTTACCGGCTTCTTCCACTGTGCTTGATCGGCTCATGAACCTGTTCCTGCGTTTTTGTCTCATACGCAGTCTTTCCCTCCATAACCCCCATGGCAGGTTCTTGTAAAATGTTCTTTCCCTGCTCCTGTTTTAATTCCTTTCCCGGAGCACAAATGCTTAGCTTGTGCGTCTTGGCATCATACTCATACACCTGATCCGAAAGGATCTCCCCTTCCGCCACCTGCGTGGCATTGACATCCTGCACCATGTTCCGAAGTTCTTTCGGATCCATATCCTCACTTTTTGGCATGATCAGCACTTCATGCACAGATGACGGGAGAACAAAATAATCTCCGCCCACCTTTTCCGCTATCATTTTCTGGATATTGTCATCGATAATGCAGGCTGCTCCATTGATCTTGCATTCATTACTGAGGCAGTACAACTCCGGTCCCCCTGTCGGAACCATCTCTTTTGCACACTCTTTCGCTTCTTCTAACGGCATCCCTTCCCTTCTTGAGAATTCATCGGCAAAAAGTTCGATCATCATTTCCTGCAGCGACTGAAATGTAGGAGGAAATAAACGCCCCATGTTATCCATTGCCAAACCATGCAGCTCCTCTTTATTCACCCCGTACCCTTCCAGCATTGCATCCGTGATCATCAAAGAGCCAAGAGTCCTTGAATCCCCTGTCATCTTGATATGATAAGTGACTGCAAGATCTTCCTTCTGTGTATATGGTACATGTTCCAGACGGCTGCTGTTCTTTTCAAGATTCACCAGTTTCGGAAAGATATTGTCTTTGACTGCCTCAAAGTTTCTGATATCATCTACATTGAGCTGAAAATCTCTTGTGAGTGCCGATCCCATATTTTCCACATAGGTATCGGCTACCTCTGCAACGATCTCATCCAGATCTCTTCCATTTTCATACTGCTCATATAGTGGATTCAGATAAATATTGGGAGAAAGATTGCTGTCCGGATCGTGAATATTTAACCCATCTAACATAACATCATTGTTTTTTACCATCTGATGCACCGTGATCTCTGCCTGCTCAAATTTCTCCGGCAGATAATCTGCCACATTTTCTTTTACATAATCCATAAATTCCTGATAATTCTTCATGTCGATTCACCTCATATTCTTTCTGTCTGGACAAATTGTCCAAACGCTGTTTAATGCATCCCATGTGATCTTCTGGTATCGGCCGGCTCTCTTGGTCTTACATGATAAACCGGTCTTTCTTCTCCTACCGCCAAAAGTCCTCTTAAAATCCTTAAATGGTCAAATGGTTTCATCCGGTTTTCCCCGGCATCGTACTCATAAGCCGCATGTGTTTTCATTGCCGGCGAAGACAGAACCGAATCACTTAAGTGGCTGAGTACCGTCCGCAGATAGATCACGGCGTCCTGTTCCACTTTGGGAGCGATCAGATATTCCGTATCAGAAAGAGGAATGGCATAATAATCACCATCCATATACTCTGCCATCTGCTTTTGCATTTCTTCACTGTCAAGACTCTCCGCATTCTGTTCCGATGAAAAGCATACGATCTCATTCTCCTCTTCCGGCAGGACATCGGCCAACAGTTCTCTTGCCCTCTCCTCGGATATCTTATATTCCTCCATAAACTCCGGTAAAAGGTGCTCTGTAAGCCAGTCACCAAGCGGTGTGACCGTTGGTTCATTTTCAACCACCGGTGTCTCTGCTTTTTCATCCATGTTAAGAAGTGCATCAAGCTGTGCTAACCGCTCCATCTTCTCCTTTAATTCTGCTTCTTCCGGGAAGGGTTTCTGCACCTCCAGCTTCGCTGTTTCTAACTGGCGTGTCACATTGTTAAGTTTTGTCTCTGCTTCGGAAAGTTCCCCCGCCATACCATCCAGGACATGGTGCAGCCTTGTGATATTTCCAAACGCATCCGGACCAAGTTCAAAACTGTGGCTCAAGTCTCCTTTCAGGCTCATCACGAATTTCCGGTTAAAGGAATCAAACGATATCTTCATCGTCATCCCGGCATACGCACCGATTTCCACTGCCTGCTGCAGGGAATCTATCCCTTTGCACATGGCAAGGATCGCATTTCCTGCTTCCTTTTTGTCCGTGAAAATACGATTTCCCACTTTCATTGAGAAGTTTTCTTTCTCCGCCGGAAGATTTCTTTGCAATGTTTCCATATCCGCCTGAAATCCCCGGATCCTCTCCTTCAGGATTTCGATCTGCTTCGGATAGTTCTTTGCAATGTTATCCTCCAGCCGGTAGATCTGGCTGGTATGGTTTGCTTTCATCAGTTTCAGTCGGGAAACCTGGATATCGAGATCCATCTTTTCCTTGATATAGGGATTGCCGGTGGCAAGTGCTTTGACCTCGGCATAAGTAAGTGCCGCCTCATCCACATCCTCGCAGCTTCGCACCGGCGATTTACTGGTCATGATCTGGCTGATGAACTTCTGCTTATTTTCGATCACCTGCCAGCTGTACGAATCAAATGTCCCTTCTGTGACATAACGGTAAATATGCACGGTGTTATTGCGGTTGCCCTGTCTGAGGATACGTCCCTCCTGCTGTTCGATATCAGTCGGTCATTTTTTGCGGACAGTTCAATACATGCCTGTCTGTTTCGCTCCCTGCTCCTGCGTTTGCTCTCGTTTGATTTCTCCCTCTGTATCTTCTTGGCACAAGCAGGACAATACTTCGATATGCCAGAGCGGGGAACATATTCAACACCGCACACCGTACAATTCTTAGGCTTTAACGCAGTCCACCGCTTTGTCGGTGTGATATGTAATTCACCGACAAAGCCGATGAATTTATAATAAATCTTGATTTCCTGCCGCACCATTCCGTCTGTAAGTTTCTCACGTTCCGAAACAAGTATCTTGTCTATAAGTGCGTTTATGATGGTTGCGTCCAGTTCCTTAATGCCTTGATAGTTGCGGATTAGGGAGAGGAAATCACGGACACCCTGCGTCTTCTCATAGCTGTCGCTGAGCGTTTCCGTTACCTCTTTCAGCCTTGCTTCAATTTCAAGCTGTTCTTTCTGGTATTTTCCCGACATCATCTCAAAATTCCGCTCGGTAATACGCTCCATCACCTTATCTTCATAGAGTGAGGAAAACAGCCTGTCCAGTTCTGCAAGGCGTTTGTTCAGTTTTCTTTGCTCCTTTTCCAGTGCCTTTGCCTTGCTCTGGTCTGTTTCCGTGAGCCGCTTTTCAATCGCCCTCACTGCCTTTTCATCATTGACTGCCATATCCGCAAATCGGTTGATGTCGGTGAGGACAGCGTTGAACAAGTCCCTCGCTTCAATGCTGTGTGCGGTACACATGATATTACCGTATCTGCCATAATTATTGCAGGAATATTGTACGCAGTCGATGATGTCGGGGCGTTTCCTCCTGTTGGCACTCATAGCCCGCATCGCATAGCCGCAGTCCGCACACTTAATAACGCCTGCAAAGATGTTCTCAAAGCCGCCCTTGTTTTCTGGTAATCTGCGGCTTGTAATAAGCTGCTGTACGGTATCAAATTCCTCCTGCGTGACTATCCCCTCATGGGTGTCTGGTATCACTTCCCATTCTTCGGGCAGCTTAGAGGGGCGTTTCTTGCTTTTCATGTTGGCGGCAATCCGCTTGTAGCCTGCAAGGTTTCCCGCATATATCGGGCTTCTTAAAATGCCCCTTACGCTGTTCTCGCTCCAAATATAACGGTTCTCCTCATTCTCCTCAAAATACCTCTCATAGCCTGTTGCCCCCTGCTCCGCCGCATAAGCGGCGGGGCGTAAGATATGCTGTTTGTTGATGTGCTTGCGGATTTTGGCGATTCCGTTGCCCGCTAACGCAAGGTCAAATATTTCCCTTACCACATGGGCAACTTTGTCATCTATCAGCAGATGGTTGTGGTCGGCGGGGTCTTTGACGTAACCGTATGGTGCTGTCGTCCCCATGAATTTCCCCTGCTGAAACCTCGCTCGGTACGCCGATTTTATCTTGACCGACACATCGGCGGAATACATTTCGTTTAGGATGTTGCGGAAAGGCGTGATGTCCATAGCGGATTTATTGAGCGTGTCCACGCCGTCATTGACCGCTATATACCTCACATTATGCTCTGGGAAAAACACTTCCAGATACAGTCCGCAATCAAGATAGTTCCTCCCCAGACGAGATAAATCTTTCGTGATAACGCAGTTTATCAGACCGCTTTCAATGTCCTTAATCATGTTCTGGAAACTTGGTCTTTGGAAATTTGTACCAGAGTAACCGTCGTCCACATACGTTTTTGCTAAGTGCCATCCCTGCTTTTTCACATAATCCGTGAGGATGGATTTCTGTGTCGCAATG
>ERZ773188.1002-NODE-1002-length-33668-cov-31.356529_pt1 | contig 33668 bp, 24 predicted proteins | sample MGYA00581011_ERZ773188 | MGnify/ENA primary metagenome ERZ773188 (study PRJEB29015, sample SAMEA2737798) | human gut metagenome | biome: human gut; feature: human-associated habitat; material: faeces | place: China | collected 2012 ...
ATGCAGAGCACGAGCAGCAGGCAGAGCCATCTCTGTGTTTTTTTCATTCCGTTTCCTCCTTGATCTTTATTTCCAGTTATATTTCATGGGACATCCGTCGCCCCAACATAACAGGGACACTCTTGTTTGCGCAGCAAACAAGACGGTGCACGCGCACCGAAAAAATGTATAAAAATCCCCCGACGAGCACGAGACTCGCCTCGTATTGCCCGCCGGGGAATCCGAATTTTTATCCCTTCACCGCGCCCGCCGTGAGGCCCTGGATGAAGTACCGCTGCAAAAAGACGAAGATGACCGTGACCGGGACGGCCGCAACGATGGAGGCCGCCATCATGTAGCCCCAGTTCGTCGACGCCTCGCCGAGGAACGTCATCACGAGGCCGGAGGCCAGCGTCCGCTTTGCCGTGTCCGTGACCAGCGTCATGGAGTAGAGCAGGTCGTTCCAGCTCCAGACAAAGCCGTAGATCGCAATGGAGGTCATGCCGGGCACCACCATCGGGAAGACGATCTTCGTCATGATGCGCCAATGGCCCGCGCCGTCGATCTTCGCGCTCTCGATGAGCGAATCCGGAATGTTGTCAAAATAGCTCTTCAGCGTCCACGTGCCGACCGGCAGCGTAAACACCACATAGCTGATCAGCAGCGCCCAATAGCTGCCGAGCAGCCCCGTCTTATTCATCAGAGAATAGATGGACAGCAGCAAAATTGCCTGCGGGAATGCCTGACTCATCATGAACATGCCCATGACGAACTTCCGGCCGCGATAGCGGAACTTTGCGAAGCTGTATCCCGCGAACGCGCAGACGATCGTCGCCATCAGGCTCGACCCGAAGGACACGATCAGGCTGTTTTTCAGGTAGCCCATGATCTTCGGGTCCGTCACGATGTGGATGATGTTGTCCAGCGTCAGCGGCCCGACGAAGAAATAGCTGCTGAACGTCTCGCTCGTCGGCTTGAGCGCCGTGTTGATGAGCCAGAGCACAGCGGCGGGCACCTGGGGACCGGCCCACCAGATGATGTCCTTGCCGTCCGCGCTGAAGTGGCTGCTGAACGGCACCGCGAACTCCCACAGCGGGGACTTCTGGCGGCTGAACAGCTTGTCATAGTTCGTCGCGACCCACTCGCTCGGCCACCATTCAGGGGTGGTGGAGTTGATGGAGATCTGCGTCTTAAAGGAGCCCGTCAGGATCCAGTACAGCGGGAACGCGAACGCGATGGCCAGCAGGATGATGACGATGGTGCTGAACACCATGTAGGGGGAAATCTTCTTTTTTTTCTTTTTGGTATCCATAGTCATTTCCCTCCTTCTTAATCAGACCGCGTGACCTTGAACTGCACAGCGGACAGAACGGCGATCATGATGGCGAGGATAACGCCCATCGCGTTGCCGTAGCCGTAGCGGTACAGCTTGAAGGCTGTGTAGTAGATGTAGTACATAATGGTATCGGTGGAGTGGTTCGGGCCGCCGGACGTCAGCAGCTGGATCAGCGCGAAGCACTGGAAGGAGTTGATCGTCGTGATGACCAGGATGTACAGCGTGGTGGGCATGATCTGCGGCCACTTGATCTTCCAGAAGGCCTGCAGCTTCGTGGCACCGTCCACCTCAGCGGCCTCGACCAGGGACTGGTCCACGTTGCCGAGCGCGGAGACATACAGCACGATGGGCTGGCCGACAGAGGTCGTGAGCAGGATCAGGATGATGCAGGCCAGCGCGTAGCGGGCATCGCCCAGCCAGTTGATGTTCTGGTCAATGAGGCCCATCGACTTGCCCAGATAGTTGAAGATGCCGTAGTAGTTGTTGAACATCCACTTCCACACGACGGTAACAGCGACAGAGCCGGTGACGACGGGCAGATAGAAGATGACGCGGAACAGCGAGGTCGCCCACGGCGGCATGTTGACGATGGCGGACGCCACCCACAGCGAGAAGATGCAGGTGATGGGCACCGACACGACAACAATGATCAGCGTGTTGCGCAGTGCGCCCAGAAAGACGCTGTCGTGGAACAGCTCCACATAGTTCTGCAGGCCGATGAACACATCGGCGCGGTTCATGCTGGAGTCAAAGAAGCTGGTGAAGATGCACATCACCATGGGGTAGATGACAAAGCCGATAAAGAAGATGAGGCTGGGCAGCAGGAACAGGTAACCTGCGATGGTCTCCTGCCGGACAAGCGCGCGGCTCATCTTCGGCTCGCTCTGCTTTTTGGCAGCTGCGGTATGTGCCAAGAGGATCGCTCCCTTCTGTTTTAAGGTCACAGGTTCATTCGATAAAAGTGGCGCCCCACCGCTGCGTTTTATGTCAGAGGTCGGACGCCGTGGGGTTTAGTTACAAACCGGAGGTTTTTTCAGGAGGTTCAGGATGCGCTGGCCGCTGCGTTGGCGGTGTTGCAGAACTCGGTAACGGCGGTGGTCACGTCAGTGCCCTGGCCAACCTGCTGCAGCATGTTCCACCAAGCGGTACGAGCCTCGGCCCAGCCGGGAGTGACCTGATAGTAGTCGCCCAGGTAAGGCATGAGCTTCTGGTACTCGTTCATGACCTCGTCGTCCTTGTACAGGTCGGACAGAGAGTTCTTGACGGAGAAGTAAGTAGAGGTCTTGACGGCCTTTGCGGTCTCGTCAGAGTTGGCCATGAAGTTGATGAAGGTCTTGGAGGCAGCGATCTTGTTCTCGTCGCCGTTGTCAAACACGCCGAAGCCCCAGATGCCGCCGCACAGTGCGGGGTCGCCGGACTCAGTCGGGAACGCCATGAACAGGATGTCGTCGCCGCTGTTGGTCGTGCCGGCTGCGCTGTTGTCAGCGTTGGTCTGCTGGGCAATGTTCCAGCAGAAGGCCATCTGCAGGGTGCCGTTGCGGAAGAGGGTGATCTCCTCGCCGCCGTTGATGGAGGCGTCAAAGTTGATGCCTTTCTGGTTGCGCAGGGCCTCGATTGCCTTGATGTTTTCGGCAGAATCAGCGGTGTACTTGGTGTGGGCCGCATCGGTGAAGGTGCCGCCGTACATGTTGTTGATGATGGCGCGGGTGCCCTGGTCGCCGCCCTGGCCGCTGCAGTAGATCGCGCCGACGTCGGTCTTGCCGGAGTCGTAGACGGCCTGCACAGCCTTCAGGAAGTTGTCGGTGGTCCAGGTGTGGTTCTCGGCATCGACATACTGCATAGCACCGGCAGCCTCAAACACGGTCTTGTTGATGGCCATGCAGTGCGCGGTCATGCAGAGCGGGAACTCGTAGTAAGCGCCGGAGGAATCCTTGCAGGCGGCCTCAACGCTGGCGCTGATGTCGGCCTTCTGGTCGTCGGTCCACAGGTCGCTCAGATCGGCCATCAGGCCCTTGGCGCCCCAGTTGGCAACCAGACGCTCGGGTCCTTCCATGACGATGTCAGGTGCGCTGCCGCCCTCGATAGCGGTGTTGACCTGGTCGTCGCCGTTGGTGTAGTCGAGGTACTCGACGGTGACGTGGATGTCAGGATACTGGGCATTGAAGTCTGCCAGCAGCGCATCAACGGACTCGGAATCGCCCCACTTGCCGATGGGGTAGGTCCACAGCGTAATGTCAGCAGCCTGACCGGCATCGGCGGTGGACTCCGCGGGAGCGGCCTCGCTGGAGGCGGTAGAGGTGCTCTCAGCAGGCGCGGTAGAGGTCGCTGCGCTGGAAGTGGAGCCGCCGCAGGCGACGAGCATGCTGGCTGCCATGCTGGCGGCCAGGATCGCGGAAACTTGCTTCTTCATAGGTTGTTCTCCTTTTTTGCCTTTCGGCCTTTGTGGGGCATCTTCGTTCTGTGTCCCTCGTGATGTCTCCATTTTAGAAAACTTTTTTCATTTTGTCCAGAGGTGAAATAGCCAAGAAAAACTGTCGTTTTTGTACATACTGCACAAATCCCATCCACATTGTCGCAAAATACATGCGTTTCTATCGGTTTTTCTTGCTTTTCGCGGGAAAATCGCCTCTTTTTTGATTTATTACAAAATGAAAACAACTTTTACCTTTGAAAATTTTCTGTCGCGCGCGCTTTGGTGCTGTAAAGCAAAAAGGCGCTCACCCGTTACATTTACGGGTAAGCACCTTTGCTTTGGTATTAGGATACTCTTTTTGTCAAAAATTACAAGATGTCAAAATGAAACATCCTTTTCACGCAATTCGTCTCATTTTTTGCACATTTGCACAAAAACAGGCCGCTTTTTCCGGAAAAAAGCCTCTTGCAAGCGCGGGTATTTCCCTATATAATGGAAGGAGCGAAATAACTTTTCATTTTTAAGAAAGGGAGCCTTTTTTATGAATTATGAAAATATGACCCGCCGCCGGGTGCTCTGCTTCGGCGATTCCAACACCTACGGCTATGACCCTGCCCGCGACGGGCGCTACGGCGACGATGAGCGCTACCCGATGGTGCTGCAGGACCTGCTGGGCGACGGCTGGAGCGTGGTCGAAGAGGGGCTGCCCGGGCGCACCGCCGTGTTTGACGACCCTATTACAGAAGGTATGAACGGGCTGCGGGTCATCACGCCGATCCTGATGAGCCACGCGCCGCTGGACACCGTGACGATCATGCTGGGCACGAACGACAGCAAGGCGCGGTTCGGCTGCAATTCCCATCTGATCTCTCGGGGCATCGTGCGGCTCGTCAAGAAGGCACTGCACACCGAATGCTGGCGCGACAACGCCAGGCCGGACGTGCTCGTCATCGTTCCGCCGTCCATCACGCCGGAGTACGACCACCTGATTTTTAAAGATGCCATGGGCACCGGCTGCCATGAACGCTGTGCCGGCATTGCCGCCCAGCTGGAGCCGATGCTGAAGGACATCGCCAATGTGCGGTTCCTGGACGCCAACACACTGCCCGGCGCGGGCTGCTCGCCCCTTGACGGCATGCACATGACCGTCCAGTCCCACAAAGTCCTGGCCAAAGCCCTGCAAAAGGCGCTGACCGGGGATACATTATAAGTAATAGCAGCGGCCAGCTCCCTTGCCTCCCTCTGCGAGACAGCCTCCCCCGACACGGAGGGGAGGTAGCACTTGCACCAGAGGGGGCCAAGTTCCGCAACACACCACAGCAGAAAGGACCCTCCATCATGGCAGAGCAAAGTTTTTGGGATATGCTGCGCACCAAGCGCGACAGCCTGACGAAATCCGGCATCATCGTTGCGGATTACCTTATGCAGCACGCAGAGGACGCACAATACCTGTCGATCTCATCGCTGGCAAAAGCCTGCGGTGTGGCAGAGGCTACGATTTTCCGTTTCTGCCGCGCCCTGGGCTTTGACGGCTATAACGAGATGAAAATCGCGCTGGCAAAGGCCACGGCCACGGCGATGCCGGTCTCGCTCAAGCTGGAGCCGGGCGTCGACACCCAGACGCTCTGCACCCACGCCTACAACACCGCCATCGAGGCACTGAACGGCACCCGCAGCGCACTGGACCCCGAGTCGGTGGACCGCGCGGCCACGCTTTTGCAGCGGGCACGGCAGGTGTTCTTTTTCGGGCAGGGCGGCAGCTATATACTGGCCTGCGACATCTGGGCGCGGTTCTCGATGCTCTCCACCAAGTTCCGCACGGCAGGCGACAGCCACATGCAGGCCATCGCTGCCAGCCTGATGGGCCCCGAGGACGTCGTGGTCTTTGTCTCCTACTCCGGCGCAACGCGGGATATGATGGACACGCTGCATCTGGCCAGGGAAAACGGTGCCAAGGTCATCCTGCTCACCCACTACAGCGACGCCCCCGGCGCAGCACTGGCCGATGTCGTGCTTCTGTGCGGTGCCAAAGAAAGCCCGCTCGACTCCGGCAGCATGCCGGTCAAGCTGGCCGTCCTCTTTGTGGCGAACGTCCTCGTCCTGCGCTACACGCTGGACAATCAGGAGCTTGCCAATCTCTCCCTCTCCCGCACAAGCCGCGCGCTGGGGAGTAAGCTGCTGTAATATAAGCACAAAGCAGCCCGTGAGCACTGTCGCCCACGGGCTGCTTTTTATTGCTGCACCTGTAATGTCCGATGCAGCAGCATTTTTAAATTCTCCGGCAGGCCGCTCTGTATCCCGCACTCCGCGGTAACACACAGCCCGATCAGGCCGCCGACAACGGCGGAAAAGATCGCGGTGCAGCAGTATTCCAGACTTACCGCGGGGTCGATCTCCCCCGCAGCCTGCAGGCGTATGAGCAGCGTGCGCATGATGTCCCGCAGCTCGTCCGCACAGGCGGGCACGGACTCGCACTTTCCCGGCGTGCCCAGCGCCTGGGCAATCATCTTATAATCACCCATCCGGTTGGCGGCAATGTCCTGCAAATAGGCTACCGCCCGCTCCTCCAGCCCGGCCAGCGTGCAGCAGTCGGCAAACAGGACGCGGATGCGTTCGTTTTCCCGGGCAAAGCAGTATTCGGCCAGGCCCTGCAGAATCTCCTCCTTTGAGGAAAAATAGCCGTACACCGTACCTTTTCCAATGCCTGCCGTGTCAGCCAGCTGCTGGATAGTCATAGCGGCGGGGCTGACGCCCCGGGCGACCAGCTGCAGGGCAGCCTCGTAGACAGCAGCCTTGCGGGCTGCATGGTTATCCATTGTCATGGTCGGCCTCCTTTTTCTCCCCGTCGTTTTCCTCCGGCGCACGGGCCGCGCGGCTCAGATCCGGGCGGCGTGGCGCGGATGCAGCCTCGGCGGCGCGGCGGGCGGCGAACTCTGCGGCAAACTCGGCCGCATCGTCGGGCAGGTCGTCCAGACCGTCATCACCGACGTCAATATTGACCGGCGGTCTGCGGTAGAACAGGTCATACAGCACAGGCACGACGAACAGCGTCATCAGCGTGGCGTAGCTCAGACCGCCGATGATGACAATGGCCATGCCGGTGCTCATCTCGCTGGCCATGTCGGTGCCGAACAGCATCGTGACCATCGCCAGCACCGTCGTCAGCGTCGTCATCAGGATCGGGCGCATACGGGTGCGGCCCGTCGCCACAAGGGCGTCGGTGCGCTCCAGCCCGCCGATGCGCAGCTGGTTGGCGTAGTCCACAAACACAATGCCGTTGTTGACGACGACGCCCATCAGGACCAGGAAGCCCATCAGCGAGATCAGCGACAGCTGCTCACCGGCAGCCATCAGGCCGAGCATACCGCCGGTGAAGGCCAGCGGGATCGTGAACAGAACAATGAACGGCGACAGCAGGCTCTGGAACTGCGCCACCATGACAAAATAGACAAAAGCCAATGCCAGTGCAAGCATTTTTGCCATCTGGCTCAGCATCTCGGTGACCTGGGTCGTCTCACCGGCCAACTCGGCGGTCACGCCGTCGGGCAGGTCCAGTGCGGCCAGCTGCGGCTCCAGCTCGCGGGAGAGCAGCGTCGTGTTGTAGCCGTCGGCGGTCTCACTCGTCACGGCCAGCTTGCGGGAGCCGTTCTCGCGGGCAATCGTCGTATAGCCCGCCGTCGTGGTGCGGGTCGCGAACTCACCGAGGGTGTGCGTCTCCTTTACGCTGCTGCCGTTCTCATCGGTGGTCGTCGTCTCGAACTCCATATTGAAAATATCGTCCAGCGTCGGCGTGTCGGTCTTATCGACGATGACGACGCTGTAGCTGTCGCCGCCCGCCTTCAGCGTCGTGGCGGTGGTGTCCGTCGCCAGCTTGGCGGCGATCTGCTGGTAGACCTGCGCGACGGTCAGACCCATCCGCATAGCCTTGTCCTTGTCAATCGTGATGTTGATCTCGGCGTCGCCGGCGTCCTGGCCGTCGGTGACGTTTTGGATACCGTCGATGCCCTCCATCAGCGTCATGACCTGCTTGCCCGCGGCGGCCAGGTCATTGAGGTCGCTGCCGTAGAGGTCCACCTCGATGCCGGAGCCGGACAGCGCACTCATGTCCATCATGCCATTGGAGTTCACTTCAATTTCGCAGTTTAGATCTGCTGTTTTGCCGTAGATCTCCTGCTCCACGACCTTGGCCTTGGGTGCCTTGTCGCCCAGCAGGACGTAATAGGTAAAGGTGGTGTTGTCGGCGGCGGCATTGCTGCCGGCCATGGCGACCATGTTGTTGGAACCGCCCGACATCGCGCCGACGGTGTCGACGCCGTCCACGGTCATGACCGCGTCCATGACGCTGTCCGCCGTGGCGAAGGCGTCCTCCTTAGCCGTATCGTCAGGCACATTGACCGTAATGGTCAGCTGGTTGCTGCTCATGTCGGGGATCATGACGATGCCCATGGTAGCGACGCGCCAGACCGACACCCCCAGCAGCGCAATGGCCAGCACCAGCGGCACAGCCTTGCGGCGCAGGCAGAAGCGCAGCAGCTTTTCATAGCCGTTCAGCACCTTGTCGAACAGCGGGTGCTTGATGTCCTTCTGCTTTTTCAGCACGGTGGAGCCCGCGCAGGGCACAACAGTCAGCGCCACAACAAGGGACGCCAGCAGACTGAAGGTGATGGTCCAGGCCATGTCGCTGAGAAGCTCGCGCACCATGCCGGTGGTGAACACCAGCGGCAGAAAAACGCAGATCGTCGTCAGGGTGGAGGATACGATGGACCCGGCCACCTGACGCGCGCCCTGCACCGACGCGCGGGCGGCGGGCACGCCGCGGCCCCGCAGACGGTAGATGTTTTCAATGACGACAACCGAGTTGTCGACCAGCATGCCGACGCCCAGCGCCAGGCCGGACAGCGACAGGATATTGAAGGTAATGCCGGTGAAATACATCAGCACAATGGCAAACAGCACGCTCAACGGCATACTGATGGCCACGACGATGGTCGGGCGCAGGTCCTTTAAGAACAGCGCCAGCACGATGATGGCCAGCGCTGCGCCCTCGATCAGGTTGGACAGCACGCTGTTGACGATGAGCTTGATATAGTCGCCCTGGTCCATGATGGGCGTCAGGTGCAGGCCCTCGTTTTCGGCCATCATCGTTTCCATCGCCGCGCTGCTGGCGTTGGAGACCGTCGAGGTGGACGCCGTCGAGCTCTTGTACAGCGACAGCAGCACGGCGCGGTTCTTGTCCACCTTGGCGTAGGCGTCGTCGGCGTTGTCGGTCATTTCGACCTCGGCCACATCGGACAGGCGCACGTCGCCGATGCCGTCGATATTGCAGAGCACCATGTTTTTCAGCTCGTCCGCGTCGGCAAAGGCATCACCGACCTTGACGATGTAGCGGTTGTCGTCGCCGTCGCCGCCCTCGATATAGCCCGCGGGCATCGAGAAGTTCTGCGCATAAATGAGCTGCTGCAGCGTCGTCATGTTCAGCAGCTGGTTCAGATTCGCGCTTTTCAGCGCCTCCTCGCGGGCGGACTCGTATTCCTCCTGCGCGGCCTCGAGCTGGGTCTTGCCGGCCTCGAGCTGGGTCTTGCCGCTGGAGACCCGGAACTCGCCCAGCTGCAGCTGGGCCTCGGTGCCGCTCAGCAGCAGCTGGACGGCCATATCAGCCATGGCGGGGTCTACCGCCTCGTCGCCAAGGCTTGCCAGCATTTTTTGCAGCTTGTCGCGCTGTTCGTTCAGCTGGGTCAGCATTTCCTGCGCTTTGGTCAGCTGGTCGCGCAGGGCGGCGGCGGTGTCGTTCAGCGTCTGCTGCAGCGGCTGCATACCGTCGTTCAGCGCAGTCTCGGCCTCCTGCCGCGCAGTCAGCAGCGTCGTGGCGTTCTGCAGGGCGACCTTCGTCGTGGAGAGCGTTGACAGATTGCCGCTCAGCTCGCTGACGCGGGCACGGCGGGCGGCGTTGCCGTCGATGACGGCCTGGTCCTGCGCCTGCTCGGCGCGCTTGGCGTCGATCTGTGCCTGTAAATCGGCCCGTTCGCTCTCGTCCTCGGTGTTGTTGAGGGTGTCCTGCAGCGACGCGATCTCCACCTCCAGCGCCTGAATGCGGGCGCTCATGGCCGCATACTGGGCATCTAAGTAGGCCGCAGTCTGCTCCACCGTCATATTCTGCTCCAACAGCCCCTCGTCTGCGGCGCGCTGGCGGATGGCCGCATCCGCGCGGTCGATCGAGTTGATCATCGCGCCCATCTTGTTCAGGTCGCTCTTGGCTTCGGCCAGATTGGCCGGGAGCGCGTCGGCGTTATACTGCGGGTCGTAGGCGGCCAGCACCGTCTTGCAGCTGGCAAACAGTGCATCGTCGATGGGCAGCGTGACCTCGGGCAGGGTCGTGTTTGTATTTTTGGCGTCCTCCAGCTTGCGGTTTGCCTCGTCCAGGTCGGTCTGCAGGCTGGCAATCTTCTTTTCCAGCTCGGGGATCTGCTTGTCCAGTTCGGTGATGGCGTCCCGCAGCTGGGTCGTCACGTCGGCCTTCTGGCTGTTCAGCTGGGCCTTGCCTGCGTCCAGCTGGGCCTGGGCGGCGTCCAGTTCCTTCATGCCATCGTTGATTTTTTTCTTGTTGGCATCCAGCTCTTTTTTGGCATCGGCCAGGCGGTCACTGACCTTGACCAGCAGCTTGTCGTTGACAGCGTCGATCTTTTCCTGGTCGAGCGTAATCTGCACCGACTTTTCTACCAGGCCCGTCGTGGACACGCTGGCCACGCCGTCCACGCGCTCGAGCTGGGGCAGCACGTTTTCGCTGACATAGTCGGACAGCTCGTAAATATCCATGCCGTCGTAGTCCACGGCAATGTACTGCGTCGCCATCATGTCCGGGCTAATCTCCATCAGCGTCGGCGTGGACGCCATGTCGGGCAGCGCGTCGCCGAGCTGGTTCACGGCGGTGCTGGCCTTGACCATGGCGCTGTCCATGTCGGTGTCGTCCTGGTATTCCAGAAAGAGCAGGCTGTAGTTTTCATTGCTCTGGCTCGTCACGTTCTTGACGCCGTTCAGCGTCGAAAGTGCATTTTCCAGCGGCTTGGTCACGTCGGCCTCGACCTGCTCGGGGCTGGCGCCGGGGTAGGTCGTGATGACCATCAGGTAGGGCAGGTTCATGGCGGGCAGCAGGTCCGTCTGGATGCCGGTCAGGCTGACAAAGCCCAGCACCAGCACCAGAATGACCGCCACCAGAATGGTAAATGGCTTTTTAACGCTGTATTTCGGCATGGAAGTGTTCCCTTTCTTTTCCGACCGACCGGTCAGTCGGATTTATTATAGCACCCTGACCGCCGGTTGTAAAGGGCTGCGCGTCCAGCGCACCGTGGAGCTGCTACGGGCATCGGCATCCGCCCGATGGCCTGCGGTCAGGCGCTGACCCTGATTGCCCTGTGCGAGGCCCTGCACTGAAATTTGCATCCTAAGGCAACAAAAGCTCGTTGAAGCTTATCGTTTCAACGAGCTTTTGTTGAGTTTTGTAGTGTTGTGTACCAAGGCTCAGAACGGATTTTGTCCCATGCGTACACGGGAAGTAAATCACCATCTGCACGCCGCCGTTGATGATGGTGATGCGCACGAACGCCGCCAGAAACAGCGTGATGGCAAGCGCCGCAAAATAGCCCATACCTCCATAGTTCGCCTCACCCTTGCGCAGGCACGGTCAGCTCCGCGCTGTATTCGCCGTCGGAAGCAGCAATCGTCATGGCGTCGCCGTCCCCCATGCGGACGATGGCAAGAGCCTCGCCGTAGTAGGTATCGGTTTCGCTGTCCAGATAGCTGTGCTTGTTGAAGGGGCAGGCGCTGCCCAGCCCCACCAACGTGCCGCCGCGCACCTGTACCTGAATACTGCCGCGCGCCAGCGGCTTGGTGATGCCGTTTTCATCGGTGTAGCGCAGACGGATGTAGCACAGATGCCCAGGTTTTACAGTAGGCTCTTCGGCGTCCAGCGTCAGGCGGGTCGTGCCGCCGGCACTTTGCAGCTTGCAGCGACCAATTTCGTGATCGGCAGCGTCATAGCTGACGGCTTCCAGCGTGCCGCTCTCATAGGGAATGCTGAATTTTGCAAGACAGTCGTTTTTCAGCGTTTTACTGCCCACCGTGTGACCATTCAGCACCAAATCCACACGGGCGGCGCGGGCGTAGACCTCCACGTTGGCCTTGCGCCCCTCGCAGCCGGTCCAGCTCCAGCTGGGCATGGCATTCGTCATCTTCCACGCACTGGGGCTGTGGCGGTCTCCGGTATGGTTGACCGGGCAGACGGCAATATAGGGGCCGTTGTCGGCCTCCAGCGCCACGCGGGTATAGAGGGCTTCGCCCAGCGGCTTGCCGGTCAGGTCGATGCGTCCCGAACCCGCCGACACCCAGCCCGGACCGCCATCGAACGTTTCGGCGTAGTCGGCGTACTCCCACGAGCCGACCATGACTTCGCCAAGGTAGTCCATGCCCGCCCAGACAAAGTCGCCCACCAAGCGTGGCTCCTGTTTGGCCAGCTCGCGGAATTTATAAGCATCGTTGCAGAAGGTCTCGCTGCCCAAAATCAACCGCTGCGGGTACTTTTTCAGGTCGTGCTTATAGCGGTAGATGCCGTAGTTGTAGCCCGCAATGTCCATGTTGGCAAAGGCGTCACGGGTCTTGACGTCGCAGCCGTGCAGGGTCGCGCCGCGCTTCATGAACTCATCGCCCAGCAGCCCCGCCAGATTGTTGAAGAACTGACTGCCGACTGCCTTTTTCTTGGCGGCCTTCTCGCCGCGCTGTTTGGCTTTCTCGGCACGCTCGGCTTCTTTTTTTGCCTTTTCGTCGCTGTACACGCCGAAGCCGATGGAGCTTAAAAAGTTGAAGAAGATGTTCACGCCGCAGGTCACTGGGCGGGAATCGTCCAGCCCGTGCAGGAAGTCGGTCATCTCTTTGGTCAGGGCGATGCCGCGCTTCTGGGCAGTCTCGCTGACCTCGTTGCCGGTGGAGTAGAGCACCACGCAGGGGTGGTTGTAGTCTTTTTCCACCATGTCGGTCAGATCCTGATGCCACCACTCATTGAAATAATCCACGTAGTCATGCTCGGTTTTGTGGATGTACCAATGGTCGATGTACTCGTCCATGACAAGCATGCCCTGCCGGTCACACTCTGCCAGCAGCGCCTTGGAGCAGGGGTTGTGCGCTGAGCGAATGGCGTTGTAGCCGTTCTCTTTCAGCAGGCGTACCTTGCGCGCCACGGCGTCGGGGTCACAAACTGCGCCCAACAGACCATTATCGTGGTGGATGCACGCGCCCTGGATGATGTGCCGCTTGCCGTTGAACAGGAAGCCGTCCGTGCCCCACTCGACCTTGCGGACACCGAACGTCTCGGTCACCTCATCATCGGCAAAGCTGACGCGGCAGGTGTACAGGTTGGGCGTTTCAGGTGTCCAGAGGCGGGCGTTATCAAGGGTCAGGGTAAATACGGCCTCGCCGTCGCTCTCCTGCTGCACGGCGGGCAGGTCGTCCACCGTCAGGCGTACCGTGCCGGGGGCGGTGGTCTTTACGCGCACCTCCACGACGGCGGGGTCAAGCGACAGGGTGCGGATTTTAACGCCGTTCAGTGCGATATGCGCGCCCCCTGCCGTCCAAAGCTGCACCGGGCGGTAGATGCCCGCGCCGGAATACCACCGACTGTTGGGCTGGTCGGCGTTGTGGGCAATGACACGCAGCTCGTTCTCCCCTGCGTGCAGATACGGCGCACAATCAACATAAAAGTTGGTGTAGCCGTAGGGGCGGAACGCCGCCTTTTGACCGTTGAGCCAGACCTCGGCATTATGGTAGACGCCCTCAAACTCCAGAATGTGGGTGTCCGCCAGCGTGTTTTCCGGCACAGTCAGGGTGCGCCGGTATTCGTAGTCATATCCCTCGTACCAGCCGGTATTGGTGCCGCCCGCGCTCAGGGCGGTGCGGGGTTCAGCCAGCATGGCATCATGGGGCAGGGTCACCGTTTTGCCGGGTGCGGTATCGCCCAGATGGCGGCACGTCCAGCCGGTGAGAAGGGATGTTGCTTTCATACAAGATCCTCGCTTTCAAGGTTATCCATAGCAAAAAACGCCGGAGACTTTCCTTTTCTGTTGTCTGCACTATATCACAATGTACAGCAAAAAGGGGATTCACTACGTGAACGGTCGTTTTTCCCACGCAAGCCGCCTGCGGCATTGGCGAAATAGACAATCGTATCATGCGCTTTATGTGCAGGTTGCTTAAAGCAAAAAACAGCCCACCAAAATGGGCTGTCCGGGTTATTTCTGCTTGATGGGAAACAGCACCTTTAATGTGAACTGGTTCTCCTGGGTGGTGATCTCTGCGGTGCCGCCGTATTTTTCGGCGGTGTCGTAGATGCTCTTTAGACCGTAGCCGTGGTAGCGGGCGTCGGTCTTAGTGGTCTTGGGCAGCGTGCCGTCCGCGCGGAAAGCACCGTCGTAGGTGTTTTCGACCCGGATCCACAAAAAGCTCTTTTTTCGTGCCACCACCAGATGGATCAGCCGCTGCTCGCTGTCTGGCAGCTTTTCTACACTCTCGATGGCGTTGTCCAGCGCATTGCCGAACAGCGAACACAGGTCCATCGTATCCATAAAATCCAGCGCCGCACCGTCTGCCACGCAGGTCAGCGTGATGCCGTGCTGCTGGCAGTACAGGCTTTTGCTGGTCAGGATCGTGTCCAGCACCTCGTTGCCGGTCTTGTTCTGCGCCTCATAGCTGCGGATCTCCTGCTCCATCGCATCGAGGTAGTGGGCCTTTTCCTCTGAGGTCTCGCTGCGCAGCACGGCGATCTGGTGCTTGAGGTCGTGATATTTTTTATTGATAAGGTCAATGCTGTCCTGCGCCGAGCGGTACTGTGCGTACTGCGCCTGCAAGACGTTCTGCAAAGCGTCGCGCTCCTTTTTGCGGCGGTACTCCACCAGCTGCATGTGGTGCGCAAACAGAATGGCCATGCCGCCCAGGTCTACCAGCGTGCGGATGTTGTAAATTTCCGCCGTCATCTTTCCGGAAAACGGTGTGTCCGGGCTTACATAGCTTAAATTGCTTGCCGCATAGACCGCCATACCGATGAACAGTGTGCTGAGGAATTCCTTTTTGTGGACGTGCAAAGGCGAGGCAATATCGTTATAATTGCGTTCCAGCGCGAACACCGCGCCATACACTGCGGCATAGTCGACTGCCAAAATGCACACACTCACACCCGCGCCCGGCGTGCCCTTCCGCCCGGCCATATAGTAGTAGAGCTGCCATTCCAGCGAGGCGGCCAGTTCCCCCAAAATAAACGCGCGGACGCAGTAATACCCCGCGCTCCGGGCGGGCACGTCGGCCTGCATTCGGATGTACAGATACATGATCAAGATGGATACCGCAATGCAGGGCAGAAACCAGAATTGCGGCACCTGCCCCGTTGCCTGCATAAAGACGCCGAGCAGCAGCAAAAACACCGCGTGGATCGTATACCGCCGCCAGCCTGCTGTACGCTTGGGCAGGAAGAACAGATATAAAAGGCAGGCCAGCCAGTCCGCCAGCGCGGTATACAGGCGGGGAATGTTGCCCAGAACTTCCGATTGCATCAGATGGTTTCCCCCATGTAGTGGTTGAGCGCCGCCAAAAATGCCTTGCGCTTGGCGCGGCTGATCTGCACCCGATCACCGTTGACGATGGCGTCCTCGTCCCGGACGCCGTCCACGTGCTCCAGATTGACAAGATACGCCTTGCTGCTGCGGAAGAAATTCTCCGGCGGCAGCTTCTGCTCCACATCGCGCATGGAGCCGGTGGAATGCACCTCGCCCTGCTTGGTGTGGAACAGCAGGGCGTGGTCGCAAATTTCTACATAATAAATGTCGGAGGCATCGAGCTTCTGCACGCCGCCCGCGCAGGGAACGGTGAGATAGTGCTTTTGGCGGCGCTCCAGCAGCTCCCGCACATGGTTCATCCGCTGGCAGAAGGCGTAGTAGCTCAGCGGCTTTAAAATGTAGTCCAGCGCCTGCACCGCGTACCCCTTGATGGCATACTGCGGCGAGTTGGTGATGAAGATGATAAGCACCTCCGGGTCGGCGCGGCGGATCTCCTCGGCTGCTGACATACCATCCAGGAAGGTCATCTCGATGTCCATCAAAATCAGGTCATAGCCGCCCTTATAGCCCAGCGCGATCTCGTCGCCATCCGAAAAATGCGTGATTTGAAAATGGCAGTTTTTCTCCTGCTGGTATTTTTCCAGATACGAGTCCAGCACTGCCCGATCCTGCGCACTGTCCTCGACTACTGCGATGTAGTTCACGAGAATTCTCCTTTTGAGAGCAAATGAATGCGTTTATGTGCCGACTGCTATGCCGCTTGCCTTTCATGGCTATAGGCTCTATCTGATAAGTATTATACAGATTCTTTTCCGAATTTTCAATAAATCATGGTTCTGCTTATCCGCCTTGATTGCCCACAAACGCATTTCCGGGGTGCCCCATCGAGGAATGCGGACACCCGTCTCACAGGGTTTTCACGCAGGGAAAGCCCGCACAAATAACTAAGGCAGCACCGCATAATTCCCGCCTTACGGCTTAAGCACCGCTCCGGCGGCTGCGGCACTTAGAATTATGCGGTATTGCCCTTATGTTATGTCGCTCCAAATCGTCAGAAACGACATCACAAAAATGGGCGTTGACACCGTGGGCATTGCATAACCATTATTCCTTTTTATGAAATAAATTAAAAAAGAACACTGCTTTTGAACCGCGGCGCAGGGGCGCCGCTCAAAAATTGGTGCGCTATCGAAAAATGCAGGCGGCAACCTTTTATCATCAAGTACCATAAAAGAACTGCTGCAAGCAGTTTTTATTCAGTCCTGCATTTTACAAATCATTCTACTGAAAATTCTACTATTTCTTCATAAAAACTTTCTAAAATCCTGTCGGACGCTGTGGTACAATAAACCTATCATAAAATAACATTCCGCACCACAAACCACAACAAGACAGGAGATTTGCCATGCGTAACGTAATTTCCCTGAACGAAAACTGGACCCTGACCTTCCCCAAGGGCGAACGCCCGGCTGAAGCGGTTACCCTGCCCCACACCTGGAACGCGGTGGATGGCATGGACGGCAACGGCAGCTATCTGCGCACCACCGGTGTTTACACCCGCACCTTTACTGCGCCCAAGCAGCCTTTGGCCGGCGGCCGCACCTATATTGAAGTTCTGGCCGCAGCCCTTTCCGCTACCGTCAAGGTCAACGGAACGGTTGCCACCACCCACGAGGGCGGTTACTCCATTTTCCGCGCTGATGTGACGGATTTGTGCCATGACGGCGAGAACGAGCTGACCATTGAAGTCAGCAACGAAGATACGCCGTCCATGTATCCCTCTTCCGCCGACTTCACGTTCTATGGCGGCTTGTACCGCGGCGTCAACCTGATCAGTGTGCCCAACACCCACTTTGACCTGGATTATTTCGGCGGCCCCGGCATTAAAGTTACCCCCAAACCGGCAGCGGACGGCAGCGCCACGTTCGAAATCAAAAGCTATGTGACCAACCCGGACGAAAACTTTACCGTGCAGTACAGCATTGAAGATCCCTATGGATTTGAGGTTGCTTCCGCCACCCGCCCGGCTGATAACACCGCCGTTACCCTGTATGTGCCTGATGCTGAGCTATGGAGCATGGACGAGCCCAACCTGTACACCGTAATTGCCCGCCTGCAGCGCTGCAATGAATCCTATGACGATCTGTACGTCAATGTTGGTGTGCGCAGCTACACCGTCACCCCGGACGGCGGCTTTTCCATCAATGGCGTGCCCACCCCGCTGCGTGGTGTTTCCCGCCATCAGGACCGCTTGTACAAAGGCAACGCTCTGAGCATTGACGACCATTACGAGGATGCTCAGATGATCAAGGAAGTCGGTGCCAACACCATTCGTCTGGCCCACTACCAGCACAGTCAGGATTTCTATAACGCCTGCGACTCCATCGGTTTTGCCGTTTGGGCCGAGATTCCGTTCATCAGCGTGTTCAAACCCGGCGAGGATGCCCACGCACACTGCCGCCGCGAGATGACCGAGCTGATCATCCAGAACTACAACCACCCGTCCATCATGTTCTGGGGCATTTCCAACGAAATTTTGATTGGCGGCATCAGCCAGGAGCTGGTGGAACGCCACCACGACCTGCAGAAGCTGTGCAAAGAGCTGGATCCCACCCGTTCCACCACCATTGCCCATGTTTCGCACACCCCGACCGATGGCCCCATGCACCACATCACCGACCTGGAAAGCTACAACCACTACTTTGGCTGGTATGGCGGCAAGATTGAGGACAATGGTCCCTGGCTGGACAAGTTCCACGCCGAGCACCCCGATATCTGCCTTGGCGTTTCGGAATACGGCTGCGAAGGTATCATCAACTGGCACAGCAGCACCCCCCAGTGCAAGGATTATACCGAGGAATACCAGGCCGTATACCATGAATATATGGCACAGGCCTTTGAGGATCGTCCCTGGATCTGGGCCAGCCATGTATGGAACATGTTCGACTTTGGCTGCGCAGCCCGCAACGAGGGCGGCGTGGCAGGCCGCAACAATAAGGGCCTTGTTACCATTGACCGCAAAACCCGCAAGGACAGCTTCTACCTGTACCAGGCATACTGGACCAAGGACCCGATGGTGCACATCAACGGCCGCCGCTATGCCCAGCGCGCCGGGGAAACCACCGAAGTCAAGGTTTACTCCAATCAGGACTGCGTGACCCTGTACCTGAACGGCAAGGAAGTTGGCACCCAGCAGGCCCACCGCGTGTTCCACTTTACCGTGGCGCTGGCCGAGGGCTTTAACACCCTGCTGGCCGTGGCCGGTTCTGCCAAGGATTCCATCACGCTGGAAAAGGTAGAGAAAGAGCCCGCCTGCTACACCCTGCCGGAGTTCAATGAGCGCCAGGAGGGCGTTGCCAACTGGTTTAAGCAGATGGGCAGCCTGGATCTGGAATCCCCGATGGAATTCCCCGAAGGGTACTATAATATCAAGGACTCTATGGCAGAGCTGGCCAAGAACGAGGAAGCTTTTGCCATTGTTGCCAAGGCCGTAAAGCTGGTCACCAACTTTGACCTGAAACCCGGCCAAGGGATGTGGAGCATGATGAGCGGCATGAGCCCCGAACACATGAGCGGCATGATCTCCACCGACCTGCTGGGGGATAAATTTCTGCCCAGCCTGAACGCCCAGCTGATCAAGATTAAAAAGTAATCCCCTGCCTTTTTAACCCCATAAAGGCAGACGGAACAGCAAGCAAAAACGCCAGAGCAGCAACCGGTAAGGGTTGCTGCTCTGGCGTTTTTATTCGCGTATTATTGTTATTTTTGTCGTCGTTAATTTTCTTTCTTCCTGTGCGTCCGGTTTTGCGGTAAAAAAGTGTTTCACCTTTTCTGCCCCGGCTGCATCCATAGGGTACTGGGCTTTGATGCGCCCATCCTCAAAACACAAAATTACCGTGCAGCAGGTCAGCAGCAAATCGCACTGGCTATGGCGCATCCGATAGAACGCTTTTATGCTTTTCCCTCTCGCCCGCTTATTTGGCGCAGGTCAAATCGCTTGCCTTGGCCGCATAATCAAACAGGCCATCGTTCTTTTCTTCCAGTGCCTTGATCATGTGATAGGTATACTCGTTATACGGCGTGGGAATGCCAAGTTCCTGCCCCATCCGCATCAGCGCACCGGAGAACATGTCAATTTCGGTGTGCCGCCCGGCATCCAGATCCTGTAACGTGGAATAGCGCGTTGCAGGTGGGACCAGGCTGCCATGGCGGGAACTTGCATCCACCTTGCTCAAATCAATGCCCTTTGCCACGGCAATGGCCTCCAGCTCATGGCACAAACCGTCGCTGATGGCTTTCATGTGGGCACTGCTCTGGTAACAGCCAACGCCCGCGCCCAAAATGGCCTGCGGCAGATTGTTGCAGACATTCAGGCGGAACTTGCTCCAGGTTTCTTCCTTAATATACGGGGTAACGCGGGAACGAATGCCCGTACCGGCAAGCAATGCTTCCACCGCCTGCACGCGCTCGCTTTTCAGCGGTGCGGCAAGCTCGCCATAGATAATGCCGATGGTGGTTTCGGGGTTGAAGTGGTAGCCGTCGGCTTCCTTGTGGGAGGCCACCTTGATGAGGGAGGGCAGAACATGTTCCGCACCGATTTTGGCGGCGATGATTTCCTCACTGTCCACACCGTTCATCAGGCTCATCACGGTGGTGTTGGGGCCAACGGCGGCGGCAATGCTGTCCAGTGCGCCGGGCAGCGCACCGTATTTCAGCGCAACCACCAATAGATCCACGCCGTTTGCTTCCTGCGGGGTCCAAACCTGCGGGCGGTAGGTGGTGCCGTTGATGGTGATTCCCTGTTGTTTCAGCCGTTCGGCACGCGGGCCTTCGGCAATTACAGCAAGGCGAATATCCTTGCGGGAGCTGAGTCCCCAGATGACATAAGAGCCGACTGCACCGGCCCCCAGAACAGCAACAGATTTGATTTGCATGTTTCCCTTTCCCCTTTCGCCTGCAGTACTTTTTCTATTCCCGCGGGTAATCGTTGTATCTCTTTGGGGCTATTGTACCATAAAGGAACGCTTTGGTTCAATTACTGCTCCATCGTATAGCTGACCCGATACTGGCCGGAGCCCACTTGGGCGGTAGGGCATCCGTTTTGTTCCGCAAAGGTCAGGCCGTCCGTTTCCAGCAGCTTGGCACCGGGTTCCAGGCAGATTTTTGCCGCTGCATTGGGTGGAATTGCCGCCGTAACAGTGATTTTCCCGTCATCAACTTGCCACTGCAGGGCATAGCGGCCAAAGGGGGTCTGGTGCCAGGCCTGGGCCCAGTGCAGCCCGCCACCGGGGCGCGGGGCCAGCCGTGCGGCGCAAAAACCTGCCGTGCCCGGCTGCTGGCCAATACCGGCGCACTCGCCGTACAGCCATGCCCCCACCGCGCCGTATGCGTAATGGTTGAAAGAATTCATCCCCGCGGACCACATCGTGCCGTCCGGGCGGCGGCCATCCCAGTGTTCCCACACAGTGGTAGCCCCCTGCAGCACCTGATACAGCCAGCCGGGGTAATCTTTTTTCAACATCAGGTCATACGCCTGCTGCCAGCAGCCATTCTGGCTGAGCGCCGCGCAGAAATACGGTGTGCCCAAAAAGCCGGTAACCAAATGCCCGTTTTGTTGTTCCAACAGTTCCAGCAGGCGCTGGATCGTTTTCTGCTTCCACTTTTGCGGGGTCAGGCCAAAGCGCAGGGCCAGAATATGAGCTGTCTGGGTCTGGGCGGTCATTGTACCATCCAGAGTAAAAAAGTTTGCGGCAAAATCTTGGGCTGCCTGGCGGTGAACCCCCGCGTAAAGCTCTGCATCCTGCCGGTTGCCCAGTACCTCCGCCGCCAGCGCCAGCAGCTGGGCCGAAAGCGCATAGTACGCCTGGCTGGTCAGCGCCGTGGGGGTTGCGCCAAAATAACTGCCCGGTTCGGCGTCCAGCGCCACCCAGTCGCCCAGCTGCATCTTGAAATCAAACAGACCGTTTTGGGTGTTGGCGCGCATAAAATCCACCCAGCGCTTCATGCTGGGGTACTGGCTGCGCAGAATGGTATCGTCGCCATACATCTGGTACAGCACCCAGGGGATCACAGTCGCGGCATCGCCCCAGCCGGAAGCGCCATATGGGCAGTTTTTCATCAGCCAGTTGGCCTCGGTGTGGGTTTCCTCAATATTGGGCACCACATTGGCCACGCCGCCGTCCGGCAGCTGGTCCACGGCAAGGTCTTTCAGCCACTTGCTGTAAAAAGTCCAGGTATCGGCCAGCCAGCAGGCGGTCTCGCAAAAAATCTGTGCATCGCCGGTCCAGCCAAGGCGTTCATCGCGTTGGGGGCAATCGGTGGGCACATCCAAAAAGTTGCTTTTCAGCCCCCACAAAATGTTATGGTTCAACTGGTTCACCAGCGGTTCGGAACAGGTAAACTCCCCCGCCGGCTGCATGGCGCTGTGCAGCACGCAGGCGGTAAAATTGGCCGGTTCCGGTTTTCCCGGCCACTGCACCACCAGCGCATAGCGGAATCCCATATAGGTAAACTGCGGCTGCCAGGTCACCGTTTGGCTGCGGGCAAAGGTATATTGCATGGTGGTGCGGGCTTTGCGCAGGTTGGCCAGGTAGGGGTTGCCATCGGCGTCCAGCTCCTCAAAGCAGCGCAGTTCAGCCGTCTGCCCGGCTGTACCCTGCACGGTAATTTCCACCCGGCCCGCCATGTTCTGGCCAAAATCCACCACTGTGCTGCCATCCGGCGCGGTAAACACCCGCTGCGCCGGGATGCGCTGCTGCACGCATACCTTGCCTGCGGCCTGGGCGGCCAGTTTGGCGGCAGGGTACGGCACGGTGTGCACGGCGTGCCAGCGGCCTGCGGGGGTGTTTTCCGGCGTTTCGCATTCGGCCCAGTGGGGCAGTTCCAGCGCGGCATCGTATGCTTCTCCGTGGTAAATCTCTGAGAATATCACGGGTGCCTTCGTTCCCTGCCATGCTGGGCCGGTGTTCACGGTTTCACGGGTGCCATCGGCATACACAAGGGTCAACTGCATGGCAAAGGCGGTGGTATCGCCATAGTTGTTGCGGGAGCGGGTCAGGCCCATCACACCCTTGTACCACCCGGCCCCCAGCATTGCCCCGGCCATATTGAGGCCGGGGTGCAGCATGGCAGTGACCTCATAGGTCTGGTAGAGCAGGCGACGGTTATAGCTTGTCCAGCCGGGGGTCATCTCATCGGTGCTGACCTTTTGGCCGTTGAGATAAACATTATACAGCCCCAGCGCCGTGGTGCAGGCATACGCGGCCCGCAGCCCCGGCTTTACGGTGAACGCTGCGCGCACCATTGTACCGGCGGAGGATTTCCTGCAGGTTTCGGGGGATTCCGCGCTCACAAACTCGGCTTTCCACTCGGCTGCCGGGTCCAGCAGGGCGGTGATGAACACCGCCGGTTCGCTCCACAGGGTCTGCTGGGGGCCAGCAGCGGTATCGGCCCAAACCTGCACACGGGCGTAATACTTTTGCAGCGATTGCAGCGTCAGGCCCGCCGCGTGCACCGCGGTGGAGTTTCCGGTTTCACAGGTTTCATCGTACAGCAACGCGGCAAAATCCGGGGTCAGGGCAACTTGCAGGCGGTACTGCGTCTGGCGGATGTTCCGGCAGTTCCCTTCCAGCTGCCAGCCGAACACGGGGGTATGGTCCAGCCCAACGGGGGCCCGCTCATGGTCAAACCAGAGGCCGGTCACAGTCAGCATGGTTCACTCCCCCTTTTGCGCCATATACTGGGCAAACAACGCCAGCTTGGCGTACAGATCATCCAGGATCAGACGGCTGTCGATCCCCTTATACACCCGGATGGGCCGATTGCGGCCGATGGCGGCATAAGTCTGGTCCGCCGTTACATAGGGCGCGGGCACCCAGTCAAACTGGAAGCGGTGTTCATACAGCAGCAGGCCGGGGGCGGGGTTATCGCCCAAAACCCAGCTTTCGCCCGTGCGGAACGCGCTGGCGCGGGATTCCGGCGTTTGGCTGTAAGCCACCAGCTGGTCAAACAGGTAGCGGCCCACGGCTCCCTGGGGGCGCACACGGTATTCCAGTTCCGCCATACTGACCGGCATCATCTCGTACACATTTTTGGGCACCTGCCACACCGGCATGGTGCTGCCAAACACCACGTTGACGGCGTTGACATCATTGCCCAGGTTGAACTCCGGCCCGCCCACAGGGTACGGTGCGCCGCCGATCCAGATTGCGGTCAGCCGGCCCGCAATGCGGGGTTCCTGCAAATAGGCGCTGGCCAAATCGGTCAGTGGGCCAAGCAGCAGCACAAACAGCGGACGGGTATCCTCTTTCATCGCTTCACGGATGATCAGCTTCGCGCCTTCACTGGGCACCGGGGTAGCGGCATCCGGCAAAGCGTGGGGCGCACCGTGCAGCACCGGAACCGTCAGCTGCATCAGGGCCGTCAAGTCTTTCAGCCCCTGCCAGCTTTTCTGCATTCCGTTGGGGTCGCGGGTGCCAAAGTGGGCGGCCACCACGCCGACATTATCAAACTTGGGGCTCAACAGTGCCTGCACAACAGCAAACGGATCGTCCGCTTCGTTGCAAAGGTCGGTATCGGTAATTACACGCACCATTTTTTCTTCCGGCACGGGGAAGTTGTAGTGGGTACAGGTCATGCTTTCCTCCTATTTTATGTTCCGGGTGCTGCGGCTTGCAGTGGGGGGCAGCAGCCCGTTTTTTATTAGAACAAAAAAGGGGCGGCTCTGTGTGAACCGCCCTGTTTTATGTTAGGGTGTATCTGAAAAGTCGAAAATATCGTCTATTTCTACAAACACAGCCGGATTTTGCCTTAACAAGCCTTGGAATCCTTTGTGGATTCCAAGGCTTGTTCCCGCAAAGGGGATGAGCAGCCCCGTTAAAACCATTGCATCTGTTAGTTTTAACTAACCTCTTTTTCAAAAAATAGCCGGCGTGTTTCCACAAGCGTTTTGCGGGTATACTCCGGCTTTTATTATACGGTACGGCACAAGGATGCAGTTCAGGATGCGCGGCGGCGGAACAGCACCGCCAGAGACCATACCAGCGTGGCCGCGCTGAACCACAGCCCGGTGCTGAACGCGTTGGCCGCCGCTGTGCGCAGCATGGCACCGGGCATGGGGATCTCCGGCATATGCCTGGCCGCCTGCCACACTGCCGCTGCTTGAACAGCAGCCTGCTCCGCCCCAACGGCGCAGCCAACGGTAGAAAGGATCATCGGCAGCAGCAGGCGCTTTTTATCCTTATGGCACCAGCCCAGCAGCAGGCCCGCGGAAATTATTCCCGTCCCCCACGGCAGAAACCCCAGCAGGGTGCCCAGCCAGCTGTCGGGCTTCGTGCTGACAAATACCGCCGTTGGGCCATCTGCTCCTCCAATAATGCCAATGGTGCTGTTGGCCTGCGCTCCCCTTGTCTGCACCCGGTCTTTCAGCTGGTTCCAAAATTGGCTCACGATCTTCCCTTCCTTTCATTTGTTGTTTGGCCGCTGCATGGTTCTTGTTTGGTTAGCTATACTATAGCATGTCACGCTGTTTTCGTCAATGAAACATTAAAATCGCAGCATCCCTCAATATTTCTGCCACGAAAAACCACCCCGCATGCAGCAGTGGACAGCATGCGGGGCGGTAATTATGGATTCAGTTCATCGAAAGATCACAGCAGGCCCTTGTACAGTTCCTTGATCTCCTCAACGCTGGTATCACGCGGGTTGCCGGGGCAGCAGGCATCGGCAAAAGCGGACTCTGCCAGGAACTGGATGTCCTGTTCCTTCAGGATGCCATGCAGGTTTGCGGGGATGCCAACATCGGCGCTCAGCTGCTTGACGGCTGCGATGGTTGCATCAGCGGCTTCGGCATCATTCATCTCGTCAATGCCGGTCACGCCCATAGCCTTGCCGACTGCGCGGTAACGCTCGCCTGCAACACTCTTGTTGTATTCCAGGCCGGTGGGCAGGATGATGGCGCAGGCAACGCCATGCGGGGTGTCGTACAGAGCAGACAAACCGTGTGCCATGCTGTGGACAATGCCCAGGCCAACATTGGAGAAACCCATGCCGGCAATGTACTGACCCAGAGCCATGCCTTCGCGCCCTTCCGGGGTGTTCTGCACAGCGCCGCGCAGGTTCTCGGAGATCAGCTTGATGGCTTCCAGGTGGAACATATCAGAGATGGTGCAATGGCCCTTGGTGATGTAGCCTTCAATGGCATGGGTCAGTGCGTCCATACCGGTGGCGGCGGTCAGACCCTTGGGCATGCTGGACATCATATCGGGGTCAACCACAGCGATTTCAGGAATATCGTTGGTATCCACGCAGACGAACTTGCGCTTCTTCTCTACATCGGTGATGACATAATTGATGGTAACTTCGGCAGCGGTACCGGCGGTGGTGGGTACAGCAATGGTAAACACAGCGTGCTTTTTGGTGGGGGCAACGCCTTCCAGGCTGCGGACATCCGCAAATTCGGGGTTGTTGATGATGATGCCGATGGCCTTTGCAGTATCCATGGAGGATCCGCCGCCGATGGTCACGATGCAGTCCGCCTCAGCTGCCTTGAAAGCAGCAACGCCGTCCTGCACGTTCTGGATGGTGGGGTTGGGCTTGATTTCGCTGTAAACAGCATAGGGGAAGCTGGCTGCATCCAGCAGGGCAGTGATCTTGCCGGTAACGCCGAACTTGATCAGGTCGGGGTCAGAGCAGACAAAAGCCTTTTTATAGCCGCGGGCGGTCAGTTCGGGAACAATGTTCTCGATTGCACCATGGCCATGGTAAGAGATAGTATTCAAAACAATGCGGTCAGCCATAATGGTATTACCTCCGTTTTCTGTGCATGGTTTGCTCTTGGGCACGCGTTGTACGCAGCCCGTTCCATGCCTTTGTTATAATTATAACATCGTTTTACCCTGCCGTCTTTGGGCTTTTGTATCCGCTTTATTGTGAAAATTCCACTTTGCTGTTAAGCCGCCCAAAAGTTTCTAAAGTTTTTGGGCATTTCTTCCGTGCTGTCCCCCACTTGCAAACACCTGCGCGATATGCTATACTGTTTTTGCAATGAGGCGCGACCTGTTTTTTGGCCGCGCCTTTTTAACTATCAGGCCAAAACCGCGGCGCGCAGCCCGGTTTTTTATAAGTTGTATCTGAAAGCAAAGAAATAGGCCAGATTTTCGAATTTTCAGGTACACTCTAGGAGGGATAACGTCATGCGCTTATTTGATGTGCTGGGCCCCGTGATGACAGGCCCTTCCAGCAGCCACACGGCTGGCGCGGTGCGCATTGGGCTTACAGCGCGCAACCTGTTGGGCGAAGCCCCCAAAACCGCCGAGATCCTGCTGCATGGCAGCTTTGCCGCCACAGGCCGCGGCCACGGTACCGACCGTGCGCTGGTGGCCGGGCTGCTGGGCATGCTGCCAGACGATGAACGCATCCCGGACAGCTTTTCCCTGGCGCAGCAGGCCGGGCTGGATTATACCATTGGCACCGTGGTGCTGCGCGGTGCCCACCCCAACACCGCCCTGCTGCGGCTGGAAGGGGTGAGCGGCCGCAAGCTGGAAGTAATGGGTGCTTCCATCGGCGGCGGGCGCATCAACATCTGCCAGATTGACGGCATTACCACCAACTTTGGCGGCGACCACAACACCCTGATCGTTCACAATCAGGATACCCCCGGCCATGTGGCCGAAGTGACCACCGCATTGGCGCAGCGGGGCATCAACATTGCCACCATGCAGCTGTACCGTTCCACTGCCGGGGGCTATGCCGTAATGGTGCTGGAATGTGACCAGCCCCTGCCGGACGCCTTAATTGCCGAACTGCGCGGCATGCAGGGCATTGTGAAAGTGACCGGTCTGAACCTTGCGCAGCAGACCGAAACAAAGGAGGGCGCGTGATTATGGCATATTCTTCCGTTAACGCAATGCTGAACGTCAGCCGCCAGAACAACCAGCCCCTGTGGGACGTTATTTTGCAGAGCGACCTGCTGGAAAGCGGGCTGACCCGCCCCCAGTCCCTGGCCGAAATGCACCACCTGTGGCAGGTGATGGTGCAAACCAGCGATAACTACTGTGGCGCGGATCGTTCCGCCAGCGGCTTTGCGGGCGGCGATGCTGCCAAAGTGGCCGAAGCCGAAGCCCGCGGCCAACTGTTGACTGGCGGCTATCTGGCCCAGGGGATGGCCGAAGCCCTGAAAACCGCCGAATGCAACGCCTGCATGAAACGAATTGTCGCCGCGCCCACCGCGGGCAGCTGCGGCGTTCTGCCCGCGGTGCTGCTGCCCTTGTGGCGCAGCGGCAGCTATAACGAGGAAGCCATCTGCCGCGCGCTGTATGTCTCCGCCGGGTTTGGGCAGGTTGTGGCCGCGCGCGCCACGCTGGCCGGCGCCGAGGGCGGCTGCCAGGCCGAGGTCGGCGCTGCCAGCGCCATGGCAGCTGCCGCCCTGGTGGAGCTGCGCGGCGGCACCGCCGAACAATGCGCCGAAGCCTTTGCCATGGCGTTGACCAACCTGGAGGGCCTTGTGTGTGACCCCGTGGCCGGGCTGGTGGAAATTCCCTGCATCAAGCGCAATGTGATCGGGGCCATGAACGCAGTCTCCTGCGCGGACATGGCGCTGGCCGGCGTGGTAGGGCATATCCCCGCGGACGAGGTGATCGACGCGATGGCCGAAGTTGGTGCTGCCATGAGCAATGACCTGCGCGAAACCGGCATCGGCGGCCTTGCCGGCACCCCGACGGGAAAGGCGATCCGGGATATTGTGCAGATGCAGGGCTGATGCGCAGCATCAGAATGAATAATGAATAATGGCGGTGTGCGCGCCACGCGCGCACATTAAAATAAGGCGTTACTTTCCTTCATTGGCAATTTGCTGTGGGAAAGTAGCGCCCTATTTTTTGAGCCGTACCACCGCACGGCGGTCCACCAACATTATTCTTTATTCATTATTATTTATTATTTTGCTTTCTCAGCGCCATTTTCACCACCAGCACTAGGGCCGCATACAGAATGCCGCCGATGGCCCAGATGAACCAGCTGTCTTGGGGCTGGCCGTTGCCCCTGGGGCCAAAGGTGTACAGCAGGAATGCCGCCGTGACCACCAGCCAGTACACCACGCTGATGGCAGTACGCAGCTCACGGGTGGCTTTGCTGTGGCGGGTGTAGTCCCCTTCTTCCAGCAGCTTTTCCGTTGCGCCGTAATAGGTCCCGCCCAGCACAAAGGCAAAAACGCCGCAGGCAACCAACACCAGCAGAACACAAACCGCCGCATTCATCACGATTCCGCTGTTCACCATCATGGCCACAAACAGCGGAATAGCGGACAGAATGCACAGCACGGTGCCGGTCAGGTTCAATTTATCATAGGTGGGACGGTACGCCGCCTGGCGTTCCCGCACCATACCGGTCACGCCGTATTCTGTTTCAAAGGGTTCCTTTTCCAAAAAATCAAAGTCCCGGTTCTTCGTGCCGCACAGCATAAACAGCACCACAGCCACGCATACCATTACCAGCAGAACGCACAGACCAATACCGGTTGCCACATTCCCGTTCAGGCCAAACTGGGAATGCTGGCAGATTTCGCCCAAAAGCAGCAGCATAACAGGTGAAGCAACGCAGAGCGCAGTTCCCCACGCCATGTAGGGAGCGTTGACCTTTGCCTGGGCCAGGGCAGCATTAGCCTGCTCCAGCGTTACACGGCGCAGGGCGGTGGGCTCACTTTCGGCATATTCCGGTTCGCCCATCTCGTCTTTTAACAGGTAATCTGTGGTAACGCCAAACAGCTTGCTGATCTGCAAAATCTTTTCAATGTCCGGCACCGACTGTGCACCCTCCCATTTGGAGACCGACTGCCGGGTCACGTTCAGCTGTTGGGCAAGTTCTTCCTGGGAATATCCTGCCTTTTTGCGCAGGGCGATCAATTTGTCTGCAAAGATCATGGTCAATGTCCTTTCTTGTGTTGTGGGGTTTTGTTTCGGTGGCTTTATCGTACCAGCTGGTGCCGTTGCAAAAAAGAACCTGACTGTTGGAAATGTGTCAACCGCCGGTTGCGGGCATAAAATTTATCGCAGTATCGTTTACAGCACAAACATTTCTTTGCAGATCGTTTTGCCTGTCTGCGTTTTGAAAATTTTATCCAGCGCGTTCTGCGCCGCTGCTTTGGGTACAGAATCCTCATACAGATTGACCAGGAAATCCGCTTCCACCAGGATCTGATAGTCCATGCCGTCAATGTTGGTATAGGTATGGTAGTGCCCCACCAGATAAGCAACGCGGTCGGCCTGCGCCGGGGTAAAGCCGCATTCCAACATCATGGCGCGGGCCGGGGCGGGGCCGAGCTCTTCCTGATATTTGCCCGCGGAGCTGCCATAGGTCTGCTCTGCCGGTTTGATTCCGATATCATGCACATAGGCAGCGGCTTCCAGAATTTCCAGCGTTGCGGCATCCATCCCCTCCTGCCGGGCAATCAGTGCAGCAAAGCTGTGCACCTTGATAAAGTGCTGGATGCGGGCAGGATCCGCTGCGTAATATGTAATCATATGCAAAGCAAGGTCATCCAATTTTGTCATGTCTTATTTCCCCTCTCATTCTGTTACAAGTCAAGCATCTGTCTGTATTGTACTGCACCGCCCTATAAAAGCAAGGGGCAGTTTTCCTTTTTTGGGGGTCAATCGTAATCGTATTCCGGGCTTTCAGCCACGCGGGTGTCCAGCCAGCGGGCCAGACGCTCCATCTCAGCATTGGTGATGCGTCCGGTATCCGATAACGCCGCCACCATGCTGCGCAGGTCCCCGCCATACAGAGTTTGCAGGTGTGCCGCACTGACTGCCCCGCAATAGGTCACACGGCGCACCAGCGGGGTATAAATATTTTTGTTGCCCTGCTTTTCGGGCCGTACATAACCCTTGGCTTCCAGCCGCAGCAGGAAGTTGAGCAGTGTGGAATCCGCCCACACACAGTCCGGCGGCAGTTTGGCCGCGATCTGCCGCCGGGTGGCCGGTTTGCCGCAGGCCCACAGCGCCGCCATGACCTGCTCTTCACTGGTTGAAAGTGCTTTCATTCTTCTCTCCATCCCATTCTTTTATGTTTGTGGTTGATTTTTGTGCTTTTATTTTACATCTGTGGCAGATATTTTAGCAATGTGCATTTTTGCACAAAATTAGCGCTTACTTTTTGGCTGTTTTGGCAGTCAGTATTTTACGTTTGTAAAAGTATCTGTTTTCGTTTTGCGCACATCTGTACTTATTGGCAGGCTGCCCGCGGCAATTTTCCACTTTTTTCGGTATTTTGACAAACGTGTTTTGCTTGCGGGCGGGCAGGCGCAGTGCGTATAATACAGGTGTTGTGAAAAACGAATCAACAAAGCAAGGCGCAGCGCGCCGCTTTGAGCTTGGGTGTAAGAATGAATTTAGGAGGTAACCTCTTATGAATCGTGTGTATAATTTCAGCGCCGGTCCTTCCATGCTGCCGGTTCCCGTTTTGCAAAAAGCTCAGGCCGACCTGCTGGACTATCATGGCAGCGGTATGAGCGTGATGGAGATGAGCCACCGCAGCAAGTGGTTCGATGAGATCATCCAGAACACTGAGGCCGGTATCCGCAAGGTGCTGAATGTGCCCGACAACTACAAGATCGGTTTCTTCCAGGGCGGCGCAACCCAGCAGTTCGCCATGGTGCCCCTGAACTTTATGACCACCGGCACGGCGGATTATCTGGTGACCGGCAACTTCAGCAAAAAGGCTGCCGAAGAAGCCGCTAAGTTCGGCACAGCCCGCATCGCTGCTTCCAGCAAGGATAAGAACTTCACCTATATTCCGGATGTCAAGGCCATTGCGTATGACCCCAACGCCAGCTACATCCACATCTGCCAGAACAACACCATTTTTGGCACTACTTATAAAGATGTGCCGCAGGTGGACGGCATCCCCCTGGTAGCTGACATGAGTTCCATGATTTTCAGTGAGCCGACCGATGTAAGCAAGTACGGCTGCATCTACTTTGGTGTACAGAAGAACGTTGCCCCCGCCGGTATGGCCATTGCCATCATCCGGGACGACCTGCTGGGCAAGAGCGCCAAAGGTATCCCGGCGGAAAAGATCCCCACCATGATGAACTACACTACCCTGTTGGATAAGGACAGCATGTACAACACCCCGCCGTGCTGGTGCATCTACATGACCGGTCTGGTGATGGATTACCTGCAGAATGAGGTTGGCGGCCTGGAAGAGATGGCCAAGATCAACCACGCCAAGGCCAAGGTCCTGTATGATTACCTGGACGGTCAGGACTTCTATAACAATCCCGTTCAGCCGGAATACCGCAGCATGATGAACGTGACCTTCACCAGCCCCAACCCGGATATGGATAAGAAGTTCTGCGCCGCTGCTACCGAAGCCGGCTTCGTGAACCTGAAAGGCCACCGCCTGGTTGGCGGCATGCGCGCTTCCATCTATAACGCCATGCCTGCCCAGGGTGTGAACGACCTGGTTGATTTCATGGAGAAGTTCCGCAAGGAAAACGCGTGAAATAATGAGGAATTAGCAATTAGAAATTAGGAATTGAAGGCTGACTTTATGTTTTGCTCAAATCCCAATGTTCTTGCTGATTTCTCTGCCATACCGTTCATCCCTAATTGCTCATTTCTAATTATTACAGGGGGTTATCCGCCATTATGTATACCATCAAAACCATGAACGCCATTTCGCCGGTTGGGCTGGCAAAGCTGCCGGCCAACCAGTTCGAGATCAATAACGAGGCTGACGACGCACAGGGCATTCTGGTGCGCAGCGCCGACCTGCATGATGTCGCCCTGCCCAAAAGCCTGCTGGCCATTGCCCGCGCAGGTGCCGGCACCAACAACATTCCCATTGACCAGTGCACCGAGCAGGGCATCGTGGTGTTCAACACCCCCGGTGCCAACGCCAACGCTGTGGCCGAGCTGGTCATCGGCGCGCTGGTGTCCGGCAGCCGCAATGTACCGGACGCTGTGCAGTGGGCGCAGGGCCTGAAAGGCAGCGCCACCCTGGCCAAGGATGTGGAGAAGGGCAAAAAGCAGTTTGTCGGCCCGGAACTGCGCGGCAAAACCATCGGTGTAATCGGCCTGGGTGCCATTGGTTCCCGCGTCGCCAACGCCGCCGTTGCCCTGGGCATGGAAGTTCTGGGCTATGACCCATACATTTCCATTGACGCTGCATGGAGCCTGTCCCGCAGCGTACAGCACTGCGTCACCCTGGGCGATATGCTGCCCCGCTGCGACTATCTGACCATCCATGTGCCGTACCTGCCCTCCACCAAGAACACCATCAATGCCCAGACGCTGGCCATGTGCAAGGACGGCGTGCGTGTGCTGAACTTTGCCCGCGGTGAGCTGGTTGATAACTTTGCCCTGCTGGATGCTCTCGGCACCGGCAAGGTTGCCCAGTATTTCTGCGATTTCCCGGCGGAGGAGCTGCTGGGTGTGAAAGGAGTTTACTGCACGCCGCACCTGGGCGCTTCCACCCCGGAAAGCGAGACCAACTGCGCTGTGATGGCAGCCAATGAGCTGAGCGACTACCTGAAAAACGGCAACATCACCCACAGTGTCAACCTGCCGGATGTCAGCCAACCGCGCGTTGGCGGCAAGCGCATCTGCATCATTCACCGCAATGAGCCGGGCGCAATCTCTTCCATCACCGGCATTCTGACCGCCGCCAACCTGAACATTGAGAACATGGTGAACAAAGGCCGCAAGAATGTTGCCTACACCATGCTGGATGTAACAGGCAACGTGGATGCCGGCCTAACCGCACAGCTCAGCGGCATTGATGCCGCCATCCGCGTGCGTATCCTGTGATAATACCTTAAAATAGAGGGGTTTGGGTCTGCCGCAGCGGGGCATGGGGTTCCGTTGCGGCATTTTGTTTGCTTTTTTATGTAATGCACCGCCATCATACGCGGTGCATTTTTGTTATTTGGTGTAGCTTTCCACCATGCGGTCAAAGTCGATCAAAGCTTTTTCTGCCCCGCGGGAAAGTCTGTGCACGGTGCGGCGGATCTGGCGGTGGTCCTGTGTGGCGGCATATACGGCGGCACCGCCAATGGCCATCCCCACGGCGGCAGCGGCAACGGTCTGGATCATGTTTTCCATTTTGCATTGCTCCTTTTGGTGTTTTTGGCTTTGGGATGCCGGCTTTCCATTCATCCCAGCCTGGGGATAGTTTTTCCATACAGTTTCGTGGTTATACGTCTTTTTCTGCGGGGAAGTTTGTGGTAAAATCAGTACAGACGTTTGGAAAAGACGTTTTCAGCCGCCGCGCATTCACTTCCCTGCTGCGGGCTGACCTAAGGCAATACCGCATAATTCTAAGTGCCGATACGGCGAGCGAGGTGCGGCAG